>Ga0164242_10000350_pt1 | contig 57565 bp, 59 predicted proteins | sample OricomgcompostMG_FD_108783 | JGI IMG/M metagenome (GOLD analysis project Ga0164242, IMG submission 108783) | Miracle-Growth compost microbial communities from Emeryville, California, USA - Original compost - Miracle growth compost (MG) ...
CGGAGCAAGCTCCTGTGCGCGGTACTCATGAACAAACAACTCCTCCGGCTCTTTCGCTGTCGCTTAAGAGAAGTTGTCAGTTTCAGCAACGGCCAAGCCGGGAGCCTTCCGAATGGCCGGAACGATAGCTGCATATTTGTGCTAGTGAACTGAAGTCTGTTCTCTGTTCCTTTGTTCATTGGTTTTTGTTTATTGATCATTCATTGAGCATTTGGAAATTGAATAGCCAAAGCTATCAGCTGCGGACTAGCGGCTATCAGCTAACTTAGTAGCGGCGGCGAGAGGAGGAGCGCAGGATGCGGCGCTTGTAGGACTTCAGGAAGAAGCGAGTACCGAAGATGATGAGAATGATTGCCAACACGATGGCGACAGCCGCGATGATGTACGCCGTGGGTATGATCCACACTGTCTTGCTGACCTGGATGGTCTGGCCTTTGCCGTAGCCGAACGTACCGCTCACGGTGTATTTACCGAATTTACCCAGGTGCTTCAGCGGCACCAGCCAGCGCCGGCTGCTATCGGGCAACACTTCGTCTTTGGGGTCCTGCTGGTTGAAGTTGTAGGTGTAGAGAACCTTCTTGCCCTGCTGGACCGCGATCTGGCCGAAGGGGGCTTCCTGCAGGTTGCCCTTGTTCTGGAAGCGCACCAGCAAGCTGAGGTTATCGGGCGTGCGGAAATTGCTGGCCGTGCCACCGTTTTGCTGGACATCGAAGTTCGTCAGCGCCAGTTTCTCGACAGTCGGGCCGGGCACGGTCAGGAGTATGAGTGACGCAACGCTGGAGCTCAGGGCAACCGGCTGGTCGGCAGCGCCGGCCGGTGCAAAGCGCAGGGCGCCGAAATAGCCGCCGGCCTGGGCCGTTGCCGGCACATTTATGGTCAGGTTCACCGCTTGGGTCACATGTGCACCCACGGTGATGTTCTGCAGTGGCACCATGAACCGTTTCAAGCTGTGCGTCGGAGCGTAGCTGTTCTGGTCGAGGATGATAGCCGGCGTGCCTTTTTCATCGCCTGATACGAAATCGTTTTCAATAGGCTGTAGCACGATGGTATTGCCCGTGAGGTTTGTGACATATACCGTGACAGTGCCTGATTTGCCTGGATTAACAGTCAGATCGGTGCGGAGTGGCGCTAATTTCAGGCTATTGGCATTGTTTTTCAGAGCGCTAGAACTGGTGTCGGCCGCAGCGTATCCACTAGCCGGCCCGATGACTAGCGTAAGCGCAGTTGCCAGCGCCAACAAAGTATTGCGGAGCTTAGCTATTTTCACTGTTTCTTGTCCCCTTGTTCCCTCTGGTTTACCCCTATGGTAACAGAACCAAACAATATTTACAAAAGAATCTTCTGATACTGAAAAACATGATCACTATCACTGGAAAGCAAGAATCCCGCCTCTTCAGCAAAGCGGGATTCATAAGATATGTCTCGTGAGCTCTAGAATGTGCCGACAGCGATCATGTTCAGCGTCGCACTGTAGATACCGGCCGGTGTGTTCGCGGCGGCACTGACGCCGAAGGTGATGGGTATGTTCTTACCACTTACGGGCCCACTATTCGAATCGAAGAGGGCGCTACCATAGGTGCTCGTCACCCCCGCACTATCTCCACTGGTGTAGTCCAGGAAATAATTCGTCCCGTTGTAGCTACCAGAAGGCTGGAGCGTACCGAACCCGGTTACAGGTTGATCGGAGGCATCGTGGGCGGCAACGGTCGTACCCACCGTCAGGCCGAATAGTGCGTTACCGGCAGTAATGGTATTGCTGGCAGGATCACTGTTCTGGGGTTTGATGTCACAGTTACCAGCAGTATCGTTCACACGGATCAAACCACCGCACCCGGTCGTGCTGCTGTGCAGGTTCACCACTGCGCCATGGGCGGCATTCGTGGAGAGCTGCGCGTAATCTTCACCGGTACTCACTTTCGTCGCATCCAAGACTTTCTGAGTGCTACCGGCAACCGTTTCACCCAATGTCATGCTCGGGTTGTTCGTATCGTCAATACCGCCACAATTATCTTGTGGAGCGATATTCGCGACACAGAAACTCATGGATTCCTGAACGTAGGCGGTAATGCCAAGCGTCGAAGCAGTAGACAGTGCCACGCCACCTTCATCGGCGTAGGTACCGGGCGTGGTACCAGGTGTGGTATTGTCGAATGTAGCTAAATCTGTCGCGTTCTTATAGGTGGTGACGCGGGCATAGAAGGTGCCTGGAGTGCCTGAAGGGTTGGTGATGTCTGAGAAAACGATGTCTATATTGGCGCCGACACTGATAGGGTCGGTAGAAACCCATTTGATGACCGCGTGGTCCGTCGTGTCGATATCGCTGGCCGTACCCGCAGTCGTACCGCCGGCACTGACGCTAGCCACACTCATAGTCGGGGCCGTACAAGCAGTACCGACGAGCGGGCTGTCGCTACAAAACTGAACGATCAGACCACCACTGGCGTCGATGGCAGTCTCGGTGGTAGCCTTGAGCTCGTACGACACACCGGTGGCTCCGGCAGCAGCGCTGCTCATGGTGATGCTGCGGCTATCAAGCGCGCTGGCTGATGCGAACACCGGTATAGCCGCCGGCGCTATCATGCTTAAGAGAATACCGACAGAACCGGCGATATAGCCTGCCCGCCTGTCCAGCCACTGTAGAGATTTCATAGAGTCCTACCCCTTACCTGTTATAAGTCTTTATTCCGCCTAAAGCTGCCCTTACTTATATCACGCTTATGCTGGGCTATGCAAGGGCTTTTCGGACGTCGGGAAGTTATCCACAGGAGGCCCCTTAGAAAGCCCCTTGCTTTATAATTCTTTGTAGTTTGCCATGTCTTTCTCGAGCTGCTTGTGCAGGCTCACCAGCTCGCTGCGGCGCCCCAGCCAGTACGTCGGCAGCAACAGGAACAGACAGATGGCAGCGGGGATCCACACCACGCGGGTAGCCACGATGGTACTCGGTTTGTCGGTACCGGCGCCAGTGGCGGTCGGTTTGCCATTGGCCACCGCTACCAGCTGCAAGAAGGCGCTGACACCGTTCGTATCGGTAACCTTGACCGTCACATGGTACACACCGCTCTGGTCATAAACATGGCTGATATCTACTTCGCCGGCCAGTGGCTGGCTTTTCAGGTCGGCCGGCTTGCCATCACCCCAGTCGATACTGAACGCATACGGTCCGGTGCCGCCGGAAAGCAGCAGCGGCCAGGTGAGCGTCGCTCCCGGGTCAGCCGCGCGCCGGCCGTAGTTACTAGTGAGGGTTATCAGCGCACCGAAGGTCGTGAAACTGGCATTGTTGTAGTTGACCGTCACATGGTTGCTGTCGGGGCTGGCTTGCTCGAGATCATCAAATTGCGTGACGCTTAAGTCGTTCGTGCCGGTGAACAGCGTAATCTGCAGACTGAAGCTGCCGGTCGTACAGTCGAGCGCCCCCGCCAGCACGCCGTTATCGTAAACCTGCACCAGTAACCCGGTCGTACACAGGCCACTGACGGTGATGGGCGACGTCGAGAACGAGGCGCCATTGCTCGGCGTGGAGATGCTGGCCGTGGTAGTTGGCGCCGGCTGTTTTTTAGTAGCCTCCAGACCGTATGAGCCGCCAGACGGCGGGGGCGTCGGCAGTGGGGTGAGGGCGTGCACTGATGCCGGTACCGCTAGCACCAGCACACAACCAACCAGGCTCGCTACCTGCCGCGTCAATCGCGGCCATCTGTTGTTTCGCTGCATAGCCCACATACCTTATGCTTATTCTACCAGGAAAGCTGCCGGCCTACCAGCACAGCTTGGTGGTTCAGGCCTAGCGACGCCGGGTGCCGACTTGCTTGTTACTGCCGTTCAGCGCGCCACGTATTTTGCGCTTCAGCCACCACACGGCCCAGACGATGAGCAGCAATATGATGATGACGGCTATGATGAACCACCACGGTAAGTACCAGAACGAAGCGGTGGCCGTAACCTCGTGGGTTTGGTTGCCGTTCTGACCGTAGAAGATATCGAGCGTCGCAGTGTAGCGGCCCGGCCAAAGCCCAGGATTGGTACAGGACGTATTTGTACTGGTGCCGCCTTCGAGCTTGATCTTTTCCTGCACTGTCTTTATACACGTCGTGAAGAGGCGTGTCTGGCCCAATAGCGCTAGCGAGGAGTTGATGTTCGTCTTATTGATGGAGCTTATCTGGTGACCGAACATATCTTTCAGCGTAATACTGCCGGCCGGACTCTCGGCTACGTTACCATTGTTTTTCAGCGCATAGGCAATCATCTGCGGCGCATTCTGAGTAGCGATGAACACAAAGCTGCCGGTCACCCCATTGTCAACAGAGTTATATGCACCGAATTTCTGCACGGTCATGTTTTCTTTGACGACACCCGGCACCGATACGAACACCAGCGTCACGCCGGAGGCATTCAGCGCCACCTGACCGCTGGTAGCAGCACCAGCCTGGTACAGAATGGCACTGTAATAGCTGCCGGCACCGGTGTTTTTGGGCACGGTGATGCTGTACTGGATGGTTTTCGTCTGATGCGCTGGCACCGTCACCGTTTTAGGCAAGGTCGTGAACGGTTTGAGCGACCAGGCAGTCTGGGGTGCGTTATCAGCCAGGAACAGCTTGGGCGTACCGGATTGATTGGTAAAGGTAAAGTCTATCATTCTGAGCGATACCGTCAGATCATCCGAGCTACTCAGATTGCCGATGGTCAGCTTATCGTTGATAGTCTGACCGGGATTGATAACATAATTCTTACGCGGCGTTATACTCAGGCCCGATGAGCCGTTATTTGCAGCCGAAGCGGGCACGGCACCAAGCACCGCGAACAGCACCACTAAGCTGGCGCTAAGGTAACTAAGAAGTCGCTTCATTTTGTTTCACCCCTATATTTTCTAACTATAAGCAGCATTGTAGCATTAAAACCTACCGGTGCATATGTAAGTGAGCGTTGTGGTATATACACCGGCACGGAGGTCGGGCGGTACGTTGACGATGTAGCTGACGGTAAAGCGGCGCACCAATGCCACATTCGGCGCGCTTGCCACTATATCTCCGTCCTGATACATGAATTTATTCGGTATCGCGTAGTTTGGCGCGACGACCGCGTTCGCGAAATCACCATCTGGGTCATGGCCGATAGCTGGTGTGGTATTGGTGGCCAAGTTGATACCGAATTGGCTGTTGCCCGGAGCGCTGAATTTCGGCGTAGTAAGCGGATCGATCACGCTGGTACCCGCTTCCATCGGCGGGCCGTTCACCGTTATGACGAAGCCGCCCGAGGCATTGGTGCCGGCCGCCATCTGCGACGTAGCGGTCAGGGTGTTCGTCGCACTGAGCGCCCCCAGGTCACTGTAATTGCCGCCGCTCGTGTCAGTGCAGTTCTGGCTCACCTGCTGCGCCACACAAAAGACCAATATGGGCGGCACCTGCGTCTCCAGATGGATGCCGGTGGCAACCTGCGACACGATGGAACCAAGGTTTATGAGCGAACCGGTAGCATCGGTACTGGCATAATCACTGAGGCGTATGGAAAACGATTTCGTAGAATCCGTGGGATTCACTACGTCGGTGAACGTATAGGTCGACGGCGTATTGCCGACCACGCCGGGTGCCCGACTCAGTACTAGGTGGTTCGCAGCTCGCGTACTTATGTGGTAGCCTGTTTCCCCTGCTTGGTCGGCCAGGACTGCGCCCGATACGTTCAACCCAGCCGGCGCATCACACGGGTCAGTCGGGATCGGGTCGTTACAGAACAGCATGTCAACAGAGCCGACCGTGGCCGCAGTGGTATAGGTGAATGAGACTTTATATGTCGTCGTGGCGCCCGGCTCATTGCTGTACACCAACAGTGAGCGATCGGTGAAACGGATGACCGCAAAGGCCTGCGATGAGATGGCTAGTACGCACACCAGCAGCAGCACTGTCTGCGCCATAACCAGCCGCTGCGGCAGCAGGCGTACATACAGCCACTTCAGTTTTTGCATATGCTTATTGTACTAAACCGTAAGCGAGTTACCACCATAGGAAAAGCCCGGAACTTTTGTCCGGGCTTTCTTACGTTATGCCAACTATGTGGAGTAAGAACTTATAGCCTAGTACTGCGGGGCAGCGAGGTAGTTGATCTTGGTAGCGTAAATACCGGCCGGAGTGGTAGCAGCGATGTTGGCGAGGTAGCGCATCTTGGCTGTCACGCAGTTGACCACCTGGGTGTCTTCGGAAGCTATGGGCACCGGGACGGTGTTGGCTTCTGGGTCGAAGGCGAACTTGGCTGTCGGTGCAATTGGATTTTGCGGGTCAGTATTGTCAGGATTGATCGTACCCATACCCAGGCCGTAGTCAGTTCCATTTGAGGCGACCGTCTCGGGCGCTAGCGGGTACAGCTGCGGGTTGTGCCAGTAGCTGGGCGAATCACTTGCATGGGCCGCTACTAAGCTCACAAAGTCATTACCGGCTGGGGTGGTAGTAACATTATCGAGTGCGCCCTGCATAGTCGTCGAGAGGTAGTCAGGACTGCTATCGAGGCTGCTGACTGTGTGGTCTACTGGTTCCGTAGAATCGGTCCCAGCAGGTACGTTATCGATAGCCAGGCCGAATTGTTCGGTACCAGGGTGGGAGATAGCTGCGGTCGTACCGATAGCCTTGATCTGGTCACCTTCTGTGTTACTGAGCGTTTCACCGGAGTAGTACACCGTGGCACCACCACTAGAGTTGGATGACAGGCGCCAGTAGGAGTGTGTATCGTATGCAGTACCTGTTTCTAGCGAATCTTCCGCATCATGGTTACCGATGAACAGAGAGTTCGCGATAGCAGACGTATCACTCGGTAGGCGGGTCAGAATCGGGTCGCACTGACCATGCGCAGCTCCAAGCTCAGTCGGGGTCAATGTGTCGGGGTCGATGATACCGACGGAAAAGTCCATGGTTTCCAAAACCTTTGTCTGAATCTGGATGGATTCGTTCATGATGTTCGCCACCGTGACACCACCATCAATCAGGTCGTTGCCGGTGTGGCTGCTATCTGGGTAGCCGTCGCGGAAGTTCTGGTAGGTGTCGTCATTGTAGTCGTTGATCTTCACGAAGAATGAGCCGCTACCAGGGTTTGTGATGTAGTTGTCATCGGTACCATAGAAGATAACCTTTACCTGGTCACCGGGTTTCAGGGCTTGGCCGCCTGAGTTCTTAATGGTGATGAAGTTATTCTTACCGGTAGTCGTACTGCCGTCTTCAACGTTGCTAGTAGACATCGTCCAGCCGGCGCTCACGGTATCAGCGGTGTTGCCCGCCACGCCAGAGTTGGCAGAAGAGGGCGTCAGAATCACGAATGTCCCTTCTGAACCATCGGCCTTCGGCAGGCCGGCAAACGGGCCGTTGGCTATATCGGTGGTGGTACGTGCCTGGATGGTGGCGTAGTTCGCCGAACTGATTTCCGACGGGGCGGTCGTATTCGTGCCGTCGCCAAGTACCACGTTCAGGTCACTGTGCGTCGCGTCGTCCGTTCCAGGAACACTGGCAGAAGCGTCATCACCCGGAGCCTGACACTTACCAGCTGCAGTCGTACAGTACTGGAAGGTGAATGCTTTGACTGTGGCATCCGAACTGACGCGGAAGGTGAACGTTTCACCAGTCTTGAAGCCGTTCGCACCACTGTTCGGCGGTGCGTAGGTGGGGTTACCCGAGCCGTCTACAGCGGACCAACCCGGCGAAGAGCTACTCAGGGTCAGACTGCGCTCGGTCAACGGATTCAGCGAGTCGGCAGAGGCCGCCATAGGCAGTGCGGACGCACCGATGCCGACAAGCAGGCCAACAGCAGCCGCAAAGGCGGTACTGCGCCGGGCTACTTCTTTAAGCTTTTGCATGTTGGTCTCCTTTTGGTTTTGGTAGGTTAGGATTGACTATGTGTTTTATAGATTACAAGTCGGATTGTAGCATGGGGTTTTTATAACCACAAGTGGTTTATCCACAGGCTCTCGCTCTTTTGGCCGGTTCCGTCAATACATCGGTACGGCTACCGCCGAAAATTGGCCGTTGTACTGGCCGCCGGGTGTCACGTTCGACACGTTGATAATCAGCGACAAAGTGTAATCGGTCTCGCCGGTACTGCTCAGGCTCTGGGCCACGATATCACCGTCATCATACATGAAAAGATTGGTCTGCCGATATTTATCCGTGACTGTCCCGAAGCTGTAGTTCGCATCGGGCACCTGCACCGGGCTGTTGCCGATGGTCGGCGCCGTGTTAGCCGTCAGGTTGATGCCGAACTGTTCGCTGCCTTGTTGCGAGGCAGTCGGCGAAGACAAGCGGGTGATCTGGTGGAACCCCTGGCTCGGCGGCAGACCGGTGATCTGCAGCACGTAGCCTTTGCTCAGATAATCGCGGATTTTGATGGTCTGCAAAGCTGTGCCGGTCACGCTCGGATCGAGCACGCCCATATTTTCATCTACCTGATCGGTTATGACCTCGAGTACCGGCTCGTCGCTGGTATTGAACCCGAACTGGGCCGAATAGCTATCGCTCCGGGCGCTACCGACCGTCGTATCGCCCACCGAAGATTTCGCACAATAACTCGTGGAGCAGTCGTGCAGGCCAGAGCCGACCCCGAACTGGGTTTCAGTGACTTGATAATGCGCGGATGAGGAAGTAGTGGTCGCCGCTGCCGTACCGCCAAAGCCGAAGACTAGCACAAGCCCGAGCAGTAACACCAATCGATACCGCCGACTGTTTCCGGCGATACTACGAGCCCTATTCCATACGTTGTTTACATACATACCGCACGCACTTTTGGTTTCTTGCACCAGATACACCCTATTATCCCGGAAAGAACCGCAAAAGACAAACCGCCTATGCTTGAGCACCTAGCGACCGGCAGAGAAATCTAGTATGATTAACGATAAGCATAAAGATACCTGATGGAAGCAGAACAAAAACCGCCCGAAACACCCGCCAGCGCCGACTCGGAAACCCCGGCGCCCCAGCAGGCCGCCCCGCCCGATGCGCTTGGCAAAAGCGAAGAAGCGGCCAGTGCAGACACACCCCCAGAGGCCGCGGGCGGCCCCGACCTGACCTCCAGCAGCAGTGACACCCCCGCCAAAAAGCCTTCGGGCCTGAAAGCCTTTTTCAAACGGTTCAATGTGTACCTGCTGCTGTTCATCCTGGTAGTAGTCATAGCTGTGATCGTCAGCGTACTCGGCTACTTAAGCAGCAAGAAGCCGCCGGCCACCCCGGATCTGGCTACCCAACAGCTTACTTCCGACGCGCTGAAGCAGCTGGCCAATAGCGATGCCACTGTCGGCAACAGCGGCCAGACACTGACCGTGCAGGGCAATGCCATCTTTGCCGGCCAAGTGTTGGTACGCAGCGATCTGAATGTGGCCGGTGCCATCAAACTCGGCGGCGACCTGACAGCTCAGAACTTCACCGCCTCCGGCAACGTCAACCTAGCGAACACGCAGGCCAACAGCCTGCAGGTGGCGAGTGGCACCACCCTGCAAGGCACGGTCACCGTGCAGCATGACCTGAATGTCGGCGGCACATCAGTTTTCAGCGGGCCGATCACTGCCGGACAAGTCACCGTTACCAAACTTATCATGGCCGGTAACGCCCAGCTGCAGGTGCCGAACCACATCGCTTTCACCGGCGCCTCACCGACCCGCACGATTGATACGGGCGTACTGGGTGCCGCCGGCAGCGCATCGGTAGACGGCAGCGACACCACCGGCACGGTCAATATCAACACCGGTACCGGTACCAGCCCCGGCTGCTTCATCGCCATGACCTTCAACCGCCCGTTCACTACGACTCCGCACGTGCTGGTCACTCCAGTCAATTCAGGGGCCGGACAACTGCAGTATTATGTTAAACGAAGCACCACTGGCTTCAGTATCTGCACGCTCAATGCCGCACCGGCTCAGCAGAATTTCGCGTTCGACTACTTCATCACCGACTAGTCCTTAGACCAATCTTTCCTCTTTCTTCTAGAAGACTGTCTTCTATAGGTGTAATTTTATGCTAATTTTATTTGTCGGCTAATTCGCGCTTAATAAGCTCCAAGCTATCTTTCTGTGTCTGATATTCTTCTAGAAACTGTACGTAGTCGACTCTGTCTTCAAAATCCTGAGTCACCTCCTCTACTGAGAGCCAGAGAGGGACTTCCCTCGCGAATATATATTGCAAACTCGAGTGCCGCCACGTTTGCCAATTACGAGGATTCATATGGATGTATCGACCGATATGCTGCAGATACATATCGTTGTCAATCCGTTTTGCTTTATATCGACTCTCGAAGAGCGTTCCAACCCGCTTATACCGAGCATTGAAGTACTTGCTATAGCTCGTCAGCAAGCTGCGCATCAGCGAGCTCACACTTTCGGCTTCCTCGTTCTGATAGACAAGTAGATGGATGTGATTCGGCATCAAGCAATACGCAAGCAGGCGGACTTGCTCATGATAATTCGGGTATGCCACACCTGCCGCGCTCACTACTATTTCGGGTCCTAAATACCGCTCAAGCAAATGCTCGAAGTAGGTGTAGTCGGCCGCAGAAATGAATATTTTCTGCTTATTGGTGCCCCGTGAATAGATGTGGTAGTACGATTCAGGGCTATAGACCTTTAGGGTATTTTTCTGGGGCATATCTTCAGCATAGCATAAATTGCAATATAATTAACCTGTTAGAAGACAGTCTTCTAGAAATTAGACGTCGACGAATACGGTGACCTTTTCGGCGTTCACGTGCATGAGCGCCCGCGCCACTTTGACCCGCTTTGTTTCGTACGGCGTCCGAATCACTAGCTCGCACGGCACCAGCATACAGAGGAAGTTATGGTGGTGCGGCAAAATATCGAACGGTCCGGTTTCGTTGACGGCCGACAGGCTGTAGGCATCACCTTCGTAATACACTTTGAACGGAGCATAGACCTTGATGTGGATGGTCGGCTTTTTGCTATCGACCGCAGCGGCTTTTTCGGCGGTCGCCTGTTTGTCTTCGACCATTTCTCCGGTGCTGGCGTCCTGGCGCATAACCGGTGCCGCTTTGTCTTCATCCGCCATCAGTTATAACCTCGGACATCCGATCGCAGACTGGAAAGAGCAGCCCGACCAGGCAATTCACTTGCCTGCCGGCGTGATGAGAAAACCTGGCCGGAGGGTCCCCAAACACAGTTTAGGGCCGCGCTTGGTTGTCTCATACTATTATCTCCTCGATGCCGTTAAGCGTATCTTCCCGGGTGTGGTGCTCGCCCGGGATACCGGTCATCTTTTCCATCACGTTGAACTGCTGGCTGAAATACTGGATGAGCTTCTTGGCTTTGTTATAGTCATCGCGGTCCTCAGCACTCAACTCGCTCTCACCGATAATGGCAATGATGCCTTTCAGCGATTCGTATTTCTGCAGGATGGCCTGCACGCGTACGCTCAGCATGTAGTGCCGCTCACCGACGATTTCGGGCGTCAGCAGCGATGAGGACGAGGCGTTGATGTCGACCGCCGGGCGGATGCCCTGCGCCGCCACGGCACGACTCAGCACGATGGTGCTGTCCAGCTCGTGCTGGATCATCTGCACCGCCGGGTCACTCAGATCATCAGCCGGCACGTAAATGGTCTGCAGCGCCGTGATCGAGCCGTTCTCGTTGCTGGCCAGGCGGTCCTGCAGCGCCTTGACATCGCTGAAGACCGTCGGCTCGTAGCCACCCTCGGCCGGGGTCTGGTCGATAATGGTCGAGACCTCGTTGCGGGCCTGGATGTAGCGGTACATGTTGTCGGCGAACAGCAGAATGTCTTTTTTCTGGTCATCGCGGAAATATTCGGCCAGCGTGATGGCACTGAGGCCAATCAGCGAACGCTGCACCGGGTTCTCATTCATCTGCCCGAAGAACATGGCGGTGGTCTTGAGCAGCTCGTTATCTTCGAGCGTCTTATACAGTTCATGACCCTCGCGGATGCGCTCACCGATACCGGCGAAGATGCTGAGCGCGCCCGAACCTTCGGCCACGTTGTTGATCATTTCCATGGTCAGCACCGTTTTGCCCACACCGGCACCGCCGATAATGCCGATCTTGCGGCCCTTCACGAACGGCGTGAAGAAATCGAGCACCTTGATGCCTGTCTCCAGAATCTCATCCGGCCGGCTTTTGAGCGATGTTTCCTGGAATGACGGGCTGAAAATCGGCCGTTTGATCATTTTCTCCAAGACGGCGTCATCCAGCTGCGGCTTGCCGTCGATCGGCCGGGCCATGGCGTCCCATACCCGCCCGACCATCTCGTCGCCCACCGGTATTTCCAGGCTGTGGCCGCTCCGCTTCACCCGCGCACCCTTCAGTATGGAGCGGTCACCGGCGATATTCAGACAAACAGCGATATCGCCGTGCTCCAGGCTGCTCACGAGCAGCGGCGTCTTAGCGTCGTTCTCGACGTAGATCATCTCGTTCATCTCCGGCATATCGTCGTCGAACTGCACTTTGATAACCAGGTCTTTGAGCACCCGGACCACGCCTATTCCCTTAGCCATTACCCGTCACCTCCTGCGGCGGCGCGCGCCTTTTTAAGCCCCGCCAGACTTTCCTTCAACCGCACATCCACCAGCGCCCGCTTCGCCCGGGAATACTGCACGTGCAGCTCTTTGGCGGTGTCGATGGAGCGCTCCTTGGCCGCCGACATGGCCCGGAACCGGCTGGCCAGCTGCGCTAGGCGCGAATCATAAATGAACTGCGTCAGCGTCAGGCGCAAGATGGATGTCTCCAGGTGCGCTGCCACCGTGTAGGCGTTCGGCTCGAAAATGTAGGTCCGCTCGGTGATCTTATCTTTATCCACCGTATCAAGGTCAGCGATCTTACCCATGCGCGACACCACTTCGCTGAGGTCGAGGTCGCGGATATCCTGCTGGCTCAAAGAAATGTAGTTCTGGTAAAACACGCGGCTGCGGCGGTATTTGCGGATTTCGACGACCAGCGGTTCGACGTTGATGATATCTTTCTGCGGCAGTTCATAGTACTGGTTGTAGTGGATGTGCAGCTGGTCGAGTTGCAGCGCACCGTGGTGCCCGATGACGATCACGTCGTTCTGCGCCGGGTCGTAGTGCTCGCGGAATTTCTTGATGAGCCGCTGGTCGATATCGCCGCTTAAGCCCCCCTCGGCAGTGATGAGTATGAGCAGCTCCTTTTCAATCGGTTTCTCGCCGGCGCCGCGGCCGAAGTTGAACATCACATCCACGCGGATCTGCTTGTAGATGTTCCAGACTTCCGTAAAGAATTCGTTGCTGATCAGCACTTTGTTCTTGGTCTGCATGATCTTCATGCTGGACAGACTTTCGAAGGCGCTCGTCAGACTGACGATGGTGCGCATCGAGGCTTCCTCGGCGGCTATTTCAAGCGGGCGCCTCATGACCGCGCCTCCGGCGCTGTAGTAGAAAGTAGAAAGTAGAAAGTAGAAAGGGATACTACGGACTTCCTACTCGTACCCTTTATCGTCCACCAGTTATCACGTGGTACGGGTATCATTTCTTGGCCTCTTCCTTCTCGGCTTTCTTATCTTTTGATTTAGCCTCTTGCTTCTTATCAGCTGCCTCGTCAGGTTTCTCACCAGCAGACTCGGTATGGGCGGCGGCCGGCGCGGGAGCGGCACCTTCGGCCGGTTGCTTGGCATCTTTCTTTTCGGTGGTCAGCAGTATCTTGGACTTCAGCTCGTCGCGCAGAGCGTCGAAATTACTCTGGTCGTCCTTTTCGACGACTTTGGCGCTGTAGTCTTTCACCAGCTGTTTCATAAGCTTGATATCGAGTTTCTCGCCCGGCTGTGCCCCCAGCACGATGTCGAGCAGGAACTGCTGGTCCATCAGGCTGTAGCCCTCGCCGATATCCTGGTTCATCAGCTTGAACAAGTCTTTCCCCTTGTCGTAATCGGCCTGCGCTTCGGGTGATAATTCGGTGCCGAAGTGGGCGTATTCCTCGGCTTGGCGGTAGCCGGCCAGCGTTTTGTTCAGAGCTGCCGCCAGCGCCTTCTGGCGTTTGTTCTGGCCGACACCTCCCACGCGGGTCACGCTCAGCCCCGTGCTGACGGCCGGGCGCATGGTATCTTTGAAAATCGCCACGTCGAGGATCCATTGTCCATCGGTCATACTCATGACGTTCGTCGGCAGATAGGCGGTGATGTCGCCGGCCGGCGCATAAACGATCGGCAAAATGGTCTGGGCGGCGTGGTTGGCAGCGATCCGGCCGGCCCGTTCGACGAGGGACGAGTGGGTGTAGAACATATCGCCCGGGTAGCTATCACGGCCGGGGCTCACCCCGGCGATCAGCGAAATTTCGCGGTAAGCCTGGGCGTGGCTGGTCAGGTCATCATAAATCACCAGCGTGTCCATGCCGAGACCCTGCCAGAAATATTCGCCGTGCGCCGCCCCGATGTAGGGTGCCAGGTAGGACGTCACCAACGACTCGAACATGTTCGTCACGATGATGATGGCTTTCTGCAGGGCATCGTTCTTTTCCAGCCGGTCGACCAGCTGCGCCACGTCGCGCTGGCGCTTGGCGATCAGTACATAGATGACGGTGATGTCGGTGTTTTTCTGGTTGATGGCGATCTGTGTCGTCAGCGCCGTCTTGCCCACTTTGCCGTCACCGAGTACCGCCATGCGCTGGCCGCGTACCAGGCTGAAGTTGATATCGAGCACAGTGATGCCGGTTTCGAGCTGCGTGTCGAGCAGCTCGCGCTCGTACAGCATCGGCGCGTTGTGGAACACATCCCAAGCGGCGTCGGACTCGATCGGCCCTTTGCCGTCGATCGGTTCACCGAAGATATCGACCACCCGGCCGATGAAATTCTTGCCGACTTTGGTCAGCAACTGCTCGTGGTGCACGACCACCACCATACCGACGCGCAGCTGGGTGGTGCCGAGCTTCATCGCCACCACATAATCTTCATACACGTGGTGCACGTATCCCTTGCTGCCATCTTCGAAGCGGAGCAGGGCATGGACATTGGTTGGCTGGAGCCCCCGGATTTTGACCATGAAGCTATCCAGACCGATGATCTCGCCCACCGGGTTGCCTTTGGCGACCAGCTCGTCGAACACTTTATCCCGCATGCAACCGCTCCAGCTCGCCGACGATGATGTCGCGCTTATCTTTCAGCAACGCCCGCACCGTGAAATCATGCACCTGATTCGGCGTACGCATGTAGGCTCCCATGACCAGCGCCGGCTGCAACCCGACACTCAGCAGGGTGTGCGGATGCGCCTGCTCGCGCAGCCAGCCGACCACTTGCTGTAGCGACTCCGGATCGGCTTCGGTGGCGAACGTCATATGCACGACCGGAGCATGATCTTTGAGCTGCTGCAGCCAGCTCCGCAGCGCCGTGAGGGCCCGGCCATCGGTCATATCCAGCTTGTTCAGTTCCAGAAAATCACTCATGCTCTGGCTCACGGCCGGCAGATGCACTTCACGGCCGCCACGCACTTTCTGGGCCTGCACCTCACCGTCGACCGCTTCGATCTCACGTATCAAGCGCGCCACATCGGCGTGCCCGATAAGCGTCGGCGGCAAGACATATTCAGGAGCTTTGTCGGCTTTGTCGCTCACAGCTGCATATCCTTGATGATATCTTCTTTGCTGGCTTCCAGCTGCTTCATGATATAGGGCAGTTGCGCTTTCATGTCGAGCGCTTCACCCAGCGATTGCAGCACGTAGTGTTCGATGATCTCGGCCATATTCTGCTCGTACACTTTCAGCAGCGCCGCCTCGCGGGCGGCGACGTCCTCTTTCAGCGTATTGCTCAGCTTCGTACGTTGCGCCTCCACCTCCTCGGCCGTTTTCTGCAGCGAGCCAAGCGCCAGCTCCTGCGCTTCCTGCATGGCTTTGGTGTAGGCATCGAAGCCCGTATCGAGCTTCTGCGACACCTGTTGTTTCATGTACTCGTTCAGTTGCGAGACGGTCAGGTCCAGATCCTGCTTCATGAACATGGCGTTCTCGTCGATGATTTTTTCGAACCGCAGCCGGCCACGGTTGCGCAGTTCCTCACGGAATTCTTTATTGAACAGGTGGGCCGTTTCCTCTTCGGCCATGTCGGCGTAGGTTTCCCCGAGCGTCTTCTGGCTGCCCCTATCGGCCTGCAAGCGGTTGAGGCGCACGGCGATCCAGATGAACGCAGCGCACAGGGCAGCCAGACTTCCGAGTATGAATGCCAGCCACCAGATTGTCATGATTCGCCCATCCCCTTTATGTTTATAGCTTCAGTAGTAAATATACCGCAAACAGACCGATTAATAAAATCAACACGCTGCCGATGACCACCTCGAGCAGCCCGCGGAATATCGTTTTTTTGCTCAAAGGGTTGCGCCCGATAGATATCAGCCCGCCGCGGATCCCCGAATACAGCATCACTACCGCCACGATCACGCTCATGACCGCCACCGCCGCACTCATGTATATGCGCACCATGCTCACCTGTTTGTCGGCCAGCTGTTCGCCGATGCGCTGCAGCGCCGACGGCAGGTTCGCTTTGGTACTCTTTTCGTTCGGATTGCGCTGGATGTTGATAGCCACCGGCACTAGCCCGAGCTGCACCGTCTGCGTCGTGCTGCCGTGCGTATCTTTGAGCGGCATGCTGCCGATACTGTCTGCTTTGCCGTCAAAACCGCCGACGGCCCGGCCGAACACCGTCTTATCACTCGTGCCCGCCTTCATCGCTACCCCGTCGATAGCCGATATCGTCACGTAGTCGCCCGCTTTTATCGCGCCGGCCTGCGTGTCCACCAGCACATCGTACGTCCCGGAAGTCGCCACATATGTCTCATTCGCCAGCCCGGAATCCGATATCGTCACCGACAGCTGGTGCTGGTCCACCGTCACACCGTACATCTGGTTCGGGTTCTTGCTGGTAGCCGGCGCCACTTTGTTGCCGTTCGAGCCTTCCAGCTGCACGATGGTACCGACGCGCAGGACGCTGTCGCTGGCGTAGCCGCTGACGCTGCCGCTGCCGGTCGCCACCTGGTCCTGGGCATTCGTTTTGGGAGCGGTCGCCGCGCCGCTGCTGGCAGCCAAGACCGGCGTGCCGGCAAACCCAGCCAGGATAAGCAGGGCAAAGGCCGCATGCAGGATGATTCGCCTGAGTTTCATGCCGATGTTTCTCTTTTTATATGTGTGTCCAATAAAGCTAGCGCTTAGTCTCTCCCGCAGATTATACTCCACCCGCCCCACCCTGTCACTGTCCCTTCCCCTCGAACATCCCAAAACTTTTAGAGGACAGTCCTCTAAAACCTATAGGACGGACCTATAAAATAGGTTTTCTCACGGTGAAGGTATATTGATTTGCGGTGTTAATTCGTTGTTTTATTGACAATTCCTGCCAGGGTAGAAACGAACGTACGCATATCGGCTTCGGTGGTTTCACGACCCATGGTGATACGCAATGACGCCTGGGCATCAACGTCCGCAATACCCATGGCACGCAGCACGTGGCTGGGCTCCTCGCTGGAAGCCGAGCAGGCGGAACCGGCCGCCGCCAGTATGCCGCGCTCGTCGAGCTCCACTAGCAGCCGTTCGTTGTCTTGGCCGGGCAGGGTCAGGTGAATATTGTTGGGCAACCGGTGCCTGCGGGAACCGTTGATGATCGCACCGGGCAGCTGCGCCTCGATAAGTCCGAACGTCAGATGCTGCACATCACTCAGCCGCTTCGATTCTTCGCGGCGCGTGGCCTGCGCCAGTTCCAAGGCTTTGGCGAAGCCCACGCACGCCGCAACATTCTCGGTGCCACTGCGCAGGCCGTTTTCCTGGCCGCCGCCGCGTACCAGCGGCTCCAGCCGCACGCTGCTCGCTGCGTACAGCACGCCGCTTTGCTTCGGGCCGTATATCTTGCCGCCGTTCAGCGTCATCAGATCCACGCCCAGCCGAGCCACGTGCAAGTCGAGGTAGTTCGCTGCCTGGCAGGCGTCGGTGTGGAGGTACAGTGGCAGGGTATTCCCCGCCCGCCGGCGCTCCTCGCGGATTTTAGCAATGTTGTGAGAAATGTCACGAATGGGTTGCAGGGAACCGACTTCGTTGTTGGCATACATGACGCTCACGAGTACCGTCTGGTCGTTGATTTTGCTCAGCAAATCAGGGATATCTACCCTCCCCTCCCCTGTCGTAAGCGCAACGGAGCAATTAAACTGCCGGGCCGGCTCCAACACTGCGTCATGCTCGATGGCACTGACCACCAGGTTCGCGTCGGGAAACGCGCGCATCACCCCCGCAATCGCCAGATTGTCGCTTTCCGTTCCCCCGGCCGTAAAGATAATATCGCTCGTCCGCGCGCCCAGCTGCCGCGCCACACTTGCCCGCGCCTCTTCTAGCGCCTGGCGCACCTGCCGGGCCGCCAAATAGTTGGCCGACGGGTTATAAAACGCTTCGGCAAAAAACGGCTGCTGGGCAGCTAACACCTCGTCGCTCAGCGGCGTCGCGGCCGCGTGGTCCAGATATATCATGCTTTGCTAAATTATAACTTAGGCGGCAGCCAGCAGCGGCGCTAATGCGGTATCCAGGTTCTGGTTGTAGCGGTAGGCAGCCTGCAGCAGGTGCAGCGTCTCTTGCTTGTTCAGCGGCTGATACGGCTGGCCATCCTGAGCCTTCAAGATACCTTGGGGTCGCACATCATAGCGAGTCGTCCGGGCATGGCGCAGATTATTCGCATCCGTCCATTCTTCGTGCCAGATCCAAGTGTGCTCATCCAGGCAGAAAAATTCCCGTCGGCCACCCTTCGGCACCTCGCCGAAAAGTTGCCCGCCGATTTTGGCTTCTTCCTGAATCGCCCGCCGGTAAGCCCGAGCCCGTGCCCCGGCGGGGTCTTTCGGCATGATAACGCTTAAGATTTTCTTGATCATAGCTGCTCGCTTTCGGCGGGTTGTATCAGATCCAGCTTGGCGTAAGCATCACGCAGCAGCTCAGGATTGTTCACATCGGTATTTTCAGCCACCACGAATTTCGTCACCGATGTCAGCTTATTGTCATTCGGCTTCGACGGCACCGTACTTTCTGGCTGTTGCGCTGGAAACGCTTCCGGATAGGTAGCGAGAGCCGCCGCATGCAGTTTGGCGTACGCGGTGTGGCGTATCGGCCAGCGCAGGCGGATCGACTCTTGGTCTTCAGCGCTGATTTCAGCCGCTTTCTGACCAGATTCACGAGATGTGGTGTTGAATAAGCTCATACTTTACACTTTGAACAAAGCGCGTGCATTGGCGGTCGTAGTTGCCGCCAGGCTTTCTAGAGATTCCCCGCGCAGTCCGGCCAGAAATCCGGCCGTCACCGCCACGTGCTTTGACTCACACACTTTACCACGGAAAGGCACCGGCGTCAAGAACGGCGCGTCCGTTTCTAACAGCAGTAATTGTTGTGGAATTGTGCGATATATCACAAGCTGCGCTTCGTTTTTGGCAAACGTGGCGATGCCGTTCACACCGAAATGCAGGCCGTGCTTGACCGCCCGTTCCAAATTCGCGGTGTCATCGGTAAAGCTGTGCAACACGCCGCGGATGCCGGCACCCCGGTAACTTTCGAAAATCGGCCAAAAATCGTCGAATGCTTCGCGCACATGGAAACTGAGGGGCAAATCATGCTCCAGGGCCAGCTCAATCTGAGCTTTGAGCACTGTGATCTGCGCCTCTTTCGGGGAGTGGCTATAGAAGTAATCCAGACCGCACTCACCCACTGCTACGACCTTATCGCCCGCCACAAGGGCCCGAAATGCGTCCAGATGCCCTTTTTGAAGGGCCTCCGCGGCCTCATGGGGATGTATACCGATGGAAGCCCACATATTTTCGCGGTTACGCGCGAACTCTATGGCCAGCTCGCTGTCTTCGTACGTAGTACCGATGCACAGCATGCGGCTGACCCCTGCTTCGTGCGCATCGACAATCACCGAGTCCGGCGTGCGGTCTTGCCCGTCGCTATACCATTTATCGTACACCGGCGTCACCTTACGCACCATTTCGTGCGTATGACAGTGGGTGTCGAACAGCTCCAGCACCGCCTACTCCGCCGCAGGGGTGTCAAACTTCGGGAACAGCGTGCCCTCGGAGGGCCGGACGATGCCGCTTTCGAAAATACCCTGGATTTTGGCGGCGGTATCCGGCATGAACGGCTCGAGCAGTTCGGCGATTTCGAGCAGATCGCTCACCGCCACCGCCAGCACTTCGCGCAAATGGTCTTCGTCGCCACTTTTTGCGATTTCCCACGGTTTCTCGATGTCGATGTACTGGTTGAGGCCACGTACTTGCTCCCAGACGTGGTCGAGCGCCCGGTCGAACCGACAAGCCTCGAGCGCCTCATCGTAGGCGCCGCGGTCGTGCTCGCCGGCTGGTATATCACCGATGAGGCCGGTCTGGTACTTGCCTATCATGGCGGCAGTGCGCTGCACGGCGTTGCCGAGCTCGTTCGCCAGCTCGTTGTTGTAGGCCGCGTCGAAGGTGGCTTGCGTGAAGTCGCCGTCGTCGTAACTTGGGATGTGGCGCAGGAAATAGTAGCGGAAGGCATCCACCCCGTATTTACCAACGATATCGGCAGGAGCGATGACGTTGCCCAGGCTCTTGCTCATTTTCTGCCCATCCACGTTTATGAACCCGTGCACGTACAGCCGCTTGGGCAGGCCGAGCCCCAGGCTCATCAGCATCGCCGGCCAGATGGCGGCATGGAAGCGGATGATATCTTTGCCGACGATCTGCACCTGGGCCGGCCAATACTGCTTGAAATCGTCGTGCTCCGGGTAACCCAGCACCGTCAGGTAGTTCATGAGCGCCTCGAACCAGACGTACATCACCTGGGTTTTGTCGCCCGGCACCGGGATGCCCCAGGCCAGCTTGTTGCTCGGCCGGCTGATGCTGATGTCGTCCAGCCCTTCTTTCAGCAGGCTGATGATTTCGTTTTTGCGCGTCGTGGGCACAACGGCGAATTCGTCGCTTTCGATAGCCTTCAGGATCTGCTCGTTGTAATTACTGAGGCGGAAAAAGTAATTTTCTTCCTCCAGTTTCTGGTAGGCCTGCGGGTGGTCGGGCTTCATGCGCTCCGGGTCGGCTTGGGCTTGGGCCACGAATTCTTCCTGGCGCACGTCGTACCAGCCGACGTATTTGGCTTTGTAGATGTCCTTGGCCATAGCTTTCCAAATAAGCTGGGCGCGCTGCTCATGGCCCTTGTCGGTGGTGCGGATGAAGCGGTCGGGGTGCACGTTCAGCAGCGTACCGAGGTCGCGGAACTTTTGAGAAACTTCATCGGCGAACTCCTGCGGCTTTTTACCCAGGCTCTCGGCTTTTTCGGCTACTTTGGTGCCATGTTCGTCGGTGCCGGTACTGAAAATGACGTCATCACCGCGCTTCCGCGCATAGCGTGCCAGCACATCGCCGGTAATGAGCTCCATGGCGAAGCCGATGTGCGGATCGCCGTTTACATAGGGAATAGAGGTCGTCACGTAGTATTTCATCTGTTCTATTGTACCTGTTTAATCTGTATTCCTCCACCCCGTCATTCCGGGCTTGACCCGGAATCTACCGCTTTTGCTTGTTTTAGATTCCGGCTCGCTGGCCGGAATGACACCGAGGAAAGTATTCTAATATTATTAGAGCGTTTCAAGAGGTAAGAAAAGCTATGCCCGCCCGGGCATGTCCGTGTCGGTCAGCAGCTTAGCGACTTCTTTGGCTTCGAGGGGATCGAGGTCGGCGAAAAGGTCACGCTCGAATTTTTCGGAAACAGAGTAGATGTAATCGTCGGCAGCACGCGGGATGACGTGGAACAGTACGTGGTTGGCGGCGAAGTCCGTGGTGTGTTTTTTAAACGGGCGGTAGTTTTGGCGCACATCGACGCCATCGCCGAGTTTACCCAAGATTTTCTGCTCCACGAAAAATATCAGGTCGAAAATATCGCGCAGCTCGATGTCACGCAATTCCCACGGCTTTTCGACATGCCGCTTCGGCAGCACCAGAAAGTGCCCCGGCACTTTGCGCGGGTTGCTCAAAATGACCGCGGCGTGCTCATTACTTTTGAGCACCCGGTCTTTAGCATTACAAAACGGACAACTAGTTTCTTCTGCCATAAATTTAGTATACCTTTTCTCTAATGGTGCGCGGGGCGGGAATCGAACCCGCACGCCTTTTAAGGGCAAGAGATTTTAAGTCTCTCGTGGCTACCAATTACACCACCCGCGCCTAGTGGGATTATATCAAATCCCTCTTGAGTTTAAGGAATTCTTTTCCTACTCCCGACTTGAGATATTTTTCTCTTTGGCAAGCCGCTGGTCTATCTGGCAACTCTTCAAAATGTAGCAAAGTGAATGGCCTATATGCCCGGGTGGTACGGGTACTTCCTGCATTGTGCTGGGATATGCGCCGACTTAAATCATTAGTCAGACCGACATATATGTAATTCTTCACCGCGCTCTTTATAGCATAAACAAAATACATAATCTTAGCCGCGCCTGCCTGCCCTGCCTACCGGCAGGCAGGCGGCAGGCAGGTATACCAATTCCGCCACTCGCCCGTAGCCGCCATTATACCGCTAGGCTGACTTCGCCGTCGACTAGTTTCTTGAGCAGGTTGCGCAGGTTCGGCGACAAATCTTCCCTGCGGCGCAGCTCACCCATCCGAAACCAGGCAACATTGTCGTGTAGCCGCTGCTCCTGAGGGTACGGCCTGCCGCTGTCGATAGCTGCCAGCCACCAGGCATAATGATACTCCTGGCCATGTTGCGCAAACGACTGGCCGCCCAACGTGCGGATAATCCGGACAGCCACGCCGATTTCTTCCCGGGCCTCACGAACAGCCGCGGCTTCAGGTGTTTCGCCCGGCTCAACCTTGCCGCCGATGAGCTCCCACTGGGTCAGCTCGGGCGTGTTACGGTGGATAAGCAGTAGCCGGCCATCGTCATCGACAGGGAGGCAACCGGATAATTCTGTAAGTTGCATAGTTTATCGCTATTTTACGCTAAGTCTGCAAATTTACATGGAGTACAATTACCATTATGAAAACATGCTCGAAATGCCATGAGCCAAAACCGGAGTCGGCATTTTTTTGTCAGAGACAAGAAAACAGGCCGTCTGCACGCACAGTGTAAGCAGTGTTACCAGAAACACCGCTCAACATACTATGCAGCGCACTATCAGAAATATCGACCAGCCTATCTGGAGCGCGCAAAAATTCGGCGCACAGAGCTCAGATCCATCTTTCGCTCAAAAATGCTTGCCTATTTATCCGATAAAAGCTGCATGATGTGCGGAGAAAACGATATACGCGTGCTGGAGTTTGACCACCTAGACCCCAGCCAAAAGAGTTTCGAGATATCACAAGGTATCAGGCTGGGGCATAGCTGGAATGACATACTCCAGGAGATTGAAAAGTGCCGAATCTTGTGTGCCAATTGCCACAAGAAACACACTTCATCTCAATTCAACTGGTACAAATCTTTATAATTGGAGGCACCTACGGGACTCGAACCCGTGTCTGAGCTTTTGCAGAGCCCTGCGTAACCACTCCGCCAAGGCGCCGTACCAGATGATTATACCGTACTCCCAGCAGAAAACAGAGCACTTGCCCCATATAAAAACGTATCATCTGATAGATACTTTTGAATCGGAGTCAATCGGAGTTCGCCATGGCCTGGCTACAGGGCGGATCACTCGGATTTAAGGTGAGGGAGTAGGAGTGCTAGTCGGCGCGACCACTGTCTGCGGTGGTGTTGGCGCGGCTGGTGGCTGCTCTGGCGTTTTTGCTTCTAGTATGGCCCGCGGTTTGGCATCGAGCTTGGTTAGCAGCGTCGACACCTGGATCAGGATCGGCTCAATAAACTCAGGTGTGAGCATTTGGTTCTCAAAGCTGATAATGACCGATTGCCCGCCTATCTGCAGCGATGCCTGAGCCTTTTTGCCGGCCAGCATTTCTACATCCTCCATGACATCTGGCGTCAGCAGACTCAGTGCGTTCACCTGGTCATTGGGCTGAATGTACGTGTCGTAGCTATCGTCAAAATCACCTTCCAGGCTCAGTTTCTGCAAACCGTGGTGCAACCCGAAGTTTGCCAGCTTCGACATGAAGCTATGGTGCAGCAGCAAGATTGTCGGCTCGGTAACCGGCATAGCCAGATTCAGGACCGTAAAGGTGTAGGTAGTGCTGGTATCGGGCGTATTGGGGTCGGTACTTTGCCGGTATTCGGTGTACTGGTACTGGAAAAGGACAGCTTTGTGACTGCCTACCGTAGCTTCATAAGCCATATCGTACGACACGGTGTTTCGGGTGTAGCTGCCGAAGCCGTAGCCTTGCTGGCCGAGCATCCGAACAAATTCGGGCAGATAGCCGCTCAGCGTTACCCCGTCGTTACCCAGGGCGGTCCAGCCATTTCTAGCGGCTAGAGCCGCCATGGCTTGCTCGCGCTTTCGCTTAGAAATTATTCCATATGCTATGAGCCCCACGAAGGCCAAAACGACTACTACAAGAATGACGATACCCATACGGCGGATTATCTTTTTTACGGTTATCCTAAATGTAGCACGAACACCGTGCTTTTGTCATAAGTACCGCACGAGGTCTCGAGTACGACAGCACGCGGTGGCGTGGACATGTTCTTCGCCTCCACCACTTTCACGCTGTGGATTCTGAGCAAGGCCTTCGGCTGGAACTAAACCATCCCACCCCTAAAAAGCAGCACTGCTACATTCAGCGGTACTGTCTTATTTTCACAACGCAACCTTGTATGCTTAAGATAAACGACTCGGACGAGATGGTTCTCTTGCAAATGTAATTCTGCCTTACTCGCCGATGGTGCCAATCTTGATGGAGCCGGCGCGGGTGTAGCGGGCGGCTATGACACCGGTTTTGCCGATGTGGCTTTCGGCGAGGGTAAAGGTTCTAGGGGCTGCGCCATCGGCGAAGAGTTTTTTGCCTTGGCCGAGTACGATGGGGTAGGTCATGAGGCACAGTTCGTCCACGAGATCGTTTGCTAAGAGCAGTTGCACCAGCTTGCTGCTGCCCCAGACGTGCAGGTCGGGGCCGTCTGATTCCTTCAACTTCTTGATGTCTTCCACGCTTCGCAAAAACGTGGTGTTTTGCCAGACTTGCCTGCCGTCAGGCAGGTCGGTTTCGGTCTTGGTACGCGTGAGCACGTATTTCATATTGTCGTTTATGAATGGCCAGAAGTCGCCATGTTTGGGCCAGTAGCCAGACCAGATTTCGAACGTGTAGCCGCCCAGCAGGAACTCGACATCGGCTTTGAGCGCCGGGCCGGTAACAGCCGCGGCCGCGTCGTCATCCATGAACGGCGCTTGCCAGCCGCCGAACGCAAACTTCGCGCTCAGGTCTTCCTCCGGCCCGCCCGGCGCCTGCATGACCCCGTCAATGGTTATGAACTCCAGTACAGTAGTTTTCCTCATGCTCAGCCCCCCTTAATAGCCTTCATCATAGGCGTTTGGGAACGCAAAATAAATAGCCTGGAGCTCTTCAGGCGCCACATAATCAATTTGGTGTAGTATGGTTTCGAAAGTATAACTTACACCTACTTGCGGGTGTACGTGAGGTCGAAATCATGCTCCCATTTTTTACCATCCGTCGATTTGCCCCACGCTCCCGTAATGGTATTTTTGTCTTTACTAACTTTGCTTTCAAAACTTTGGACGAAACCGGGGGCATTACGCCAGATCTTCCAGGTGTTATTTTCGAAACTCATCTCGTAGACACGAGAAAAGTGACGGTCATCATAGTACAGCACGGTGTAGTTAGGCGCACCTTGGTCATGCCCGATAATCCAAGTGGCGTGAGCTGTTTCTTTTGTACCTTGTTTCAGAATTATGAACTCGCCATCTGCATACCATTCAAATGAGGCAGGAGCGTCTATAACCTCCGATAGACTTGGCAGGAATGAAGCATTGGATATCTTCATATCCCACTTGCCCGTTAAAAACGCCAGATCTTTCAGCGAGGGATTAACTTCTTGCACGACTTCCTACCTTACTCCGTAGATTAAAATGACGCCGCCGCTTTGCAGCCGCTGCTCGCTGAGCAGCTTCAGTTTTTGGTACGGAATGCCTTCGCTAAATAATCGTTTGCCGGCTCCCAGAAAAACCGGCGCGACGCACAAACGATATTCATCAAACAAGCCGGCTTTCATGAGGGAGGCCGACAGCTCACCGCTTCCGAACACGAACATGTTGCCGTCGCCTGCTTGTTTCAGTTTTGGTATTTCGGCTACCGCGTCACGCACAATCGTCGTATTATTCCAGTCAGGGGTTTTGAGCGTGGTCGAACAGACGATTTTCGGTAGCTTGTTCATGTACGGCGCCTCGGGCTCCTCGGCCTTAGACCAAAAGTCGGCCATCCCGCGGTAGGTTTTACTGCCGAAAACAATCATCTCCACAGACTGCAGCTGCTCTATGATGAATCCTTGCAGGTCGTCACCCCACGCGGTTTGGTGAAAATCCAAATCCCACGCTTTCTCACCCTCAAAGTAGCCATCGAGCGAAACCACATTCCACATAATGAGTTTTCTCATACTTCTATCGTAGCACTCTTTAAGCGTCAATCTAGTGCAGCCCTATTAACAAATATGCAAACTTATTAACTTTGCCTTATATTCACCGGCAATAGGATGGTTTTACCACTCCTAAATTCAATTGCGAGCGATACAGTATCCCTATCTAGGTCAGGCATTGGACGATGGTTATTATGATCAAGACTGATGAATGCAGTAAGTATCTGCATATCATCAGCAGGTATTGGATACGGATGATTAGGCTGCTCATTTTCAATATTAAAACGATCGGTGATAAATGGTGTACCATCACCATTTGTGCCTTCGATTCTTATAGATGTAATGTAGTCATTTTTGCCGCCATAATTATCAACAGCAACAACTATTCTGAAAGATGCGCCATATCCTCCATAATTTGATGCCCAAGTAGCTTCAGGTTCAGACAAGAAAGCCTGCGGGGCTTGAGTCATATTGCTCTGAGCCTGCTTGTCTTTTACTTGACTCGGCGTTGAAAGTTTAGGCTTGCCCTGGTGTATCTTAACTTCACTATCATCAAGTAGGTGCATAGCCAGGCTACTCAGCGCAAGATACTCATAAGCACGCACTGGGTCCTCTATTTTTCCGTCTGATGTATGGCTTTTCTCGTTTCGGAACTGATCAATCGCCATGGTCAAGAACTTAACTGCTTCTTGGAAATCGTGCTCTACATTTTTGGCGCTAGCTCCATTAATAAATAGGCCGCCCTTACCGAATGCCTCCGAGCCTGTTTCGTGTGATGTTAAATCACGTAACTTATCGCGAACCACCTTGAAGCCTTTTTCAACAGCCTCAGGATAATATCCACCCAAATATAATCCAGAGCACTTATTTTGAATCTGCTCGTGCAAGGCCTCAAGAGTTCCAGTATTCACCGCCACTGAACTCTTTTGTGGCTCAGCTGACTTACTAAGTTGAGGGTTCTGTTCCTGCGGAGCTTCACCATTCTTCTCCCGCAGATAAAGAATGCCTCTATCTGAAACACTATAAAGTTCAAGTTTATGCGTTCGAGCTGGTACATCAATCTTGTTAGTGTATCGATTTTTAATGGCTGGTATTCTTTGTGTTTCGATCTCTTTTTTCAAAAATTTTTTACCTGCCAGCACAACTATCGCATCGTTAATATCTGTTCGAGTGTATAGCTCGGGATAAGCACGATTAACAAGCCTGATAATCTCGGTTTCATGAAGCCCACGCCTTTTCTTAGACTGCTCCTCTTTAATTAAGGCTACGGTGTCGTGTTCAATTTTCGAGGGTTTCCATGAGTCATTCATTGGAATTATTGTAGCACTAGGTTATAACCGTTATTTCAATCTGTAAAATGGCATATTTTGTCTCGTGAGGTCGACTTCACCGGACGGAAGTTGAAACCGTATGGCCGATCAATAAACAAAGAGCTCCTGAACAAGGGAGCTTTCTAAGTGTCATCTTGGTGCAGCATTATAGCTGATGTTAAAACTTTTATTTTCTATCGACTCGTTAGCTAGTAGCTAAGCTGTAATTCGTGGGAGCCTTTATATTGAGGCAAAATTTTATCTATTTCCCTCCCCTTACACTTATACAAGTTGGCACCCCTTACGAATATAAAATGATCCTCGGTAGTTCTTCCGCTTTGTTTTAGATAGCGAATACCTATAACTAACGTATTGTCGTCGGCTGGGCTAAGGGTCATTTTAGGGTCTTTCCCGTCTTTGCTTCTAAGCTGCACGCCATATTTGCCTAGAAGTGCATAGGCCTGCGTGAATGCCTCCGCTTTTTCCATTAGACCGCCGTACACTGCATCAGTGATTGTTCGTAACTCGGTATACGACTGTTTCGAATCAGGAACCGATTTGCCCATCTTTCACCTCTTGCTTCGATGTCGAGTCTGTAGCACCCATTCGCTCTTTTATTATCTTCTGATAAGCTCCTAGCTTGGCCTTGCCCTCTTCGGGCTTATTTAAGACATATTCCTTAAGACCATTACTCCAAGCTTCTATCACACCATCCCTCAATAATTGATTTAGCTGCCGCACCGATGGGTTAGCGCTTGGACTCATTTTCTTGATTTGCTGCACGGTATTTAATAGCAACTCTGATCGACGATATATTATTCGTACCCAGTCGCTCGGCACTTCATCCTCAGGCGTTGATGGAAGTGGCTGATCGGCCAAATATCGAATCCTGAAAGATTTGTACCTATATTCTTGGCTTATATTCACTTTTACAACTTGAGCAAGATGCCCATTAACAGCTACGTAATCGCCGACACGAGCGTCTAATCGAGTTCTGCGCTGATGTAGTTGTATGGGATAATCATTTTTCTTTACTACTGCAGCACATATTCTCAGCGCACCTTTAACATTATGTATGTGCATCAAGTCCTTCACCATCACAACTACATGGATAGCTAACGTAGCCACGCGGCCAGCGTGTGCCTCAATTGTATTGAGAGAAACATTCCTGACATCAGCACTGCTACCAGCGTGAATGTTTTTACTTTGGCCTCCATATGAGAGATTTCCCGTTCTTAAAAGAGCACGCAGCGGAGGTTTCATGCGTTTGAACGCCCACCTGAATCTTTCTTCAAATGTGCTAGGTTGCCTTTTTATCTGACCATCTTTAGTCTTTACGCACCATACTCTCTTCGGATCGAGTGTTGTTGCGATATGATTAATTTGCTGTATTAGTTCGGTTTCTTGAAATTTATAGTTTTCGTTTTTGGCATTGTAGTACTCAAGCAAATCATCTTGGGTGCGATGTATCTGTTGTAAATGGTTTATGGCAAGGAAATGACGATAATACTCTTGTTTGTTGGTTGTTGCAAACGATTGCAGTTCAACTATCAACTCTGTCATTTTCCTTTGCCACATTGAGAGCTCATCAACTTTTGATTGAATCACATTGTCATAAATTCGCTGTTGTTCATCATCTTTTTCTGAAGGATCTGGAGGGTCGGTCTTGCGACTATCATTAATAAATTCATTCGTCTGCATTAATGCCATCGTGGCCTTCTCAATCTCACTCAGTACACCGAATAAGTAATGATCTTTCGGATTCGGGCTATTAGGCTCGTGTATAAATCGGTAGGTACTGTAATCAATTTTTAAACGTTTGCGTAGCGAATCAGAACCTTTCAGAATCAGGCTAGTAAATTCATCAAGGGGATCCTTTTCTTTCTTCTTCACCTTGTCTGCCATATACATATTATAAAATAAGGTTGACCCTCATTGTTCACCTCAAAGTTATAACCGTCATTTTAATCTGTAAAATGGCTCATTTTGTCTCGTGAGGTCGACTTCACTGGATGTAGGTTGAAACCGTGCGCCCGATCAATAAACAGAAAGCTCCCGAATAAGGGAGCTTTTCTAAGTATCAAATTGGTGCAGCACTATTGCTGAGGTTATAACTATTCTAAGGTTTGCTGAACCCAGTTGGCCAGCTTCTCATTGGTCTCTACGGGGACAAACCGAATCATAGGAACTTCTTCTTCAGACATCGCCTCGACATCCTCAATAAGCGCCTGTCGCTTTGAATCAGTCGTAAAGGAGGTAATCATCACATATTTCATTTCTGTGACCTCGCCCTTCCAGAGGAACTTCGCGGGCGATTCCAGAAATTGACCGCCAGTTGCGAGCTTCTTGTTGATCAACGAGTCAAGAATTTTATCCGCCTGCTGTTTAGTCTCAGCTGAAATAAAAACTTCGTATATTTGCATAACCCAATTATATCAAATTGGTAATTAGCTAGTCGGTATTTCAGACGGCAAATCGTTTATGCCCCGCTCTATTAGTTTCATCTCATCTAAGCTACAACGAGATAAACGCGTCTCAAATGGCTTACCCATATCATAGCCGCCAATACAGCGGATACCTAAAAGGCCTTTATCCTTACGCGCTATGACCGTTACATCAATCGGCGAGCCGTGTCCGAAACCTGGACTACTCTTGATCACTCTTGATTCTTGATATGTCTTAATGAAATGATCTCGAAGCCCAGAGATAGCGGCATGAAGCGCTAAACCTCGATTTACTAAATCTGAAGTTTCTTGATGACTAAATATTACGGGGAAACCTTCGTCATCAGAAACCGTTACACCACCCCCATCTCCGCCTTTCAAAGCATAGTCTCCATGTCCAATAGCATTCCGAAACCTTGAGTTGTAGCTCTGAACGAATGGCGATACAGCATTTTCAAAATCGGTGTCTTTGGCGATTTTTTGCAATCTATCAATCTTGTTTGAAATCTTTAAATTTACGAAATTACGGTCTTTATGATTTGCAATTATGTAATCCTCTCCTTTTACAGTTCGCAGGAGATTAGCAATCAATTCGAAATGCTCTGAACACTCAATCAAATTTACATACATCCATAAGTTCATATTTACACGTAGAATGCTATCGAATTTGTCCTGATTTTTATGAATCTCTTTAGCAACCTCTACTGTATTTTCATATGGTTCCCATCCCACATCACTTACCCCTCTTATTGCTAACAGGGAGAGTATGAAATTGAATTCAGATGCTTCTAGCGCAGTTTCAAAAAGAGGCTGAAAAATACTTACATATTCTTTTTCGAATTTTTTATAATTATCGATTACATCGATTGTTACCATATTGTTATGTTACCCCATTTTCTCGTTAGGTTATAACCTTCATTTCAATCTGTAAAATGACTTTTTTGTCTCGTGAGGCCTATGTCACAGGACTTAAGTTGAAACCGATGACTCAATCAAGAAAAACAAAAGCTCCCTTGATAGGGAGCAATCATTGGTGTCAAATTGGTGCGGGTCAGGGGACTCTAACCCCTGGCCTCGTCCTTGGCAAGGACGCGCTCTAAACAACTGAGCTAGACCCGCCTACGCTCCGCTTCGGCGGGCAGGCCCGCTTTGCGTCGTAACTTGAATGATTGTACCGAAGTGTGAGAGAAAAATCAACGGGGGTGGGTGGCTCCGCTACGCCGAAAGGGGTGCCAGGAAGATCAACCCTGGGGAGACCAACCGAAGTAGCGTGCGTCAGCTCTTCAGAATGGCTGCGGCGGCGGTATGTATAGCTGCCTCGTCGTCTTGGGCGAGCAGCCGTATCATTATGGTCACTGTTTGAAACGTATTGAGCGCCGTGCCATCACATGACACACCCGCCGCCTCCGCCCGGGCATACAGCTGCGTATTTTTCTGCAGTGTGTCACACAGCTTTGCTGCGTCCTGCGCCGCTGCGGCGTCATCGGCGGCCGTCACAGTGCCAAAATTACCGCCAGGAGAAAGCGCATTGTAGTACGCCAGATTGCCCTGGTAGGAATGCTTCCAATAGTCGGCCAGCAGCCTGCAGGCCGCGCTCAGCTCCGGGTACGGGCAGTCATTCTTATACAAGTTGTAGGCAGTTTGAGCCTCATCTACGGCTGATTTGTACAAGTTTTTGTAGGCGCTGATCTGTGGGTCCTCGAGGCAGCCATTGGCATCACCGCACGGCGTCAGCAACGCTTGGCGGGCAGCTGCATTCGCCGCGTCGTCGAGCTGCGTTTTCAGATTCCGGTTGAATACCTGGCAGTTATGCGTATCGCGAGCCAAGTGACTGCGCAAACGATTCGCAGCAGCAGTGAGCTGTTCGGTTGCTGCCTGATTATGCTGCCCGGTGCGATACGCGGCGCTGAGTGGTTTACCGAGCACCGTGGCTACGTTTGACGCAAGCGTCGGCTGACGCAGCTTTCCAAGCTCGGCGTAAGCAGCAGCGACATCGCTGCATTTTTGGACCGCGGCTGCGTAAGAGTCTGGCGTGGGGGCACCGTAGCTCTGGCTTTCCTGCGGGTTCCAGTAGACGCTCACGTAGTCGACACGCTGAGACGCCTGGGCAACTTTCTTAAGTGATGTTTCGTACGTTTTACTGTTCGTGTCGTAGCGGTGTGCGGCGGCGGTCGCATACAACCCACAAGCCACAAAAAGTACGATGAGTGCAGCTATGCCGCTACCATACCAGAAAACCTTCCGCCGGCAAGACAGGTTGGCTACTACCTTAGATACGATGCCTTGGTGAGATTCTTGCATACGGATTTAGGTTACATGAAATCTAATAATGTGGTGGCTCCTCCCAGACTCGAACTGGGGACACAAGGCTCTTCAGGCCTCTGCTCTACCAACTGAGCTAAAGAGCCTCGTCAAAGCGTACAGTCCTGTCTTGTTTTGCCTTTCGGCAAAAGCTTCGACCTAGACTTACGCTTCTCCTCTCAAAATTCCATTCAGTCGCTATCGCTCCTTGGATTGGAATTTTGGAGCAAGCCTACGGCTTACTAAGGCTGCGATTATTCTACGGGAAATTACCTCTGTAGGCAAGTATTACCAAGAAGCTGAAGAGGAATGGTGCAGGGTGGGATGGCCTGCGAGCCCACAATGTGCCGTTCCTCTCCGACGTCCTAGCTGACGGCGGTGCCGAAGAGGTGGCCGATAAAGTAGGTCGCAGCCATGGCGATCGCACCGCCCAATACCACCCGTATGATAGCCTTTCGGCGCGAGGCATTGCCGACGGTGGCGCTCAAATAGCCGGTGATACAAAGAGCGATAAGCACCGCCACGAACGTCACACCGACGCGCCAGCTCCGGCTGGCCACCAGCACGGCCACCAGCGGTATGAGACCGCCGACGGCGAACGAAATCATCGAGGCCAGGGCGGCGTGTACCGGGTTGTTCAGATCCTCTTCATCGATCTGCAGCTCGGCTTCCAGGTGCGCGGCCAGCGGGTCTTTCGCCGTGAGTTCTTTGGCAATCTGCCGGGCGGTTTTCTCGCTCACACCCTTTTGCATATATACCTTGGCCAAGCCTTCCAGCTCGTGCTCGGGGTGTTCGCGCAGCCGCCGCTTCTCTTTCGCGATGAACGCCCGCTCGGTGTCGCGCTGGCTGCTTACAGAAACATATTCGCCGACAGCCATACTGAACGCACCGGCCACCAGCCCGGCTAGGCCGGCGATGAAAATGGTGTGCCGCGCGCTGGTCGCCCCGGCTACACCCAAGATGATGCTGCTAACGCTGACGATACCGTCGTTGGCCCCCAGCACCGCCGCCCGCAGCCAGTTCAGCGTACTATTGCTCGCCCGTTCTATGTCCTGATCTGTCGCCACGGGCTAATTTTCCTTGCTCATGAATTTCTTGACGCTGTCGACTGTGTCCAGGAACTGACTCGGGAAGATGATGGTGCTGTTTTTCTCCACCGCGATGTCGCTCATGACCTGCAGGTTGCGCAGCTGCAGCGCAATGGGGTGCTTGGCGATGATGTCGGCCGCCTCACCCAGTTTCGCCGCACTAAGCTGCTCGCCCTCGGCCGCGATGACTTTGGCGCGCTTCTCGCGCTCGGCCTCGGCCTGCTTGGCCATGGCCCGCTGCATGCTATCCGGCAGCTGGATATCTTTGACCTCCACCGTACTCACCAGCACACCCCACTTCTCGGTCGCCTGCTCCAGGATAGTCTTGATCTTTTCGTTGATGGCCGCCGTTTCGCTCAGGACATCATCGAGCGAACTCTGCCCCACGATGTTCCGCACCGTGGTCTGAGCGATCTGATAGGTCGCGGACACCACGTTCTGAATCTCCACCACCGCCTTCACCGGGTCGGTAATCTGGTAATACGCCACCGCCGACACATCGATGCTCACGTTGTCTTTGGTGATGATTTTCTGTGACTCGATGGGCAGCGTCACGATCTGCATGCTGATTTTGCGCATCCGGTCGATGATAGGGATGATCACCCGGAACCCCGGCTGCTTGATAGTGCCACGCACCCGGCCCAGCCGTAGCACCACGCCCCGTTCGTACTGGTTCACGACCCGCGCGCCGTTCGCGATAATGATCAGGATGATAACGACAATGATAATGATGGCTGCGATCATACGTGCTCCGTTCTTAGTATAACTGGTGGGTGATGAGGGGCTCGAACCCCCGACCTCAGCAATGTGAATGCTGCGCTCTAGCCAGCTGAGCTAATCACCCCCAGTCTTGGCATTATAACAGATGTTCGTCATGCTGAATTTATTTCAGCATCCCGTAAAAAACACGGATGAGATCCTGAAATGAATTCAAGATGACGATTCTCATGTATCGGAATTACTCGAGAGATGGTACAGACCGCAGTGACGGCAGCGGTAGACTTTGAGTTTAGTACCGTAGCGGTGCTCGCTCACCGTGGCGGTCGCCCGCGCCGCCTCCACCGTCTCAAACGCCAGTTTATCCACGCACGGTAGCGGCGTTATTTCAGTATCATTCACAACGGTTTCACTTCTTAAATAGATTTCCTTCTCTGTAGCGAGCGACTATCTATAGGTCCGTCCTCTAGGTTACGCCTCTTTGTCAATGAATTGCTGGCAGAAGCGCTCGAAGACGGCGTTCGTCCAGCCGAAGCCGGTTTGGCTGGGGTAGACGCCCTTCTGCGGCGGCTTTTCGGGGTTCACCACGTTGTACTTTTCCAGGAACACGCCATTGGCATTGAACCAATCCAGGTTGTTTTTGACCCATTTGAGCGCGATGCGCTTGGCATCTTCGTGGTAGCCATACTTCGTCAGCCCCTCCACCACGACAAAATGCAGCGGCGCCCAGCCGTTGGGGAAAGCCCACTGCACCGGCATGCTGCCCGGCGCGTACTGGCTGAGCGGTAGCGCGTCGGTGGTGGCCAGGCCGCCCTTGTTTTCGAACCGGCGCAGGGCTTTGACGAGCTGTGCCGCCTGCTTTTCGCTGACCATGCCAGCCCACATCGGGTAGTACGCCGCCAGGCTGGCGACGCCGCTGCGCTTATCTTTGACGTAATTGTAGTCGTAGTACAGCCCGCGCATGTGGTCCCACATGAGCTCATCCATGGTTTCTTTGCGGGCCAGCGCCGCTTGCTCCCACTTGGCAGCTTCACGCTTGTCGTCGAACAGCCGGGCGGTGCGGGCGAAGTCCATTTCGTATTTGTACAGCAGCGCGTTCAGGTCCACCGGCAAGTAGTTGAGCGCCCGGCGGTTGAAGCGCGGCGTCATGTCCCAGCCACTTTCGGCTTCCGCCAGATCGTGCAGATAGTTGATGTCGTAGTAGCGGCTGAGGCCCCGCTCGACCAGGCGGTCGTTGGGCTTTTTGGTACCCATCCAGACCGTGGCGTATTCCTGCTTGGCAACTTCCATGGCAGCTTGCAGCCATTGTTTGTCCAGGCCGTAGGCGCTGTAGACATCGAAGATAAAGCTGGTAAGGAACGGCGGCTGGCTGCGGCCCATCAGGAAGGTACGCGAGCCGTTGGGGATGATTTTGAAGCGCGTGAACAGGCTCAGCAGATCTTCCAAAATGCCGCACACCAGCTCTTTGTGTTCACCCCGCGCCAACATGCCCTGCACCATGAAGTAGCTGTCCCAGTAGTACAGCTCGTCGTAGTCGAAGCTGGCGTGTTCGTCGTAGCTCGGCACCAGGTAGGGCTTGGGCAATCCCAGCAGACTTTCGTCGTCCTTGGGGTGGAAACGCTCCAGGCGCGGCCAGAATTCGCGGATGTAGTCCCGCGCCACCTGCACATCGTCCGGCCCGAGTGCCGCGTGCCGGCGCGGCAGCAGCAAGCGCGTCGCTTTCCCCGCCACTTTCTTGGCCGAAATTTTTGCTTTTTGTACCATAGGTATAAGTTTATAGGTTTTAGATGCTAGGTTCTAGTGCGGATTGCACCGGGCGGCAGTAAGTTTCGAGCGCTCTATTGGCCGTCGCCGAGGCGATGGTGGCGCGGGTTGTCGATGTCGTAGAGCGCCTGGTGCAAAATGCCCATGACCATCTTGGCCTGGTCGCGGCTCATGCCGATGCGTGCCACGGTGAGCGGCTGCCCCGGCTGCGGGCTGGCCTGCGAGAAACTCAGTACCACGCCCTGCTGGTTGGCTACCACTTCGACACTGTCGCTGTACATCACCCGCGGGTCGATCATCACCATAAGCGTCTGGGTGCGGCTGTTGCCGCTGCTCTGCTGGCCGTGGTCATCACGGTCTTCCGGCTCGCTCCGCTGGTCGTAACCGGCCAGTTCCCACAGCTCCGCCGCCTTGTCGTCTTCGACAGCGAAATGGCTGATGAGCAGGAGCAAGATGTCTTCGCTCGGCCGAGCAGTGCCGGCTTCTATCTGTGCCAGATCTTTCTCGTCGATCTCAACGGCGCCCGACACTTCCGCCACCGATTCGCGGCTTCGCTCGCGCAGGTGTTTCAGCTGGCTGCCCAAAGATTCATAGGGAATCTGCTTGTTGTCACTCATATGGTCATTATTTTACTTCTCTCGGACATATGGTGCAAGCGAGCCCGGCCAACTCGAGGTACGGTATAATCTAGTATGATGAATATCGTCCCGAATGTCAGCCTCGCTAATTATTCCACCATGCGCCTGGGGGGTATCGCTGATTTTCTGGTGGAGATCCACGACCAGGACGAGCTGAAAGAAGCGTATGACTGGGCTACGGCCAAGCAGCTGCCTGTGATCATGATCGGCGGAGGCAGCAACATCTTTTGGCAAGACGCCGGTTTCCATGGGTTGGTCATGGTCAACAAGATCATGGGCTACGAGGACCATGCCGAAGGCACCGAAAACCACTACCTGACCATCGGTGCCGGGGAAAATTGGGACAGCGTGGTGGCCCGCACCGTCCAGGCCGGCCTGACCGGTATCGAGGCGCTCAGCCTCATCCCCGGCACCGCCGGGGCGACACCCATTCAGAATGTCGGCGCCTACGGCCAGGACATTTCCCAAACGCTGGTCAGCGTCGAAGTGTTCGATACCACTACCGGCCAGCTGGCCACGCTGCCGAACGAAGCCTGCGGCTTCGGCTACCGCACCAGCAAGTTCAAGAATGAGTTCCGGGGCCGCTACTTTATCACCAGCATCACCCTGCACCTGCGTGTCGGCAATCCGCTGCCGCCATACTACGGCGCCGTGCAGTCCTACCTGGAAGCCAACCCGACCGATCAAGCCATCACGCCCGCTGTCATACGCGACGCCGTCATCGCCATCCGCTCCGCCAAGCTGCCCGACGTGGAGCGTGTGGCTAATAACGGCTCGTTTTTCGCGAACCCCATCGTCAGCAAAGATACGCTCGTGGCGCTGCGCGCCAGCAACCCGACCCTGCCTTGCTGGCCGCTGGAAGGCGGCGGCGCCAAAATCCCAGCCGCCTGGCTTATCGAGCAGACTGGCTTCAAAGACTACCACGACGAAGCCACCGGCATGGCCACCTGGCCGCGCCAGCCGCTGGTACTGGTAAACGAGAGCGCCAAAACCACATCTGACCTCCTAGCCTTCCGCGATAAAATCACCGCCGCCGTCCAGGCCAAATTCGGCATCCCCCTCACCCAGGAACCCGAACTGTTGCCTTAACTACCCGCCACAGGGTATATTCAGCATATGCCCAGCTCCGCCCACACTGCCCTAAAATGGTTTTTCCGCATCGCGTCGTTTGCTTGTGGAGTATTGCTGGTACTATTTGGGGCATTCTACTATCTTCTGGGGCAATGTAGTGGAGGCGGCGAATCTTGTATCACTTCACTCGATGAGAAAAATCAAATCCTCGCTAACACCACTCTACTCCTGCTAATTGGCGTCATCCTTATAGCGCTTCCTTTTGCCCATAAATTTTGGAAGATTCTAGTCTTATCCTTTGCAATCATTGTTACCACAATGGTTGCTATACATTTTTTTATATGAACTTACGCTTCAGCATAAATATCAGATAACATAAGCACCCACCGAGACATAGGAAGGCACTCCACATTAGTATGTGATTGCTATGCGATAGGCGTGGGTCTTCGTTGGTGGCTATTACGTTATGTTTTAGGCCAGCTGCCTTCGCTTCCGTAAGAACACCCTGGGAACTGATATCTTCTCCATTTGTTTCCGTGAATAGTGCAGATTCACTCACGCTTCGTAGCCCAACCCTTGATGCACTACTTGTCGACGATGTAGTACCACAATCATAACCGTCACCAGCAAGCTGCCCTTTAGGTATTTCAAAAATCACGCATGGTTCAAGTGTATTTGGCACACCATCCCCATCGTAATCATCTGGGCTGGAGGCTACGTAAATTGTCTTGGTTATGTCCTGCATCTGACCATCGGTGCCCTCAACGTAAAAATCAAATGTATGGAAACCAGGCGGCACAGAGGCGGGAATAGTAATATTTGCAGAGAAATTGCCCTTACTGTCAGTTTCAAAAGAACCCAGGTATATCGGATCTGAATGCAACCAGCCAGAGACAGTTGAGAATGCCTTAGCAAGGCCATTGCCGACATTGTGCTCTATTTTCGCTACGGTTCCACGATACACTACGTCATTCGCTAAATTATCATCATAGTTCAATTCATTGAGTGGCCGGCCACTCTTGGGTGCTTGCAAGATAGGTAAGCTATCATCGGCCGTTGGCTCTTCGACATTGTAGTCAGCACGAGGGAGTGGCTCGGTAAAGTCATACGTCTTTTTCTCTATCCATTGTGCAAGCAACTCATGCCCAAAAGCAGTTGGATGAAAACTATTATTACGAGCTAGTCCATTACTCCACTCAATCGTTACGCCATTCACCGCCCGATTCGATGCATTTCCCTCACAAATACGGTGGCCATTAAAAACTGCCGAATCGCCTACATAGTAGACCCCTGCTTTCTGAGCTGCTTTTTGGATCACGGAATCTAGATAACTTATAAGGTCATTGGCAAATACTGTCTCCCCGTCACTTAGCGTTAATGGTCCCGCCATTGCGCAACCTCCCCCCGGTTTAACGATAGATGGATAGCCAATGACGTATATTCGCGCACCGGATGCAGTTCGTTCAAGCCGTGTGTACATATCTACAAGTCTGTCGAACTGCTTATTAATTAGCAGCACAATTTCTTTACGATCTTCATATGTCCGGTAGCATGTGTCAGATTCCATGAGGCAACGCTGCACAATATTACCAAATCCGATGTCATTGCCGACCATGGACACGGTAATGATATTGGTGTTCGTACTTATATTCTGAATCTGGGGTTTTGGTCCAGGCAACCAGGATCCAAGCTTATTGTTCGACGGCACCTGAGGATACTGAGCGTCCGTGAGGACATTCGCGATTTTGGCTCCGGAACAAGCAACTGAATGCACGGAATCAAGCCCCAAATCTGCAGCAATAAGGTAAGGATAGGAAAGCAAAGATAAATGACATTGGTTCACGCCACTAACATTCGTTTCTGGATAGAAGTTGCCATTGCCTACCCCTTCCCCAGAAGCATAGGAGTCGCCGAGTGCTATGTAGTTCGTAGTTGCAGCGGGTGGGGAATAATATTGGTGTGTTATCGGATCTTCATAGCTATCCTTGGTGTTCGGGGCCCATATGTAGTACTGCTGATAGTCAGGGTGAGTGGTGTATTTCAAAATGTCAACACTCACGAATTGCGGGATGCCGAATTCCACCGGTTCACCCTCAGGGTTACCCAGGTATGCACCGAGTGCCGCACCCACATCGCGCACCGGACACGACTGGGTCGCCACGCCGTCCACCAGGCCGCCCATGCCGCAGCGGCTCAGATCGTACAGTGTCAGATAGCCATCCGTGGTGCTCAGAGCCAAGTACCGCCCGTCGTCACTGACGGTCGACAAAGCAAAGTCGATGGGTGCGCCTACATTGATCGTCCGCGTTGAAAAGTCATTCAGATTCACGATCACGACGTAGCCGCTCTGGCTCCACACGGACATCCACTGACCGTTAGCGGAGTAGCCGATCTGGCTGTACAGTGTGTTGTCGTCCACCTCCCACGGCTGCCCGTTTCCGTGCGTCAGCTCCACCACCTGCGGATCGGTATCGGGCACGCCGAAGGTCGCGATGGGCATTTCACCGTCGTACCCAATAGTCAGCAGAGCCGTGTCCGAAGTCCGGAAGTACACGTGGTACAGGCCGGTGTCTGGGTCTGGCACTATATGCATAAATGCATTTGGATTAGGCGTAGCAATCAGCTGGCTCTCTGCCCCGTCGACATACCAGGTTGTGTCGTTGAATGGAATTTTGTACTCGTACCCGTTCTTTTCAATTTGCCCGAGACCCGCTTTGTACCAGCAATTGCCCTCGTTATCCGGGGTGCATTGGTGGCTGCCATACATATCTAGATGGGCGTGGAATAACGCGTCGCCAGCATCGGGTGTCAGAGTCGTGCTCGGGGCAACTTCCGGCAACTTGGCGGTATCGAACCAGGTTTGCTGGGCGGGGACCGCGTGGGCAGCGTGAGGCAAGAATTGCACCGCGCCAAATGCCGCTGCCACAATGGTAAGCACCAGTAGCGCCCGCATGAAACGAACAGATAAGAATTTTTGCATATTCAGCAAATCCACAGTTACGTGGGTTTACTTATACGCTCTTTTGTAGATTTTGCAAGTATATTTTACAACATTGCCATAAGCGTGATGCTGTTTGTGGGAAGCTAGCGGGCGTCGCTCGGCAAAGGGTATTTGAGGGCGAATTCGCGGACGGCGGTGCGGAGTATTTCGAGCTCGGCCGGGTTCTCGCGGTTATCAATAGCCCGCTTCATCCAATCGGCGATCTGGGCCATGTCGTCTTCGACGAGCCCGCGGGTGGTAATAGCCGGAGTGCCGAGGCGGATGCCGCTGGGGCGGAACGGCGGCAGCGGGTCGTTGGCAACGGCGTTTTTGTTGAGCGTCAGGCCGATTTTATCGAGCACCGTTTCGACCACGTTACCGTCCAGGCCGAAACTTTGGTATACGTCCGCCAGTATCAGGTGGTTCGATGTCCCCCCTGTTACGAGCTGGAAGCCACGCTTTTTGAGCTCATCTGCTAGCACGGCCGCGTTCTTCACGATCTGCTCGGCGTACTGCCGGAAGCTCGGCTGCAGTGCTTCACCGAATGCCACTGCTTTGGCGGCGATGATGTGCTCGTGCGGACCACCCTGCATGCCGGGGAAGACCGCCCGGTCGATAAGCGTCGGAATATTCTCGAGTGTTTTTTCGGGCGCTTTCAGCGGATTGCCCACGGTGCCACGGCTTAAGATTAAGCCACCGCGCGGACCGCGCAGCGTCTTATGCGTGGTGGTGGTGATAACGTGGAAACCATCGTCGAACGGGTTGCGGGCCACACCGCCGGCGATGAGCCCGGCGATGTGCGCCATATCGGCCATCAGTAGGCAGCCGGGGATTTCGCGGCCGATTGCCGCAAACTTGGCGTAATCGAGCTCGCGCGGGTAGGCACTAAACCCGGCCAGGATTATGCGCGGCTTGTGCTTGAGCGCCAGCGCGCGCAGTTCGTCGTAATCTATCTCGCCCGTTTCCGGATCTTTCATTTTGTAGCGGATAAAGTTGTAGAGCTTGGCGCTGCGTGTCACCGGGGCACCGTGCGTCAGGTGGCCACCGTGGCTGAGATCCATGGCCAGCACGGTATCGCCCGGCTCCAGCCATGCGCTGTAGACCGCTTCGTTAGCCGGCGCCCCACTGTGCGGCTGCACATTGGCGTGGTCGGCTTTAAAGAGTTTCTTGGCCCGGTCGATGGCAATCGTTTCAAGCGCATCGGTGTTTTCCTGGCCGCCGTAGTAGCGCTTGCCCGGGTAGCCTTCACTGTATTTATTAGTAAAGACGCTGCCCATGGCGCTCAGCACGTCGCGGCTGACGTAATTCTCTGACGGTATCAGCTCCAGCCCCTCGCGCTGGCGCTTTTCCTCGGCGGCGATGAGCCGTGCGATTTCCTCGTCTTTCATACTGACAGCATAGCATAGCGCGAACGGAAGTTCGCTCCCCAGACCGTCGTGGCTGCCGCCGGAAAGAGTAAACACAAGGTGGGCGGCTACTTCGCTTTCAGCTCAGTTACGCACGCCGCATGTCATAGTTATCAGACCTGCCTGCCGGCAGGCAGGCAAACCCTGAAGGGTTTTTCTACGCCCCGATTACATCGGGGCTACTTTTCTGGTCTTCAGACCGACAATCGGCAGCAGCAAAATGCTTTGCATTTCGCCCTGAACGCGCCTATACTTACCACCAGGCAAGAAAACAAAAACAACAACAGAATTGTGTATATTTATGCGTTCTGTGATATAATTCAAGGCGTTATGTCGACAACCAATGAAAAAATCGGCGATTTTATCGCTCAGGTCCGCCAGGAACGGGGCCTGACCCAAGCTGAGTTCGCGAAGCGGCTCGGCACTTCCCAGTCCGCCATCAACCGTATCGAAAAAGGCAAGCAGAACCTGAGCCTGGAAACGCTGGGACGGCTCAGCGAGGCACTCAACAAGCAGCTGATCAGCCTCGGCAGCGGCAGCGTAAACCTGCGAATAGAGGGCGGCCACGAACTGCACGGCCGGATCGCCCTCAAGACCAGCAAGAACGCGGCCGTCGCCCTGCTGTGCGCCAGCTTGCTCAACCACGGCGTCACCCGGTTCAAGAATTTTCCGCGGATTGAGGAAGTCAACCGCATCATAGAAGTGCTCGAGAGCATCGGCGTGAGCGTCAAATGGCACCCGGGCAACGACCTGGAAATCCGCCGGCCCGAGCAGCTCAAAATCGACAAAATGGATAAGGATGCCGCCCGCAAGACGCGCAGCGTGCTCATGATGATCGGCAGCCTGATGCACGACCACGAAAGCTTCAAAATCCCCTACGCCGGCGGCTGCAAGCTCGGCGAGCGCACCGTGGAGCCGCACCTGTTCGCGCTGGAGGAATTCGGCGTCGGCATCGTCGCCACCCAGGGCCACTACAACGTCACGGTCGCCAAAAAACCGGCCGGCCGCTTCGCACTTTACGAGGTCGGCGATACCGTTACGGAAAACGCTCTGCTGGCCGCTGCCCGCACCCCCGAAGAAACCATCATCGAATTCGTCAGCTCCAATTATATGGTCCAGGACCTGTGCTTTTTCCTGAAGCGGCTCGGCGTACAGATCGACGGCATCGGCACCAGCCGGCTGACCGTGAAGGGCGTGCCGTTCATCAAGAAAAACGTCACCTATGCGCCGGCCGAAGACCCTATCGAGGCGATGTTCTTTATCAGCGCCGCAGTGACGACCAATTCGGAAATAACCGTCGAGCGTGTGCCGATAGATTTCGTGACCATCGAGCTGCTGAAGCTCAAGAAAATGGGTCTGAAGTATGACCTGACCGAGCGCTACAAAGCCGCCAACGGCCAGACCGACCTGGTAGATATCACCGTCCACAAGCATGATGGCCAGCTGCGGGCGCTGACCGACAAGATCCACTCGCTGCCTTACCCCGGTCTGAACGCCGATAACCTGCCCTACTTCGTGCCGATTGCCGCCGTTGCTAAAGGCCGTACACTCATCCACGACTGGATGTACGAAAACCGGGCCATTTACTACACCGAGCTGACCAAAATCGGCGCCCAAGTGGAACTGGCCGACCCGCACCGGCTGTATGTGCTGGGACCGACTAAATTCAGCAAGGCCGACGTAGTCTGCCCCCCGGCGCTGCGCCCCGCCAGCCTGTTGCTCATCGGCATGCTGGCCGCCGACGGTGCCAGCACGCTGCGCAATGTCTACACCATCAACCGCGGCTACGAAGACCTCGCCGAGCGGCTGAATAGCATCGGCGCTCACATCACCGTATTCCAAGATTTGTAGCAAAAAAGCGCCGGCATGAGTCCGGCGCTTTTTCTGTTAGTTTTACTGATTATTTCTTTTTGCGGATGGCGACCCGGTCGGTGTTGGTCCAACCGAGAACCAGCGTCAGCAGCCCGACGACTACGGCGTAGGCTGCCATGATGAAGAGCAACGGTAGGTCAACGAAGTGCGGATGGCCAGGTACCGTCGCGGTAAACGTGCCGCGGAACGGGCTGAGCAGACCATTCGTCGAGTGGAAAATCCAAGCGGCGAAGCCACTATTTGGATTGTTTGCGAAAAATTCCAACACGAACCGGATGGCCAGAAAAACTTCTGCGACCATCAAATATAGGCTCAGCAGGCTTGCCCCTGAGAGCGATATTACGTTTCTCCCCTTCATAAACCCCTCCTTATTTGGTTTAGTGGTACTTCTAAGTATATGCCTATGTGTCAAGCAAAAACAAAGCTTCAGCTTGTACTACTTCTTGAAGCCAGGTAGTCAAAGCTGCCAAAAATGCCTGGCATACGCTATAATCGTGAAGCGTAGGCGGGTGTAGTACAGCGGTTAGTATGCAAGTTTTCCAAACTTGAGATCGGAGTTCGATTCTCCGCACCCGCACCAAATTGATAAAAGGTGCACGAACGATAGCTTACATTCCCGAGTCAGGGAAAAGAGCAGCCCCCGACTAAAGTCGGGGTGCGATGATAAACCGAGCGAAGCAAGGTTTATATGCAGAGCCCAAGCATTTGTTGGCGCGAAGCTATATAAAAACCGTAGGTTTGTCTCCATTATCGAGCCCTGGTAGCTCAGCTGGATAGAGCAGAGGACTTCTAAGCCTAAGGTCGTTGGTTCGAATCCAACCCGGGGCACCACATAAAATAGCCTGGCATCGTCAGGCTATTTTATGTGGTCATGGATCGAACCGGCGACCTGAATTTGCAACGCAAATTCGTAGGTCGTTGGTTCGTAAGGAGTGAAGCGCGCAGAAGCCCCGGCTTCGAGCACTGGAGCGACGGAATAGCGAAGCGTCGTCCAACCCGGGGCACCACTGAAAATGACTCGGCTGCAACGTCGGGTCATTTTCATTGGCAACAAATCGATTGGACACGACACAACAGGCCAGGACTTTCGGGTTCATTGATTTATTGACTATATACTGGTACAGTATGCTTCCTAAGCCAGGAGGTATCTATGGGAAATATAGAGAATCCGCCCGAAACCCCACCGCAAGTGGCCGATTTCAGTCTCAACGCCGTTATCGCCAACATGCAGGACCTGCCGAAGAATGGTCTCGTGGAAGATAAAGAGCAAGCCCACGAGATGGCCGAGGCTCATGCCAGCTATATGGAAAAGGCGCTGGGGAGCCTGGCGGTGGTACGGAAGCGCTGTGCTGATTATTATTGCTACCTGGATGGACCCCGGGGTATGTCGAGTATCGCCATCGTGCAACTGATTCGCGGACATGTGGCCCAAAAAAGAGCGCAGGCGTACATCAGAAAAGCCTACTTGGCCGGTCAAAGTACCTCGGAACAGTAGCCGCGGGCAGTTGCGTTAACGATTTTTGGAGCTGAGATCGCTCAGGGCTTTATCGAATTGCGGCTTGAGATGGTCTTTGAGGCGCTTGTCGGCCCAGTGCGTGTTGATGTATTTTTCAAGCTTCATATAAACCACTATCGACACTCCGATGGCAAGCAGTAGCACGACAATGCAGAGGATGATGATTAACCACATATGTTCACCGAGATAAGTCTGACCATCGCCGTTCGGGCCGGCCGCCCAAAAACCGACGCCCGTCCAGCCGCCGCCGGCAATAATGACTTGCGTGAGCAACATAGCGAACAGCGAGGAATAAGTGCTGATAGCATAGCGCCAGAGCTGCGACCACACGAGCAGCGCGATTATGGCGATGACATCCAGCGCCAAAGTCGGCCAGAAAATTGCCAGGTGGCTGCTCAGCACGAAGCCGCCAAGGATCGCATACGCGAACAGCGGGATCAGCGCATAGACACTTATGGCAGCGCGTTTTTCGAACTGCCGCTCGACTTCGGCGATGGCTTGGAGTTGTTGCCGGGCCTTTTCGGCGGGCTGAGGGGAAGTGCCCATACGGCTTATTGTACCCCACGGGTAGCGCACCGGCCACACCCGTAAGATTTTCTATTGCCGAATGCTTCGGTTTTGCCGCAAAATGTTACATACTAGGAGCATAACTTAGGAGAAGCACAACAATGACCGGTCTACAGGAAGCGTTTTACATCATAGCAATCGTTTACATGGGCGTTTCGTTCCTGATTATCTTGGTGGTGCTGGCAGCTTTGCTCGTCATCCGCCACAAAATCGTGTCGCTGGAGCGGATGGTGCGCGATAAGATCGACACCGTCGCGTCGATGGGCGCCCGGGCCGGCGATGTGATCAGCACCGTCAAAAAATTCGTGGGCCGCGCCGCGAAATAATAGCAGCAAAGATGGCAAACAAAAACACCCCGAAATCAAACGGCAATTTCGTAACGCGGCTGCTGGCGCGCCTCGACGCGTTTCAGCAGCGGCACCACGCCGCCGGCTTTCCCTACGCGGTCCTGAAAAAATACGGCGATGACGAGGCCGGACACCAGGCGGCGCTGATCACCTACTACGGGTTCCTATCGTTGTTCCCGCTGCTCATCGTGGCGACCTCGGTGGTGGATCTGATCGCCCAGCACGACGTGCAGCTACGCGCCAAGCTGGTAGCGGATATCAACAGCTACTTCCCTATCGTCGGCAACCAGCTGCAAAATCAAGTGCACAGCAGCGGCAAGACCGGCTTGGCGCTGGCAGTGGGGCTGGTGCTGACGCTGTATGGTGCCCGCGGGATCGCCGATGTGGTACGCGGGGCGCTCGACCATGCTTGGGCTACGCCCCGGGTAAAGCGCAGCGGCTTCCCCAAAAACGTCCTGAAAAGCTTCGCCCTGCTGCTCGGCGCCGGCCTGGGTCTCATCATTACCACCACGCTCGCCAGCTATGCCACCGGAGCGCTGGGCCATTCGCTCCTGTTCCGCATCGTTCCGATCATCATCAACGCCGGGCTGCTGTACCTGATTTTTATGTATGTGTTCCTGGTGGGAACGTCGCACCGGCACCGTCATAAAGATTTACGGGTCGGTGCGCTGACCGCGGTTGTCGGCCTGCTTATCCTGCAGACAGTGGGCGGCTACCTCATCACCCACGAGCTGCACAACTTGAGCGGCCTGTACGGCAATTTCGCGCTGGTCCTCGCCATATTGTTCTGGATATATCTGCAGACGCAGGTGTTCACCTACGCGGTCGAAATCAACGTGGTGCACGCCTACAAACTGTGGCCGCGCAGCCTTACTGGCACGCTAACCGCTGCTGACCGTAAAGCGTATGCTCTGCAGGCCGAAAAAGAAGCCATGCGCCCTCGGCCCATCGAGGAAATCGACGTCAGCTTCGGCAGCCCCCGCTAAGGTTGTAAAAAACTGCTCATTGCCGTATAATCACCTCTGTTTTCTGCGTTTGCAGCTAACCAAAATTTCAAACCGAAGCAGCTGTAGGCTGCTGTTTGAAATCTTAGAGGAGAAGCGTAGCTCTAGACCGAAGCTTTTGCCGCCTGCGGCAAAACGAGGCAGGAGCGTACGCTTGGACGAGGCGGATGTAGCTCAGCTGGTTAGAGCGTCTGATTGTGGCTCAGAAGGCCGTGGGTTCAAATCCCATCATTCGCCCCAAGAAAAACGGATTAAGCAATAGGCTTGGTCCGTTTTTTTAGAAATGTGCCAGCATGACACCGATAAATACCGGCACCAGTAAATTATCCAGCCCCAGTGCGGCGATGTTTTCCGCGATGGTACCGATAGCCGTGCCGATAAGGATGTGCGCGATCGGCAGCCCCGCCACCGCGAATATGCCGTAACCGGTCAGGATGACCAGTGCCACCACGACGAACGTCACCGTACCGGCGATGCTCTTCTGGTGGCCGAACACGTAGTATTTATTATCACGCCCAAACCGCGTCCCCACCACTGCCGCAAAGCCGTCCGCCAGACTCATCTGCAAAATGGCCGCGGCGTAAATCGCTTTGCTGTGCGTGATGAACGTCAGCAGTCCCACGCTGACCGCAAACAGAATCTGCCCATAGGTCGGCCGTTGCACACTGTTGATCGCGTGAAAAACTTTGAGCCGATCGGAAACGATGACCACCACCAGAAACGCCAGGCTCAGCCAACGGATCGCGTCCCAGCTCATGAAAAACGGCCAGAACGCCACGAAGCTGCCGACCGTGATGTGCACGAATTTGCGGCCGACTTCGTTCGCTAGCCACCGCTTGCGCCAGCCGAACTCACTTATCAGGAGTATGGCCAGCACTGCCAGAACCGAGAGTATGATTGCCATTACGGCTTTATTGTACGCCTGCCGCGGCCGTTTTGAAGGGCAACCGGGGAATAAGTGAAGTATTACACAGCATCCACGGGCAGGGCACGTTATGCTTAAGAACGTAAAAGGAGGAAGCATATGGACAACAGCAGATGGGAAGATCCTAAGATCCGCACACTCAGCGGCATCGTGTTCCTAGCAGGCGCGTGGTTACTCATATCCGCGTTCGCGTTTAGTTACAGCTCAAGCGCATTACTCTGGAACCAATTCATCGGCGGCATCGTCATCGCCGTACTGGCCCTGGTACGCTACGCTGCTCGCAGCGCCGTGTGGGCCAGCTGGGTGAATGCGCTAGTGAGCGCCTGGCTGATCATAGCTGTCGCCACCATGAGCCTGACGGCATCCGCCCGCTGGTGCGGTTTCATCGGCAGCATCGTGGCGTTCGTATTGGCACTGGCCAATACCGCCAGCCCCGCTCCTACGACGCACCGCATGCACCATGGCCATCCGGCTATGTAGTAGAATGGTACGCCCACCACGTGAAGTCAGCCAAGCATCCCGCTTGGCTGACTTTTTAGTATCCCCCGGTGCGTTACGGTACTCGATACATCAAAGCAAGCTTTGATTTTTCTCCGCTCCTACGGTATCTCTTCGAGATACTTTTTTCCGTTTCTCAAGCATCTCTTCGAGATACCGGGCGGTGCTCGCCAAATCAAAGTAAACTTTGATTTTTCTCCGCTCCTACGGTATAATCACCCCTGTTCTCTGCCTATGGACTTTGTTTAAAGGCGAGCGGAACAATAGCCATTCGCCATTAGATTCATGGCTGGCGCGCGGAGCTTTCAGATGTGTATTACGATGACGCTCCGCTCGCGGCTACGAGAAATGCCACCGGCATTTTTCGGGGTGTAGCGCAGCTTGGTAGCGCGCAGCGTTCGGGACGCTGAGGTCGCTGGTTCAAATCCAGTCACCCCGACCATGCTTTGTTTCTGGCAAAGCAATGTTCAAAGCTCAACTTACATTCAATTTTCAAACGATTGATTCAAATCATTGATCATTCATTGAAAATTGACAATTGTAAACTGAAAATTGCTTTTGACGGAGTCAAAAGACGGGGAGTGGCGCAGCTTGGTAGCGCGCGGCGTTTGGGACGCTGAGGTCGCAGGTTCAAATCCTGTCTCCCCGACCAATGAAAGAGCCTAGGCAAGACCTAGGTTTTTTCATGGGGACGGCAATAATCTCATCCACAAAACATATTTGCATTATATGCGATATTTTGTGAATTTCTTTACGGCACAGCTCCGCTTACGCTTGGTATCCTAGCACCAGGAACCAAGGAGGAATTACCATGAACAGACTGATTTTCGGCGGTTCACTCGCCAGCGCTTTATTTCTTATCATCGGCACCTATGTATTTCCCAGCAGCGACATGATGTGGCTCGCCAGCACCTCGCTGGCCTACACCGTCGTCCGCTGCGCCATGGTGGCAGTACTTTTGGTGGTACTGTTCACCGACCCGCCGCGCAAAATCGCCGTACGTTTACTGATGGGCGCGGCTGCGGCCACGCTCGTCGGCTGGGGCAGCGCCCTGATAGCGAGCGATAGTATGCACGTGCTGGACGTCGTGCTGTTTCTGGAAGTGGGCTTCGCATTCGGCCTTGAGGCGCTGGAGCTGAACGAAGAAGAGGTAGAAGAGCGGATCGATTACCTGCAGCATCCCGAAGCTGCTCCGGCCGTCAAAACGCTTGGTTCACTTGTCGCCGCATACTGGCAGCGACTACAAATGCACCGTCAGCTTGAATGGCGGACTGTGTAGGCTTCGGGCCTACCCTTCGTATGTGAGGTATGTTAGCTAGCCTGGCCGACGCCGCTGACATCGAAGTTCACGGTCGGTACGTATACATCCCACAGCGCCGCTTGGGCATCCGAAAGATTCATGGCGTTCGTCACCCAAGTCTTTACGGTCGCGCCACTTAGGCTTTCCTGTTCACCGACGTTCAGGTACGGTGAGCCGGCGGCAATCGTCAGGTTCGTTTCCGCGTAAATGATCCGGTTCTGGCTCAGGTTCAGCTTCTGCTGGTGGGCGTAGGTTTCAATCGCCTTGCGAGCGAACAGGGTGTAGGAATCACCCGGCTGTGCGACATAGGTGTAGTTTGCCGGGACGGCGCTAGACTTGGTAGATTTCTTCGGTTGCTGATCCGTCGTTTTCTTGCTCGAGTCCGACTTCTTCGGCTGCGATTTGGTAGTGTCGGATTTAGCGGTGGCATGGGCCCGCTGCGGCGCCACGGCTACGACCGCCACACCCACCACCAGTGCCACTGCTACGCCAGGGAGCAGAGTTGTTAGTTTTGTCTTCATAGTAAACCCTCCTTTGCCCACCACTTTTATTTCGTGCTTATGCCAAAAGTATATCAGGACTTACACTTTATGCCTAGTCAAAATCATTCCTGATTCATGACGCGTCGGATGTGCTCGACCTGCCGGGCTTTCCCGGTCGTTTCGTCGACATCCACCAGCAGGGCGTTGAACTGGCTGCGGCCGGCGGTTTCGAGCACGTTGCGCGTTTGTACACCATCGCGCCAGCGCGGCAGAACGCTGTCGAATGTCACCCCCAGCGAGCTGTCGAGCGAACCGCACATACCGACGTCGCTCAAGTGCGCGGTGCCTTTCGGCAGCACATCGGCGTCGGCGGTCGGTACATGCCAGTGATCACCCACTACGATGCTTGCCCGGCCGTCCAGATAGTACCCGATGATGAACTTTTCACTGCTAAAATCGCCGTGCAGATTTACGACTGCTATGTCGTAGTTCCCGGCTTCTTTGGCCAAAATTCCGTCGATGGTTTTGAGCGGGTTTTCGGTAGGTTTATCAGCATCACGTCCCACGATCTGGCCCATTAGGCTCACCACCAATACTATACTTTGTATAGTATTGGATTCTACTTCGGTGATTTTATACGGTAAGCCGGGTGCATCGGGGTAGTTTGCGGGCCGCACGATGGGTGCTTCTGGATCGCCCAGTAGCGGAAAGATCGCGTCATTTGCCAGCGTCCAGTTGCCGCCGGTCCCAAAATCTACACCTGCTTGTTGCAACCGCTCAAAATCCTCGGGCGTAATCCCCCGCCCCTCCGTCACGTTCTCCACCTGCGCCAGCACGAAATCGATGCTCCGCTCTTTCCGCAGCTCCGGCAGCACCTTCTCCACCGCCAGCAGCCCCATCTCCCCCATCACATCCCCGATATACAGGACATTCATACTACTTGGCGAATTCGATGGCGCGGGTTTCGCGGATGACGTTGACCTTGATGGTGCCCGGGTACTGCATGCTGCTTTCGATCTTGTTGGCGATGTCGCGGGCCAGGCGGATGGCACTGAGGTCGTCGATGGCCTGCGGCTTCACGAACACGCGGACTTCGCGGCCGGCACTGATGGCGTACGATTTTTCGATACCCTTGAAACCGTTGGCGATATTTTCCAGCTCTTTCATACGCTCGGCGAAATTCTCGGCGCTGATGTTGCGGGCACCGGGGCGGGAAGCCGAAATAGCATCGCACACACGTACGATCAGCGCTTCCACGCTGGTAGCTTCCACGTCGTCGTGATGCTGCTCGGCCGCCAGGGCGACCGCTTCGGGCGCACCGTATTTGCGCAGCATCTCACCACTTATATGGTGGTGCTTGCCTTCCATCTTGTGCGTCAGGGCTTTGCCCAGGTCGTGGACCAGCGCGGCGTATTTGGCGGTCTTGATGTCGGCCCCAAGTTCTTCGGCGATCATGCCGGCCAGGTGTGCCATTTCGGTACTGTGCTTGAGCACGTTCTGGCCGTAGCTGGTGCGGTACTTGAGCTCGCCCAACAGGTGCAGAATCTCTTTCGGGATACCGATGACGCCGACTTCGCGGGCCGCGTCCTCACCGGCACGCACCACGTCTTTTTCGACCTGTTTCTGCGCTTTTTCGACCACTTCTTCAATGCGGCCGGGGTGCACACGGCCGTCTTTCAGCAGCATTTCAAGTGCGATTCGGGCGACTTCGCGGCGCACCGGGTCAAAACTGCTCAGCACGATGTAGCCGGGCGTGTCATCTACCATGATATCAACGCCGGTAGCGCGCTGCAGCGCCTGGATGTTGCGGCCCTCTTTGCCGATGATGCGGCCCTTCATCTCCTCGTCTTCCAGCTTCACGCTCGTCACCGTGCGCTCGGCCGTCACTTCACTGGCCATGCGCTCCATAGCCGTGGCGATGATCAGCCCCGCCTGCTCCTCGGCTTCGTCCTTGGCCTCCGCCTGCAGTTTCGCCACCAGACCAGTCAGGTCGCCGCGGATATCGCGCTCGGTCATCTGCATCAGCTTTTCGGCGGCTTCTTTTTTATCCAGCTTAGCGATCTTTTCGAGCTTTTCCTGCTGTTTGGTACGGATCTCACGGATTTCGTTTTTGAGCTGCTCCACTTCGTCTTCGCCTTTGCGTAAAGCTTCGGTGCGCTTATCGAGCTGGTCGAGCTTTTTGTCGAATGATTCCTCGCGGGCGACCAGGCGGTTCTCCAGATCTTTCAGTTCTTTGCGGCGCAACTGCTCGTCTTTGCGGGCATCTTCGACCAACCTGACAGCCTCATTCCGGGCTTCATTCACGATCTTGCTGGCTTCCCGCTGGGCCTGCTCCAGTTCCTTTTTCGCTTTATCTTCGGCGGCGCGCCGTTTTGCGCCACCACCAAAAAACCTGGCCATAGCATTAAAAATGGCACCTAGATTCATACAGTATCCTTTCTATGTCTGCAGATAGCCGGCCCGGGCAATCGCTATCACTTCACTAGCCCTTTGATGCCGCCAATCTGAATATCAAATAAAATAATCCGAACGTTGGACTTGTCCCAAAACAATTCCTGTCTCAGATTGTACGCTTTTTTACAATCCCCCGTCAATCAAACTCACTTTTTGGGAGGGGTGATGTGGGCGTCGGCACCGTAGAAGGGGAGGGCCTGAGTGTCAGTTTCACCATTTACGAGGCGACGCAGGCCGGTTTCGAGCCACTGCGGGTCCTGCGTGGCGACGATCGGAACCCCCAAGCTGTACGCGAGCGCATTGCCGACAGTCAGGCCGATACGCAGACCCGTGAAGCTGCCAGGGCCCTGGAAGCAGGCGATGCCCTGAATGTCTGGCCAGTCCATATGTCGCTTTTTCAACAACGACTCTATTTTCATATGGATCGTCTCCGCCAGCTGCCGATGCGCTTGCCAGACTTCGTAGCCGAGTTGCATATCGCTGTCGTACAGTCCGATTTCTGCCTCCGGTTTGTCGGTGCGGATCGTCAGGATAATCACCGCAAACCCTCCATCAAGTAGCCTAATGCTGCAGGGTATTCAAACGAAAGCTGTCGGGTATCCTCGCCGGTTTGTGTGATGCGGACGGTGAGGCGATCGGCTGGCAGCACATCGTGGACTATGTCGCCCCACTCCACCACACTGACGTATGTGGGGTCGCCGATGACCTCAGCCAGCTCGTCGGCCACGATACCGGCCTCGCCCAAACGGTAAAAATCGAAGTGGGCGATGACGAATTTCGGCGTGGTATATTCCCGGCTGATAGTGAAGGTAGGGCTGGCTACCCGCTCGCGGCTGCCGGCACCGCGCGCCAAACCGCGCGTGAACGTGGTCTTGCCGCCGCCCAGATCACTGACGAGTTCGATGACCTCGCCGCCGCGCAGATTAGCCCCGAGCTTTGCGGCGAGCCGCTCGGTGTTCTCGGAACTGGTGGAGCTTGTTTCCCAAATCGTGCCGGTATTCATACACCCCATATCCTACCGCGAGAATGGCGACAGCGGCAAGCACTGCCGGGTGGATAGGCGCCGCCGCAGCCGTGTCGGCAGTGCTCGCACTGGTCGCGGAACCCTGGAGAGGCGAGGTCGTCGTCGCCGCACCCTTCACCGCTGCAGTTGCCTTCTTGGCAGTGGTGGTTTTGATGCTCGTACCCGTTCCCTGATTGACGACATTGGCAGCACCCGGCGTCGGCTTGCCCGTCCAGTACCACGTGCCGTTCGCCAGTGCCCAAGCCTGGCCATCTTTGGCAGTGCCATACGGATCGGTCTGGCCGATAACCGTGCCGAATGGATCCGCCAGGTCCGCCTGGCCGCTGGAGTTACTCAAAGAAAGACCGGTGTCGGCCGAATAAAACGCCACGAAACCTTTGGCTGGCAGCGTTGTTCCCTGTGGGAACGTGTAGCTATGCTTGGTAGTGAGGCCGGTCTGGAGGATAAAGCCGCTGAGGTCAAAGGTTTTGGCGTTTGAGTTATACAACTCGATAAATTCGTCGCTGCCATCGGTGCCGGTGCCACTCGGATTCGGCAGAATCTCCGTGATCTGCGCTGCGCTCAGGCCGATATCGGTGGCAGGTAGCGTCGGCCCGCTGGCCGCAGCGCCGGTGCTAGCCAGTTGCACGATGGTAGCCGGCGGATTGCCGCTGGGCGCCAGCAAGCCACCGGTCGACATGGGCTGAGTGGGCGCCGCGGCAACATCCAGCTGGCAGGCATCGGCAGTATCGATATCGGCCAGCTGCCAGGCAAAATCCGCGCCATTTTGGTAGCGGTAGTACACCGCCGCAGCGTCTTTGCTGCCGCTTGGCACATTGGTGATGACGCCAGCCGCGCCGGAGCTCCACGACACGCTATCACCGGCGGTTTGCGTCACTGGCCCGTTCGGTGTCGGCTGACTCAGCTGGATTATCTCTAGAAAACCGCTGCTATCACCGAGGCTCACACTCAGTTTGCCGGCTACTTCCGCCCCACAGGTATCGCGTGGTGCAGCGCTGAGCAGCAGTGTTTCGCCCGCATCGAGTGCCACCGCCGGCAGCTGCTGCTGCGAGCTGCTCACCCCACTGCTTAAGGGGTTGACGTTATTGAACGCATACAGCCAATAGCTGCTGAGGTCCGAGATAGCAGCCAGCGTGTTATTCTGCAGCATCAGGAACTCGTCGCCAGTGATTTTCAGTTCGGTTATCGAGAGACCTTGGGGCGCCGCCATGGCTGGTGGTGTATCGGCAGCAACCCGACCCACGCCAAGACCCAGTGGCCCCATGGCACACAAGGTTGCTAGCCCCACCCGCAGGAGTACTCCGCGGCGTTTCATAGTAGTGTAGCGAGTTTACTGAAGATATGCTGGAGACGCAAGCAGCAGCATTTTGTAATTATAATTTCTACAACGTTTAACCTGACGTGCGCGGCGAGCTATACTATATATATGCTACAGCTCAGCCAATCCCTGCTTAACCGACCGGTGATGAGCCTGCGCACTGGGCAGCCGGTGGCGACGGCCCTGACACCGATCATCAACCCGAACAATCTGAAGATCGAGGGCTTTTACTGCACCGACCGGTTCAGCAAACAGGAGCTGATCCTGCTCTACCAAGATATCCGCGACGTGATTCCGCAGGGCTTCGTGGTGGACGACCACGATGTGTTGAGCGAACCGCATGAGCTGGTGCGACTGAAAGATGTCATGCAGATCGGTTTCAAGCTCATCGGCAAACCGGTGGTGACGGTGGCGAAAGAGCGGGTCGGCAAGGTGAGCGATTACGCCGTGGAAATCGAGACGTTTTATGTGCAGAAGCTGTACGTGTCGCAGAGCCTGCTCAAAAGTTTTACCGGCGGCAACCTCGGTATCGACCGCTCGCAGATTAATGAGATCACCGACAAAAAGATCATCATCAACGAGCTGCTGAAAGGCACCCCGGCCGCCGCCGGCGTCCCCGCTTAAACTTTTTCCTCGTTCAAGGCCGTTTTGATGTCGTCGTAGCTGAAGCCTTGGCGGGCGAGATATTGCATGAGCTTCATGTCGTCTTGGTACTTGGTTTGGCGGCGCCGGCGGGCGACCAGCTCGCGCAGCACGTCTCGTTCATCGACCGTGTCTTCGGCCAGCACCCGGTCTATCGTGTCGCTTTCGATGCGTTTCTGGCGTAATTCCTGCGTCAGCCGGCGGCGGCTGACCGGTTTGAGCAGACGGCGGTCATTTACCCAGGCGCGCGCGAATTTTTCATCGTCGATCAGCCCCAGTTTCTCTAATTTCTCCATGATTTGGTCGGAAAGCTCGGCGTCGTAGCCTTTGCGACGCAGATAATCGGTAAATTCATAGCGGCTGCGCAGCCGACGGGCGGCGTACATGAGGCTCAAACCGTACGCTTTGTCATCGGCCGAAAGCTTCTTGAAGCTTTTCAGTTGCTGCTCGTCAATCTCCTGCCCCTGGTGCAACTTACTATCCAGCAGCGCATCGGCACTGAGGCTGAAAGCGTACTTTTCATCGACATATATCGAGTATCTACCCTTCAGCCGCTCCTGCTGTTTTATCCCAGTGATTTTCATAGCTCAGCTGCGGCTTTAAAAGCTTGTTTCAAACAGTCACGCATCGGGCCGGTCGTAGCAAGAGAATCGATATCGTCGGCTTCGATCCAACGATATGTATCATGTTCATCCGATAAAACCACCTCGTCATTTTCCGTTTGAACTATGAAGTTAAGCTGACGAACTTTCGGCTTTACGGGCGTTGTATATTCAAAGCCTGGGAACATGCCTACAACCTTTGATACACGTAAACCGGTCTCTTCCAGCACCTCGCGAGTAACCGACTCAGCAAGGCTCTCGCCCGCGTCGACGCCGCCGCCCGGCAGCTCGAAGCTTCCTCCCAGGTAGTCCCCAGGCTCCCGCCTGACCACGAGGATTTTTCCATTTCTAATCACCGCCACGCCGGTGGAGAGATGTGTCATACCGTCTATGGCGGCATTGGCACGGATATCGTCTTCGGGAAGAACAAAATCAATCAAAAGGCTACTCCCAGGTGCGGGTTTGGTTCTTGTGCTCGCGGTTTATGAAGGCCTGCTCCAGGTTGATGTCCAGCTGGTTGCAGATATCGAGCAGTACCGCCAGAACATCGGCCGCAGCGTCATGGCAATCTTCGGTAGCGGTGTCGGTTGCCTGCGCCAGGTTGGCTTTATTGCGCGCGGCCTGGGCGAATTCGCCGGCCTCTTCGAGCAGCAGCATGAATTTCTGGCTGACCGTTTCGTCATCGAACCCGCGCTCGCTCATCACCTGCTTCACATACTGCTGGTAAGCAGCCAGCGCCGCGTTCTGAGTGTCCTGCGCGTCCATATTTGCTTACTCTTTCGCGGCGGCTTCGCGCACTTTTTTGGCTATCTCGTTCTGCACTTTGGGGTTTTCCTGCAGGTAGGTCTTGGCGGCTTCGCGGCCCTGGCC
>Ga0164242_10000351_pt1 | contig 57475 bp, 53 predicted proteins | sample OricomgcompostMG_FD_108783 | JGI IMG/M metagenome (GOLD analysis project Ga0164242, IMG submission 108783) | Miracle-Growth compost microbial communities from Emeryville, California, USA - Original compost - Miracle growth compost (MG) ...
CCGGTCATCGACATGGGGATCGTCCCAGTTGCGTTCATGGCCAGCGCTCCTCAAGGCATGCTGGCCAACAGCCTGAACCCGCAAACACGACATTTCAATTTAGCGGAAACACGACATCTGAACTTTGGACTAACACACAAATCGTTGATAATTTGTGTTATGTAAAATAATAAACACGGAGCGATTACGCCAGTCCCGCCCACATTGGCGGATGCTGTGAAGCCTGCACTGCCTTCATCGACTACCACCGGGACGTTCTCAAACGATCCCGAAGGAGAACACCTTCCATCACAGCGCTTCACCGATCAAGAGACCAGGTTTCCATAAAGAAACAGGCGATTTACGTAGAATTACTCACTGTCCGGAACCGACCGAAGCCCCGAACAGCGAGTGCCCTCAACCCTCGCTCACTGCGCAAGCCGCGATCTGAGTTCCCCCGCCATCGCCTTCAACGCGGCCTTTGTCGGCGCGTCGTCGGCCAGCGCGTTCAGCAGCCCGAAATCATGGATCGTGCCGTTGTAGCGTACCGTCGCCGCGTCGACGCCCGCCGCATCGAGCTTGCGACCGTACGCTTCGCCTTCGTCGCGCAGCACGTCGAATTGCGCGACCTCGATCAGCGCCGGCGGCAACCCCTTCAGTTGTCCGATCGTCGCCCGCAGCGGCGACGCGTAAATCTCGTTGCGTTGCGCGTCGCTCTTCGTGTACGCATCCCAGAACCACTGCATCATCGGCCGCGTCAGGAAGTGACGTTGCGCGTACGTGTGGTACGAACCGTCGTTGAAATCGTGATCGGTCACGGGCCACAGCAGCCCCTGGAAACGGATCGCGGGGCCGCCCTTGTCCTTCGCCATCAGCGCGACGACCGCCGCCATGTTGCCGCCGACGCTGTTGCCGACCACCGCGAGACGGCTGCCGTCCACACCGATCTCGTCGCCATGCGCGGCCACCCACTTCGTCGCCGCATACGCCTCGTTGATCGCGACCGGGTATTGCGCTTCGGGCGACGGCGTGTAGTTCACGAACACGGCCACCGCGCCGGACTGCACGACGAGATCCCGCACCAGACGCTCATGCGTCGGGAAATCGCCGAGTATCCAGCCGCCGCCGTGGAAGAACATGAAGACCGGCGGCGTGCCCGTCGCGCGCTGCGGGCGAACGATCGTCAGCGGCACGCTCAATCCGTCCTGTTCGATCGTGCGGTTCGATACGTCGATGCCGGACACGTCGACCTTCACGCTGTTCTGCGCATCGACCAGCACTTGCCGCGCCTTCGCGGGCGTCAGCGTTTCGAGGCCGGGGCCCTTGTGGCTGTTGAGCGCGTCGAGGAAGCGGGTCGTCGCGGCATCCGGAGTCGGCGCAGCGGCGAACGATGCCGACGAAGCGGCGACCGCCGTGGTCATCAGCAGGGGTTTCAGGATCTTTTTCATGATGGCTTTCTATCGGTACGGATATCGGGTCTCGGGGTATGGGTCTCGGGAGTCGCTACAGGTCAGACGAGCGTCAGCGTGACGTCGATGTTGTTGCGCGTCGCGTTCGAGTACGGGCACACGATGTGGGCCTTGTCGATCAGCGCGCGGGCGGCGTCGCGATCCATGCCGGGCAGCGCGATCTGAAGTTCCACTTCGATGCCGAAGCCCATCGAAATCGCGCCGATGCCGACGCGGCCGCTTACCGATACATCGGCGGGAATCGCGATCTTTTCGCGGGCGGCGACGAATTTCATCGCGCCGAGGAAGCACGCGCTGTAGCCGGCCGCGAACAGTTGCTCGGGATTGGTGCCCTCGCCGCCTGCCCCGCCGAGTTCGCGCGGCGTGGTCAGCTTCAATTCGAGGTGGCTTTCCGGAATGACGGCGCGGCCGTCACGGCCTCCGGTTGCGGTGGCGCTGGCGCGGTACAGGACTTTGGCGATAGACATTTAGGGGCTCCTTCGGTCGGATTAAAATTGAGACTATCTATCAAAAGATAGATAACAGCGGTAAAAACAAGCGGCGCTTTTGCCGCTACTTACCGTAATCTATCTATCAAGAGGTAGATTAAGGTCTTCAATAACAGGGCGGCGAACCGCCCTGCCCGGAACCGCTGTCGCCGCCGAACTCAGCCTTTCAGGCCGTTGCATGCGACGTCGTTCCATGAGTCGAACTTTATCTACTGGAAGATAGATAGTCAAGCACTTTTTTGGCCCATCCGCAGAAGAGCCGCTCTCGGCGCTCCACTGCGGATGGGCCGCGTCGTCAGTGCGAGTGCCGCGGTTCGCCGCGTTCGGCGATCACCTTCAGATACAGCGTCGCCGGTTCCAGACAGCCACCCGTCGACAACTGCCCGACGGTCTGCCGGTACAGCTCCTGCCACGGCGTCTGCGACGGCGGCGCGCTGAACGTCGCGTGCTCGCGGCGACGGGCGAGCTCGTCGTCGTCGAGCAGCACGTCGACGCGGCGCGCATTCAGGTCGACGCGGAGCCGGTCGTTCGTCTGGAGCAACGCGAGGCCGCCGCCGACCGCCGCCTCCGGCGACATGTTCAGGATCGACGGACTCGCCGACGTGCCGCTCTGCCGTCCGTCGCCCATGCACGGCAGCGAGTCGATGCCGCGCTTGATCAGTTCGGCCGGCGGCGCCATGTTCACGACTTCCGCGCTGCCCGGATAGCCGACCGTGCCCGCGCCGCGAATCACGAGAATGCAGTGCTCGTCGATTGCGAGCGACGGATCGTTGATTCGCGCGCGGTAATCCTCGGGGCCGTCGAACACGATCGCGCGCGCTTCGAACTGGTTTTCCGCGCCGGGCTCGCTCAGATAGGTGTGGCGAAACGCGTCGCCGACCACCGACATCTTCATGATCGCGCTGTCGAAGAAATTGCCCGACAGCACCATGAAGCCGGCGCCGTGCTTGAGCGGCCTGTCGTGCGCGCGGATTACGTCGTTGTCGGCGTCGGGCGCGGCCGCCGCGATTGCGCCGATGGTGCGGCCCGACACGGTCAGGCAGTCGCGATGGATCAACCCTGCGGCGTCGAGTTGCTTCACGATCGCCGGCACGCCGCCCGCGCGGTGAAACCCCTCGCCGAGATACTCGCCGGCCGGCATGCAGTTCGCGAGCAGCGGCACCTGTTCGCCGACGCGTTGCCAGTCCGCGAGGCTCAGATCGACGCCGATATGCCGCGCAATCGCGATCAGATGCGGTGGACAATTCGTCGACGCGCCGAGCGCCGACGCGACGACGATCGCGTTTTCGAACGCTTCGCGCGTGAGGATCGTCGACGGCCGCACGTCGTCGCGTACGAGGTCGCAGACACGTTTGCCGGTCGCGTACGCCATCTGGCCGCGCTCGCGGTACGCGGCCGGAATGCTCGCGCAGCCCGGCAGCGACATGCCGAGTGCCTCGGCGAGACTATTCATCGACAGCGCGGTGCCCATCGTGTTGCAGTGGCCGATCGACGGCGACGCCGCCGTGGTCAGTTCCATGAACCCTTCGTAGTCGATTTCGCCGGCTGCGAGCAGGTTGCGCGCATGCCAGATGACGGTGCCCGAACCGACGCGCTCGCCGTTGAACCAGCCGTCGAGCATCGGGCCGCCGGACAGCACGATCGCCGGCAGGTCGACGGTCGCCGCGGCCATCAGGCATGCTGGCGTGGTCTTGTCGCAGCCGGTCGTCAGCACGACGCCATCGAGCGGAAAGCCGTGCAGGATTTCGACGAGGCCGAGATACGCGAGATTGCGGTCGAGCGCGGCGGTCGGCCGGCGGCTCTGCTCGGCGAGCGGATGGACCGGGAATTCCATCGGAATGCCGCCCGCGTCGCGAATGCCGGCTTTCACGCGCTGCGCGAGTTCGAGGTGGTGGCGGTTGCACGGCGCGAGATCGCTGCCGGTCTGCGCGATGCCGATGATCGGCCGGCCCGACTGCAGTTCTTCCCGCGTGAGACCGTAATTCATGAAGCGTTCGACGTACAGCGCCGTCATATCCGCGTGGGACGGATCGTCGAACCATTCCTGACTGCGCAGCCGCCGTGGCATGGATTGGGACATCTCGCGTGCTCCTCCGTATAAGATCGGCCGGCCGCTCGGTACCCGGCGTGCTTTCGCGAAACCACGCGACGCACGCGGCGGCGGTCAGTTACCGGTAACATCGCAGCGATGGTAGCACGGCTCGCGGCGCGGGCCCAAGGCTTTCGCGCTTGCCGGACGGTGCGAAACCGCTGCAGGCGCGTGTTCGCCAGGTGGCACGCGTGGCGCCCGGTGCTTCGACTGGCACGCTCACCGACGAACCCGTCTACCCGGCCAACTCCCGCTCAGCACGCAGCGAACCGCTCGCTCTACGCACTCTCGCGCGGCACGACCGCGTATTCGATCTTCACCTGCTTCGGCAATCGAGCCGCCGACGCATCGCCCGCCTCCCGCGCGGCGAGCGCGGCGAGCAATGTCTGGCCCGTGCGCTCGCCGATGCCGTACGCATCCACCGACACCGTCGTGATCGTCGGATGACAGCAACTCGCGACCTCGAAGTTGCCGAAGCCGGCGATCGCGACGTTGCCGGGCACTGCGAGGCCGCGTCGCCGGCATTCCATGATCGCGCCGAACGCGGACATGTCGCTCACGCACATCACCGCCTCGGTGTCCGGCCACTGCGCGAGCAGCGCTGCGATGGCGGGGCCGCCGTGGCTCATCGTGATCGGCGATTCGCCGAGCCGGATCGCACGCGACTCGCCGAGGCCGAGCGCCTTCACCTCCATCTGATAACCCTTCAGCCGGTCGAGGCCGCGCCGGTCCAGCGAACTGGCGCCGCTGATGAAGCCGATCCGCCGATAGCCGCGTTCGGCCAGATAGCGAACCATCTCGCGCGCGGCCTTCACGTTCGAAAAGCCCACGGCGGTATCGATCGGATCGGCGGGCAGGTCCCACATTTCGACGACCGGAATGCCGGAGCGCCGCAGCAGCGTGCGCGTCGCGTCGGTGTGCTGCGAGCCGGTCAGCGCGATCGCGCGCGGCTGGTGGCTCAGCATCTGCCGCACGAGCCGTTCTTCGCGTTCGAGCGCGTAGTCGGTGTCGCCGATCAGCAGTTGCAGGCCCTGCGGTTCAAGCACCGCGGTCAGCCCGCCGACGGTGTCCGAAAAATTCGAACTGGACAGCGACGGCACGAGGACCGCCACGAACGACGAGCGCCCGGACGACAGCGCGCCGGCCGCCGCGTCCGCCACGTAGCCGAGTTGCTCGACGGCCTGCTGCACGCGCTCGCGCGTCGCGAGCGACGCGCTGCGTCCGGCGAGCACGCGCGACACCGTCATCTTCGAAACGCCGGCGAGCCGGGCAACGTCCGACATGCGGGGCGGCGTGGATTTCGGTGCGGCGTTCGTTTTGGCCATCGAGTCGACACGGTGGAAATGAAAATGTCACCTATGATAGCCGCACCGTTCGGGCGTCCGGTCCTGCGGGCGTCTTCGCGCTCGGCGGCCGTGATGCGCGCGGTACAGATCGCGAGGGCCTTCCATCGCACTGATTCGTAGCGCGAACCAATGGAAGCGCCAATGCATCGGAGGTCCATCGATGGACGCAATCGTGGGCCATGACCGTAAAAGACGCGCGGCCCCTTTACGACGGCGGCGCCGACCACAAGGCCGGCTCGCGGCCGGCGAGGCGATGGAGCGAAGTCGCCTGGCAGCACGAACGATGCACCGCACTCGTCAGCCTCGGCGGGGCCGCGAATCCCAGCCGCCGTCCGTGCGTCTCGTTTGCCGCGGCGCGCGTTGCGCGACGCGGCATCGTGGACTGTCACCGCGCGCGGCGTGGCCGAGTGCTGCAGCCCGAATCTTTCTCGCAACGCGCCTGGGCTGCTACAGTAGTCGTTCCTGCTCGTGATTCCGTCGAAACGCCCGTCACAGGAGTCCGTCATGCGCATCACCGTTCATCTCGACAGCTTCGACCGTCTCGATCCGACGGCCTACGCGATCGTGTGGCTCGACAAGAGCACCGGCAAGTGGTCGCGCGAAGGCCATGTCGGGATTGCATTGCCGCCGTGGGGATGCTTCGACGTCGTCGAAGGCGACACGCGCCTCAACGACGCAACGGACCGTCATACCGTGTGCGTGCTCGAAGGACTGCGTCTGCGCACCGATAGCGGCCCGTTCGAGGGTGACGAAGGCACGGCAAGCTGGCGCGCGAACGCGCTGACGGCGCCGGACGTCGGGCGGTGGCACGTGCAGTGGATCGACGCCACCGACGTGGTGCCCGAACACGGACTGTTCGCCGACGACCCCGCGTAGTTCTCACTCGCGCCGTCGTCAAACGTCGAATGCGTTCGTCCGTTTGAGTTCAATCCAGGTCATGCCTTCGCGCAGTCCTTCGAGCACTGCGTCGTGCTCGGTAGAAAACGTGCGGTGGTGTGTAAATGTGTGAGTGAACGCATCGCGCCCGGGCAGTTCGTGCATCACACGCACCGTGCAACGATACGCGCCGCCGGGCACTTCCGTCGTCTCGACGGCGACGTTCCAGCTTCCCTCGCTGATGTTGCCCTTCAAAGTCATCTCGTCCTCCGTCTGCATGAGCGGGTCGGCTACCGCTCGCGATGAACCGCCCGCGACGCGGTTCATCGCGCTGCGTCCAGCATCGCGGGCAATCGTTCGGCATGCTTGAGTTGTATCAAGCGATGGGCAGGGTCGCTCGTTGCCGTCGCACGATTTTTCAAGCGATGCCCGACCGTCCGCGGCTTCGACGGCGTCCGGATGTTTGCGTACCTGTCCGCGGGCGTTGTGTCTGGCGCCTGCCTCGTTGCGCCACGCAAGAAGGCGTTCCGGTAGCGCCGCGAGGTCATGCGTCATGCGTCGCAGTGCCAATGAAACGCCGCCCGACAGGACCGCCGCCGGCTATGACCCGTCCAGGCCGCGTCGTATCAATCGTCCGGTTGTTGTCGTCGTAGCTGGCCTTGCCGGGCACGCTTTGGTCACGCGCCAGCGTTCGGGCAGCGCCCGGCGTCATGCGGCACCGCTGGGCGTCCGCGGCACGCGCGCCGATGCGCGCCGCCGGGCCCCGTCGCGGACGTTCTTTTCGAAGTGTATGTCGATGGGCTCCGCGTCGAACGCAAGCCGTTCAGACGCCGAGCGGGGCGGCTTGCGCGCACGCGATCAGCTACGCCATCGCGGTAGCGAACCGTGCGACTCGCACGAAAGGGCAGCGCAGCGCGCCGTCACGGTTGATTTTTCCCGACTTTTATGTCACGACGCGCGCTGCGGACGGTAGCCGGCGACGCGCAACGCATCGGCAGCCGCCGAGGATGACGCTCAGTTTTCCGACGCCGGCGGCTCGCCGGCCGCGCCTTCGGTGACCGGCGTATCCGGCACCGGCGGCGGCGCAGGCTCGGTTGCGGCCGGCACCGACGCCGTTTCCGCCGGCGCGTCGCCGGCCCCGGCCGCCGGCTGCGCGTCGCCGTTCGCGTCGCCCTTCGTTTCCCCGCCGTTCTGCGGCTGCACGGCCTCGCGCGCGCGGGCTTCGGCTTTTGCTTTCTGGCGCGCAAGCGCCGCGTTCGCGCGCGCGATATGCGACGGCTCGATGCCCAGCCCTTCCGACACCGTCCCGTCCAGTTCATAACGCGCACCGCCGGCGGCCACGCGCTCGTGATAGCGCGGATGATTCACGTGACGCTTCAACACCGCGACGAGCAGCGTGCGTTCGAGGTCCGGATGACGCGCGCACAGGTCGTCGATCACGCCGATCTTCAGCGGCAGCCGCTCGCGGAACGCTGGGTAATGCTTCGCGAGCACGTTCCAGATCGCATTCAACTGACGATTTCGCTCGATGCGCGCGCGCTCCTCGTCGCTCAGATTCGCAGGCAGCGGCTTCGCCGGCCGCGCGCGCTGCGGCTGACGGGGCGGCTGTTTGTGCTGCGGCGCAGACTGCCTCGGCGGCTGCGCCGGCTTTCCGCCCGACTTGCCGCCCGGTTTGCCGTGGGCGCCCAGCTGCTGCTGCGGCTTCGCGCCGGCCGCGCGCGGCCGCTGCTGTCCTTTCTCGCGATGCTCTTGCTCGCGTTCGCCTTTCGCCTCTGCGCGCTGCTGGCGCGCGCGCCGCTCTTCCGCCGGTTGCTGCGGCTTTTCTTCGGGCGGTTGCCCGGAGGCCAGCCCCCAGGTCTTCTTGATTTCCTGCAGACCTTCCTTGAAGCTCAGGGTACGGCGCTGTTGGGATGCGGCTTTCACGTCCAGCTCTCTTCCTTGATGGGATCCGGCGCTATGATACCGAATCATTGGCGGCGCTTCCCGCCGCGCCGGGACGGCATGCGGACTCCGGCCGTCCGTCTCGGGGCGCGCCACCGGTTTCGAGCCTGTTTTCGCCCGGCTTTACCGTGGTGTCTTCGCGTCGTTTTTCCCGCCGTTTCGCTCATCACACCTTCTATCGCCATGACAAACGCTTCCTCATTCTCCGGCCCGATTCGCGCGATCGTCACCGGCCACACGCGCGGCGTCGGCGCCGCGCTCGCCGAACAACTGCTGCTGCGGGACATCGCAGTACTCGGCGTATCGCGCAGCCGTCAGCCGGCGCTCTCGGCGCGTTTTGCCCAGCACTTCACCGAAACGACGCTCGATCTCGCCGATACGGCCGCCGTCTCGACGTGGCTCGCCGGCAACGCGCTGCGCGCGTTCGCCGCCGACGCGGGCTGCGTGCTGCTGTTCAACAACGCGGGCATCGTCGAGCCGATCGGCCCGCTCGCCATGCAGGACGTCGCTGCGATCGCGCGTGCGGTGAGCGTCAACGTCGCGGCGCCGCTGATGCTCGCGAGCGCGCTCGCTGCGCTCGACACCGATGCCGAACGACGCATCGTCCACGTGTCGAGCGGCGCCGCGCGCAATGCGTACGCGGGCTGGAGCGTGTACTGCGCGACCAAGGCCGCGCTCGATCATCATGCACGCGCCGTCACGCTCGATGCGAACGACCGGCTGCGTATCAGCAGTGTCGCGCCGGGCGTCGTCGATACCGGCATGCAGGCGACGATCCGCTCGACGAGCGAAGACCGCTTCCCGCAGCGCGAACGCTTCGAGCAGTTGAAGCAGAACAACCAGTTGGCATCGCCGGAAACGGCCGCGAAAAAGCTCATCGACTACGCGTTGAGCGACGGCTTCGGCGCGCAGCCGGTCACCGACGTGCGCGAGCTATCGGCCGCGTAACCGCGCATCCCGCAAATCCTCACCTTTCGCATGCATCGTCGGGCCGGCAGCCCCCGGCGCGGCGAGCCGGCGTCCGGGCTGCCGGCTCCCGCAAACCCTCACTTTCCGCGGTTGCGGTCCTCGGCGACGACGAAAGCCGCGCGTCGCGCGAGCGTGCCTTGCGTGCGTCCGGCCTTCCAGCGACGGGCGCCGTCCGCAAGCACGACCAGTGCGCCGATCGCGAGCAGATCGCCCGCGAGCCGTGCCGGCAGATAGCCGGACGAATGCGTCGCGCGCAGCAGCGTATCGACGACGTTCGACACCACCGCTCCGCCGACGAAGCACACCAGCGCCTGCTGCCCGACGCCCACGAGCACCGGCATACGCTGCGCGATCCACGCGATCCAGCCGGCCCGCACCGCCTGTGCGGCGAGCCACGCGATCGCGCCGAAGCTGACGATCCGCAGGCTCGCGAGGTTCTGCTTTTGATAGCCGGGCGGCGGCGTCACATCGACGAACAGACGGATATACGCAAACGCGACCACGACGACGAGCGCGAACGCCGTAATCGCGACGCCCCACTTCGACGCCTGGAATTCGCGCGACAGCGGGTGCAGTCGGCACATCAGCCCGAGCACGAACATCGCCTGCCATGCGAACGGGTTGAACGCCCATCCGTCGTTCGTCGCATCGGGCAGCCATCGCAGCAGCCAGCAGCCGGCGAACCAGATCGCGAAGCTGGCCCCGAGGGCGACGTCGGGCCAGCGCCGCGCAAACGGCATCGCGACCGGCAACGCGAGGACCAGCAGCACGTACATCGGCAGCACCGACGCCAGATACGGCTGATCGCGAAACAGCGCGATATCGCCGAGCATGCGGACCGGATGCTGCACGAACCGCAGATATCCCGAGTAGACGACCAGCGGCGAATCGACATGCAGACGCACCGCGGCGGCGCCCGACAGCAACATCAACGCGGCCGTGCACAGGTACGCGGCATAAATCTCGCGTCCGCGACGCCAGAACCGCCGGTTGGCCGCCGGACCGCCGCGGCGCGCGGCGATCGCGAGCCAACTGGCCGCGGACACATAACCGCTGACGAACACGAAGACTTCCGCTGAATCGCAGAACGCATAGTTATGCAGCATCGCGTGCGACAGCACGCTCGCCGGAATGTGATCGAGCGCGATCGAAATCAGCGCGAATCCTCGGAAAAAATCGATTTCAATGGACCGTTTTGCAGTCTGGGTCATTGGCGGTGGCCCTCATGCCGCTTGCACACGGCATTGAAATGACACCCGATTCGCGCGGCGGCGACCGTCGGCGTGTCTGTTCTGGACAATGTCAGGATCACTGATCGACGGCGAATTCCGATCATTGTGCCCGTCGGCTCGGAGATCGAGATCGCGACGTCGACAGCAGGCAAAAGCAGGCTGTAAAGCCGGGAGCGGGTATCGCACCACGTGACGACTTTAACCCCGCTCGCGCAAACGCGTGCGCAGTCGCGCAACGCATACCGGCTTTATGCACCGATTGCGGAACGTCACATCGCTTCGGTGCCCTCGTCGCCACACCAAGCCTGACGGTGGGGATTGCGCAGATCGAGAGCCTGCGGTGGCCGATTGCAATGCGTCGATGGCGGCCGCTTCGGCACCGGTGGTCGGCGCGCGTCACCCGGCATCAGCGAGAATTCGTGCGGGCCGCGCTGCGCCGCAACAAACGCCGCTGCGGATCCTCGGGCGTCCGCGGCCGCGCGCCTTTAGCGCTCCCAGCGTCCCGGCGAGTACTGCCACGCATGGCCGTGACGTACCCATGCGCCCGATCGCCAGCGCCACCCCTGATGCGCGGCCACCCATGTGCCCGGAATCCATTCGAAGTCGTGGCCATTCCAGTGCCAGCGGCCCTCGACCCACACGTATTGCATGCCGCGCCGCGCGCGAGGCCGCGGCGGACGCGGCAGCGTCCTGATCGGCGGCGGACGCCGCGGGCTGCGCTCGACCGCGCCCGGATGCGGCTGGTTGCCGGGACGCGGCGGGGGCGGCGGAGGTCGGTCGTCGCGGGCGAATACGACGCGTGGCGACACGGCCCAGGCCGCCGCCACGAGGGTCAACGCTCGAAGCACGTTTCGTCGGGTCATCTATATCGCTCCGGTTTCTTGTTGAAGGAGGACATCGGGCGGCAGACACGGCATCGACAGCGAGAGCGACACGCGCGGCCGGAAAGAACACGATGACGGCCCCGGAGCGCGTCGCGCCGACGAGCATACTACAGCGGCTCACGCTGCCTCGCGACGGTGCGCTGTGCACAAACGTGGCGGCAATTGTGCCGTTCACGCGTAGCAGAACGGCGACCTCGGGCGGCGATTTCCGCCGTATCGGCGTTCACCCGGCGCGAGCGATAACGGAAACGCAGCTTCCGCCGTGAACGATCGCGGCCAGGGAAAAATCGTTTCATCTGGCCGCTGCGTGGTCTCCAGGACCACGCAGTAATCCGGGCGCCGTTGATCGCGCGGGTGTCGACGCCGGCGAAGACCCGGGACGAGCGCACGACACCGCCGGCAACCAGAAACGTCCGATACGAACCGGGCGCTCCACTCCGCCCTCTCCGCATATCATCGGCCTCGACGTGCCGCACGCAGGCGAACCGCGAACGCCCGTGTCCAGGCCAGCACCGACATACCGGCTGGCGTCCGCCTGATACGCTCGATAGATTCCGCCTGCGAGCGCGAACCGACGCATTCCCCGCTGACGGTGACGACGCCACCTCACCGAAAACGCATCACCGAAAACGGCGCGAGGTCCAGCGGCGCGCGCTCGCCCGCGACGAGCGCGGCAATCGCACGGCCAGTCGACGCGGCGGCCGTGAGCCCGACGTGGCCATGCCCGAACGCATAGAACGCGTTCGGCACGCGCGACGCCGGGCCGAGCACCGGCAGCGAATCCGGCGTGCTGGGCCGAAAGCCCATCCAGCGCGTGACCGACGCGGCGTCCGCAGGCGCCGCAGCGGCTTGCGGAAACATCTCGCGCAACTGGCGCAGCAGCAGGTTCGCGCGGCGCCAGTCGGGCGGCGCGTGCAGCCCGGCCAGTTCGACCGTGCCCGCCGCGCGCAGCCGCCCTTGCATCGGCGTCGCGAACAGCTTGCCTTCGGCCCACATCACCGGACGCGACGGCGTCGCCGTCAGCGCCGGAATCTCGACGTGATAACCGCGTTCGGTGTCGAGCAGCACGCGGTCGCCGAGTTGCGCCGCGAACCGCGCCGACCACGCGCCCGCCGCGACGACGACCGCACGCGCTTCGTGCCGCGCCGAACGCGTATGCACGGCGACCGCCTGCGCGCCATTGGTCTCGATCGACAGCGCGTCGTCGTCGACGATCTGCGCGCCGCGCTCGACGACATGCGCGGCGAGACGCGCCAGCAGCGCCTGCGGCGTCGTGTGGCCCGTCTCCGCGATGTAATGCGCGCCGACGAAACGCGGCGACAGCGTCGGCTCGAATTCGCGTAACGCACGCGCGTCGAGCGTTTCGATCGCGACGCCGTTCTGCTCGCGCAGCGCGATGCCGGCGGCGTCGCCGGCCATTCCGTCGCGGGTCGAATACGCGATCAGATAGCCGCGCTGCGTCAGCAGGTCTTGCGCGCGCGCGTCGTCGATCAGCGGGCGATACGCGTCGAGCGCGGGACCGAGCAGCGCCCGCAGCGCGCGCGCCTGCGCGGCGACCCGCTCCGGCCGGCTCGACGCGACAAAGCGCGCGAGCCACGGCACCATGCGCGGCAGATAACGCCAGCGCAGCACGAGCGGCCCGTCCGGCTGCGTGAGCCAGCCGGGCACGTGGCGCAGCACGCCGGGCATCGCGACCGGCACCACCGACGATCCGTTGATGCAGCCCGCGTTGCCGAGCGACGCGGCGTCGCGCGCGGACTGCCGGTCGATCACGCGCACGGGCAGCCCCGCGCGCTGCAACCATGCCGCCGTGCAAATGCCAACGAGGCCGCCGCCGATGACGACGACCGGACGTGAATCCGTCATGAAACGATCCCCGAGTGCGTAAACAGACCAAGCCAGCCGCCGGCGCGCGTTCAGCCGGCGCGCCGCGGACCCGCCGCGCGCCACGCGTACGCGGCGCCCGCGAGCATCAGCGCGCTCGTCCACAGGAACACCGCGCGCATCCCGAGATGCCCGCCGACGAATCCGCCGGCGACCGGCCCGAGCACCTGTCCGGCGAATTGTGCGGACACCGAATAACCGAGCACCGAACCGGCGACGTGGTCCGGCGTATTGTGGCGGATCACCGCCGCGATGCACGGCAGCAGCCCGCCGAGCGCGACGCCCATCAGGAAACGCAGCGCGACGAGTTGCCAACCGGCGGTCACGAACGCCTGCGGCACCAGCAGCAGACCGGCCGCGCACATCGCGCCGACGATCACGCGCACGTGGCCGATACGGTCCGCGAGGCGCCCGAGCCGCGACGCCGACAGGATACTGCCGAGCGCCGCCGCCGACATCACGAGGCCGGCGACCATCGTCACGCGCTCCGGGCGGTCGACGAGCGTCGCGACGTACACGGTGATGATCGGCTCGATCGACATGTTCGCGAGCATCAGCAGCAGCCCGGTTGCGAGCATCGCGACGATCGGGCGTTTGTCGGGCACCGCATCCCAACGGCCGGCCGGGCGCGACGTGATCGGCTTCGCGCGCGGATCTTCCTTCACGAACAGGCAGGTCGCGACGAATGCCGCGAAAATCATGCCGCCCGCGAGCCCGAACGTCGCGCGAATACCGATCAGCGGCGGCAACGATCCGCCGACCAGCGGACCGATCAGATTGCCCGCCATGATGCCGGACGACAGCACGCCGAGCGCCCAGGCGGAGCGGTGACGCGGCGTCTGCGTCGCCACGAGGATCGTCGAGCCCGACGAGTACCCGCCCGCGAAGCCGACCAGCAGCCGCAGCCCGACCAGCTCCCAGATGTTGCGCGACAGGCTGATCAGCGACATCGTCAGCGCCATGCCGAGACTCGCGCGCACCAGCATCGGCTTGCGACCGTAGCGGTCGCCAAGGCGTCCCCATAGCGGCGCGACGAGCGCGGCGGTGAAGAACGCCGCGCTATACGCGATGCCGGACCACTGAACGATCGCCGCGTGGCCGCGCACGCCGAGTTCCTCGACGTAGAGCGGCAGGAACGGCAGCATCACCGTCATCGCGACGATCGTCGTGAACGAACCGAACACGCAGACGGCAAGATTGCGCGGCCAGTGGCGGCTGGCGGAGTCGCGGGAATCACGGGATGAAACGTTTTCTTCGACGGGGGCGGTCATCGGCTCAACGGAAACGGCGGCGTCGCGGCCACCGGTGAGGCCGAAGCGACGAAACAATGTGCAAGCGTAAGCAAGCGACGGCTACGGTACGTTAAGCGCGGGACCGGTGTCAATTTTTAAGCGAACGCAGAACCGCCGGCGCCCGCACCTATCCGTCGACTAAGCCGCGATTTTCGCGAGCAGCGACGGAATCGATCGCAGCGGCGCGAGCCGTTCGTCGGCGACGCCGTATGCGCCGAGCGTCCGGGTAACGTCGCGGTAATCGATGGCGGTGTGTCCGTCGTCGCGCTCCCAGACGACGACTCGCAACGGCAATTCGAGCGCCGCGTGCGGGTATTCGCCCATGATCGGCGTCCCGGCGCGCGGATTGCCGAACAGCACGAGACGCGTGCGACGCAGGTCGAGGCCGACCTGCACCGCCGCGTCGCGCTGGTCGATATCCGCGAAGATGGTGGCCCCGCCCGCTGCGAGCGTGGTTTTCAGACGTTCGATCGTCGTGTCGAAATCATGCTGGCTGACCAGCGTAACGACGGCGGCGGAGGGATCGGGCTGGATGCTCATTGGGGATCACCTTTTCGAGAGACCGTTAGTTGCAAACATCACGGACGAACAATCGGGCCGTCCATCTTATTTCCGTCGTCTGGTTTCGTCGATCGCTTTCACGAAATCGGCGCCTATGCGCCGGACAGCGGCGCCTGCGGCGCGCACACCCGTATCGCCGGTCGTGCGCCCGACTGTACCGGTACCGTACCAGTCAAGCTCGCTAGACTGTGCCCATTCAGTGGGGAGAACCGATCATGAGCCTGGATTTCGTCGATGCGCTGCCCGCCGGCATGCTGTTCGCGCTCGTCACGACGATCACGCCCGGCCCGAACAACACGATGCTGCTGGCGTCCGGCGTCAACTTCGGATTTCGCCGCACGGTGCCGCACATTCTCGGCATCAGCGCCGGCGTCGTGCTGTTGATGTTGTCCGTCGGCTTCGGCCTCGGCGAACTGTTCAGCCGCGTGCCCGGCCTCTATACGGCGCTGGAGACGGCGAGCGTCGCGTATCTGCTGTATCTCGCGTGGAAGATCGGCACGTCCGGCGACATCAGGATTCGCAACGGCGACGCGCGGCCGATGCGCTTTCATGAAGCGATCGCGTTCCAGTGGATCAACCCGAAGGCATGGATGATGGTGCTGACCGCCGCGACGACGATCCGCATGTCGACGGACTTCGGCGAGAACACAATGCTGATGGCGGCGCTGTTCTATGTGATCGGACTGCCGAGCATCTGCCTGTGGGCCGCGTTCGGCACCGGCGTGCGGCGCTTCCTGTCGAGCCCGCTGCGGCTGCGCGCGTTCAATGTGGCGATGGCGCTCGCGCTCGTCGTGTCGATGTATCCGCTCGCCGCGCAGTTGCTGCGCGGCTGACGCGACCGGCGATCAGCCGCGCACGCGTTCGACGAACCGCCACAACGCGTCGTCCGTCGAATACGGCGCGTTGAAACGAAACCACGCGCTCGGCGCATCGTCCGGCCGGAAATACGAGCCGGGCGCGAGCCAGATGCCGTCGCGCAGCGCCGCCGTCGCGATTTCGCTCGCGCGCGCCGGCTCGACCGGCAATCGCGCCCAGATGAAGAGCCCCGCGCGCGGCCGATGGAAAATCTCGACGCCCAGCGCATCCAGCCGCTCTTCGACGACGGCATGCGCGGTCTTCAGGCGCTCGTTCACCAGCTCGACGTGGCGCGAGTGGCGCCCTTCGATCAACACCTTGTCGACGATCCGTTCGATCGCGTCCGACGACGTGAGGCCGACCGCCATCTTCGTGCGCGCCAGTTCGCGCAGCACGTCGCGCCCGGCGACCACGTAGCCGCAGCGCAGCGACGGCGTGACCGTCTTTGAAAACCCACCGACATAGAGCACGCGCTGCAACCCTTCCATCGCGGCGAGAAGCGGCGCGCCGGCGGGCGCGAGTTCGCGGCTCACGTCGTCCTCGATCAGCCAGAGCCGATGCCGCTCCGCGAGTTGCAGCAGGCGGAACGCATTCGCCATCGCGAACGTCGCGCCGGTCGGATTTTGCAGCGACGTGTTCACGAAAATCGCTTTCGGCGCGTGCGCGGCGACCTGCTGTTCTAGCGCGTCGAGGTCGAGACCGGCCGGCGTGCGCGGCACGCCATGCACGTTCAGGCCCGCGAGCTTGAGGATCTGCAGCAGGTTGCAGTAGCCCGGGTCTTCGACCAGCACCGCGTCGCCGGCGCGCAGCAGCGTGCGCACGATCAGGTCGAGCGCCTGGGTCGCGCCCTGCGTCAGCAGCACGTTGTCGACGTCGACCGGCAGTCCGTGACGGTCCAGTTGCGCGGCGATCCGCTCGCGCAGCGGCGCGAAGCCGTACGGATGGCCGTAATCGCCGAGCCGCGCGGCCGGCACGCGACTCGCCGCGCGCAGCGCATGATGCAAACCCGTCTCGTTGATCCACTCGCCCGGCAACCAACCGCAGCCCGCCTTGATCGGCACCGAATGGTCGGCGAACACGTCTGACAGCAGCCATGTCGCGGTCAGCGTCGGCGGCTGCCAGCCGGCGACGGCCGCGCGCGCGGCAGGCTCGCGTTGCACGACGCGGTAGCCAGAGCCGCGCCGCGCGACGACGAGGCCCATCGACACCAGCCGCGTATACGCTTCGTTCACCGTGTAGGTGGACAGTTCGTGGCTCTGCGCCAGTTGCCGCACCGAAGGCAGCAGCGCGCCGGCGCGCAGCGACTGCGTGTCGATCGCGTGCGAGAAAGCGCGGACCAGTTGCTCGACGAGCGTCGGCGCGGAACGGCCGCGTTCGAATTGAAGATCGATCATGGATGGAAACGAATGGGCCGGCGACCGCGACCAGTACAGTTTGCCTGAATTGTTCAGCACGGTTATCGGCGCAGTATAGGGACTGTCTATGCCGCGCTTCAAGTGCCGGCAGTACAGTTGCGAAATCCACTCCGAGGAGACTGCACATGACTTCGCGCCCTGTCATCGACGACCTGTCGTCGTTCTGGATGCCGTTCACCGCCAACCGCCAGTTCAAGGCCGCCCCGCGCCTGCTCGAATCGGCGAAGGGCATGTACTACCGCACGACCGACGGCCGGGAAGTGCTCGACGGCTGCGCCGGCCTGTGGTGCGTGAACGCGGGCCACGCACGCGACGAGATCGTCGCCGCGATCGCGCAGCAGGCCGCGAAGCTCGACTTCGCGCCGACGTTCCAGATGGGCCACCCGTTAGCGTTCGAAGCCGCGGCGAAGGTCGCCGAACTGATGCCGGCGGGGCTCGACCGCGTGTTCTTCACGAATTCGGGCTCCGAATCGATCGATACCGCGTTGAAGATCGCGCTCGCCTACCATCGCGCGCGCGGCGAAGGCCAGCGCACGAGACTGATCGGGCGCGAGCGGGGCTATCACGGCGTCGGCTTCGGCGGCATCTCGGTCGGCGGAATCGGCGCCAATCGCAAAGCCTATTCGGGGCAGTTACTGCCCGCGGTCGATCATCTGCCGCATACGCACCACCCCGAACACAATGCGTTTTCGAAGGGGCAGCCCGCGTGGGGCGCGCAACTCGCCGACGAACTCGAAAAAATCGTCACGCTGCACGATGCGTCGACGATCGCCGCGGTGATCGTCGAACCGCTCGCGGGCTCGACCGGCGTGCTCGTGCCGCCGCAAGGCTATCTGCAGCGGCTGCGCGAACTCTGCACGAAGCACGGCATCCTGCTGATCTTCGACGAGGTGATCACCGGATTCGGCCGGCTCGGCAAGGCGACCGCGAGCGAATTCTTCGGCGTGACGCCCGACCTGCTGACGATGGCGAAGGCGATCAACAACGCGGCGGTGCCGATGGGCGGCGTCGCAGCAAGCCGCGCGATCCACGACACCATCGTGAACAGCGGCGCCCAGGGCGCGATCGAGCTATTCCACGGCTATACGTACTCCGCGCATCCGCTCGCGGCGGCGGCGGCGGTGGCAACGCTCGATCTGTACCGCCGCGACGGCCTGTTCGAGCGCGCGAACGCGCTCGCGCCGACGTTCGAGGCCGCCGCGCACGCACTGCGGGACGCGAAGCACGTGAAGGACATTCGCAATCTCGGGCTGGTCGCGGGCATCGAACTCGAATCGCGCGATGGCGCGCCGGGCGCACGCGCGTACGAAGCGTTCGTCAAGTGCTTCGAAGCGGGCGTGCTCGTACGCTTCACCGGCGACATTCTCGCGTTCTCGCCGCCGTTGATCGTCAGCGAAGCCGAAATCGCGCGCCTCTTCGACACCTTACGCGGCGTGCTCGCGACGGTTCAATAATCCCGCAGCTCACGCAGCCCACGCACGACGGTCAGTGATGCGAACGGGCGGCCCGGGTATGGGCCGCCTTTTTTGCGGCCGCCGAACGGGCGGCGTGTCCCTTCGTGCGCGACGCCTGCTTCGCGGCGGCCGAACGGCTCGACGGCGAACGGCGGCTCGCGGCGCTCTTCGCCTGAGCGGACAGCGCGCTCTTGCTCGCGCCCGCGCGGCTCTCGCGCTTGAGCGCGCCGGTCGCCGCGCGTGCGCGCTTTGCCGGCGATTCCTTGCTCGCGCTACTGCGATGGGTACGATGCGCGGAAGCCGTGGCCCTGGCGCTCGTCGATTTCTTCGCCGCGGTGCGCTTCGCCGCGGCCTTTTTCGTCGCCGACGTTTTGGCGGTGGACTTCCGGGCGGCTGAGGCTTTCCTGGTGGAGGCGGCTTTGGTCGCTGCGTTCGACTTTTTCGCGCCGGTCGTCTTCTTTGCGGTGGCCTTCTTTGCAGCCGCCGTCTTGCTGACCGTAGTTGCCTTCTTCGCCGTCGTCTTCTTCGCGGTCGTCGTCTTCTTCGCGGTCGTCGTCTTCTTCGCGGTCGTCGCCTTCTTGGCCGTAGCCGTCTTCTTCTTCGCCGCCGCGGCCTTCTTCCCCGCCGTCGCCTTGCCGCCCGACGACGCCTCCGCCTTCTTTGCGCTCGCGCTGCCGGCCGGCGGCGGCTTCACCGCGACACCCGCGCGCCGCGCCTTCGACAGCCCGATCGCGACCGCCTGCTTCGCGGAACGCACACCATGCTTGCCTTCGCGCACGTGATCGATTTCTTCCTTCACGAACGCGCCGGCCTGGGTACTCGGCGCCTTGCCTTCGCGCTTCGCTTCACGCGCGCGTTCGATGGTTTTCTTTTCCGGCATCACAGTCCTCCAGATTTGGGGATAGACACCCGCTTCGAGCAACGCGCGTTCCCGCTTCGGCCGCACGAACGATACGCAAGGATCCATCAACGGCGTATCGTGTGCGTATCGCCGCTGCAAAGGCCGACGGCCGGTGGCTCATCGGAGAACCCCATGAAAGCCCCGATACGAGTGGGAACGCACATCGAAGGCGTCCACTGGATAGCGGAATACGTCGAAGCGAGCCGTGAAATCCGCGTGTTTCGCGAAGGCCGCGAACTGGACGTCTACGACGCGCCGCGCGCGATGTTCGGTGAGGAAGCCGAAGCAGGCTCGCCGAACGAAGCGGACAATCGCGCGCACGAAGCGGCGCTGCTCGCGAGCCTGCGCCGCTATGTGGCGGAGCGTGAAGCGGAGGAATGACCGGCCGAAACGGCGGCGCCCGGCGCGCCATCGCGCCGGGCGCCGCGCGTCAACCCTGCGCGCCGTCTTCTTCGCGGAAGATGCGATCGGCGAGATGGAACGCGGAATTCGCCGCCGGCACGCCGCAGTAGATCGCGGTCTGCATCAGCACTTCCTTGATCTCGTCGCGCGCAACGCCGTTGTTTTTTGCCGCCCGCAGGTGCAGCGCCAGTTCCTCGCTGCGGTTCAACGCAACCATCAGTCCGATCGTCAGCAGGCTGCGCGTGTGCCGAGGCAGGCCGTCACGCGTCCAGATTTCGCCCCACGCATAACGCGTAATCAGCGCCTGGAACTCGTCGGTCAACGCGGTGCGTTGCGCGAGCGAGCGGTCCACGTGCGCGTCGCCGAGCACCGCGCGGCGCACTTTCAGGCCTTCTTCGTAGCGCTCGTCTTCGTTCATTGGGACTCCAGCAGAAAATCGCGGACGACGTTCGTGAACGTCGGCGCGGCCTCGATGTTCGAGATATGCGATACGTCGAGTTCGACGTAGCGGCCGCCGTCGATTCCGTCGGCCAGTTCGCGGCCCTGCGCGGGCGTCGCCGCGGGATCGTGCGTCCCCGAGATCACGAGCGTCGGCGCGCCGATCGACGCGACGTCGCCTCGCAGGTCCGTTGCGTTGATCGCGTCGCAGTTCGACGCGTAGCCTTCGCTGTCCGTATGCGACAGCGTATCGAGCATCTGCGCGATCACCAGCGGCTCGCGCTCGATGAACGCCGGCGTGAACCAGCGCGCCGGCACCGCCGGAGCCAGCGCCGCCATCCCGTTGTCGCGCACGAACGCGGCGCGCGGCCCCCACACTTGCGGCGAGCCGATCTTCGCCGCCGTGTTGCACAGCACGAGGCGGTCGAAGCGTGCACCGTGGCGGGCGCCGAGCGCCACGCCGGTCAGACCGCCCATCGACAGCCCGACGAAATGCGCGCGCTCGATCTTCAGATGATCGAGCAGGCCGATCACGTCGCCGGCCAGTTGCTCGATCGTGTACGGGCCCCGCGGCGCGTCCGAGCGGCCGTGGCCGCGCGTGTCGTAGCGCAGCACGCGAAAGTGCTTCGCGAACTCGGGCACCTGCGGCGCCCACATCGACACGTCGGTGCCGAGCGAATTCGACAACACGAGCCACGGCGCGGCGCTGCCGGCCGCGCCGTCGATCCGGTAATACAGTGTCGTGCCGTTGACTGCTGCGTAAGGCATTCGGGCTACTCCTGGGTAGTCGGTGATGAAGGACGGAGCGGACGTTGCGCATACGACGCGAGCACCGCGTCGACGAACGCCTGCGCGTCGCCCGCGTAATGCGCGGGATCGAGCAGCGCGCGCAACCGTTCGCCGTCGAGATGCGCGGACACGTCCGGGTCGGCCGCGAGCACGTCGTACAGCGTGCGGCCGCTCTGCACGGCGGTCTTCGACGCGCGCTCGACCAGATGATGCGCGTTCAGCCGGCCGATCCGGTCGCCGAGCGCAAGCATCACGGCCTCGCCGAGAATCAGTCCGTGCGTCGCGTCGAGATTGGCGGCCAGGCGCTCCGGCCGCACGTCGAGCGCGCCGACGATCTGGCCGATATGAAACAGCGCGCCGCCCGCGAGGCGCGCGAGGTCCGGCAGCGCGTCCCACTCGGCCTGCCAGCCGCCGAGCGCGCGCTCGTGTTCCTGCACCATCCCCGCGAACACCGTCGCGACGAGGCCGGGCGCGCGCGTCGCGGCGGTCAGCACGGCCGCGCAACCGACCGGATTGCGCTTGTGCGGCATCGTCGACGAACTGCCCTTGCCCGCCGCGGCCGGCTCGGCCAGTTCACCGATTTCGGTCTGCATCTGCAACGATACGTCACGCGCGATCTTGCCGAGCGTACCGATCAGCATGCCGAAGAATGACGCGGCGTCCGCGATGCGATCGCGCTGCGTGTGCCACGGCAGCGCCGGCCGCGCGAGCTTCAGTTCGTCGGCCAGCGACGCGCCGACTGCCTGCGCCGCGTCGCGCAGGCTCGCGAGCGTACCGGCCGCGCCGCCGAACTGCAGCACCAGCACGCGCTCGCGCAACGCCGCGACGCGCTCGCGATGGCGCAGCAGCGCGTCGAGCCATTGCGCGAATTTCAGGCCGAGCGTGATCGGCAGCGCCTGCTGTAGCCACGTGCGGCCGACGGCCGGCGTCGAACGGTACTGACACGCGAGCGCCGCGAGCGACGCACAGGTCGCGTCGAGCCCATCGTCGATCAGATCGAATGCGTCGCGCAGTTGCAGCACCGTGGCGGTGTCGATGATGTCCTGGCTCGTCGCGCCCCAGTGCACGTATTTCGCGGCGTCAGGATCGTCGTCGTTCACCCGCGCGGTCAGTTGCTTGACGAGCGGAATCGCGAGATTGCCGCCGAGCGCGGCGGCGCGCACGAGACCGTCCGCATCGAGCCGGTCCGCGCGGCACGCGGCGACGATGGCGGGCGCCGCGTCGGCCGGAATCACGCCGTGCGCGGCCAGCGCACGCGCGAGCGCCGCCTCGACGTCGAGCATCCGCTGCAGCGTCGTGTGCGACGACCATACGTGGTTCATCGGCTCCGTGCCGCAGATGAGGCCGGTCAGTCGTTCAGGCATGGTCGGGGGCGGCGAGGCTGAAAAGCGGAGGAAGGACCGGGGCATGGCGGGCCGGCGCGCCCCGTGGGTCGCGCCGGCTTCACGCGGCGCGGCGGTTCTGCGTCGCGTCGATCAACGGCACGCCGGCGAGCTTGCGCAGTTCGTCGAAGCCGATGTCCGAATAGATTTCGCGCACCGCGAGGCCGTCGGGCGTCACGTCGAACGCCGCGAGGTCGGTGTACACGCGGTCCACGCATTGCACGCCGGTGACCGGATACGAGCACTCGGCGACGAGCTTGCTCTCGCCCTGCTTCGTCAGCAGTTCCATCATCACGAATACCTGCTTCGCGCCGATCGCGAGGTCCATCGCGCCGCCGACCGCCGGAATCGCGTCGGGCGCGCCGGTGTGCCAGTTCGCGAGGTCGCCTGTGACGGACACCTGAAACGCGCCGAGTACGCAGTAGTCCAGATGACCGCCGCGCATCATCGCGAACGAGTCCGCGTGATGGAAGAACGCGCCGCCGGTCAGCAGCGTCACGTGCTGCTTGCCCGCGTTGATCAGTTCGTCGTCCTCTTCACCGGGCGCCGGCGCCGGGCCCATGCCGAGCAGACCGTTCTCGCTGTGCAGGAAAATTTCCTTGCCCGCATCCAGGTGATTGGCGACCAGCGTCGGCACGCCGATCCCGAGGTTCACATACGCGCCTTCGGGAATGTCCGCGGCGACGCGCTTCGCCATTTCATCGCGATTCAACCGTTTCATTGTTTGCTCTCCGTTGCGTCAGGCGGCGTGGCCGCCCGCCCGCGTCAATCCCGCATGCGCCGCCTGCGGCACTTCGATCACCCGCTGCACGAAAATGCCGGGCGTGACGATCGCTTCCGGATCGAGCGCGCCGAGCGGCACCACTTCGGACACCTGCGCAATCGCGACCTTCGCGGCGCTCGCCATGATCGGGCCGAAGTTGCGCGCGGTCTTGCGGTACACGAGGTTGCCCCAGCGGTCGCCGCGATAGGCCTTGATCAGCGCGAAGTCCGCATGCAGCGGCGATTCGAGCACGTAGTGGCGGCCGTCGATCAGGCGCGTTTCCTTGCCTTCCGCGAGCTTCGTGCCGTACGCGGTCGGCGTGAAGAAGCCGCCGATGCCGGCGCCCGCCGCGCGGATACGCTCGGCGAGGTTGCCCTGCGGCACCAGCTCCAGTTCGATCTCGCCGGAGCGGTACAGCGCGTCGAAGACGTACGAATCGGTCTGGCGCGGAAACGAGCAGACGACCTTGCGCACGCGCTTGGCCTTCAGCAGCGCGGCGAGACCGGTGTCGCCGTTGCCGGCATTGTTGTTGACGATCGTCAACTCGCGCGCGCCCTGGTCGATCAGCGCGTCGATCAGTTCGGCCGGCATGCCGGCGGTGCCGAAACCGCCGATCATCACCGTCGCGCCGTCATGAACGTCGGCCACCGCCGACTGGAGTGACTCGAAAATCTTGTTGATCATGCTTCATCCCGAATAGAACGCGCGTCGCGGACGGGCCGCACCGCATGCGAAAAGTTCTTTCTACGAACATCGATTCGTTTAGCGAACGCTCGGCGCATTATCGAAGTGCTCGCCGCTGCTTGTCAAGGCGGGGCTTCCAGTACGCGCCGCAACCGATCGGCCGAACTCGAACATTGTGCGACGATTCGGCGGAAGCCGCGCACGACGACGCGCAAAACATGAAACAATGCCCGCTCGCGGCGGCGGCGGCACGGACGTAGCCGCACCCGCCGCCCCGACAGGAGCCGACGAATGAGCGACAGGAAAACAGCCGTGAAGGCGAAGAAATCGAAGATCGAGACGGGCGCGGCGCCGGCGCGCCCGACGCGCGAGGAAGCGGAAGACGCGGTGCGCGTGCTGCTGCGCTGGGCCGGCGACGACCCGACGCGCGAAGGGCTGATCGATACGCCGGCGCGCGTCGCGCGCGCGTACGAGGAGTTCTTCGCCGGCTACGGGACCGACCCGCGTGAGATTCTGTCGCGCACGTTCGCCGAAGTCGACGGCTACGACGAAATGATCGTGCTGAAAGATATCCGCTTCGAGAGCTACTGCGAGCATCACATGGTGCCGATCATCGGGCGCGCGCACGTCGCTTACCTGCCCGAGCATCGGGTCGTCGGCATTTCGAAGCTCGCGCGTCTCGTCGATGCGTTTGCGAAACGTCTGCAGATCCAGGAAAAGATGACCGCGCAGATCGCCGACACGCTCAACGAAATCCTGCAACCGAAAGGCGTCGGCGTGATTCTGGAAGCGGCGCATCAATGCATGTCGACGCGCGGCGTGCACAAGGCGGGCGTCGCGATGGTCACGTCGCGAATGCTCGGCACGTTTCGCACCGATCCGTCGACGCGCCGCGAGTTTCTGTCGATCGTCGGCAATCAGTCCGGCTGGAGCCTGTCGAACACGTGAGTCGCCGTCCGCCGGCGCGCGCGCGGCAACGATCGCCCGCCGCGCCGCTTACTTGCCCGGACTTTCCTCGCCGCGTTCCAGTTCGCGGATCTTGCCCTGCCGGACGCTGCTGCCGGCCGGCACGCTGTGCGTGAGCCACACGTTGCCGCCGATCACCGACCCCCGCCCGATCGTCACGCGACCGAGAATCGTCGCGCCCGCATAGATCACGACATCGTCCTCGACGATCGGATGGCGCGCATTGCCCTTCACCAGCGTGCCGTCGGTGTCGGCCGCGAAGCTCTTCGCGCCGAGTGTCACCGCCTGGTACACGCGCACGCGCTCGCCGATCACCGCCGTCTCGCCGATCACCACGCCGGTGCCGTGGTCGATGAAGAAACTCGGACCGATCTGCGCGCCCGGATGAATGTCGATGCCGGTCGCCGAGTGCGCGATCTCGTTGATGAAACGCGCCAGCAGCGGCACGCCGAGCCGGTGCAGCGCATGCGCGAGCCGGTGATGCATGATCGCGAGAATGCCCGGATAGCACAGCAGGATTTCGGTGATGTTCTGCGCGGCCGGGTCGCCGCTGAACGCGGCCTGGATGTCGCTGACGAGCAGCGCGCGAATGGCCGGCAGCTGCGTCGCGAATTCGCGTGCGACGCCGCGTGCGCGCGCCCGCAGCGCGTCGTCGGTCTCGCTCGCATCGCGGGGCACGAAACGCAGCGCGCGGCGAATCTGCTCGTCGAGCAGTTTCAGCGTCGTTTCCAGCGTGTGACCGACGTAATAGTCGACGCTCTCGTCGGTCAGGTCGGACTCGCCGTAGTGCGTCGGAAACATCGCGGCGCGCAGGCCCGCGACGATGCTGGTCATCGCGTCGCGCGACGGCAGTTCGCGAATGCCGAGCGGATGGCGCGTGCGATGGCGTTCTTCGCGCGACGCGCGCAGGTCGGCGACGATCTGTTCGAGACCCCAGTCGGGAGAAGCGGCATTTGACATGGTCAGCCAGCAGCGGCCCACGGGCCGCTCACGAGTGAAACGAACCGGGAAGGTTACCGCTTTTTGCGCGAATGCGCCGGGCGTGCCGGCGTCGGCTAGATCGTGATACTGCTTGCGTCGATCCAGCGCACGGCCCAATCGCGCGCGTGCGCGATCGCATCGGCTTCTTCGTCGAAGCGCAGTTCGGCCGGGAAGAAACGGTTAGCGACCAGCTCGCCGTCGCTGGAGCGGGAAATCACCACATAGGGTTGGTAGGTCCCATCGCCGGCGCGCGCCGGAGCGCAATTGAGCAAGTAGCCGCGATGCGTGAATGCAGCGTCGAAGTGCATGAGTGTTCACCCGCCCCTGACTACCTTGTCCGTTCCGGAAGGCGCGTCGAAAACCATGCGGCAAAACACTGCCACGACCCCTGTGCCGGGGCCGACGAAGATAGCGCGCCAACTCGATGAAAGAGGATCATACTCCGAGGAAAAATCCCCCTTCAACGAAAAAAAGCAAAATCGCAAGCCGTGTGCGCTCGCGCACAGTGCCCGTCGCGGCGGCGTCGACGTATCGGCATGCCGTCGCAACACCGCGCTGGAACGGCCCTTGCTCAAGCATCGTATAGACCTTTGACGGAGGACTCGCGATGAACATCAGCGACCGCAACGACAATGACAGCCGCCGCCCGGCGGCGACCGACGTGGCTGGACGCCCGCGCAGCGCCGAATTGCACAACGACCGCACGCACGACAGCACCGTCGACACCGACGGCAAGAACCGCGAGGCGGCGCGCCTCTCCGGCGACGGCCCGATCAGCCCCGACGAAGTCACGACCAGCAACGCGACGCACGACAACAGCGTGCCGGAAACGCCGGACGGTCTCGCCGGCTTCGACAGCCGGCCGGGCGCGCAGCGGCTGCTGATTGCCACCGAGCCGGGCTACGAGGTCGTCGACCGGGGGATGGTCGAGCCTCAGGTGCCGGACGACGTCGACGAACAACTGCTCGACCCGCACGGAGCCGGCATACGGCGCAGCCCGGGCCGCATCCACTATTCGCTGAATCATCTGCGGCCGACACGAATCATCGAACTGCGTCCGACGCGGCGCTGAATCGGGCTCGCGCTGTCTACATCGGCCGACGCAAATTGGGGTGCGCTGACATTTCGGCCGAAAAACACCAAACGCCGCTTTCGGACGCACGACAGCGTCCCTGCCCCATTAAGTCACCCCAAACGCGATACGACCGGGAAATCGCCGCCTGGCGGCGCTTCCCGGCGATCTCGCGTGCGCGACTGTATCGCGCTGCCTACGGCAAATCTCAAAAAAAACAGTTCCGCAAAAATTGATGATAAATTGTTACATCCGAAAAAGCGGGGCTAGCGCCTTTCCCGGCCTGCAAAGGGTCGGCATGGTCCGCCGCCGGTGGAGAATTTTAGGTGCAGCTACATTTCATAGAGCAGATGCAGCCGGTCCTCGACGCGCCGGAGGACGACGCGTGGTTCGACGCGGTTGTGCGCGTTGCCGCGTCCTGGGGATTCGACCAGGTACTGCTCGCGATTCTGCCGCGGCCGGGCATGCGGCTCGAAGACGCGTTCATCCGCACCAACTATTCGCAGGCATGGCGGCAGACGTACAACGAAGAAGGCTTCGCGTATATCGATCCGACCGTCTCGCACTGCGCGTCGCGTTCGGCGCCGCTGTTGTGGTCGCCGGACCTGTTCATGACGAGACCGCAGAAATCGCTGTATGAGGAAGCGCAGTCGCACGGGCTGCGCGCCGGCGTCACGCTGCCGATTCACGGCCCGCATCAGGAAGCCGGGATGCTGTGCTTCGTCAGCGACCAGGAGCCGGCCGGCGGATTTGCGAAACACGTGAATCAGGCGCTGCCGGACCTCGCGCTGCTGCGCGACCTGGTGGTGGACACCAGCCAGCGCCATCTCAGCACTCATTCGCAGGCGCTGATTCCGAAGTTGACCCCGCGGGAGCGGGAATGCCTGAAGTGGACCGCGCTCGGCAAGTCCACGTGGGAAATCTCTCACATACTGGATTGCTCGGAAGCCGTCGTGAACTTCCACATGAAGAACATCCGCGCGAAGTTCGGCGTCAACTCACGGCGGGCCGCCGCCGTGATCGCCACTCAATTAGGGCTCATTGACCCCGGCTGATGAATCCGAGCGGCTCGGGTCGGCGCAGTACGCGTTCGGCCCGGCCGAGATCGCCGTCTGAAATCGTCTTGTTGAAGTACAGACCCAGCAGGATCGACACCGGCGCAGGGATTTCGGCGCCCGACTCGAAGCGGCTGCCGCGCGACTGCGTCACGCCGAAGCGCGCCCAGAAGCGTCGTTGGCTCTCCCTCTTCTTTTTCCGGTACGCAATGATCAGGACCCGGTCGACGACCGACGACAGTTCGCCGTTGGTGGCCGAATGCGTAGCTGCCTGCCAGTGATTTTCCAGAAGTTCCATGGTGTATCTCTCGCCTGTCTGTATATGCCTGGTGACTGATGCTGCCCGAGTGATTCTCCGGAACTGCCCCGCCGCGCGCACCTATCCAGGTAGGTAGGTGTTTTTTCTATTCAGAATGCATAAGTTTCGATTCGTATTGGAGCACTGCAATACGACATCGGGAGAACCCTATGCAAGCGGCCATTCGAATCGGACTGAGGCAGGATTTCGCCAACGAAGACATTAACGAGATGTATCGCCTCCGGGCCCGCGTGTTCAAGGACAGGATGGGCTGGGACGTGCCGACGATCGCCGGGATGGAAATCGACGGCTACGACGCGCTCGGCCCGCACTACATGCTGATTCAGGACCCGGGCGGCCGGGTATGCGGCTGCTGGCGGCTGATGCCGACCGAAGGCCCGAACATGCTGCGCGATACCTTCCCGCAGTTGCTGCGCGGCAGCGCGGCGCCGGCGGGACGCCATATCTGGGAATTGAGCCGCTTCGCGATCGAGGCCTGCGGCGAACAGGCGTTCGGCTTCGCCGATGTGACGATGCACGCGATCCACTCACTGGTGACCTTTGCCGACCGGATGGGGATCACCCGTTACGTGACGGTGACGACGACGCCGATCGAGCGACTGCTGCGCCGCACCGGCATCGAGCTGGGCCGGCTGGGGCCGCCGCTGCGTATCGGCGTCGAGAATGCGGTCGCGCTGGAGATCGCGGTGAGCCCGCAAACCCGCAACGCGCTGTTCGGACCGATCGCCGCCGCGGCGTAACGGGCGGCGGTTCGTCGGTTCGACGTCTTAGGCGTCTTCGGCGACTCCGGCGTCGGTGTCGATGCAACGGCCATTCGACGGCGATCGCCTGCGCCGCCGGTCCGGTTCGCGCTTCGGACCGGCTCGGCCGATCATCGCGCGGTCCCGCGGGATGCGCGGCGCAGCCGGCTCAGTCGGCGCCCGGCCGCCGAAAGCGGATATGGGCGATCCGGCGCACCAGCAGCGCCGCCACCAGCGCGGCGCAGCCGGTCAGGCCGATGCCGAAGTGAATCGCATCGACGAGCGCGCGCCGCACGGCGTCGATGAGCGCCGGGCCGTCGAGCCCGGCCGTGTGCATCTGCGCGAGCAGCGAGCCGCGCAGGTCGGCGTCGACGAGCACGCGCGGATCCGCGAGCCGCGGTTCCCACACGGCCGAAACCGGCGCGCCCAGCACCCGCAGCGCGTCGCCGACGCCGGCCGCATAACGGTGATTGACGATCGTCGCGACGATGCTCGTGCCGAGCATCCCGCCGACCATCCGCGTCGACTGCAACAGCGCGGTCGTGATCCCGAAGCGCTCGCGGCCCGCGATCTCCTGGCCGAAGATATTCAGATTGTTCAGGATGAAGCCGAGACCGATGCCGACCGCCGCCATCGCGAGTTCGAGCCACGGATGCGGCGTGTCGCGCTTCGCGAACGCCAGCGCCGCCGACGCCGCGACGAGGAGCGTGAAGCCCGCCGTCAGGATCATCGTCGGCCGTTGCAGCCGGATCACGATGCGCGTGTTGATCAGGCTGCCGAGCGCGATGCAGGCCGCGATCGGCGTCGCGAGCAGGCCGGCGCGCTGCGGCGACAGGTCGAAACCGCCTTGCAGCAGCAGCGGCGCGAAAAAGATCAGCGAGAACATCACGAAGCCCGACAGCAGCGAAAGCCCGAACAGCGTGACGAGTTGCGGTTCGCGAAACAGGTCGAGCGGCACGATCGGATGGGTCGCGCGGCGCTCGCACAGCAGCAGCGCGGCCGCGCCGAGCGCGACGACCGCTGCGAGCGTCAGGTTGCCGGTCGTCAGGCCGTCCTTCGGCACCGCCTCGATGAACATCTGGAAGCCGCCGAGCACGAGCGCGACGAGCGCGGCGCCCGCCCAGTCGATCTGCACGTCGCCGCTGCGCGCGCGCCGGTAATCCGGTAGGTAGTACCAGACGAAGTACAGCGCGAGCGCGCCGACCGGCAGATTGACGAGAAACGTCGAACGCCAGCCGAAGTGCTGGCTGAGCCAGCCGCCGATCGACGGTCCGGCCGCCGTGCCGATCCCGTAGGCGGCCGCCATCACGACCTGCCAGCGCACCCGCGCGCGCGGATCCGGGAACAGGTCCGGAATCGCCGCGAACGCGGTGCCGACCATCATCCCGCCGCCGACGCCCTGCAACGCCCGCGCGACCGCAAGAAACCGCATGCCGGTCGCGAGGCCGCACAACAGCGACGCGAGCGTAAACACGATGACCGCCGCGATCACGAAGCGCTTGCGCCCGAAAAAGTCGCCGAGCCGGCCGAACACCGGCACCGTGACGACCGACGCGAGCAGATAGGCGCTCGCGATCCACGCATAGAACTCGAACCCGTGCAGTTCGGCGACGATCGACGGCAGCGCGGTGCTGACGACCGTCTGGTCGAGCGCGACCAGCATGTTGACGAGGCCGATGCCGAGCATCGCCAATAGCGCGTCGCGAAACGGCAAATCAGAGGAAGAGGAAGTCACGACCGGAACGGCGCGCCGGCGCGCCGCAAAAAGACGCCACGATAGCGGGACATAACGGCACGCGCAACCTCGTCCGGCCCGCGGCCGGCGCGCTCGCCGGCGCGCGAGCGGCGGCCGTGGATGACACGAAGCCGCTGCGCCAATGCAAAGCCGTCCGAAATTCGTCATGCCATAATCGAAATCGCCGTGGCAGACAGGTACCACACAGGCACCGGACAGGCATGAGCGGCACCGCCGACAACAATCGCCGCGAATTCGTCAACCACTCAAACGGAGGCTCCATGTACACACGCATCCTCGTCGCCGTCGACGGCAGCGATACGTCACGCCGGGCATTCGACGCGGCGCTCGAACTCGCGAAAGCGATGGGCTCGGCGCTACTGCCGTACTACGTCGTCGAAAACGCGCCGATGTATTTCGATGCGCCGGGCTACGATCCGTCGATTTTGCGCAACCAGATGATCGCGCAGGGCAACGAACTCGCCGCGGAATTCGACAAGCTGATGGCCGCGCAAGGGGTGACCGGCGAAATGACCACCGGCGAAGCGTCGTCGCTCGAAGACGTGCCCACGCTGGTGCTGAACGCCGCGCACGCGGCCGGCGCCGACCTGATCGTGATGGGCACGCACGGCCGGCGCGGCTTCCAGCGGCTGATTCTCGGCAGCGTCGCCGAACGCTGCGTCCGACAGTCGACGTTGCCGGTACTGCTGATTCCGTCAGCCGCCGGCGCGCAGGCTGACGCCCAATCGTGAAATCAGCGGGAGCCCTGTCGGACGACCGCCCGCGCAGGTGCGACAGTCCGCACGGCTTCTGACGGCGCGCAAAAAATCTCATCTCAAAAGCGTGTCGTTTTGCCGCCAATCAAAGTCAGACCCTGGTGGGACAATGGTTTTCAACAAGTCCCCGCCAGGAGTAGCTGATGTTGACCCCGACTGTCGTCTCCCCGAGTCCCATGCACCGCACGATCCGTACGGCGGTCGCCAGTCCGCGCAGTGCGGCGCGCTGCTCCACTTGCGCGATGCGGCATCTGTGCATGCCGCAGGGTCTGGCGAACGATGAATTGCCGAGGCTCGAAGCGCTGATCTGCTCCGCGCGCACCGTGCGCCGCGGCGAAGCGCTGTATCGCGTCGGCGACCAGTTCGACAATCTCTACGCGGTGCGCTCCGGCTCGCTGAAGACGGTGATGGCGCACCGCGACGGTCGCGAACAGGTCACCGGTATGCGCCTCGCCGGCGAACCGCTCGGGCTCGACGGCATCAGCACCAACGTCCACACCTGCACGGCGGTCGCGCTCGAAGACAGTTCGGTCTGCATCATTCCGTATTCGGCGCTCAAGCACATGTGCCGCGAAACCGGTACGCTGCAGGACCGGCTGCATCGGTTGATGGGCGAGCAACTGCTGCGCGAATCGTCGCAAATGATGGTGCTCGGCTCGCTGTCCGCCGACGAGCGCGTCGCGTCGTTCCTGCTCGACGTGTCGGACCGCAATGGGCAGCGCGGCTACTCGCACGCCGAATTCAACCTGCGGATGACCCGCGAGGACATGGGCAGCTATCTCGGCATGACGCTCGAAACGGTCAGCCGCACCCTGTCAAGATTTCAAAAGCGCGGCCTGATTGACGCGCAAGGCAAACTGATCCGCATTATCGACCTCGACGGTCTGCGTCGCGTCTGACCGCTACGCTTGCGCCGCTGCGCGCCGCGCTCAGGCGGCGCGCAGCATGGCGCGGTGAGCGCCCCGTTCGCTATCGCGCCCGAAATTCCATGTTGGCATGACTCCTGCGCTCGCGTACAGTTCCGTACTTGCCCTGCAAGGAGACACGGCGCAATGAGCCTCCCTTCATCGCTCCCGCTCGTCCAGCGTCTCAACGACGCGCGCACCGCCAGCGACACGCTGTTCGACATCATCAAACCCGAATTTCTTTACGAACGACCGATCCGCGAACGTCACCGGATCGTGTTCTACATCGGTCACCTGGAAGCGTTCGACCGCAACCTGTTCGACCAGCGGCTGTTTGCGTTGCCGTCGTCGGACTCGCAGCTCGATCAGTTGTTCGCGTTCGGTATCGATCCGGTCGACGGCGCATTGCCGAGCGACATGCCGTCCGACTGGCCGCGGATCGAGCAGGTCCGCGCGTACGCCCGCGACGCGCGCGACCGGATCGACGCACGACTCGCCGACCTCGACCTGCCCGCCGACGCGCCCGCGACCGAAACCGGCGCGCAATTGCTGAACGTGGCGATCGAGCACCGGCTGATGCACGTCGAGACGCTGGCTTACATGTTTCATCAGTTGCCGTTCGAGCAGAAGCTCACGCCGACCGGCCGCTCGGCGGCGCTCGATTTCCTGCATACCGTCGAGCCGTCGCTGGTGACGGTGCCGGCGGGACGCACCGAACTCGGCATGACCGCCGAGCGCGGCATCTTCGGTTGGGACAACGAATTCGGCGAACAACAGGTCGAGGTGCCGGCGTTCGAGATCGACCGCTATATGGTAACCAACGGCGCATATCTGCAATTCGTCGACGACGGCGGCTACGAAGAACGCGCCTGGTGGACCGACGCCGACTGGGCATGGAAGGACGCCGAGCGCATCGGGAACCCGGTCTGCTGGACGCGCCGCGACGGCGAATGGCGGCTGCGCACGATGTTCGACGACATCCCGCTGCCGCTCGCGTGGCCGGTGTACGTCAGTCATGCGGAGGCGAGCGCGTTTGCCCGCTGGCGCGGCATGCGGCTGCCGACCGAAGCGCAATGGCAGCGGGCCGCCCACGGTGCGTTGCCGTCGCCGACCGACAACTTCGATTTTCGCCACTGGGATCCGGTCGCCGTCGATTCGACGCCGGACAGCGTCAGCACATGGGGCGTCGAAGGACTGTACGGCAACGGCTGGGAATGGACGTCGACGGTTTTCGGCCCGCTGCCGGGCTTCACGCCGTTCCCGTTCTACGAAGGCTATTCGGCCAACTTCTTCGACGGACAGCACTATGCGATGAAGGGCGGCTCCGCGCGCACCGCGCAGTGCATGGTGCGGCCGACGTTCCGCAACTGGTTTCAGCCGCGGTACCAGCATGCGTATGCGGGGTTCCGGTGTGTGGCGCAGTGAGCGTGACGCGCGGCCGGCGATGAGCGCGCCGCTGTGCTGGACGCCGGCCGCCGTTCCGGTTCGCCCGCCGCTGGACGCTCGTAGCACGCCAGCCGGTTGACGGCGCGACCGTCCTTCTCGACCCGTCCCTGGTCCGGATCGCCGATCGTCGGCCTGGCGCCGCCTCGCGTTTCGGGCCGCAGGCGTCGCACGCCCGCGCGCACCGCATCCACGGTTCGCCGCTCGCCCCTGCCAGCCACTTTGTCACGAACCCGACACACACTGCGCACCGCCGCGCCCGCTCGCGCGCGTCGATTCGAATGGCACCCTCCTTGCGTACCGGAAACCTCTTACGTCCAACCACGAAGGAATCAACGATGAGCCTCGATTTGACGTTTCGCGCAGGCGAAGCCACCGTGTTCGCGGCACCCGGCCAGGCGACCGACGCGATGCCCGAAATCCTGATCGGCCGCGTCGACGGGCCCGTCGGCCACGCGTTCGCGAACATGATGGCGCAGAGCAAGGGGCACACCGCGATGTTCGCGATCCGTGCGTGCAACCAGATGGTGCGCCCGGCGACGATGATTGTCCCGAAGGTGACGCTCAAGGACATGACGACCATCGAACTGTTCGGCGGCGTCGTGCAGTCGGCCACCGCGGATGCGATCGTCGACTGCCTGATCGACGGCACGTTGCCGAAGGATCAGGCCAACGAGCTTTGCATCGTCAGTCTCGTGTGGATCGATCCGCGCTGCGCGACGGATCCGAATCTCGACAAGAAGGACATGTATCGCACGAACTACGAGGCGACGAAGCTCGCGATCCAGCGCGCGATGAACAACGAGCCGAGCGTCGATACCCTGATCGCCAACCGGCACACGATGAAGCACGACATGGACGACTGGAGTTGACGCGCGGCCGGTGAAAGGATTCATTGCGCAGTGCTAGACTGCGGCAGCCTGCAGACGGGGCGGCGCGGCCGGACGGCATGCGACGCCCTTCCGCGGTTGCCGGACGGCCGGACGAGAGCCGGCCGTTGCGGCTCCCGCGCTGCGCTCGGCAAATTTTCTGCTGCGGCCGACACCCATGAATCCAGCTTCCTCCCTGACCGCATACGGCGCCGACATGTCCGGCCTGATCTGCGGCTTTCGCTTCGAGCCCGGCGTGCCCGGTTCGCCGATCGGCGCCGACGAGGCCGCCGACGCGCTGCGCGGCGTGGCCGGCAACCGCCATGGCGACCGCGACGACGCGTTCTACTGGCTGCATTTCAACCTCGCGCATGCCGCGAGCGCACACTGGATACGCACTCGCCTCGGGCTGCCCGAGGCGTTCTTCGACGCGCTGGTCGAAGGCTCGCACTCGACGCGCATCGAACAGCTCGAAGGCGCGCTCCTTGCGGTGATCAACGACGTGATGTTCGATTTCGAGCAGACGCCATCGCAGATCGCAACGTTATGGGCGTACACGCACCGCCGCATTCTCGTGACCGCGCGTCTGAAGCCGCTGCGCTCGATCGACAAGCTGCGCGGCTTCGTCCGTGACGGTGAAACGTTTCGCTCGCCGGCCGAACTCCTCGTTCACCTGATGCGCGACCAGGCCGACCTGATGGTGCAGATCGTGCGCCGCACGAGCGCCGACGTGGACCGCGAAGAAGACAAGTTTCTCGCATCGAAGCATCATCCGAGCCGCCACGAACTCTCGGCGATGCGGCGGGTGCTCGTGCGCTTGCAGCGAATGCTCGCGCCGGAGCCCGGCTCGGTGTTCCGGCTGCTTGCGCGACCGCCGCAATGGCTCGACCCGCACGACGTACAGGATCTGCGCGAATCGACGGAAGAATTTTCGCTCGTGCTCGGCGACATGGCCGGCCTCGTCGAGCGCATCAAGCTGCTACAGGAAGAGATCGCCGCGCGTCTGGAGGAGCAGAACAACCGCACGCTGTTCACGCTGACGCTCGTGACGGTACTCGCGCTGCCGATCAACATCGTCGCGGGCATCTTCGGCATGAACGTCGGTGGCATACCGTTCGCCGAGAACAAGCACGGTTTCTGGCTGATGGTGGTGCTGGTCGCGGGCTTCACTGCGTTCGCGGGCTGGTGGGCGTTTCGTCGGCGCGGCAATCGTTAATGAGCGGCACGGAGGCTTCTCGCGTTTCGCGGCAGCGAGACGTCATGGCCATCCCGATTCGGCGAGGAATGGACGACGCTCGCCGCACGATGCGGCGAGCGCCGAAGCATGATGGAAGCAAAACGCGATACGCGCCGGGCCATGCTACGGATGGGATAACGGACTGCGTCGCTGCGTGCGCAACACTCTGCGACGACGCATGCGTCGGCGTCCGATGATCCCGGCGCGGGACGCCTCGTCGCCGCCGCTTCGGCTCAGTGAACCGTTTCAGCCTCGTGATTCGCCGACCTGAACGTCTTCGGCAATCCCGCACGCGCGATCGCGCCGGTGAACGGCTCGCCGGGCAGCCAGCCGGCAACCATCTCGCGGATCGCCGGCAGCGCGTGAATGTCGATCCCCGTGTCGAGCCCTTCCGATTCGAGCAGGAACACCGTGTCTTCGGTATTGATGTTTCCGGTCGCGTTCGGTGCGAACGGACAGCCGCCGAGTCCGCCGAGCGACGCGTCGAAGCGGCGCACGCCCGCGTCCAGCGCGGCGATCACGTTCGCGAGGCCAAGGCCGCGCGTGTCGTGGAAGTGACAGGCCACCGGCACGTCGCCGGTCAGCGCGAGCACCTGACGCATCAACGCGCGCACCTGGCCCGGGTTGGCATAGCCGACCGTGTCCGCAATGGTGATCTCGTTCGCGCCCGCGCTCAGCAGCGTCTCGACAAGACCCAGCACGATGCGCTCGTCCACGCGGCCCTGGATCGTACAGCCGAACGCAGTCGCCACGCCCGCGCCGAGCGCGACGCGGCGAATGCCGGCGTCGTCGCTCGCATCGCGCGCGGCGACGATCCGCGCGAAATCCTCGACGGATTCCGCCGTCGTGCGGCGAACGTTTTTCAGGTTGTGCTCGTTGCTCGCGGACAGCACGTAGTGAATCTTGCGGATTCCTACGTCGAACGCGCGCTGCGCGCCCTTCAGGTTCGGTACGAGCGCGGCCGCATGCAGTCCGTCGATTTTCAGTGCGCCGGACGCGACCTCGACCGCATCCGCGAACTGCGGGACGATCTTCGGCGGTACGAACGACGTCACCTCGATCTGCGTGCAACCCGCTTCGACCATTCGCGCACACCACGCGAGTTTCCGATCGGAATCGAGGATCGTCTGCACCATTTGCAGCCCATCGCGCAGGCCCACTTCGCGGACCTGCACCGTTTCCTTCTTCGTCATCGTCGTCCTCTCGTTGCGCGACGCCTCACAGCGTCGCATTGGCCGTACGGTCGCCGATTCCGCTCTCGTCCTGCGGCGCGCTGGCAGCCGACGTCCGAGGCGCAAGCACGATCGCCGTGATGGCGCCGAGCACCATCAGCAGCGAAATCGCGCCAAGACCGCCGGCCATGCTATTCGTCAGCGTCTTGATCGAGCCGATGATCATCGGGCTCACGAAACCGCCGAGCAGACCGATGCAATTCACGATCGCGACACCGCCCGCCGCGCCGCTGCCGCGGATGTAATCGGTCGTAATCGCCCAGATCAGCGGATTCGGCGCGAGAATGCCGGCCGTCGCGATCGACAGCGCGACGAGCGACATCACCAGACTACCGCTGATGATACCCGCCGCGAACAGACCCGCCGCGCCGAACAGCATCGCAATCGCGCAGTGCCAGCGCCGTTCCATCGTGCGATCGGAACTGCGGTTCAGCGCGATCAGCGCGATCCAGCTGACGAAGTACGGAATCGCCGAATAGCCGCCGATCGCGAGCGGGCTTTGAACGCCCGAGTTCTTGATCAGCGTCGGCAGCCAGAAACCGATTGCGAATACGCCGGCGATCTGCGTGAACCACACGAAACCCATCACATACACGCGCGGATCGACGAGCGCGCGGGCGAACGTGTGTTCCCGATGCGTCGCGCTCACACTCGAACTGCGCGTCAAATCGGCGAGCACCTGGGCCTTCTCGCGCTCATTGAGCCAGGTGGCCTGTTGCGGACCGTCGTCCAGATAGAAGAACGCGACGATGCCGAGCAGACTCGCCGGCAGGCCCTGGGCGATGAACATCCACTGCCAGCCGTACAATCCGTGCGCGCCGTTGAAGTGCGTCATCAGCCAGCCGGACATCGGGCCGCCGAACAGACCGGCGATGCCGGTCGCGCACGTGAAGATCGCGATTACTTTCGCGCGGCGTTCGACCGGATACCAGCGCGTCAAATAGAAGATCACGCCCGGATAAAGCCCCGCTTCCGCGAGTCCGAGCAGAAAGCGCACCGTGTACAGGTGCGCCGGCTGCGTGACGAAGGCGGTCGCGGCCGCAACGATCCCCCACAGGATCATGATGCGGGAAAACGTCTTGCGCACGCCGATCCGCGCAAGCAGCAGGTTGCTCGGCACTTCCATCAACACATAGCCGAGAAAGAAAATACCCGCACCGACGCTGTACGTGAGGTCGCTGAACCCCACGTCGTGTTTCATGTCGAGTTGCGCGATGCCGATATTGATGCGGTCGAGAAACGCGAACACGTAGCACAGGAACAGAAACGGGATCAATCTCCGTGTGATCTTCGTGTACGTGCGCTCGACCGCCGGGTCGCCGACGGTGCCGATCGATGAGTTCATGATGCGTGTCTCCTCGGGTTTTTCCGGTATGGGCGGCCGGTCATGCGCCGGCCGACGTCTGGGGTCGCGGGACTAGCGTCCCTTGAATGCGGGCTGGCGTTTCTCGTTGTATGCGCTGATGCCTTCCAGCCGGTCCTCGGTCGGGATCAGCCGGTTATACGCCTCGATTTCGACGTAAAGACCCGTGCGCAGATCCGCCTGCATCCCGAGGTCGATCGATTTTTTTGCCTGCGAAACCGACAGCGGCGCGCTCGTGCAGATGTCGCGCGCGGCGTCGATCGCGTCGGCCAGCACGCGGCCCGGTTCGCACAGCCGGTTCACCACGCCCCATGCGAGCGCTTCGTCCGCGGAAAAACGCGCGCCGCGGAAAATCAGTTCCTTCGCACGTCGTACGCCGATCGTACGCGGCAGTTGCTGCGTGCCGCCGCCGCCCGGCATGATGCCGCGCTTCACTTCGGTGAAGCCGAACACGGCCTGCTTCGATGCATACGCGAAATCGCACGCGAGCAACAGTTCCAGACCGCCCGCGACCGCCGCGCCGTTCGCCGCGCAGATCAGCGGCACCGGGCAATAGGTCAGCGCGCGGTTCATCCGCTCGAACAGATAGTGCTGGGTGCCGAAGTGCGCGTCGCTCATCCCTTCGCGCTCCTTCAGATCCGCCCCACCGCAGAACGCACGCTCGCCGGAGCCGGTCAGAATCGCGCAGCGATACAGCGTCGGGTCGGCTTCGAGCGCCCCGAACACGCGGATCAATTCGTGCCCCATCTGCGTGCTGATCGCATTCGATACGTCAGGACGGTCCAACCGGATCACCAGGATCTGACCGTCGATCTCTTCGAGGTGCAAGGTTTCGATCGGCGTCGAGCCAAGCTGCGATGCAATCTTCAAGATGTCTCCTGTGGCGTGTGCGCCAGTAAATGGTTGTGTTCGCCGAGCTTCGGCGTGCGCCCGACATTCGACGGCCGTTCGCCGCCGAACGACACCGGCACGCCGACCACCGTCGCCGCGCCGTCGTCGGTCGTGCGCAGGATGTCCAGCGCCTTCGTCTGTTCGTGTTCGACGACCTGATCGATCGTCTGGATCGGCCCGCACGGAATCCCGGCTGCATCGAGTGCGCCGAGCCATTGCGCGCAGTTTCCTTTACGAAACTCGTCGTGCAGACGGTCGATCAGTTCGTCGCGGTGGCTCACGCGCGCGCCGTTCGTCGCGAAGCGCGAATCGTCGGCGAGCGCCGGCACACCGAGTACATCGCACAAGCGCCGGAACAGCCGGTCGTTGCCGGCCGCGACCATGATCGTGCCGTCCGCGCACTCGAATGCCTGATGCGGGACGATCGCCGCGGTGCCGGAGCCCCAGCGGCCGGGCAGCACGCCCGAGGCCAGGTAATCCGCGATCTGCATGCCGCCCCAGCTGACCGCCGTCTCGTACAGCGACACCGACACGATTTCGCCCACCCCCGTCGCCTGCCGGCGAAACAGCGCGGCGAGCACGCCGATCGCCGCCCACAGGCCCGTGCCCATGTCGTTCACCGACACGGGAATACGCGACAACGGCTCGCCGGGACCGCCCATCAGGCTCATCAACCCCGCGAGCGCCTGCACGAGCGGATCGTAACCGGGCTTGTCGCGCCACGGCCCGCTGTCGCCGAACGCGCCGAGGTTGCAGTACACGAGCGACGGTTTCAGTTCGCACAACTGGCGGGCGCCGAGCCCGTACTTGTCGGTGCCGCCCGCCTTCAGGTTCTGCAGCACCACATCCGCCCGCCGCACGATGAATTCGCGCAACGCGTCGGCATCGTCCGGATTCGACAGTGACAGCGCGATGCTGGACTTGCCGTGGTTCACCGCATGAAACAGCGCGGCGGCACCGTCGACGAACGGCGGCCCCCAATCGCGCGCATAGTCGCCGCCCTGCGCGCTCTCGATCTTGATCACGTCCGCGCCGAGCGAGCCGAGAATCATGCCCGCATAGGGCGCGGCGAGGCTGTGGCCGATCTCGACCACGCAGACGCCGTCGAGCGGCAGTTTTTTCGGGGCGGCTGACTCTTTCACGTGCGCATCCTCGTTCATTCGTCGACCGCCGCGAGCGCCGCGCGTTCGCTCGCATGAGCGCGCACGCCATCCGGCTCGACCCGGTACAGCCGCCGTGCGGCTTCCTCGCTGATGTAGCCGTCGGCCACGTCGGCCACCACGCGTTCGCGTTCGCGTTCGAGCGGATCGCCATAGCCGCCGCTGCCGGCCGGCTGGACCACCACGCGGTCGCCGCGATAGACGACGGTCTGTCCGCCCTTCGCCGGCACGCGCTGCTCGCTGCCGTCCGCCCGCGTCACCGTACACAGGAACGGCGTACCGGGGGCGCCGCCGAAATGTCCTTCGGGTGCCGAACGACCGCGTTCGCCGGACACCGTGAAGGTCGCTTCGTCGTATTCCACGCGATATACGCGCCGCGACGTGAGCCCGCCGCGCCGGCGACCCGCGCCGCCGCTGTCGGTGACGAGCGACCACTCGTCGACCATCAGCGGCGAAGTACGCTCGATCATTTCGATCGACTGACTGCCGGCGTTGCCGACGTACACGCGGATGCCGCTCACGCCGTCCTTGTCGAGTCGCGCGCCCATACCGCCCGCGTGTACGTCGTGCATCGTCACGAACGCCTGGCCGGTCTGCTTCACGCGCGCTTCGTCGGTATCGCGGCCACTGAAGATGCCCGCGCACGACGCGCAATTGCTCTGTCCGAGAATGCGCTCCGGCACCGCCGGCGCGAGCGCCTTCAGCAGCAGATCGATCACGCGCGGCGACGTTTCGGTGTTGCCCGACACGACCGACGCCGGATACTCGCAGTTCAGCACGCTACCTTTCGGCGCGATGATCGTGACCGGCCGGTAGCATCCCTGATTGATCGGAATGCTGAGGTCGGTCAGCGCCTTCACCGTGAACCACGTGCTGTTGCAGGTGACCGACAGCGGGCAGTTGATGCCGCCGCGCACCTGCGAGCCGGTACCGGTGTAGTCGAACGTGATCTGGTCGCCGGCGACCGTGACCTTTACCTTCAGCAGCGGCCGCTCCTGCTTCCAGCCCGCCGCTTCGATCGGATCGAGATATTCCTCCGCCTCGTACACACCGTCCGGAATCCTTGCGATTTCCGCCCGGATCAGTTTTTCCGAGTGGTCGAGACTTTGGCTCATCACGTCGCGCAGTGCTTCGGTGCCGTACTTTGAAACGAGGTCCACGATGCGGCGGTCGCCGACATAGGTGCCCGCATATTGCGCCTGAATGTCGAGCAGTAGTTCGTGCGCGTTGCGGCTGTTGCGCGTGAGGATCTCCAGTACGTCGCGCACCGGCTCGTCGTTGCGGTACAGCAGCACCGGCGGAATGCGGATGCCCTCGGCGAACACGTCCCACGTGGTCACCGTATAACTGCCGGGCGTCTGTCCGCCGATATCGGTCCAGTGGCCGCGCGTCATCACGAACGCGACGATCTGGCCGTCGACGAACACCGGCCGCGTGAACTGCACGTCCGGTTGATGGTTGCCGCCGCCGACATACGCGTCGTTGCTGACGATCACGTCGCCGGGCCGCAGATTCTCGCGGCCGATGGTCTCGACGGACACGCGCGTCGAGATAACCGCGGAGCCGAGCATCGTCGGAATGTCGTTGCCCTGTGCGACGAGTTGCATGTCCGCGTCGAAGATCGCGGCCGACGAGTCGCCGCTTGCGTGCATCAGCGGGCTGCCCGCGGTGCGCATCATGGCGATCTTCATCTCCCGCGCGATCGCGAAGAGGCTACTGCGAATGATTTCGTAAGTGACGATATCCATGAGTCAGGCTGCCAGTTCGATCACAAGGTTGAGGTCCGGGTCCACGCGTGCGGTATGCGACTCCTTCAGCACCGCGCAACTGCTGTGCTCCTCGATCACGGCCGGACCCTCGATGCACGCGCCGACCGGAATCTCGTGACGTGCGAACACCGGCAGCGAGCGCACGCCGCCGTCGAAATACACGTCGCGGGTCCGCACGGACTTCGGTTCGCCGAGCCCGTCGGGCTGCGCGACGCCGCCGCGCCAGCCGGTGGCCGTGATCAGTTGCAGGCGCACGTTCGCCACGACGATGGGCTTGTCCTTGCTGACGAAGTTCCACAGGCGCTGGTGCGCGGCCTCGAATTCGGCGGCGAGCGCCGCGCTGCGGCCCGACGCGTCGTCCTGCACCGCCACCGTGATCACATCCGGCTGCCCCGCGTAGCGGCAATCGGCGAGACGCACGACGCGCACGCTGTCCGGATCGACGCCGTGGCGGCGCAGCTCATCGGTACCCTGCGTGAGCAGCGCATCGAACTCGTTGCGCAAACGCGCGTCGTCGAGCTTGTCGAGGTCGCATTCGACCGGGCTCTGATAGTCGTATTGCTGATCGGCAACCGTCATCCCGAACGCGCTGAAGAGGCCGGGAAGCGGCGGAATCACGACCCGGCGGATGCCCATCTGCTCGGCGAGATCGACCGCATGCACCGGGCCGGCGCCGCCGTAGCAGATGTACGAAAACTCGCGCGGATCGTAGCCGCGCTCGACCGTCATGATGCGAATCGCCTGCGCCATCAGTGCGTTTGCGACCGAACGCACGACCTGCGCCGCCTCCGGCACGCTCATGCCGAGCGGCCTGGCAAGCACTTCCTCGACGACGCGCCACGCGGCCTTCGCATCGAGGCGGAATTCGCCGCCGAGGAAGTTATCCGGATCGATGTAGCCGAGTACGAGATTGCAGTCGGTGACGGTCGGACGCGTGCCGCCGCGACCGTAGCATGCGGGGCCGGGATCCGCACCGGCACTTTCCGGTCCGATACGCACGCCGCCGCCGGCGTCGATCCATACGATCGAGCCGCCGCCCGCGCCGACCGAATCGATATCGATGCTAGGCGAACGCACCGCGTACGTGTGCAGCAGACTTTTGTTGCGAATTTCCGGTCGGAAATCCCGGATCAGCGACACGTCGAACGTGGTGCCGCCCATGTCGCCGAGAATCGCGTTACGCAGTTCGCCCTTTTCGCAGTTGCGGATCGCCGCGCTGACGCCGCCCGCCGGCCCGGATTCGAGCAGCACGATCGGCCGGTCCGCGACCATCGCCGGGCTCGCGAGCCCGCCGTTCGACTGCATGAACAGGAACTTGCCCGCGAAACCGCGTTGCGCGAGCGCGTCGATGAGCCGGCCGATGTAGCGGCCGCACACCGGGCCCAGCATCGCGTTGATCACCGTCGAACTCGCGCGCTCGTACTCCATCGCCTCGGGATTCACCTCGTGCGACGCACAGATGAAACGGTCCGGCAACAGCCGGCGCAACGTTTCGACGGCCGCCCGTTCGTGTTCGGGATTCACGTGCGCATGAAGCAGACATACCGCCACCGCCTCGACGTCCGATGCGCGGATGCGGTCCGCGATCGCGACGAGCTCTTCATGAACGAGCGGGGTTTCGATGCGGCCGTCGTAACGCAGACGCTCGGTCACTTCGAGCCGCCAGCGGCGCTCCACCAGCGCGCGCGGGTTGTCGAACAGCAGGTCGTACAGATCCGCGCGATCGTGCCGCGACACGCGGCGCAGTTCGAGGATGTCGCGAAAACCGCGTGTCGTGACGAGCGCCGTTTTCGCACCGGTGCCTTCGACGACCATGTTGGTCGCCATCGTCGTGCCGTGGCCGAGAAAGGACACGTCCGCGCTCGACGTGTCCGACAGTTCGAGAATCCGCTTGAACCCTTCGATCGTGCCGATCACGCGGTCCTTCGGCGTGGTGGGCACCTTGGTCGACCAGATGCGGCCCGTGTCGTCGTCCACCATGACCACGTCGGTAAACGTGCCGCCGACGTCGATACCTATTCTTTTCACGTTGCGTCTCTCCATTTCTCACGCGCCGATACGAAAGTCGCCGGCTCGCGTGCCGCTGGCGCTGCGTCGCAGCATTCGCGTTTTCGGCGTCCGACGCGGCGTTCGCCGTGCGTGCTGCGCACACGCTTCCGCTATGATCGACGCCGGACTCGCTGCGGCGCACCGCGCGGGCCGCGCGGCACGAACCGACCGGCCCAGTGTAGAAGGCCAGCTGCCGCGACGATAATGAAACCTTCCGATCACGTGAGAGAGTGGAGTTATATCGGTGATAACCAGTATCGATGCGATCCTGAGGAGGCTGCGCGGCAGCCATATCGCGCTTCTGATCGCACTGGACGACCATGGGTCGCTGCGCAAGGCGGCCCAGCAGGTTTCGTTGTCGCAACCGGCGACGACGAAATCGCTGCAGGAAATCGAGGCGATGTTTGGCGCGGATCTGTTTGCGCGCTCGCCGCGCGGCATCGTCGCGAACGAACTGGGGCGCTGCGTGATTCGGCACGCGCGTGCGCTGCGCTCCGAAGTCAGCGCGCTGCGCGACGAACTGGCGGCCATCATGCGCGGCGGCGGCGGCACGCTCGCGGTCGGTGCGGTCATGGGCTCGGTGCCGGTATGGCTGACGCCGACGCTCAGGACGCTCCGTGAAATCCAGCCGGATATCTCCGTCGAGGTATGGGAAGACAACAGCGCCCGTCTGCTGTCGATGCTCGACCAGCGGCTGCTCGATATCGTGATCGGCCGGCCGAGCATCAGCGTCCATCCGGAAGCGTACGACTTCATTCCGCTCGAAGTCGAGGCGATGAGTTTCATCGTCGACGGCGCGGATCCGCTTGCACAGCAGACCGACCTGACGCTCGCGGATATCGCCGGCAACCCATGGATCGTGCCGCAGGCGACGCTTCCGCTGCGCTCGCTGATCGAACAGCTTTTCGACGACGAAGGACTGCCGTTTCCGCGCTATGCGATCGAAACGTCGTCGACGTTCGCCACGCTGTCGCTGCTGCGCTCCGGCAAGGGGACGGTAGGGCTCTTTCCGCGCAAGGTCGCGCAGTACTTTGCGGATTACGGACTGATAGGGATCCTGCCGATTCCGATCGAGCGGCGCGGCCCGCCGTACGGGCTCGCGACGCGGCGCGGCGCGACGCTTACGCAGCCGGTGCAGCGCTTTATCGACCTCTGCGTGGAACGCAGCGCCGCGTCTTGAGGCCGGGCGCGTCGACGCCGGGCGACGCGCGGCGCCGGGTCGGCGAGTTGCACGCGGGCGCGTTTATCTGGCTATAGTCACGGCTTCGCACCCAACATGGAGGAGCAGACATGACCACCCCGCCGACCACCCGCGACATCCGGCCGTCACCCGCCACTTTCGTGCTGATTCACGGCGCGTGGCACGGTGGATGGTGCTGGCGTTTCGTATCGGAACGGCTCGCTGCCCGCGGTCATCGTGTGTTCACGCCGACGCTGACGGGCCAGGGCGAGCGGCGTCATCTGCTCGGCTCGGTCACGTCGCTCGACGTGCCGATCACCGACATCGAGAACCTGATCGAAGCGGAAGAACTGCGGGACGTGGTGCTGGTCGGGCACAGCTATGGCGGACTGGTCGCGTCGGGCGTTGCGGATCGGAAACCCGACGCGCTGCGAGCGCTCGTGTTCCTCGACAGCCTGCTCGTCGAAAGCGGCGAGTCGGCTTTCGACGTGCTGCCGCGCGCGGTCGTCGCCGAGCGGATGGCGGCCGTCGACGCGAGCGGACAGACGCTCGGAATGCCGGTCCCCGACGGCCTTGCGGGCACCGGTATCCCGGACGACCATCCGCTTGCGCCGTGGGTTCGCCGGCGCCTCACCCCGCATCCGCTCGCCACCTACCGCACGCCCCTCACGTTGCGCCATCCGCTCGGCAACGGACTGCCGTGTACCTATGTGCACTGCGCCAATCCGTCTTACGACACGCTTGCACCGGTACGCGAACGGATCAGGCAGAAGTCCGGCTGGGGATGGGCGTCGCTCGACAGCGGCCACGACGCGATGGTGCTGGACCCCGATCTGCTGACCGCGCTGCTCGAACGGCTCGCGGCGGCGGCGCCGAGCCGTGCGCGTGCTGACGCGTAGGGAAACGGCGGGAAACCGCCGCAAATTTCGTCGCGCAGTCAGTCGAGATCGCGCGTTTCCAGTTCGACTGACTGGCCGCCGTTTTTTTCGAGCGCATCGCGGGCGGCGGCCTCGATTTTCGGGCGGTGCGCGTCGAACGATCGAAGCAGTTCGTGCGAGGAAGTGCCGGCATCGCTGAAATGATCGTTCAACGCGTCGAGTGACACACTGCACCATACCGGACGCCCTTCGACATTCGCTTCGAATGCAACGCGGGCGGCGGCGACAACATGGCGTCGGTTCGTGAATGCGATCATCATCGTTCCCTCCATAGATAGAATGCGCTGCTACGGGCCGCGACGTAACCGCGCCCGGCTTTCCAGTAGAGCAAGGTCCAGACCCGCGGCAGAAACGCCCATTGGAACCGCCGCGCGCCCGTGCGCGCCGAGGAATCCAATGCCGTCGCGTCGCCGTACCGCACCGTGACGATATGAAAATTGTGCGCCACGGGTTGCCGATAAGAACGGCTCACCGGAGCGCGCCGGAACGAAGCTACAATGCGGCTCTCGTTAGATGCGCGTCCCGCGGCGCTGTACTCCGTCATGCAAAATCCTTCCCGGGCCTTCCTGCTCGGCCCGCTGTTGAAAGGCGTGTCCCGTTCGTTCTATCTCACACTGAACGTGTTGCCCACGGGCATGCGCGATCCGGTCGGGGTCGCCTATCTGCTCGCCCGCGCGGCCGATACGATCGCCGACACCGCCTTGATTCCGCCCGACCAGCGGCTCGATCTGTTGCTGTCGCTGCGCGCGCGCGTCAACGGCACAGGAGCGCTGGATGACGACGCGGTTCGCCGGATCGCCGGTGAAGTCGCGAATCAGCAGGCCCAGTCCGACGAAAAAGTGCTGCTCGAATCGGTTGGTGCGGCGTTGGACGTGCTTGCGCAACTGAGCGACGTCGATCAGACGGCGGTGCGCGAAATCGTCACGACGCTGACCGAAGGAATGGAGTATGACCTGCGCACGTTTCCCGACGAGCGTTCGGGCCGCGTAATCGCGCTGGCAACGTGGGATGACCTCGACCGCTATACCTACCTCGTTGCAGGCTGCGTCGGCGAGTTCTGGACCAAGATGACGTACGCGCACATACCGGGCGCCCTCAAAGGTGACGAAGCGATGCTGATGCGCGACGGCGTGCGCTTCGGCAAGGCGTTGCAGATGGTCAACGTGCTGCGCGACTGCGGGAAAGACCTGCGAGTCGGGCGCTGCTACCTGCCGGAAACGATGCTGCATCAAGCCGGTCTGCGTACGGAGGACCTGCTCGCGCCCGACGCGTCCGCACGCGCCCGCGCGCTGATGCTCGACCTCGTGCGGCGCACGCTCGACCATTTCCGCGCGGCCATCGACTATACGTTCGCGATTCCCGCATGGTCGCTGCGCCTGCGTCTTGCGTGCCTGTGGCCGATCCTGATCGGCCTCGAAACGCTGCTGCTGCTCGTCGACAATGAAAGCTGGCTCGACCCGCGGATGGCGTCGAAGCTCAAACGTCGCGACGTGTACAAGATCGTGCTGCGCTCCACGCTCGCTGCCCCTTCGAACCGCCTGCTGTGTGCATGGTTCGAGCGACTGATCGCACGCATCGAAGCGCGAATCGCTCGCTGAAGTCGGACGTGTGCGCCGTGCGGAGTCCCGCCCAGCACAATTTCGGATCGCTTACCGGTCGCCGCGATACAGCCTGATCACCGCTGAAAAGTCGAGCTTGCCGTCCCCGCGACTGCTCATCGCTTGATACAGCTGCTGGGCGAGCGCCCCCATGAACGCGGGCTGCCGCACACTCTTCGCGGCATCCGTCGCGATTCCCAGGTCTTTCAGCATCAGATCGGTCCCGAAGCCGCCGGTATAGCCGCGCGACGAAGGCGCCGTTTCGATCACGCCGGGAAACGGATTATAGGTGTCCGAACTCCAGCAGCGTCCGGTCGACGTATTCATGATCCCGCCGAGCACCTTCGCATCGATGCCAAGCGCTTCGCCGAGCGCCATCGCTTCGGCGACGCCGGCCATCGTGACGCCGAGCACGAGGTTGTTGCAGATCTTCGCGATCTGTCCAGCCCCCGTGTCGCCGCAATGCACGATGTTTTTGCCCATCGCCGACAGCACCGGCTTCACGCGGTCGTATTGCACGGCGCTACCGCCGACCATGAAGGTCAGCGTGCCCGTCGCCGCGCCGCCGGTGCCGCCGGACACCGGCGCATCGACGAACGCGTTGCCGCGCTGAGCAGCAAGCGCCGCGAACGCCTTCACGCTGGCCGGATCGATCGTGCTCGAATCGATGATCGTCACGCCGCTCGCGATGTTCGCCAGCACGCCGTCCGCCGCGCTCAACACGGCATGCACGTGCGCGGCCGCAGGCAGCATTGTCATCACAATTTCGGCGTCGGCCGCGGCGGCGGCCGGCGAGACAGCCGCGAGCGCGCCTTCGGCGGCAAGCGCCGCGATCGCCGCCGGGTTCACGTCGAATGCCGAGACCGCGTGCCCCGCCTTCAACAGGTTTCGCACCATCGGCGCGCCCATGTTGCCGAGTCCGATGAAACCGATCTTCATGTCGTCTCCTTCGTTGAACGAATCGCCCGGCTAACGCAGGCTGATCGTCGTATTCACGCCGTCGTTGACCGTCGCGTCGTCGAACCAGCGCGCGGTTACCGTCTTGGTCTGCGTATAAAACTGTACGACCTGCCGGCCGTAAGGGCCAAGGTCGCCGAGCTTCGACCCGCGCGAGCCCGTGAAGCTGAAATAAGGCACCGGCACCGGAATCGGGATATTGATGCCGACCTGCCCTATATCGATTTCGTTCTGGAATTTCCGCGCAGCCGCGCCGCTCTGCGTAAACAGCCCGACGCCGTTGCCGTATGGATTCTCGTTGACGATCGTGATCGCGTCGTCGAGCGTCGCCGCGTTCATCACCGTTAGCACCGGGCCGAAGATTTCGGTGCGATAAATCTCCATGCCGGTGTTCACGTCGCTGAAGATCGTCGGGCCGATAAAGTTGCCGTCCTCGTAGCCGTTCACCTCGACGCCACGACCGTCGAGCACGAGTTTCGCTCCGTCCTTCACGCCCGACTCGATCAGCCCGAGAATACGCTGCCTGGCCGCGCGGGAAATCACCGGCCCAACTTCGGTCCCCGCCTCGTGACCCGCATTGACCTTCAACGTCTTCGCCTTTTCGACGAGATCCGGCAACCACTGCTGCGCGGCACCGACGAGCACGACCACCGAGGTCGCCATGCAGCGCTGCCCCGCCGCGCCGAACGCGGCGCCGGCGAGCGCGTTGATCGTCTGCTCGCGGTTCGCATCGGGCAATACGACCGCATGGTTTTTTGCACCCATCATCGACTGCACGCGCTTGCCGTGTTCGCTGCCGAGCCGATACACCTGCGTGCCGACCGGCGTCGAGCCGACGAACGAGATCGCCTTCACGAGCGGATGAGTGCACAGCCCGTTCACGACGTCCTTCCCGCCGTGCACGACATTCAGCACGCCCGGCGGAATGCCGGCCTGCAACGCCAGATCGACCAGTTCCATCGTCGACAGCGGATCCTGCTCGGACGGCTTCAATACGAAAGTATTGCCGCATACGATCGCCATCGGAAACATCCATAGCGGAATCATCGCCGGAAAGTTGAACGGCGTGATGCCCACACAGACGCCGAGCGGCTGTTGCAGCGTATAGGTGTCGACGCCGCCAGCGACGTTTTCGGCGAACGCGCCCTGCTGCAACGTACCGATCGAGCAAGCATGCTCGACCACCTCCAGGCCGCGGAAGATGTCGCCTTCCGCGTCAGGCAACGTTTTACCCTGCTCGGCAGTGAGTGTGTTCGCGATACGCGGCATGTGCTCGCGTATCAGCGCCTGATACCTGAGCATGATCCGCAACCGCGCTCCGATCGGCGTGTTTCGCCAGCCGGCGAATGCGGCCCGCGCGCTACGCACGGCCGCATCCACTTCATTCGCGGTTGCGAACGGCACGCGGGCGAGCACCTGCTGCGTGGCCGGATTGACGACGTCGCGCCATTCCCGGGTTTCCGATTCGACAAAATCGCCGCCGATCAGCAACTTGACGATCGGTACGTGCACATTCGATGCGTGAGTCACAGCGTTCATGGTGCTCTCTCTTTGCTCGAGTTGGCGGATCGGCCTGCGGCCGGACTGGAAATGAAAACGTACGTGAGGGACGCCGCATCGGCCGGCGGGACGGGCGCGCGACCACCGCGGCCGCAGCCGCGCCGGGTTGCAGGGTGGTCTCCGTCGTTGTACTGGGCGAGTGCGCAGGCCGCAGCCTTTCAACGAGTATAGTTATTCGAATATCCACGGCCTAGACGCGAAAAAGCCCATCCGATATGCAAAAAAACACAACGCGGAGACACGAAGCGCTCAACTGGGACGACCTGCGCTATTTCCTGGAAGTGGCGCGCACGCAGCGTGCGAGCGGCGCGGCGCGGCGGCTCGGCGTCGATCATACGACCGTCGCGCGCCGCGTGCGCGAACTGGAGACCGTGCTCGGCACCGTGCTGTTCGACAAATCGCGCTCGGGCGGTTTCGTGCTGACCGCCGACGGACAGCGCCTGCTGGCCTATGCAGATTCGGTCGAGACCACCGTGCAGTCCGCAAGCGAGCAGTTCGCGGCCGGCGCGCAGTCGCTGGCCGGGCACGTAAGAATCGGTTCGACAGAAGGCTTCGGCTGCTTCTTTCTCGCGCCGCAACTCGCGCGGTTCATCGGCCGGCATCCGACCATGTCGATCGACTTGCTGCCGGTTCCACACTTCGTCAGCCTGTCGAAGCGCGAGGCCGATCTCGCGGTGATGCTGGAGCGGCCGGAGCGCGGGCAGTATGTCGCCACGAAACTCTGCGACTATCGATTGAGGCTGTACGGCACGCGTGGGTATGTGGAACGACACGGGCCGATTCGTACGACCAGCGACCTGCGCCACCACGCGTTCATCAATTACGTGGAAGACCTCGCGTTCAGCCACGAACTGCTGTATCTGGAACGCAGTGCGCCGAACGTCACCGCCAGCCTGTGCAGCACCAGCGTGATCGCGCAATATCATGCGGCGCTGCAAGGAGAGGCACTCGCCATCCTGCCGTGCTTCATGGCCGAACCCGACCCGCGACTCGTACGGATTTTGCCGCACGACGTGGTGGTCACGCGACGGTTCTGGCTTTGCAGCCGTGAGGATTTGCGCAAGCTGCGGCGCATCACGTCGCTGTGGGACTATCTGCGCGCAGCAGCCGATGCGAACCGTGCGCTGCTGATGGGTGAATCGATCGAGATGCAATTCGTCGACGCGTAAGCGTTCCGTTACCGCACTCGTTGCCGATGAGAAAAAACCGTCCGCGGGAGACGGTCGGTTTCGAGGCGTCGGCATTGGTTCGCGCGATGTCGGCGTTCGTGCGAACGCTCTTGACGCCTGTTTCCGATCGGACCGGTCCGTTACCGACCGGCTGGAAGCGATAACCCAGTCCTGGCTGACCTGACTCTCTGGATCCGTCGACCGCTGTCGTCGCGCGATCGGCTTGCGACGCAGCCATGCAACGTTGCGGAACTGTCACGCGCGAAAGCGGCGACGTTGGACACGCCGACCTGCCCGTCGCGTGTGAGCGCGCGGCGGACCTGACGCACGAGCGGGCGGTAGCGGTAGCCGTGGCCGCCGCGGATAACCGCAACGCGCTTGCCTGGACGGCTGCTTCGCCGCAGCGATCGGCGAAGCCGCAGCAACCCGGGCCGCACTTGATCGCCCCGTCCGGCCCCACGTGCCGAGCAACGCCGCGAGCCGCGCACCGCTGGTCACCCTGACTGTCGGGATGACCTTCACGTCAGCCAGGTCTCTTTGCTCCTCGATCTCGATCTCCCCTAAAATGGCACCCTCGGTGCGCTGGCCGCTCGGCGGCAAAGCCTTGGCGGCAGACGACCCGATTTGCGCGAAGTACCGGTCCGGTACAGCGAGCGACTCGTGTGCATTTTCGGTTAGCAGGCCGCCGTCACCATTGCGCAGCCTCTCGCCGCGCCAACACACGACTTACTGCGTCGCAGCATGCGCTGAAAAGGATCGCCGCATCGGCAACTTCGTTGCCGATGCGCTCAATACGACCCCGACGAAAAATCGACCAGGAAATTCCACGCTGGCCTACATGGCGCCGATCGCCAATAATCGTGGGCTGATCATTCCGTCCGATCCGGGCGTTGCCCTTTCATGACCTCGACAAGATTTCGTGTACTCGCCGTATTTTCACTCGGCTACTTTGTTTCCTATCTGTTCCGCGGCGTCAATCTCGGCTTCGCGCCGTTCCTCACGCACGAACTGGGCTTCAGCGCGAGTGACCTGGGCACGCTGACGAGTCTTTATTTCCTCGGCTTCGCGGGCGCGCAGATTCCCGGCGGCGTGCTGCTCGACCACTTCGGGCCTCGGCGCGCAACTGCGTCGGTGATGCTCATCGCGGCCGCTGGCGCACTGATATTCGGCGTCGCGCACGACCTCGGCACGATGATGGTCGGACGGTTGCTGATCGGAATCGGCGTGTCGGTATGCCTGGGTGGCGCGTTCAAGGCAACCGCCCAGCACTTTCCGGTCTCACAACTCACGCTGGTCAACGGGCTCGTAATGGCCGTCGGCGGCCTCGGCGGCGTCGTGGTCGGGGCGCCGCTGTCATGGCTGCTGTCGGTTGCCGACTGGCGCTCGGTTTGCATCGGCATTGCGGTGTTTACCGCAGCCGTAGCCGCGTTGATCTGGGTCGGCGGCCCGCGTACTTCGAGCGCGCATGGGCAGACGAGCGTGCTCGACCAGTTTCGCGGCACCGCGCACATATTGGGCAGTCGGGCATTCTGGAAAACCGCCACGTTTTCTGCGCTTACGCAGACGGTGTTCTACGCGATGCAGTCGCTATGGGTCGGCGCGTTCATGCGCGACGTGTCGCTCGTGGATACCGCGAACGCTGTCGAGCGTGCCGCTTCTCTCGTGTCGATACTCGGCGGAGCGTTCATCATCGGAAACATCGGCTTTGGCGCGCTCGCCCGCATGTTCGAGCGACACGGTGTCAGCGTGCGTCTCTTCTCCGGCATCACGATGGCCGTGTTTGTCGTCGTTCAGGCGTTGCTCGCGGCGCGCGTACCGCTGCCTGCGCCGCTGCTGTGGGCAGCGTACGGCGCATTTGGCGGCACCGGCATTCTCACCTATGCGGTGCTTGCCGGATACTTTCCGCCACAGATGATTGGCCGCGTCAACACGACCTTCAATCTCGTGCTGTTCGTCGGCATCTTCGCCGCGCAGATTGCGATCGGCGCGGTGCTCGCAAACTGGACGGCCCATGACGGCCACTATCCGGTCATTGCGCATCAGGTCGTATGGTTCGGACTGATCCTGCTGCAAATCGCAGGCGCAGTGTGGTACTTCATGCCCGCCCGCCGCGCAAGTCGCACGATGGAGTCGGCTGTCGAACATTGACGGGCGACGTATCCGCAACGTCCAGGCGCGGTCCGCGTTTGTTTCCATCTGGAAACGCTGGAAAATTTCTGCTCGCGCGTCGTGAAATCGTTTCATACGGAGTGCGCACCGGCGCGTCGGCCTGCGTGCGCCCATGCGCGCTCCGACGATCGCCACTTCCGGGCGAGCGCTTCTCTGCAAAGCCGAGCACGGCGGAACGGATCGACGGTCCGACCCATTCTGCCGCTAAACCACGCCTGCCTTACGCGATACCCGTTCGCGCTTTGCCTCGTTAATTCCCGCTGATTCCGACCGCATCGCAGATGAATGCCGCGATGGCGGCCGGGTCGTTCAGCGGCAGGCAACGCAACGGCACGTCCAGCGCCTCATCCGACGCAATGGCAATGATCCGTGGGTCGGCCGGATAAAGTACGTCGAGGCAGGATGCGGGCCTCACCACTTCGAGCCGGCCTATGTCCGCCTGCGAATAGCCTTCGATCAACGTCAGGTCGGCAGGCGCGAGCCGCGCCAGCAATTCGGAGAGTGTCGGTTCCGGTTCGCGACGCAATTGCCGAACGATTGCATATCCGGTCGGCGACGCAATCAACACCTCTGCGGCACCGGCTGCACGGAACCGCGCGCTGTCCTTGCGCGGCGGTTCGAACTCAAGCACGTGATGGCTGTGCTTGACGACGTTGACCGTCAATCCAAGCCCGTGGAATTGCGGCAACAACGCCTCGATCAACGTCGTCTTGCCCTAGCCGGAACGCCCGACGATGCCGAACAGTCTGCTCATGCGTTTCCCTTCGGAAAATAATAGCGAACGAGGGCGTTCGCCCGCGTACCGAAACGGAAAATACTACTTCATCGGCCGGCTTGCTCAGGCTGTCGGCCCATGCGCATCGCTAATCGCCGCTCTGCCTGGATCCGTTGCAAGTCCGTGAACGATTTTCTGCGCCGTATTTCGTAACGGAAAACCCGGGCCATCGGTGGCGAAAAATTGATTCCTGTCCATCCAGGGCCGCGACAGCGTAAACTTCCGCCTGTTGCCATTCGATTTTGTTGACCATGACAAAGCAAGAAAACTCCCTGCCCGACGCGCCTTCCCACGAGCCGCACGACGGACACGACGATTCGTGCGGCTGTGGCCTGCTGCATCTGCTGGAAGGCGTCGACGAATTTACGCAGCGCGTTTTCCCCGGCAACGAAGAATTATTCCGCAGCCTCGCGCACAGTCAGGCGCCGCACACGCTGTTCATCACCTGCGCGGACTCGCGCGTGTCGCCGGAAATGATCACGCAGACGCGTCCGGGCGAACTGTTCGTCTGTCGCAACATCGGCAATATCGTGCCTGCGTACGGCGAAATGCTAGGCGGCGTCTCGGCTGTCGTGGAGTTTGCGGTACTCGCACTGAACGTCCGGCAGATCGTGCTGTGCGGACACACCGACTGCGGCGCGATGAAGGGACTGGCGGCCGGCGGCACCGCAACGGCCGACATGCCGACCGTACACGCCTGGTTACGCAATGCCGAGGCTGCGCGCAGCGTCGTTCAGACCCGCGGGCTCGACGGCGATGCGGTCGTCCAGGCCTTGGTCGAGGAAAACGTGCGACTGCAATTGACCCACCTGAGCACCCATCCAGCCGTCGCGGCACGCATCGCACAAGGCCGCCTGCAATTGCAGGGATGGGTGTATGACATCGGGCACGGCCGGGTGTCCGTGCTCGACGAGGCACACGGACAATTCCAGTCGCTCGCCGAAGCGCGCTCGCGACTTCAACACAAGGTCGCGAAGTAACGGCTCCAAGTAGTAGCTGCCAGAAATAACGAACGTTTCGCATCGGAAACGCCACGATGCGGAAGAAAACCCCGCCACCGGCTCAATATTCCGTTCGCAAACGGAACACCGGCGGCGGAGGTCGCTCTGCCGACCGACTGTCCGACGCCGCCGCGCGATTTCATACCGGTGACGGGTTGCGCTCCTCGAAACCCTGCTGATGCCAGTAAGGGTAAGCGGGACGCTGCGCACTCGCGGCGTCGAGCTTCGCGACCTGCTCCGGCGTCAGGTTCCAGCCCACTGCACCGAGATTCTGCCGCAACTGGGCTTCGTCGCGCGCGCCGATCAACACCGTCGCGACCGTTGGCCGTTGCAGCAACCAGTTCAGTGCGATCTGCGGAATCGTTTTCCCGGTTTCCCTCGCAAGCTCATCCAGCACGTCGACCACGCGGTACAGGTACTCGTCCGGCACCGGCGGCCCCTGCTCCGCCGTCTTGTGCAGACGGCTCTTTTCCGGCAGCGGCTGTCCGCGCCGAAGTTTGCCCGTCAGCCGCCCCCAGCCGAGCGGACTCCACACCACGGCCCCAACGCCTTGATCGATGCCGAGCGGCATCAATTCCCATTCGTAATCGCGGCCAATCAGCGAATAGTACGTCTGGTTCGCGACATAACGCGGATAGCCGTAGCGGTCCGCCACCGCGAGCGACTTCATCAGGTGCCAGCCTGAAAAGTTCGACACACCGGTGTAGAGAATCTTGCCTGCCCGGACGAGATCGTCGAGCGTCGACAACACTTCTTCGACCGGCGTCTTCGCATCGAAACCGTGCAACTGGAACAGATCGATGTAATCGGTCTGCAAACGCTTCAATGCCGCGTCGACCGCCCGCGTCAGATGAAAGCGCGACGACCCCACGTTGTTCGGCTCGTCGTCGAACCGGAAGGTGGCCTTGGTCGAGATGATCACCTTGTCCCGGCGCCCCTTCAGCGCTTCGCCGAGCACCGACTCCGACGCGCCGGTCGAGTAAATGTCCGCGCTATCGAACATCGTCACACCGGCTTCAAGGCAAATGTCGATCAGGCGGCGGGCTTCGGCCACGTCGGTCGCGCCCCACGCCTCGAAGAATTCTCCCTTGCCGCCGAACGTTCCGGTGCCGAAGCTAAGTACCGGCACCTTGAAACCCGAAGCGCCCAGAAATCGATACTCCATCGTATGCCTCCACGCGACGTAGTTGACGAACAGGCGATGAGTGTACGCGTGTCGTCCGGAGTCTGCAGTGAGTTGCCGATCGGCACGGCCGCTGTACACCGGCGCTTTCCTGTTGGAAACTTATGCCTTTGCCGCCGACGCCGACGCCCGCCGCGTCCGCCACGACTACCAGTCCCGCAAGCCGTGATCACAAACCGGCGAACACCGATGACGCCACGTTCTCCCCTTGAGCCAATCCGAATTTCGTTGCGCGCGCCGCGCTCCGCTACCGCGTCCCGCGAGGACGGCCGATGACGAATGACGCTACC
>Ga0164242_10000352_pt1 | contig 57310 bp, 47 predicted proteins | sample OricomgcompostMG_FD_108783 | JGI IMG/M metagenome (GOLD analysis project Ga0164242, IMG submission 108783) | Miracle-Growth compost microbial communities from Emeryville, California, USA - Original compost - Miracle growth compost (MG) ...
AAGAGAGGGACGGGGGCCGCTCTTAGCTCAGGCTCAGATCGCCTCAGGTGGGCACGGCCTCTCCGCCGAAACGTAAATCATCCTTACGCCTCAGCCCGAAAGATACAAGGTGGGCATTCGAGCGAAGCTCGAACCCTTCCGAAAGTAGCCGCTACTCCATCACCAGCCCATGACTCACAAGAATGCTCTGACCCGTCAGGGCAAGGGTCTTCTGCCCGGCAAGAAACACCGCGGTATCGGCAATCTCGTCGGTCGTTGTAAATTCTTTGTCCACGGTGTCGCGAAGCATCACCTTCTCCACCACATCCTTCTCGCTCATGTTCAGAACCTTTGCCTGCTCCGGAATCTGCTTTTCGACCAGCGGAGTCCGCACATATCCCGGACAGATCACATTGGCTCGCACACCATGCGGTGCGCCCTCCTTGGCCACCGCGCGGCACAGCCCCACAATCCCATGCTTCGCCGTCACGTAGGGAGCCTTAAGCACCGAAGCCACCTTCGAGTGAAATGACCCCATGTAAAGAATCGAGCCGCCCTCCCCGGAGCTGTACATATGCCGCAGACAGGCCCGCGTCGTCAGAAACGCGCCGTCCAGATGCACTGCCAGCATCTTCTTCCATTCCCTGAACTCAAGTTCGTGGACCGGGGCGATGTGTTGCACCCCTGCATTGCTGTAGAGAATGTGGACCCCTCCAAACTCGCGAAGCACCCTCGCGACTCCGCTCTCGACGGAGTCTTCATCCGTCACGTCCATCGCAAACCCAATCACCTCTCCGCCGGTCGCTTTGCGGATCTCCGCAGCCGCATCCTCCGACCGCTGTTGATCCAGGTCCGCGATCACCACCCTCGCACCCTCCCTCGCAAAGCGCCGGACAACGGCGTAACCGATTCCCGAAGCTGCACCCGTAACGATCGCTACTTTTCCTTCAAGCTGCATCTGCCCTCCGCATCATTTGCGGACAAATCATACATGCCGGGTGCCCCATCTTCGTCGCAAAGCGACTAAGGTGGGTTCATTCGAGCGAAGCTCGAACCACTTCGTTAGGGCGTTGCTGTGAGCGAAGACCGAGAACCGCGATTCACCTGTCAAGCCCCGAAATCACGTAACTCATTGAATACAGAGAATAAGTCTATCGCCGATTTACCCCGCTCAACTTACTAGAATGGAAGAGGTAGAGAAATCTCCAGGCGGCGTTCACCGTCGCCGAATCTCGCCTGCAACCCGAGCCAGTCCGAAGTCCGGACTTAACCCTATATTGTTGAAGACTTTGCGCAGAAAAGTAGGGGGTAGGGCGCAATCGGATCACCAAAAACCCCTTCCGAAACAGAATGTGAACACCGAAAGACGTGCATGACCAACGAACCGAACCGCAGGGAATTCATCGCCGCTCTTTGCATGGGAACCGCCTCTCACGCCGTCCACCCGTTCCTGAAGAACGCGCCTGCATCGGCGGCGGTCAAGCCGATCAAGGGAAGCTGGTTTGAGTTCCAGCACCACGCTACCGTCGAAGGCGTCGACTGGAATCCCGCCCTGGTCCAGTTCACCGCCGAACAATGGGACGCCAAGGTCAGGGAATTCGCGGAGATCGGGGTCGAGTACCTCGTCCTCATGGCAACCGCCGTCTACTTCCGCTCCTTCTACGACACCGGCATCTATCCCAAGTGGAAGCTGGCCTGCCCCGATCCGCTCGAGGCTGTCCTCACCGCCGCCGACAAGTACAAGGTCAAGTTCTTCGTCGGCGCCGGCTTCTACGGCAGCTGGCAGAAGAGCAACGTCATCACAGAACCCGTCGCCTCCAAAAAGCGGCTGCAGTCTCTCGGAGAATTAGTCTCGCGCTACGGCCATCACCCCAGCTTCTACGGCTGGTACTGGCCCGATGAGGCCGAGATCAATCCGCACTACAAGCCGGACTTCATGACCTACGTGAACACCCTCAGCCGCGAAGCCCGCCAGCTCAAGCGCGACGCCCCCATCCTGATCGCGCCCTACGGCACCCGCCTCGCAAAGCCGGACGACGAGTACGTCCGCCAGCTCGACGCGATGGACGTAGACATCGTCGCCTACCAGGATGAAGTAGGCGTCCGCAAGTCGAAGACGACCGAGACCGGGGCCTTCTTCGAAGCCCTGAAGAAGGCGCACGACCGCTCTCAGAAGGCCAGGATCTGGGCAGACGTCGAGATCTTCGAGTTCGAAGGCTCCGACTACGACAGTGCGCTGATACCGGCCAGCTTTGACCGGGTCCAACGTCAGTTGGCAGCAGTATCGCCGTTCGTCGAAAACATCCTTGTCTACCAATGCATGGGCCTGATGAACAAGCCCGGCTCTATCGCGATGGCAGGAAACCAGCAATCCATCAAGCTCTACTCCGACTACGTAGCGTGGCTCAAAAGCCGCAGCTGAGCCAGACGTTCCCAACAGCAACCCACTTGCCGCTTCCATCGGCGCCGATTAAGCTGAGTCCGCCTCAATAGCGTTCACTTTGCGGTACGGAGAAACGACCCATGCGCCGCCCTATCCTGGCCGTCCTTAGCCTCGCCCTTATCGCGGGGCCGTCTGCCTTCGCCCAGCAAATAGTCACCGTCTTCGTGACCGGCGAAAACAACGGCTTCAGCGCGGCAGGCGCAAACGACTCCGCGCTCGACCTCCAGAAATCACTGTCCAGTAAAAAGACACTGCGCGTTGTCAGCTCCCCAGCCGACGCCGACATCGTCGTCCGCATCGACTCCCGCGACTCGCATAAAGAGGTCGATGGCTACACTACGAACACCAGCCGCAGCGGCGACGGTCGTTCGAGCACCAGGACGACAAGCACCAACGACAAGACCGTTCGCAATCTTCACGCGACCCTGATCGCGGGCGACTTCACCCAGGAACTCGACGCCCAGAGCGAGATGAGCTGGCGCTTCGCCGCCGACAACATCGCTGGACAGATCGAGCGCTGGGCGAAACAGAATTACCCTCGCCTCATGACCGCTCGCACCTTACGCAATCCTGCTGAATCTCCAGCCCCTTCGGTGCAGAGCGCCGCTTCCGCTGCATCCTCCGGCGACACCGCCGATGCTACGATCCAACCCGGCATGACCACCGACGATGTCATGAAGGCTCTCGGCGACCCGCAAAAAAAGGTGAACTTCGGAACGAAGTCCCTCTGGACATACAAGGGCATGCAGGTTGTCTTCGAGAGCGGAAAAGTCACCGACGTAAAGTTTTAGCGATATTCAATCGAAGCTGTGCCAAGGTCCCGAGCTCGCGTGCATCGTGCTTGGCACGTGCACCTATGAGACTTCAGCCGCCAAAGCAGGCGGCGTTTGCGGTTCTGCAGGCTGAACGAAGTACCTTGGTAAACCTAAAACGGCGATAGGGCCTCTTAATAGTTACGCCTCGTGGCCCGCACAGCGCTCGATCGAACCGGGGCAACCAAGGAGAAATCGAATGCGTACTTTCAGGTACATCGCACAGTCGTGTTCGCTGGCTATCCTTCTCTGTGCCAGCGCGTTGCCTGCCGCTGCCTTCAAGGCGCCTCAGGCTTCATCAAGCCATTCAGCACAGATGGGATCCAGCCAGGACAAGCAGTTCATCATGAAGTCGTCGGAAGGCAGTCTGGCGGAGGTCGAACTGGGTAAGCTGGCTCTTCAGAAGTCGCAGAACCCCGACGTGAAGCAGTTTGCCCAGAAGATGATCGACGACCATACCATGCTGATGAACAACATGAAGCCCTACGCCGACCAGATGGGGGTGAAGCCGCCTACCAAGCTGAATGCGAAACACCAGCAGTTGGAAAATCGCCTGAAGTCACTCTCAGGTGACAAGTTCGACAAGGAGTACATCAAGGCGATGGTGGCAGACCATCACCATGATCTGGGTGAATTTATGGCCGAGGAGTCCAAGGCTGCCGATCCTGGCTTCAAACAGACCGTGACACAGGGAACTCAGGTGATCCGCGAGCACACCCAGATGATCGACGACATCGCCAAGAAAAATGGGGTCCCGACGCCTCCGATGGCTTCCTGACGGATGGATCCGGTGGGTGCTCGTCCTTGAAGGTCCCAAAATGGGAACAGGCTTCCTACATCGTTTGTGTGATTTCCCCCGGAAGCGGGGAGCCGGTACCTTTGTCTTCGTACCGAGCTATCTTAGCCCCCGCCCTCCAGCGGGGTTTCTTTTTTGACATCGGCCCGGAGCGCTCGTTTCAAAGGCGAGCCGGATCCGCTGTGCATTACTTCGGCGATTCACTATAGTGAGTGCGGGCCTCCCAAAAAATCTAAATGAGGTTAGGACGTTATGGCCTTGCCGGTGAACCGTGGAATTCCCGCGCCCCTCCTCCTTGTGCTGTTCTGCGCACTCAGCCTTTTCCGGGCGAGCTACGCGCAGCCAGCTCTCCCGCTAACCCTGGGTTGTTCGTGGCCCTTCCAGACCACCCCAGACAGTCTCAACGTCATGTACCCTGACGCAAACGCCATCTACTGGACGACGCCTTATGTGCTGCTACCCAGTAGCAGGATCGAGGTCAAGGGCGATTTTTTCCCCGCACGCTTTCTCTCAATCAACACGTACAACACCCTCGGAGAGTCCCTCTCCTCCACTTACGACATACAGTTCATCCTGGATAGAGGGAGTCAGAATCCGTTCCTCGATCCTTCGGCCAAAGGCGGCAGCTTCCATGCCACTATCGTTCCCAGTCCTGTCGCTGGTACTTCTGCACCGACCCCTCCCGCCGGCAGCGATATCCTTTACGGTCCGCACGTCAATCAATACGGGTTCTCGCAGGGGTACGTTGTCATTCGCGCTTACATTCCGAACGGGCAGGTTTCGCGAAGTGAGCTTCCGAAGCTCACCATCTCGCTGGCTGGCCACACCCTCGCGACGGTCTCGCCCTGTACCAAGCCCTCTTCCAGCCTTCGCCTGCTGCTTTATAACGCTCTCATCCGCTACTGGGACGGCCAAATCAATCCTCCTGGAGCCAGTGAGCCCGATCAACTGATGTTCCGGCCGCCGCTCGCCAGCCAGGCCGGAGGCGCGTTCCCGAATGACTACAACAAATACGTCGTCACCGGAATGACGTACCAGAAGGGAGTCATCGCTGTCGTGCGCGGCCTCGGGGCTACTGTGCCACGCTTCGGAAGGAACGATTATCCGCGGTTGAGAGGGCAGGAGCTACGCTACTGGTCCCTTTGTAATTACGATCACATCTTTCCATTTCCCGTAGTCGAGCAGTCAGGGCAGCCGAGCTGTGCCGCCGATGATCAGACCGCTCTTGATTCCAGCGGCTATTACACCTACGTCGTCGCAGCGCCCGCAGATATTCCGACTAACGCAAGGACCGATAAAACGGTCACCATATTGCCATGGGGCAGGACGCGCTTCGAGAAGGCGCTCATCTTCCGCAATATGCTTCCTGACAGCAGCTTCACAATGACCGCTCAGACGGCCAATATCAAATGCGCCGATCCCAAGCAGTCGATTGAGCAGAATGCCGCCTGCACGGCGAACGTTATGGGGCCGTACTACCCCGAAGCGACCTACTGTCAAAAGACAGTCTACGAGCAGGGCGGGTGGCAGGCCTGTTTCCAGAGTCCGACGCGCGTCGAGCCGAATAAATCCTCGTAACTGTAGGTGCGGGGCATCGAATGTAGTTGTAGCAAAGAGAAATGTCCCGTTCTACCTTCGAACGGGACATTCAGACTGCTTTGAGGTTTACTTCTTGTCGTCGCCGTCCTTCAGCTGCGGAAGGGTCGATCCCGTACCCGGCTTCAGCAGGCCGGCCTTGGAGTAGGTCAGCAGCTTTTCGCGCGTATCGGTAATATCGAGGTTCCTCATCGTCAGCTGGCCGATGCGGTCCCGCGGCGAGAAGGTCGATTCACCCTTCTCCATGGTCAGACGCTCCGGCTTGAAAGTCAGGTTCGGGGAGACGGTGTTGAGGATGGTGTAGTCATTCCCGCGCCGCAGCTCCAGTGTGACCTCGCCGGTGACTGGCTTCGCAACCCAGCGCTGTGCGCTCTCACGCAGCATGATGGCCTGGGGGTCGAACCAGCGGCCTTGATAAAGAAGGCGTCCGAGTTTGCGTCCATTCTCCCGGTACTGCTCGATGGTGTCCTCGTTGTGGATGCCTGTGATCAGCCGTTCGTAAGCGATATAGAGGAGGGCGAGGCCGGGGGACTCGTAGATTCCGCGGCTCTTTGCCTCAATGATCCGGTTCTCGATCTGATCGCTCATCCCCAGTCCATGACGTCCACCGATGCGATTCGCCTCGAGCATCAGTTGGACGATGTCGCTGAACTTCTTGCCGTTCAGCGCGACGGGCCAGCCTTCTTCGAAACGAACCGTAACCTCTTCGCGCTTCACCTCAACATCGTCGCGCCAGAAGGCGACTCCCATGATGGGGACGACGATTTTCATGCTGCTGCTGAGGTGCTCCAGGTCTTTGGCTTCGTGCGTCGCGCCCAGAATATTGGAATCAGTCGAGTAGGCCTTTTCTGCCGACATCTTGTATTCGAAGCCGGACTTCTGCATGAACTCGGACATTTCAGCACGACCGCCAAGCTCGTTGATAAACGTCTCGTCGAGCCACGGCTTATAGACCTTCAGGTCGGGATTGACGAGCAGGCCGTAGCGATAAAAGCGCTCGATGTCATTTCCCTTGAAGGTGCTGCCGTCGCCCCAGATGCTGACGTCGTCTTCCTTCATGGCTGTCACCAGCATCGTGCCGGTTACCGCGCGTCCGATTGGCGTGGTGTTGAAGTAGGTGATGCCGGCAGTCGAGATGTGGAAAGCTCCGCTTTGAAGGGCGGCCAGTCCTTCGCGGACCAACTGGTTGCGGCAGTCGATGAGGCGCGCCTTCTCGGCGCCGTATTCCAGGGCCTTGCGAGGGATCTGCTCGTAATCCGATTCGTCCGGCTGGCCGAGATTGGCAGTATAGGCATAGGGGAGTGCGCCTTTGAGCTTCATCCAATGAAGTGCGGCGCTTGTATCAAGTCCGCCGGAGAATGCAATTCCAACCTTCTGGCCGGTGGGCAGATGTTCCAAAATGTTCGACATGAATGCGTTCCCTGAGTAGTAATCCGTTGACGTATTGATTTTACGTGAGAGGTCCAGGTTCCTGTGGAGGCGCGGCCATCGGGCGAGAGTTATGCGTCTGGGAGATGCCGGCGATTGAGGTATTGTCTTGTCTTGACAGGCCGGAAGCGCATAAGCTGTCGAAGAGCTGAATTTCAGCTTTGAAGATCGGATTGACTGCGATCTTCAAAGCTCATTTGCAATATCTGTGGTTACTTTTCTGCCGAGGTCTTATTGTGCCATTTCAAGTTGAGTCGGGTTCTCTTGCCCAGTCTCGCTTCTCGCTTCCTTACTCTGCTGTGATGTGTCCTCAGTGCAGCAACTATCACACATTGCGGTCGCATCGGAAGACTCTGTCTGAGAAGGTCTTCTGGGCGCGGTTTGGTTATTATCCATGGAAGTGCTTTGATTGCTCTCACCGCTTCATGTCGAAGAGTCGCGGCGTGTAGCAGGAATTCCTCTTCCGATAAACGGTCAGCTGGCGTGGCGAATCTCCGCCATCCGGGTCTAATCGGAAGGAGACGGAACCATGACGAGCATTTTCAGATCCACTGCTGTCTGCGCCCTTATCTTGGGTGCTGCAGCGGTACTCTGTGCGGAGTCTCTGTATCCGCGAATGGGACCGCCGCCAGCGCTAGCTGAGGCAATCCCCGCTGTTCCTGCAGCTCATCCAATGTGGGTGTGGCGGGCAGGTTACTACCGCTGGCACAACACACGCTACGCGTGGGTTCCTGGAGCGTATGTGCGGCCACCACATCCGGGCTATCGATGGTATGCCGGTCATTGGCGGCAGAACAGGGACCGATGGGTGTGGGTTCAGGGACGCTGGCGCTAAGTCGTCAGGAGCGGAACCGGCAGGGACTCCACAGCCCCGTCAGGCTATCATCGAAGGATGACCGCTGAAGAACGCGCTAAAAAAATCAAAGTTCTCATCTTCGACGTGGATGGAGTGCTGACGGATGGCCAGATCTTTGTTGTGCCAGGGCCAGATGGCAAGGGAGTCGAGTCGAAGGGATTTTCCGCTCACGATGGACTCGGCATCACGCTGGGGCGCTTGGGAGGCCTTCGCATTGGGATCATCACCAAGCGCAACTCGCAGACCGTCGCAATCCGCGCACGCGATCTAAAGCTGGAATTTGTCTACCAGGGACAGGCCCACAAGATGCGGGCAGCAAAAGAGATTCTGGAGAAGACGGGCTGCTCGCTTGAAGAACTCTGCTACGTGGGTGACGACATAATCGATCTGCCCGTGATGGAGCAGTGCGGGTTGGCAATAGCAACCGCGAATGCGCGCCAGCAGGTCAAAGATGTTGCACATTACGTTACTCCGAACCGCGGCGGCCAGGGTGCCGGACGCGATGCGATCGACTTCATCCTGTCGGCCCAGGGATCGCTTGATCGGGTGATCAGAGACTACCTCGATGAGGACAATCGCGCGGCCGACGTCGTGGATGTTGGCGTAGGAAACATGTAGGATTTGCGATCCGAGCCCGGGCGTCTTGGAGACAACTCTGCTAAGTTGTTGGCGAACAAAGATCGAACAGATTCGCGCTAAAATAACCCATGCCTGATCGATCCGAAGCGCCCGAGATTCCGACTTGCCTCGCGTGGGCGCATCCGGTTACCGCCGAGTGGTTTCTTCGCCGGTTCGGATCTCCGACGGAGCCGCAGCAAGAGGGATGGCCCAGCATACTGGGAGGCAATACTACCCTGATCTCCGCTCCCACCGGCAGCGGAAAGACGCTTGCGGCGTTTCTGGTGTGTGTTGACAAGCTGCTGCGCGAAGCCATTGCGGGCACGCTCTCTGCTGCAACCCAGGTCGTCTATGTCAGCCCGCTCAAGGCACTCTCCAACGATGTTCAGAAGAACCTCGATCAGCCATTGCGCGAAATTCAACAACTCGCGATCGAGCGAGGTTATCTCTCGACCGAAATTCGTACAGGCGTCCGGACCGGGGACACGCTTGCCAGGGAACGGGCGGCGATGCTGCGAAATCCCCCGCACATCCTGGTCACCACTCCAGAGTCCCTCTACATTCTGCTGACAGCGGGCAAGTCCCGCGAGCATCTGCGCCGTGTCCACACGGTGATCGTGGATGAGATTCATGCAATCGCCGATGACAAGCGAGGGGCCCATCTTTCGCTTTCTCTGGAGCGGCTGGATGCGCTGGTCTGCGGAGACAATCGACTTTCTCCGGGTGCATACCTTACGGGGACGTCAAAGCTCCCCCAACGCATCGGTCTGTCTGCGACGCAGAATCCGATCGAACTGGTCGCTGATTTTCTTACCGGCGTTCACCCCAGCCGTCCGCGGGCAACGGTCGTGCAGGTGGGGCAGCGGAGACAGCTTGATGTGGCGATTGAGGTCCCATCGGATGAGCTGAGCGCTGTGCTGACCACGAAGATGTGGGAGGAGATCTTCGACAAACTGGCAGCTTATACGGAGGCGCACCGCTCGACGCTGGTTTTTGTCAACACGCGACGGCTGGTGGAGAAGATTGCCTTCTCTCTGGCCGAGCGCGTCGGGCCGGAGAATGTCGCGGCACATCACGGTTCGCTCTCGCGCACGCTGCGTCTGGATGCGGAGCAGCGCCTGAAGAATGGCGAAATCAAGATCCTGGTTGCAACCGCTTCGCTGGAGCTGGGTATAGATATTGGGAATGTCGACCTGGTCTGCCAGATTGCCACGACCCGCGCGGTAAGCGTGGCGATGCAGCGCGTGGGGCGCGCAGGACACTGGCGCGGGGCCTTGTCGAAAGGACGCTTCTTCGCTACGACTCGAGACGATCTGATGGAACAGGCTGCCCTGATTCGTTCGATGCGGGCCGGTTTGCTGGATCGGCTAGAGATTCCGCCGGAGCCGATTGATGTTCTGATGCAGCAGATTGTAGCGGCATGTGGTGCGGAGCCCTGGGAAGAAGATGCGCTCTATTCCGTGCTGACAAGAGCATGGCCCTATCGCAACCTCAAGCGCTCACGCTTTGATGAGATCGTGGCATTGCTTACATCGGGAATCGAATCGAGCCGCGGACGTTATGGGGCGTATTTATCGCGCGACGGGATTCATCGACAGCTCCATTCCCGGCGCGGAGCCCGCATGATTGCGATCTCTAACGGGGGCGCCATTCCTGAGACCAATCTCTACGCGGTTGTGCTGCAGCCCGAGGGCGTGCAGATTGCGACACTCGATGAGCATTTCGCTGTCGACTCGTCGCCGGGAGATGTCGTTCTGCTGGGCAATGCAAGCTGGAGGATTCAGCGCATTGAGGCAACAGGTCGCGTGCTGGTCGAGGACGCTCACGGTGCGCCGCCGAGCCTTCCGTTTTGGGAGGGAGAGGCTCCGCAGCGGACGGATGTGCTGTCCACTGGAGTGGGCGAGCTGCGGGAGCAAATCTCGGCGCTAACGCCGAACGTAGTTGCCGGTCACATTTCGCCATCGAACCCGGAGGTTTCAGCAGCGACGGCTTGGCTGATGGAGAACTGCGGGGTTTGCGCAGGCGGAGCCCATCAGATGATTCAATACGTCGTGATGGGACGTACTGTTCTGGGAGCTGTTCCTAGTAAGACGACGATCATCGCGGAGCGATTCTTCGACGACGGCGGAGGGATGCAGCTCATTCTGCATGCTCCTTTCGGCGGCCGCATTAACAAGGCCTGGGGACTTGCGCTGAGGAAACGCTTCTGCCGCGGCTTCAACTTCGAGCTGCAGGCTGCCGCTACGGACAATGGGATCAATATCTCTCTGGCCGAGCAGCACAGCTTTCCTCTCGCTGATGTCTTCCAGTTCCTGACGGAGCACACGGCGAGGGAGCTTCTGGAACAGGCATCGCTGGCCTCGCCAATTTTCAAGACCCGCTGGCGTTGGGCGGCCAACCGTAGTCTCCAGTTGCTGCGCTTTTCCAAGGGCAAACGGGTTGCTCCGCAGATTCAGCGAATGCGCTCCGATGATCTGCTCGCCAGCGTCTTTCCGCAGGCCGCGGCCTGTTTTGAGAACATCGAAGGCGATATCCAGATACCGGATCATCCGCTCGTAGACGAGGTAATGAAGGATGTTCTGGGCGAAGCCATGGATCTGGAAGGATTGATCCAGGTGCTTCGCGGGATGAAAGACGGCAGCATCCGCTGCCTTGCCGTGGATACCCCGGTGCCATCGCAGTTTGCCCATGAGCTGCTGAACGCGAATCCTTATGCATTTCTCGACGAGGCCGGCCTGGAAGAACGTCGCGCTCGCGCAGTTTCGCTTTCGCGTACATTGCCGGCCAGCATATTGGAAGAGGCAGGGCGCCTCGATCAGGATGCGATTGAAGAAATTCGCCGTGAATGCTGGCCAGACCTGCGCGATCAGCATGAGCTGCATGACCTGCTCTATTCGCTGGTAGCCTTACCCATTCCTTTCTTCGCCGGAAGACCGGAGGCGAAGGACTGGCCGATCTTTTTTGACCGACTGCTTGGCTCTGGACGGGCAAAGGTGATCGAGCGCAAAGGGACGCGCTTCTGGATCTCTGCCGAGCGGATTGAGGACGTGACGGCTCTCTGGGCCAACGAAAGCGACTCTACCGTGAAGGATAAAGTTATCCAGCAGTGTGCTCAGGGATGGGTGCAGTTGCTGGGTCCTACGACAGCTATCGCATTCGCTGAAAACCTCGGTTTAAGTGCTGACAAGGTATTCGGGTGCTTTCTTGCAATGGAGATGCAGGGGCTTCTGATGCGCGGCATATTCGAAGGTGGCAGGCCGACTGAGGATCACCAGATTGAATGGTGTGAACGTCGTATTCTCCATCGCATCCATCGAAGAACGTTGCATCGCCTTCGAAAGCAAATCGAGCCTGTTTCACCTGCGGTTTACATGCGATGGTTGCTGGGATGGCAACATCTTGCGCCTCAGACGCAGCTCAGCGGGGAAGAGGGCGTGCTTGAGGCGCTGCATCAGCTTGAAGGCTTTGAAGCTCCAGCGATCGAGTGGGAGCGCACCTTGTTGCCTGCCCGTGTAGCGAACTATGACAATCGCTGGCTCGATTCGCTTTGTCTATCCGGAATCGTTGGTTGGGGGAGAATCTCGCCGCATCCGGCCTGGTCGAATACGGATGGAGGAGCCCCTCGCCGCGTCGTTCCGACAAATGCAGCGCCCATCACCTTTTACATCCGGGAAACAGCAGAGTGGCTGCCGCACGCGCTCGGCCGTGAGCGAATCGAAGAGCCGCGCCTTCACTGCTCGCTGACCACGGAGGCCCTTCAGGTGCGCAGCCTGCTGCAGGAGCGGGGCGCGTGTTTTGCAAATGATGTCAGCCGCATCCTCGGTCTGTCACGCCAATCGACCCAGCTCGCATTATGGGAACTGGCGACGGCTGGGCTGGCCTCCGCGGATGGCTTCGACCAGCTCCGTTGCATGATGGACCCGCGGCGCAGGCCAGCTGCTGCGACGTCCACGGCACGTCGCGTTGTGCGCTCCACCGCTGGCAGGTGGTCACTGCTCAATGAGGTGGTTCACGCCGCACCATCTCCGATTGAGCAGGCCAGGCGCACCGAGGAGGCCCTGGAGTCCTATGCGCGCATGCTGCTCAATCGCTATGGCGTGCTCTTTCGTGATCTGCTGGTGCGCGAATCGAATGCTCCCCGGTGGCGTGAACTAATCGGCATTCTGCGGCGCCTCGAGGACCGGGGCGAGATTCGTGGAGGCCGCTTTGTCACTGGATTTGGGGGTGAACAATTCGCCATGCCTGAGGCTGCGGACTCGCTGCGCTCGTCGCGGGCAAAAGAGTGCGATGCTGTTGTCACGGTCGCTGGCGCAGATCCGATGAATCTGGTCGGCATCGTAATTCCCGGAGATCGCGTCGCAGCGGTTCCCGGCAAGCAGGTGCTTTACCGCAATGGAAGGCTTGATGATGAGTCTCCACCTGGCCAGAAGCTCCGCGATGGAGCACCGCAAACGTTTGTTGACCCGGTTACTCCTGCAAGGACGTCACTTTTCAGCCATGTCGAAGCCTGACTCTCACAAGAGCGTTCCACCTTGCCCACAGGCCAGTGATGAACTGGGACCGGAAGACTTTTACTACGAAGGACCCTACCTCGTTTTAACGGAACACTTCCTTCGCAGGCGCGGATATTGCTGCAACTCAGGCTGTCGCCACTGTCCCTACAAATAGGAATCCCATCACTGTTTTTCGGACGGAAGCGGAGGCGGAGGCCCTGCCCCCTCCGCGAGACTGTTTTTGCTGCGCAACTCCTGCGCATTCTTCACGATCACCAGGATACGAGGATCCTTTCGATAGGGCGCAAACATTTGGTCTGCGTTCATGGAACTGAGAATATCGAAGCCGGCCTCAGCCGCGGTGGTCAGGTAGTGCATCATCGCCGGCTCGTCACCGCGTTGCAGATAGAGGCGCGCCAGTTCGAAGCAATATCGCGCATGATCCGCAGGTGAGAGCATGCGCGTTGTTATCCCCAGGCTGCCGTGATGCTGGAGCATCTCAGGGTCTAACCTGAGTGCGGTGTCAAACTCTTTGCGCGCACGATCGTATTCCTTCTTGTCGAAGAGAGCGGTCCCAAGGTTGGAATGATAGGTGGCGGAGCTTTTATCGAGCTTGCTCGCGCGCTTGTAATAGCCGATGGCGCGATCATATTGCCTGGTGATGTACTCGATTACGCCGAGGTTATTCCACGCCTCAGGATTCTTCTTGTTAATCTTTACGGCCTTTTGGAAGATAGCTCTTGCCTGATCGATGTCACGCAACTCAAGTTCGGTGACTCCCATCTTGTTTAGCAGATGTACAGGTTCTCCGCCTCGCTGGAGTGCGAACTGGTAATAGTCCATCGCATCTTCGAAGAAGCGCCGCGCCCGCAGGATATCTGCTGCTGATTCGAGGCGCTCGGCACTTGCCGTGGTTGGATCGGGAAGATGCGCTCGAACTGATTGCCAGACAGGATTCTGATGATCGAGCGCACGGGCTTCTTCGTGGCTCATCGTGCGTTGAGCAGAGATTCGGGGAAGGGGAAACAGGAAGAGAGCGAGGAAGCCGAGTGTAGATAAGAAGCGGGCCGAGTAACCCATGGCATACCTCCAGGAGGTACGACAGAATCATCCGCCTGAAAGATGCGCCTGTCAATGTCGCGGGGTTTCGCGGGATATTCTTCTACTGCACCCCTCCCGTGGCGGCAGGTACTGAGATCGCCGGAGGAGCCGGACTGTCGATTCGCAATGCCAGTCGAGGGAAGCTGAAGCTTCCTCCCGCATCGTCGATCACGTTGATCTGACAGACGTATGTACCTGTCTTCAATTGATTTAGAGGAACATCGAACTGAAAGACGACAGCGTTGCGGCCGGGCTCATTGACGGCATTCGCTGATATCAGCGGAGTCTCATACACCTTCACGCCACCTTTCAGGAACTCGATGCTGGTGAGTACCTTCACTGCGCTTGAGGGACGGCGGTTGAGCCCCGGCGAGGAGCTTTGCGGAGGCGGATCAGCGCTCTTCTGACGCGCCGGATCGTACACCTCGTAGAGAAAGTAGAGGTGCTGATTCTGCCGAAAGACATGAGCGAGGTTGGGAACCCACTCCAGGCCATCTCGAATCAGTGGGTTTGTAGTCTTCTTTGCGGTGCTTGGGGCCCGCTGGCTGGCAAGCACAATCGAGCTGAGCTTCACTGGAGCTTTCTTGAAGTCGGGGACCTGCAGATCGGTCTCGAAGCTTCCCATTCTTCCCGTCTGGTTCTCCCGCAGCACAAATTTCAGGTGATAGCGCCCTGGCGCAAGCGTGAAGCCTGTCGAGTACTGAATGTTCTTTCGCGTCGCCTGCTGGGATTCATCGAGCGTGAGCTTGACCGTATCGCGAACATCCCCCACGATGATGCCTTGAGTGTTCTTGACCTGGCCGAGGATATCGATATTCGCCTTATCGCGATCGCCGTTCCTGAGGAAGGGAATCTGCGATCCTGGCACGATCAGCGACACTGGAATGAAAAAGCGGTTTTCTTCCATTCGGAAGTAAAGTGCCTGCAGGTAGACTGCTACATCGGTGGCGGGAAGATCGCTTCGCATCTGCTCAGCGAGCGCAAGCTCACGATCTTCGCTCTTCTGGTGCTGAAAATCAGCAGGAGCATAATAGCCGGGACGATATTCCAGCTTCACGTCGCGGCGGTTCACCTTCACGGTCAGCCTGCGGTACGCTCCATCGCGAGCCGGATTCGTAGAACGGAAGCCGAGGATGTAATAGGCTTCGGTGTCATGCTGGATTTGCTGGAAGGCCGGGGCGAAATCGTTCGAGTCGAAGAACGTCTTTCCCCCAGTATCGGCCGAGAGCGTCGCCAGCACCTCTTGAGAACCGAAGTTGGCGTCCAGCTGACTCTGCATGGCGCCTCCGCTATACGCAGCAGTGCCGCGCAGGCTGCCCTTCGAAGCGTCGCCAACAGGAGGCAGCGCCTGCAGTCCACGGGAATCGACACTGTAGATTGCCATATTTGCGCGCACAGCTGCGTTGGTGGCCGCGCGCATACTGGCCTGGTTTTCTATGCCCTGGCGCGTTAGCCCACCTGAAAAGTAGAGCAGGCTCTTGCGCTGGTCCACGCTCTCAAGACTTCGCGCAATCGTACGGATTGCGTACAGCTCGCGGTCCGTATTCAGCGAGTTGTACTCCGAATCGTCCGCGGTAAAGCTGGATGCATCATCCGATGTTCCTCCGGAGTTGCCTCCTTCGTTTCCATTGGCGAAGCCTGTACTTTCGCTACCGTTGTATCGGCCTACTGTCTTTAGCAGAGCTTCCTTATCGGCAGTGAAGTCCTGATCCAGATTCAATGATGTGTCCATGCTGACGACAGCGACCAGGTCTGCCGGCTGCATCTTCCTGTTGATGTAATCCTGAGCGGCCTCTACGGCGCGATCAATATCTTCAGGTTGCATACTGCTCAGGTCGAAGAACATGACGATCAGACGGTGATTTTTGAGCAGTGCGGGATTGGCAGCGAAGTTGCGGTTTACCAGATCGGTGATGGACGCCTTGCCGCTTACTGTAGCCTTCTCGTGCAGCGCGACTGCTTCGTCGACGTTCTGAAAGTCGAAGCTCGCCAGCTTCTGCGGTCTGCCGTCTTCAAATACCGTGAAATCCGATGCTGTAAGGCCTCTGACGATCGCCCCGGTCTTCTTCTCGCGGACAACTACATTGGTCAGAACGATGTTGCTCTGTACCTTTAGCGTAAAGGTGCCGTTCGCGGCGGCCTGCTGGCCGTAGCCGGGAAGGCCCGCCATCATCGCCAGAACTGTCGCTGTTAAAATCCGCCGCATCTCTTGAATCCTTCTAGAACCTATAGCGGGCGACAAAGCTCATCTGTCGCATTGAGGACGTCGATGTGACCTGTCCGAAGGTCCGCGAGTTATAGATGGTGTCGATGCCCGCATATTGCACCGTATTGAAGACGTTGTTGGCCGTCACGCGCATCTCAAAGGAGCGCGTTTCCCCCAAAGGGATGGTTCGGGAAAGAGAAGCATCAACTGCGACTGTGCCGGGTCCCTCGATCGAGTTCCGCGTAGCGGTTCCGTAGGTGCCTGCGGGCAGGCTGAAGGCCGCTGCGTTGAACCAATCCAGGATCGTCCCTGCTCCGTGAATCGCTTGAGAAAAGTCGCGGTCGGGACGCAGAGAGTTATTGGTCCCCTTTGACACCTGTCCGGCTGTGGCGAGCAGATGCGGGGTGTAGTAGCTCCCGCTCGCGAAGCTAAAGTCGCCAGAGAGTGAGAATCCATCGAGGACCTTCGAAAACACATTGCCGTTGGAGAAGAAGGTACGATTTGGTCCAAAGGGAAGCTCGAAGACCCAGTTGCCTGTAAGCTTGTGGCGAACGTCGAAGGAGCTGTTCCCATACTCAGCGTTGATGTCCTCGAAGTTCTGCACCGGGACTATCGTACTTCCTCCAATCGAAGAGGCATTGTCAATGGAGTGACCATATTGATAGGTCGCCTGCAGCGAAATGCCTCTTTGCAGCCGCTTGCGCACATTGATAGAGAGCGCGTTGAAGCGCGATGATCCGCGCGAGTCTTCGTAGTTGAAGGGCTGGGTATTCGACCCTGAACTGCTGGCCTGAGTTGGAATCAGAACCATATCGAGATTGCCACCAACGCCGCCGTTGTAGCCGACGTTGAGGACTATATTCAGCGGCAATGTGCGCTGAACATCGACGTTCCATATCTGAACGCGTCCGAGGCGATAGTTCAGGTTCACGCTGTAGTTGTTCCGGACGCTTGCGGTCGAGCAGTTGAACGCATTCGCTATCTGCAGTACGCCGCAGCCATCTTCATGGGCGATATTCGTTTGGGTCAGCGAGAAGGGTGGTTGAAACGCCAGTTGCTGCGCAAAAGTGAGGGGCTGAGTCGTGTTGTAGTTGATGCCGTAGCCAGCGCGAAGAACGGTCTCTTTGAGCCACTTCGGCCGATACGCCACACCCAGTCTCGGCGCAAACATGGTGCGATCGGGATTCACCAGTGAGCGTGGAAATGGTCCGCTGTACGGTCCCTGTTGCCCTGCGATCACCGGCGCGACCTGGCTGAAGTCCGCATTGTGGTCCAGATTTGCCAGATGACCATACTTCTCGGTGTAGGGCGCGAAGTATTCGTAGCGAAGGCCATAGTTCACCGTCAGGTAGGGGAGAACGCGCCAGTCGTCGGTCGCATAGGCATCCATCACGTTTGCTCGCAGATACACCTTCGATAAGCCCGCCTGGATTGCTGACTGCTGCGGTAGCCCCAACAGAAAATCGGCGAAGCTGTATCCGCTCCTGGAGAGATCTGCCGAGCCTGGATCTTTCGTGGAAGCCCCACTGAAGGTGAACGAGCCCAGCGGACTGGCTCCTGTCTGCAGGTTGCTGGGTGCCGTAAGGCTGTCCGCATGGATGCGGCGGATATCTCCGCCAAAGCGAAAATTGTGTTTTTTGTAGCTCCAGCTTACGAAATCACTGAAAGAGATGGTCTGGTTGACCGTGTCGTTGGGAGTTACACCGTTCAGGCCGGTCAGGCCGGAGAGAGTGACAGAGGGCACGCCGTAGTAGAGCGGATTGGAAGCGATCGCCGTGCTCCCGATAAGAATTCCAGCATCCGCAGCGGGGTTGTCCGAACCATTGGTAAAGAAGTTGGACCGGGACGAGTGAGAGCGATTCCACGTGAGCGTCGCGTTATTTGTCAGGCGGCCATAGCCGATGGTGTATCCGGCGGAGAGATTGTACCCGTCAGACGCTGTGGAGCCTCCGAGCGGAAGAAAGACGTTAGGGGTGTCGCTGGCGGAGTGGCTGTAGGAGAATCCGAGATTGATATTCTGTCGCAACGTCTTAGGGCCGTTTGCCTGCTGCATGCCGCGACCAAAGCCGCCGAAGCGACGGCCAAAGTCGGCATTCTGCCCGAAGTTCCTCACGTATCGCGTAGATAAACTGAGAGAATTTTGTGCCGCTGAGGTGATCGTCTGGTAGTTGTACCCCTGCGCGCCGGTCACGGCGATATTCGGACCAGGGTAGTACCTGAGCAGCGAGGCAGCCTGCGGCGAGATACGATTTGCGCAGATCGCGTTCAGTATGCCGTTGCACTGAAACGGCTGTTGTGTCTGCGGATCGTAAATCGTCGTATTTAACTTCGAAAAGTCGCCGCTTCGTTCCATTTCGGTCGGGACCGTTGCATAGAGATTCTGCGGGTTTGAGTTGCGTCTTCCGGTCAGGTTAAAAAAGATAAACTGCTTTGTGCTCGGCTTGATCAGTCCCGGTATGTAGGGCGATCCCGCGAAGGTCACGCCGAACTGATTTTTGCTATAGGCCGGCTTGACGACAGGCGCCCCTGTCAGCGAATAGCTTGTGGCATCCAGGGCGCCGTTGCCACCCTGGTAGAAGATGGCTCCGTGCGGTTGCGTGGGGTTGAAGCCTCTGCCCCCGCGACCCCCTCCGCGCATCATGAATCCGCCGGGACCTCCCACCGGACCTGCTCTTCCGAATCCTCCCGTCATCCCGCCCAGCATTCCGGCGACTGCATTCGCCACATCGCCGCCTGCAATGCCTTGCTGACGAGCGCGTGCCATAGCATCTTCCACACGTTGGCGAATCTCATCCTCGCTGAAGTTTGCCAGACCATTAGTCTGGCCCATCTGTCCTGTTACATTGACCGAGTCCGCAGAGACGGCATCTGCGCCCAGGTTCGCCATAGAAGGCATCTGCGCGCCGGCGTTTCCCATGCCCGCGCTTGCATCAGCCAAATCGGCTCCGGCCCCTCTAAGGTCCAGCGACTGCATACCTCGTCCCAATGCTCCGGCTATGGCATTGACGGCGGAAGCCTGCCTGGTCTCCTGCTGCTTCTGCTGCTGTTCGAGCCGCGAGGCCAGTTGCATGGTAAAGTCGACAACCTGTTCTGATTTTCCGCCGTTCTCGTTTCTAGCGTTGAGAAGCACCTCCTTCGCATCGGTCGCAAACGCCGCAAGCTCCGCGCGAAGAACGTAGCGCCCATCCTTCGGAATGGTCATTACAAACGCTCCGTTGGCATCTGTCGTCGTGGCGTACTTCTTTCCTGTAAGTGTGTTGCTGGCAGTGATGGCTACGCCTGGCAGCGGAACTGCGCCTGCTTTCGCGGACCCCTGAATTCGTCCACCTGATCCAGCTGTGGGTGTTACGACGTTGGTTTGAGCGGCATGGGTGAACTGGGCCTGCACAGGGGGTGCATGCAGCCCTGCGAGGCAGGCCGCAATCATGCACAGCAATGCGGTTTTCAGAACTCTCTTCACCGAACGACCCCGCCCAAACGTGCAGTTATACAGTCGTTTACCAATCCAATTCACCGTTGCGGTGACGGCGATAATTCAGGCGTCGCGGACTGATCACGACGTCCTGATCTCCCCATCCCCATCGCTCCTGCAGTATCGGCAGGCAGAATTGCGAGTGTAGTGGGAACGAACATACCGTGCTTCACGGAGCCTTTCCCGGCTATCATGTCGCCCGCTTTCAGGTCGGCCAGGGTCACGAGCTCCCCGGTCGAGTCGGCGGGAGCCACTGGATTGACTGTTCCACGCAAGGGATCAGTGTCAGAGCTCACGTTTCCGCGGCGACGTCCTTTGCCTCTGCGGAAGGACGTGGTCTCATCCACCTCGATGACCTGGCTGACGTGATCCGGTCGCAGAATCGTCAGCTTCAGATCGTCAATGGCTGTTATTCTTCCGGTGATGTAGGTTTTGCCAAGATCTTCCCTCATCTTTCTGACCTGATCGGCATTCATCACCGCGACGAACAGAGCATGGAGGACCTTCTTTGGAGCATCCAGCTCTCCCATTGCGCCTACACCGTCGCCCATCTTTACATCGCTGGCCTGTACGGGCTGGCGATCCTTTACCAGGCGCGTGTTGGGTGTGATCGTGATCTGATAGATCTCATCGGCGTCCGTCTTTAACGTGAGGTGATCCGCTGCAACGGCTGTTACGGTGCCTCGGACCATCGGTTCCCTGGCGAAACCAGCACCTTCTTCCCCCGGACCCTGAGCCTGGGTTGCGGACACTCCCGCTGCTGCCATTGCAAGCGTTATGGCAAGCAGGTACCGCAGAATCCTTGTTCTCATCCCGGTCTTCCTCACCGATCTGAAACCCGTGCTCATAAAGACGTCTGTTGGCGGAGAAAGACGCTGTGGAGTGACAAAAATCCGCCTTTGCCGGATGTATGGGCGATCTGGAGTCTTACACTACCGGCATGTCCGATTCCGAACAAGGTTCCATGCTCTCACCCGCTCCCGGCGCCCAGGCGAGCCTCACCCCATCGCACGACGAGAAACATTTTCAGTCTTCGGAGACGGTTCGAGACGTCATCATCGGCCTCTCTGATGGTTTAACGGTTCCATTTGCTCTTGCTGCAGGTCTGTCAGGAGCAATCTCGTCTTCCCGCATCGTCGTACTCGCCGGCTTGGCCGAGATTGCGGCCGGATCGATCGCAATGGGCCTTGGCGGCTATCTAGCCGCGCGAGGAGACGCAGAGCATTATCAGTCTGAGAAGAAGCGAGAAGAGCGAGAGATCGTGGAGAGAACACGAGATGAGGAGGAGGAGATCTTCGAGATATTCGAGCAGTATTCAGTCCCAAGGCAGAACGCGGCTCCAGTGCTTGAAGCTCTGAAGCAGAATCCGACAGCCTGGGTTGATTTCATGATGCGATTCGAGCTCGGCCTTGAGGAGCCCGCCCCAAGTCGCGCCCATCGCTCAGCTCTTACCATTGCACTGTCGTATATCCTCGGGGGAGTCGTCCCCCTCCTGCCGTACATGCTTGTCCCCGACAATATCCTGGCCCTTAAGTTTTCCGTAGTGATCACCCTGATCGCATTGGCACTCTTCGGGGCCTTGAAGGGAAGGGTGGTTGGAACCGGATGGCTGCGCAGTGCAACTCAAACCGTACTGATTGGAGGCATGGCCGCTGCAGCAGCATTTTTGCTGGCGCGCCTGCTGGAGCATCACTCCTGAGTGGCTTGAACGACTATCCACTGCGCTCGGCGGCGGAAAAAAAGCAACAAAAGATCCGGCATTCCCATCCCATGGACACAGACAAGGATACTTATGCCAGCGTTTACTCAGAATGTCGCGCCCGTCCTGCTGAATCGCTTCAAGGCTGCTCGGAGCGCCACTATCGGATTATGTCGACCCCTTACTCCTGAGGACATGATGGTTCAGTCCTGTCCGGAAGCGAGCCCGGTCAAGTGGCACCTGGCGCATACGAGCTGGTTCTTCGAAACCTTTGTCCTGTCGGAGTTTCTCGCAAACTACACTCCGTTCGACCCGAACTTCCGCTGGCTCTTCAACAGCTACTACAACTCTCTTGGCGATATGCCGGAGAAAAAGCTGCGTTCGTCCTTTTCCCGGCCGCCTCTTGATCACATTCTGGCCTATCGGGGCCATGTTGACTCCGCGATCGAGCAGCTCTTACAGCACCCGATTGAGGATGAGGCTGCACGCCGCATCGCTCTCGGTATTGAGCACGAACAGCAACATCAGGAGCTGATCGCAACAGATATCAAACATGCTCTCTTCGCCAACCCCCTTCATCCTGCTTACCGCAACCAGCCGGAGTCTGTACCGACGACAATCATTGCGCCGCCTATGGACTGGGTGGACTTCTCCCCAGGTCTCATCGAGATTGGCATTCGCTTCGACCCATCGTCGCTGGACCGCTTCGCCTTTGACAACGAAACACCGCGCCATCCGGTCTATGTCGCGCCGTTTCGCATGGGCACTCGCCTGGTGACCTGTGCGGAGTATCTGGCCTTCATGGACCAGGGGGGATACAGCCGTCCAGAGCTCTGGCTTTCAGAGGGCTGGGCAGCCATTCGTAGCGAAGGATGGAAGGCACCGCTCTATTGGCTGCGCGATTCTGACACAAAGTCCGGCTGGTCCATCTATACGCTTCATGGTCTTATCCCTCTTGAAGATCTTTCCGAGACACCTGTCTGCCATCTCAGCTTCTTCGAGGCCGATGCTTACGCGCGGTGGAGCGGTCATCGTCTTCCTACAGAGTTCGAGTGGGAGTTTGCCGCAACGCGCGTCCAGGCCGAAGGCGCTAATGGTGCTGCAGATCGAAGCTCCTCCCCTATCGTTAGCTCTCCTAACCTGCTCGAAAGCGGACACCTGCACCCCATAGCGGCGAGCCACCTACCCGGTCTTCAGCAGATCTTCGGAGACGTTTGGGAGTGGACCGCAAGCCCATACGTCGGTTATCCAGGCTATGCACCCCTACCCGGGGCCCTCGGGGAGTACAACGGGAAGTTCATGAGTTCGCAGGTGGTGCTGCGGGGAGGCTCCTGCGTTACTCCAGCCACACACATACGACCAACGTACCGGAACTTTTTTTCGCCGGTAACCCGCTGGCAGTTCTCGGGTCTGCGCCTGGCGCAGGATCTTCGCTGATCAGGGGGTGACTGGCGGTTCAGCCGTCTCGCTGCAGGCGATTCACCTTCTACCAATCCTGACAAAAGCCGTCAGCAGAAGGCGATTTCTTCAGATTCCAACGTGCGCTAACCTGCATCTTATTGCCAAGCGGTTTCCGGCCGCGAATCTCACAGACGGAGAACAATCGATTGTGCCTATGACCTCCGCGGCCGCTGATCCATTCTTGTCCTCTCGCAAGCCCGTGCTGGCCCCTTCGCTGATGGACGCTGTTGCTGCCGAGGTAAGAGCAGGTCTTACCAGCACGCCAAAGACGCTTTCTCCATGGCTTTTTTACGACGAAGACGGCTCGCAGCTCTTTGAGCAGATTACCCGGCTCCCGGAATACTACCTGACGAGGGCTGAGCGCAAGCTGTTCTCCCAGTATGCGGATCAAATTATTGACGTCGCCGCAGAACCTGCAGGAAACGATCCCGCTCCTATCCTTACCTTGATCGAACTTGGAGCAGGAACAGCAACCAAGACCGGAATTCTGCTTGAGGCTGCAGTGAAGCGGCAGGGAAGCGTTGTCTATCAACCTGTCGACGTGTCGGAGACTGCATTAGCTGAGGCAACAGAGAACATTCGCTCGCACATACCCGGGGTGATTGTCCGCTGCCAGGTGGCCGACTACACCACCCAGGCGCTCCCTCTCAATCGGCTTCCAAACACCCGAACGCTTGCTCTCTACATCGGCTCGAGCATCGGCAACTTTTCACCTGCAGATGCTCTTGATGTCCTCAGGAATCTCAGGGCTCAGCTGATCCCCGGTGACAAGCTGCTTCTTGGAACTGATCTGGCGCCCGGAGATGGAAAGAGCGTAGCGCAGCTGCTCGCAGCCTATAACGATGCTTCAGGCACAACTGCTGCCTTCAACCGCAATGTTCTACTGCGGATCAATCGCGAACTCGGAGCCAACTTTCATCCCGACGCATTCGAGCATCGAGCCATCTGGAATTTGCTCGAGTCGAGGATAGAGATGCATCTTTTCGCTCGGGTCGCGCAGCAGATCGATATCCCTGCTAATGCAGCAGGCGAGGCTCTGACGCTGCGCATTGCACCGGGAGAATCGATTCACACCGAAAACAGCTACAAGTTTACGGTCGAGCGCGTGTGTGAGATGCTGGACTCCGCAGGTTTTCGCCTCACCAATACCTGGCATAACCCGGAACATCGTTTTGCGGTCAGCCTGGCAACGGCAGAATAGAACAAGATCGTGGACTGTGCGTTCTCAATCTCAGAAATCAGCTTCGATCTCTACGCCAGTCGCCACTCTTGCCTCCGCTCTTGCTCAACAGTTCCACCTGCCGGATACGGATCCCCTTATCGAGTGCTTTGGTCATGTCGTAGATAGTGAGCGCCGCGACGGAGGCTGCCGTCATCGCCTCCATCTCCACGCCTGTGCCTGCTACAGTGGCTGCAACCGTCTCCAGTTCAATTCCGCCTGCCACTATCTTTGCTTCTACATCCACAAAGCTTAACTGCAAAGGATGGCACATGGGGATGAGTGCTGCCGTCTGCTTGGCGGCCTGGATACCGGCGAATCTTGCGACTTCCAGAGGATTGCCCTTTGGATTGACCGGCAGGGCAGCCAGCGCCTCGGCCGAAAGCTCCACGAAGGCCCTCGCCCGCGCTTCACGCCTGGTTGGCGGCTTTGCACCGACGTCCACCATGTGGGCCCGACCTTCCTTGTCATAGTGAGACAGCTTCATCTCTCTTAATCACGCCTCCGAACACATTCAGACTACAGCACCAGGCTGGCCTCCCTGCGGCAACGAACCGGAATCAGCGCGGCAGAACAGTAATGACATCCCCAGGGCGAAGACGTGGTGCATCGCCCGGCAGAATGGCGTAGCAGTTTGCGCGGGCATTGGCCGCCATGTCGCCGGAGCCTTGCCATACGATCAGCCGTACCTCAGGCCGTGCGCGGTTCGCTGTCAGTCGTGCCGGCAAAACTCGAGTAACCCCAGGCCTGGGTTCTACGGCATCCATCAATGTTGCCTGCGCGAAATTCGGGCCATCTACCATGCAGCCGCCAAGTGCGCTCAGAAGGGTCGCTCCGAAGCAGGAGAAGGTGACCAGGGTCGAAACCGGATTGCCGGGAAGCCCAAAGAAGTAAACCTCCCGGGCTCCGTCTCGCGCAGGCAGGCGGCCAAAGACAAGCGGCTTTCCGGGCTGCATCTTCACTCCGGTGAAGAAGAACTCAGCGCCCATCGATAACAGCGCCTGCTCGACCAGGTCGTACTCGCCCATCGAAACGCCTCCGGAAAGCAGAATCATGTCTGCCTGTCTCGCCTCTTCCATCGCTGCCCTGATGGCCTCCCTGCGGTCGGGGACAATCTTGCGGATCAGCGGGGTGCCGCCGAACTCGGTCACCAGTGCGGCCAGACCGTAGCTGTTCGAGTTCCGTATCTGGTGGGGTCCGGGAGCTTCAGTCACATCCACAAGCTCGTCTCCGGTAGCGAGAATGGATACTGTCGGTCTGGTGAAGACCTCCAGCGTCGCCGCTCCACAGGCCGCCGCCAGTGCGATCGCGGGAGGATCCAGGCGAGTCCCGGCCTCAAGTATCACATCCCCCTCCAGCGCCTCGCTCCCTTGGGGGACGATATTGTCGCCCTCCTCGATCGATCGGCCCTCCATCAGTCGAATTGCCGCCATCTTATGCGTGCCGCTGCGCTCCACGTGCTCGACCATTACTACGGCATCAGCGCCCTCCGGTACCGGCGCTCCTGTCATGATGGCTACAGCCTCATCGACGGGGAGAGGCCCCTTCCACTCTGAACCAGCGGCAATCTCTCCCGCCACCGCCAGCCATGCTCGTGCCATTGCATCGTCTGCCCGAAGGGCAAATCCATCTCTCGTCGATCGATGGAATGGTGGCTGGTCGCGGTCCGCGGATATGGCAGTACTCAGGACACGGCCAAGGCAATCGGCAATCTTAACCGTCTCGGTCGAAGGCGGCTCAAGCTCTCCGGACTTTGCCTGCACGATCGCGAGGGCCTCGTCGAAGGTGACGATGTGCTCGCCTGTCTGGTGTCTGTGTGCATCTCCTGCTCTCATCCGGCTTTGCCCTTCCTTTCCACCTGTCCAGAATACAAACAGAAAGGCCCCGGCTGAGCCGGGGCCTTTGTTTGCAGGTGAGGAGCTTACTTCTTCCTTCCAGCCTTGTAGCTGGACTTGATCTCCGCTCCAATACCCTGAAGGATACCCTTGACTTCTTCTACCCGAGCCTGCTCATTCGGATTGGAGGAGGCCAGTTCGATGAAGTCCTGGTAAGCCTCAACGCATCCTGGAGGAGCAACGATCTTCTGGGTCTTGGGATCTACGGTCGCCTTCGGGATGAGGGCCTGACCCTTGATGTAGTACGCGTCAGCACGCTTCGGATCGGCCGAGATGGCTTTATCCGCAGCAGTTGCAGCCTCATCCAGCTTGCCCGCGTTGTAGAGGGTTGCGGCCTCGTTGTAGTAATACATCCCGGCGTTATCGGGCTTCGCCTTGGCAGCCTGCTCATATGCGTCAGAAGCGCCCTTGCCGTCGCCGCTCTTGGCCAGAGCCTGGCCCATCTGGTTGTAGGCTGCAGCCGTTGTCTCCACGTTCGGTTTCTTCGAGGCAGCGTTCGCGTCGATCGCCTTCTTGTAGGAAGCAGCAGCCTCCGCATACTTGGCCTGAACGGCAGGATCGGTCGGCTTGCCCGCCGCTTTCGCAGCCTTGGCAGCGGCATCCGCAGAACCAAGCTGAGCGTCGCCCAGTGCTACCCACAGAATGCCTTCATCGGGCTTTTGCGAGGTCGCCTGCTGCATGGCCGTGATGGCCGAATCGAAGTTGCCAGCTTTTGTATCATTGCGCGCCTGTGTCAGAAGCGCATTCAGATTGGCAATCTTCGCGTTGGCCTGCATCACTTCCGAGTTCTTCTTCTTGAACTCCTCCAGCTGCTTCTTCTCCTCCGGAGTCATCTTGTCGATGTACTCTTTGCGGGTCATGTCGAAGTTCAGCAGGTGGTCTTCGCCAGGAGCGAAGGTGACATTGTCGATGTAATCGACGGTCTTGTCGTCTACGTATACGACGGCCAGGTAGCTGCCGGGCGCAATCCCGGAGCCCTTGAAATTGCCGGAAGCGTCGATATCGAATGTGTTGGTGTACTTGCGGCTTTTCTCGTCACCAGAGCGGTCCTGCGTCAGCTTGACCTGGCCCTTCGTGATCGGAGCACCGATAGCGTTATTCACATGTCCGTGAACGCTAGCCTGTTCCGCGCCCTGCGCCCATCCATTCTGGGTCGCAAGAGCGAGAAAAAGCGCCAGGCAGATTCCCAGCCCCGTGCTCCACTTTCTTTCAATACGGTTCATCATTCGTTCTCCCTGGTTTCAGTTCACGTCTGACCGTTCCTTGGGCCTGTCGCGTCTGAGTATCGAAACTTATGGCATCGCTGCCGCGTTATTAGATGCAGTTTTTGGGGCGGCATAGGGTATCGGATCCACCGCGCCAGCCTCGCGAAATGCTCGCAAACGTAAGAAGCAGCTCTCGCACACCCCACACGCCTCCCGTTCGCCGGAATAGCATGACCAACTTACATGGAATGGAGCGCCTAATTCAACTCCAAGCCGCACAATCTCGTGCTTCTTCATATGAATAAGCGGGGTCTCCACCCGGATATCGCCCACCTTGGTTCCCTGGCGAATCAGCTCGTTGAACGCGTCATAGTAGGCCGGACGACAGTCCGGGTATCCCGAGCTGTCCTGCTCGACTGCCCCGATAAAGATCTTTTTCGCTCCCAGAACCTCGGCCCAGCTTACTGCAGCTGCGAGAAAATGTGCATTTCGGAAAGGAACGTATGTCACTGGAATTTCTGCACCGATCGAGCTCTCCTCAGCCGGTGCATCCGGGACGGCGATAGTCTGATCGGTAAGGGCTGAGCCCCCGATCCTGCGAAACAGATCCATCTTCAGCGCCAGAAACTCTCTGGCTCCGGCAAACCGGGCTATCTCCTCAGCCGAGGTTCGCTCCTTGGCCTCCGTCCTCTGTCCGTAGCTGAAGTGCAGGGCGTACACGTCATGTTCGCGTGCCGCCAGCGACGCGCATACCGTCGAATCCATTCCTCCAGAGAGGCATAGTATCGCGCGCGGTCGTTCCGAATCTATCATCTGAGTATCCTTTATCATACGTTCGCGCCTTCAGCGTCGCATCACAGCGACGATCCGTTTTCTGGTGCGCTGTCCAGCAGACCGCGTGCCTCGGTCTCGTCCCTGCGATGCACCATCAGCCGTGCCCTGAACGCGGCACCCAGCAGTTGATTGGCATTCTCGCCTTGGAGAAAACACTCAAATCCCGCTGTTTCCAGCAAGCCTTTCGCCATCTGGGCTTCCATGGGGTCCTCAAACCGAGCTACCGTGACGAACTGCTCCTGGTCGAATCCCTGCGGAAATATCAGCTCGTCCATAGACCCTCTCACTTGATCTCGTACGATTGCAGCCGTGCTGTAATCGTTCCCCAGAATAGACTTGCGCGGACCTGTACCGGGATATGCCGCGCATCGTCGGTATACCAGATCCAGATTTTGCCCCGGTTTTTAACCACGCCTTCGTCTGCAGTCGGCTGCACCCGAATCGTCTGGAACGTCCCAGCAGGAGTTTTGATCTCTTCCTTCGTCTCGACTTTCATCGTCACAGTGACGGTGCGCATCGCATCGGCCAGAGGAAAGCGGAAATCCTGTCCAACGGTTAAGGGGTGTGAGCCGACATAAAATATCGCCGAGAGCGAGTCGGTGACGCATGCCGGAATCGACGCCGTAAGCTGCTTGCTCGTACCCTTTACGAGATTTCGCTCGACCAGCGTCTGCTTGCCTTCGCTGTAGTTGAAGTTCAGGTCGCTGGAGATCTTCCTGCGGCCCTCGAGCGTTTGCTTCGAAAATCCCGAAGAGCATCCTGTCTTGATATCGAAGGCGGACTGGAAACGGTCCACAACCGGGAAGAGCATCGTCACACCGCCCACTGTATCTGCCGTGGCCGTGATCTTTTGCGTCGTCCCGTGCTGCTCAATCTGGAACGTGGCGACGGCTGCGGTGAATACCCGCCAATCAACCGAGTAGCTAAGAGTTTCCTTTGCCGGGAAGACGTAACCAGCTGGCGGTGGCTGAAGTGTAGGGATCGTCACCGGAGCGGGCAGTGGCGGAAAGAGTCGCCGGGTCATCGACTGGGCATTGCCGACTGCGGCGGCCAGCCAGCATAACAGTATCGGGAGAAGGAGGACCGTGAAACGTTTCGACAGAGCTAACTCACTCGGTTTGGAATTGAAGGCCTAAGAATAAAGCCGTTGATGGAACTTTCACCAGCATCCTCAAAGAAATCCGGCTGCGGGGATCGCTCTCTGGCCGCCTCCCGCGTTTTCAGGCTCCCTATCTGCGATAGAGCAGCAGCGCCGCCAGCGCTCCATAAAGAGCCGCCACGCCGATAAATGCATTGTACTCGCGGTGATGCAGGTAGCGCTCCCGCGAGAACCGTCCCGCAGGTAAGCCGCTCGGTGCCGCAGTGAGCCGCGGCAATAGTCTGGGGACCTGCTCGGCATACTCGTCGAACCCGGAAAAGTTCGCCCTTAGGTACCCCTCCTCCGAACGAATCGTCGGCAGATAAATACCCAGAAACCCAACGGCGAGCGCGACGAATAGGATCCAGCTTCCTGCAGCCACCGCAAACCCATAGGCAATAAGCATCGAGCCAAGGTATAGCGGATTCCGAGTGTATGCATAAGGTCCGGTGCGGGTCAGCTCAGCGTTCTTCTTCACATATCCGGCGGCATACGCTCGCAGCCACACACCGGGAATGACAAGAAGCAGGCTCAGAAGCATTAGCTTCCACGTAGGCCGTGCCAGCCATAGAAACAGCACTGCAAATAAGAATCCCAGCGGTACGCGGATACGCCGCGCTATGCGCTGCCAACTGCTACGTTCACTCACTCGTCTACCTTACCTGTCTATCTAACCCCGGGTGGCCTTTAAAAGTTCCCATGTCGCGGAGACCACCTCATCTACTGTAATCTCCAGCAGTCCGGCCTCCGGTTCAGCCAGGCGGCGATGGTCCTGCCGCTCTCCGCCATGACGAAGAACCTGCGCTCTTGTGCCGTATGGTCCGTTACGGGCAGGATCTGTCGGACCAAATAAAGCCACTACAGGACGGCGCATTGCAGCTGCGAGGTGAAGAGGGCCTGTGTCCCCAGCGATCACGACTACCGCTCTCCGCGTCAGCTCCATCAGTTGTGGTATGTTCCCCGCGATCTTTACCGCACATCCACCGCTTGATTCGAGCACTCTCTCCGCGACTGGATCGATCGGACTGGTTGCATTGACAACGACCGGAATTCCTCGGCCAGAGAGTTCCCTCGCTACCGCGCCAAACCGTTCAGAAGGCCACTGCTTCGCTCCCCATCCCGCTGTAGGGCAGATCAGGGCATATCCTCTTCCTTCCGTCCCCAGCCCTGACAGCGAAGCCTCACAGATTCGCTCTGCTTCGCGGTCCACCGGAAAATCGACCTCGGCGGCTGAAAGCGGCAGTCCTACGGATTGGCCCAAAAGCTCACATCCCTGTTCCACCACGTGGGTTGCGGTCACCGGAATGGTTTCTCGGTAAAGCCATCGGGCAGGGGTCTCGCGAGGTTCCGCAGGCCCATAGAACCTGTCCGCGGCCGTCATTTTTCCAATTACGGCTGACCGGATCGATCCCTGCATGTCCACGCACCATTGAAAGTGCTCTTCTCGTAGCTGATGCCTCAGGCCCCTGATCTGTGAAAGCGTTTCTGTGGAAAAAGGTCTCTTCTTCCAGAGCCTCGTCTCGGCCAGGAAGACCTGGTCTACAACGGCCTTCGCCGCGGGACCAGAGGTGGCGCGCAACAGAGGGCACCAGCGTGGCTCGATGACCCAGCCGATCGAGCAATCCGGCCTTGCATTCTTTAATGCTGCGGCGGCCGGCAGCGCGTGGAGCACGTCGCCCATAGCCCCAATCCGCACAATCAGGACGCGACTTCTCTTCTCAAAGAAGGGTTCAGATTGATTTCTGCTGGCCAAGCGCTCATTTTCTCATGGCCGTTCCTGCGCTCTTCTGCGATCCAGCTCCGAGACCATCTTCACCAACTGACCAAGCGCTTCTTTTTCGTCCAGCAGTTCGACGTTGAGTCGAGCGACAACCAGCTGCCCGGCTGATTCCAGCCGTTCCCGCATCGTCCCCGTCAGCTTTACGGCATCCTTTTCGGTCGTCACAAATCCATTTGCGCCTCGCACCCGGGCCCGGTCCAGAATCCGCACGATGTCACTTTCGCGGTAGGCGTGGTGGTCAGGAAAAGTGACCGTCTCCAAGGGCTCATAACGGGATGCCATCAGCATCCGCGTGAAGTTGTCGGGCCGTGCGATCCCGCAGAAGGCAAGCGGCAGTGTGGGAAGATGTTCGTCCTCCGCCAGTGCAACCGTGCGCCGAATCGTCCAGACAGAAAAGCTCCCGCCTTCGCGACGCAGTTGATCCAGAACCTCCTCCAGCTCTGCAGCCTCCTCCTCGCGGACCACCACAACATCCGCTTCCGCAGCTGCCAGGACCGGCTCGCGCAGGTTTCCCGCAGGGAGCAGGTGGTCCCGAACGTCCTCAAGCGTCAGCAGGACAATATCCACATTCCGGGCAAGATCCAGGTGTTGAAATCCGTCATCCAGCAGATGCACTCTCACCTTGTCATCGCACCAGTCCTGTTCCGACAGTAGACCCGCACGATAGCGGTCCGCTCCTGCAAACACCGGCGCTCCGGAGCGTTGGGCCAGCAGCACCGGTTCATCTCCGTGCCAGGCAGGATCGTCGTGGGCGTCCACGCGCTCAAGCAGGTTCGAGGCCCTGCCGTACCCTCGGGTTAGAATACTGACGGCGTAGCCGCGCCTTCGCAGAACGCCCGATAGCAGGATCACCATCGGTGTCTTTCCGGCGCCTCCCGCCGAGATGCTGCCCACGCTGATGACAGGCGAAGGCAGCCTTCTCTGTTTTAGCCATCCCAGCTTGTACATCCGCCGCTTGGCTGAAACGATCGCTCCGTAAACAGACGAGAGAGGAAGCAGATTCTTGCGCATGCGATTCATGAACTCTTCCTCTTCAGCAATTCCACTAGGCATTCTACGGTGCGCGCTGTAGCTCCGGCCTGGCCAAGAAACACCTCGTGGCCGCGTTCTCCTATCGTCCGGGCCTTGCCTCCATCTGTCAGCAAGTCACTCAGGGCGGCCCCCAGCTCTGAAGGCTCAACAATCCGAATCGCTTCGACGGAGCGCATCGTGTCCACAATCTCACGAAAGTTCTCCGAAGATGGGCCCATAACAACCGGAACCCCAAACCGTGCCGGCTCTAACGGATTGTGGCCACCCTGGGGGACCAGGCTTCCGCCCACAAAGGCGACTTTGCCAAGCGAGTAAACCGACCCCAGGTCGCCAATTGTGTCCAGCAAAATGACCCCGTCGCTTCGCTGCTCGTGGCCCGGACCGAGGGCACTGGCACGCAACAGATCAAATCCCGCCGTCTCAATCAGCCCGGCGACGGCGCCGAAGCGTTCCGGTCGCCGAGGCGCCAGAATCAGAACGGCACTCGGATGCTCTTCCAGCACCTTAGGCCATTCGCGCAACAGCAACGTCTCTTCGCCATCCAGGGTGCTTCCCGCCACAATAATGGGGGCGTCTTCAGCCAGCAGCTCGCGGAGGCGGGTTGTCATTGGGGTGTTCTCCGCCGCCCTGACGTCGTATTTCAGATTCCCGCTCACGCGGACGCGATCGGCAGGAGCCCCAATCTGAAGGAACCGCGCGCCATTCTCTTCGCTCTGTGCCAGAATCAACGAAATCCGTTGCAGGATGGGGGCCCACAGGTGCTTCAGGCGCAGATAGCGGGGAAGGGAGCGATCCGAGACTCTGCCATTGACCACAGCGATGGGAATACCCCCAGACGCGCAGGTTTCAATCAGGTTCGGCCACAGCTCGCTCTCCATCAGCACGACCATTTGAGGCTGTAGAACTCGAAGATACCGCCGCATCAGGGCGGCGAAGTCCAGGGGCATGTAGAACACCGGCGAATGGCTGCCAAACCGCTCACGCGCCAAATGTTGACCCGTCTCAGTCGTAGTGGAGATTGCGATGACCCAATCCGGCATCTGGCCCCGAAGCGCCCGAACCAGCTCCGTGGCGGCCATGACCTCTCCAACCGAGACGGCATGGAGCCAAATCACCTTGCGTCCGGCAACAGCTTCAGCCATACCTGCCGGAATCCTGCCAAGTCGGCCGGCGAGGCCTGCGCGATACCGTCCGCTGGTCACCATTCGTACCAGCCACCACGGCGCGCCCACCACCAGCGCTGCCGCCAGTAGCGCGCTATAAACCGCCAGAATCAAACGAGCCGTCCCCTTGCTTTACCAGGTCTATCAGCGAAGATGATAATCAACTTACCGATGAAGTCCTACCTCCACGCTGATTCAGCACGGTTACCTCTGGTTGTTTTCCTTCTGCTCACCGTGGCGCTGCCAGGTTTCGCGGGCGGGAAGAAAATCGATCCGCCCAAACCAGCAAACCAGTATGTCGCCTTCGATTCGCATCCCCAGGAGCACGTCTCCGTCGCGATCGATCCCTGCACAGAGGTCCGGAGTTGCGATTTCTTTCGCCTGCCTTATATTCGTCACTCGATGATTCCGGTCCGCGTCATCATCACCAACGACTCTGATTCCGCCCTAGACCTGAGCCAGGCAAGGATGCAGTTCATCGCCCGCGATGGCGAAAAGTACCCTGCAGCGAATCTTGACGACCTCAATCGCCGCTTGTTTTCCACTAAGGCGGCGGTCGGCCGCAAGGTCCCTATCGTTCCGATTCCAATCCCGATCCATCATCCACCCGTAGATAAAAAGATCACCCAGGATGATGATGACTTCGGTTTCAAAACAACGACCGTAGCCGCCCATTCAACGATTGGCGGGTATCTCTTCTATGACATCAAGGATTTGGAGGACCCGGCACTGAAAGGGGCAGAGATTTACGTCAAGATGATCCACACGGCAGGCGGAAAGGAGCTGTTCGCATTTTCCATCCCCTTCGATAAATGGCTCAACACGCGGAAGACAGATAAATCTGCGTCGACTGCATCTCGCTGAGGAGAAGACCTTGTCCGAACCATCCAGATCTCCTGACACGACCTCCCTGCTGATCCGTGAAGCTCGTCCTGAGGATGTTCCGGAGATGCTCCTATTTATCCGCGAGCTTGCCGAATATGAGCGGCAGCCTCAAGCTGCGGTTGCAACGGCCGCGGATCTCCTGCGGGACGGCTTCGGAGACAAGCCGGTGTTTCAATGCCTTATCGCTGAGTGGGATGGTCAGCCGGCGGCAATGGCGCTCTACTTCCCGTTTTACTCGACGTGGCGGGGCAATGCCGGAATCCACCTTGAAGATCTCTTCGTACGTCCGCAGTATAGGCGAAAAGGTATTGCGAAGGCTTTGTTTGCGCGGCTGGCCGCGATTGCTCTAGAACGGGGAGACCGCTTCCAGTGGCACGTTCTGGACTGGAACCGGATGGCCATCAACTTCTATGAGCAGATGGGAGCCATCATGCTGGACGAGTGGCGCATCATGCGTATTGATGGCGAAGCGCTCGAGGCGCTAGCAGCCCATTCTTCCTGAAACAGCCTGGCCACGAGCGGCGCGAGCAAACTGCGCCGACCCGCAGCCAGGCAACTCATCTTTTATTACGCGACAGACGATGCGAACCTGCGCCGCAGAGCGACCAGCACACCGGGAAGGCCAGTGCCGAGCAGCAGCAGGGTGCCCGGTTCGGGAGTAGCAGCTGTGCTAACGTCGACGCTAGTCCCGGAGAACGGCGCGCCATAGGTGTTCAGGACGACTCCATTCAGCGAGTCTCCCACGCCATAGGTCAGGCCTACTCCCGGTAGTACGCCATTGCTCCACAGATCCACGCTATAACCACCCTCGACGTGGAAGAGCATGCCGTAAATATCGAGGACTCCACCACCGAAGGGATACGGAGGCTCAGGATCCCCGGGGGCAGGCGGTGGGCAAACCGCAGGCGAGTTTCCGCCGGGGAAGAAGAGATTGTCATACGAGAAGCCGAAGCCATCCGCCTGCGAACCCGGGGGAATGAAGGTTCCGTCTGGATTGATGTTCGAAGGCAGCGATGTCGTCTGAAGCCCTGTGATGGCGCCCGTGAAGTTTGCGATGGAGTCGGTGAATGTTCCCGTGATTCCAGTGATCTGGTAGCCGCCGGGTACTCCGGGAACTGGCGTGTTGGATACGTTGATCACGCCGGACCCGCTGAGGCCGCCGCCATTAAAGGCAAAGCTGTAGGAATCGGCCCTGGCTGCCGGGACAACTGCAAGGCTGGTAGCGAGAGTAATCAGCCCGAAAAACCTGGCGCGCGTCGAGACACACTGCCGTGCGCGGTCAGCCATAGCGGCTACCGTACGTCTGCCGGATAAGTTCATCTGTTTCCTCCTGGAATAAGTAACGAGGGGCCCGTTGCATCCTTGGGGAGGGAAGCCCAGAGTTCCATGCCTATTTCGCAATGTCGTCGATCACGCCGAAGGAACAGCTGGGAGGATCACTGCGGAGAGAGGAATGGAGGTGAATGGGGCGAATCTTCTCTGCCACCTCAAAATTCGTAGCCGCGTTCTCGCGCAACAGCTCGAGAGACAATAGGAAGGATGAAGAGAATAAGAGTCATTGGCGGAGGGCTTGCAGGCCCGGAAGCCGCGCTCCAGGCGGCAGCTCTTGGTTGCGGTGTCACCCTGTACGAGATGCGACCCGTACGATCGACCGAGGCGCATCAGACGGCGGATTTTGCCGAACTGGTCTGCTCAAACTCGCTCAAATCGGAGAGCGAGAACTCCGCGCCGTGGTTGCTGAAGCAGGAGATGCGTCGAGCCAACTCCTTCCTGCTGGCTGCAGCGGATGCTACGGCAGTTCCCGCAGGCCACGCTCTCGCGGTCGACCGGCAGGAGTTTTCGGCTAGGGTCGCGGCCCTGATCGAGCAGAACCCTCGGATCAGCGTCGTGCGTGAGGAGATTACAACACTCGACGAAAACTCCGATGAGATCACAGTCCTCGCGACCGGCCCGCTTACGTCACCTGCGCTTACAGCAGAACTGCAGCGGCTTACAGGATCGCAACATCTGGCGTTTTACGACTCCATCTCTCCCATCGTCGATGCCAGCACGATCGACATGGACAAGGTTTACTTCGCGGCCCGCTGGGATAAAGGGACTGCGGATTACATCAACTGCCCATTTACAAAAGAGGAGTACGACCGCTTCATTGAAGCTCTTTCAAATGCGGAGACCGTTCCCGCAAAAGAATGGGAACAGATTCCGTCGGGATGCGAAACCGGGGTAAGCGAACCGAAGTACTTTGAAGGCTGTCTTCCAATCGAGGAGATTGCGCGCCGCGGGCGCGACACCCTTCGTTTCGGCCCTATGAAGCCTGCAGGGCTGACGAATCCGAAGACGGGTCGCTGGCCGTATGCCGTGGTTCAGTTGCGCCAGGAAAATCTACGGGCCGACTCCTACAATCTGGTCGGTTTCCAGAACCATCTGAAGTATGGCGAACAAGCGCGCGTGCTGCGGCTGATCCCCGGCCTGGAGAATGCAAAGTTCTTGCGTTACGGTCAGATTCACCGGAACACGTATATCAATTCGCCGACCGTTTTGACGGAAACACTTCAGCTTCGTGCGCACCCCAACATTTTGATCGCGGGCCAGTTGAGCGGGGTGGAGGGTTACACCGAGTCAATCGCTGGAGGGCTGCTTGCAGGGCGCTTCGCCGCAGCGCTCGCGCACGGCGTAGTGCCGATGACTCCGCCACGCCTCAGCGCTCATGGCTCCCTCGTTCACTACATCACGCATAGCGAGGCGAAGAACTTCCAGCCGGCAAATATCACCTTCGATCTGCTTCCACCCCTCGAAGAGGAGCTACGAAAGAAGATTCGCGACAAGAAGGAGCGCCACCGCATTCAGTGCGAGCGCGGGCTTGCCGCGTGGAATGAGTGGCTGTCGGCGACGGGCGCTGGGGCAGCATCTGCATCGAGCTGAGTGTCGTCCCTGTGTCTCGCCCGGAGCAGATTTCATGCTGCTGGCAAAATGCAGGGATCCTTCGCTTTGTTCAGGATGACACGTAAACGGGCTGTCTATTCGGCAGTCTTTTTGTTGCGGGCGCGTATCTTGAACCAGATTGGCGATCCTATAAATCCAAACTTGTCGCGGACCTGGTTGGCGAGGAAGCGCTCGAAGCTGAAGTGCAGCTTTACGTCCTTGTCGGTGAAGAGCACAAATGTCGGTGGCGCCACCGCTGCCTGCGTCATGTAATAGATCCGGACCCGCTTGGACATCGGCACCGATGCCTTCTGGAAGTCGATGTTGTCCAGGAAGCGGTTCATGTTTCCGGTGGTGATGCGCTTGCGCCGTTCGCGGGCGACCAACTCAACCTTCTTGAAGACCTGATCGACACCTTTGCCTTCAGCAGCCGAGATAAAGAGCAGGGGAGCATAGTCCAGGTACTTCAGGGCATCGCGAACCTGCTGCTCGTAAACTTTCTTGTCCGCAGGAGCTTTGCCGTCGGTGCGTCCTGTGGTCACAGCGTCCCATTTGTTGACGACGATGATGACGCTCCTGCCGCTCTCGTGCGCGTAGCCCCCAATGTTGGCATCGAGTGCGGTCACGCCTTCCGTGGCATCGATGATCAGAAGCGAGACGTCGGCAGCCTCAAGATGTTTCCGCGCCATCACCACGGACAGCTTCTCGGCCATGAGCTTCGTCTTGCCCTTGCGACGGATTCCGGCTGTGTCGACAAAGCGGAAGCTGTGCCCGTTGCGCTCGACTACCTCATCGACGGCATCGCGCGTTGTCCCGGCGATAGGGGAAACGATAGCTCGCTTCGTTCCGGTCAGTGCGTTCAGAAGGGTCGATTTGCCGACGTTTGGCCTGCCGATGATGGCGATCTTCGTCTCTGTCTGTAGAAACTCGCCGTGGCTGCGGAGCTTGCGCGCGGGTGCGGGGCCATCTTCATCTTCGGCCATCTCGTCTTCGGCAGTCAGCATGACCTCGGTCGGCTGCTCAGAGACGATCTCGGGCGGTAGCGCGGCAAAGACTTCGTCAAGCAGGTCCCCTACTCCGGTGCCGTGTTCGGCAGAGATGGGAAGGAGCTGACGAAGCCCCAGGCTGCGGAAGTTCTCTGCGCTGGCCATCAGTTCGGCTGCGTCGATCTTGTTAACAGCCAGGAAGACAGGCTTGCCGCCGCGCATCAGAAGACGGGCGAGTTCCATATCGGGGGCGGCGAGTTCCGTGCGTCCATCGACCACCATGACGATCACATCCGCCTCAGCAAGCGCCACCTGCGCCTGGCGGAAGATCTCGCTGGGAATGAGGGCCTCGTCGTCGGGTACGACTCCGCCGGTATCGACGACGCGTACCGTGCGTCCGGCCCATTCCATCTCCCCGTAGATGCGGTCACGCGTAATGCCGGGCTCGTCACCCACGATGGAACGGCGAGTGCCGGTAAGTCGGTTGAAAAGGGTAGATTTCCCAACGTTGGGGCGCCCACAGACCGCGACCAGCGGGCCCTGCTCTGTGGCAGCGCGAGATGTGACTGGCGCACCAGAGGACTGCGTCACCGTCGCGTTCAGGGGCTCTTCGGCGAGCCTGTCGCCGTGCAGAACCTGGACCGCGACGGTCCGGACGCTCGCCGGCGGCCGTCGTGCCCCTCCGCGAAGGGGAACTGCAGCCTCGCGCTCTGGGGACTTTTTAGGCAGGCGCTTCAGCTTTTCCGCCGCGGCCTTCTTGGCGGAGAGCTGCTTGCGTTTGCGTGGATCGACGGCGCCGGTTGTTGGCGCTACCTTGGGGGCGCGACCCTTCTTGGGACGCGTGCTGGCCTGGCGGTGTTTTTTACCGAGCCTCTTCTGATCGTTTTTTGCCACCGGGAAGTCCAGCTTTCTCCTCGCCCGCATGGTTGGGGCGAGATGATTCCAGCAACGCCACTTAGCATCTGACGTTGTGCAACCTGTCTATTATAGAAACGAGCGGCTTCTTTGCCGCTTCTTCGCCTTGTCCGCCTCATCTTCCATCCCGGTTCTGCCTCCACCGCTCCAGCCAGGCGAGCGCCTGCCGACCCTGCACGAGTTCTTCGCGCCGGGAGGAATTTTGTCGCGGTCGTCGTTGGCGTTTGAGCACCGCCAGGGGCAGTACGAGATGGCAAGAGCGATCGAGAGGGCCTTCGAGGACAAGCGCCACCTGATCGTAGAGGCTGGGACGGGGACAGGCAAGACACTCGCGTATCTGCTGCCGGCACTGCGCAAGGCTCGTGAAAACCAGCAGCGGGTGATCATCTCTACCGGGACGAAGAACCTGCAGGAGCAGCTCTACTTCAAGGACGTGCCGTTTCTCGAATCGCTCCTGGGACCGCTGAAGGTCTGCTACATGAAGGGACGCGGCAACTATCTCTGCCGTCACAAGCTCTATGCTCTGCGCGATAATCCGCTGCTGAATGGCCTGGAAGAGATCGAGCAGTTTCACCAAATCGCCGCGTGGGAGAAAACGACGGAGACGGGCGATCGCGCGGAGATCGATACGCTCCCCGAGACCTCAGCGCTGTGGCACAAGATCGACGCTCGGACGGAGGCCTGCCTTGGCCAGAGCTGTCCGGACTGGGAGCAATGTTTCATCACGGCCATGCGGCGCAAGGCCCTGGAGTCAGACATTGTCATCGTCAACCACCACCTGTTCTTTGCGGATCTCAGCATCAAGCAGCAGGCGGCGAATGCGCCCGATGCGGGAATCCTTCCTGAGGCTGCGGCGGTAGTCTTTGACGAGGCGCATGAGCTGGAAGAGGTGGCCTCGAATTATTTCGGAATCGGGCTGAGCACCCAGCGCGTCGACGAGCTGGTGCGCGATATCGAGATGATGTTGCGTGCCAAGCAGGCCTCGACCTCAGCGATTGAGAGCGCGTGTGGAACCCTGCAGAACCGCTCGCGCATGTTCTTTTCCGCGCTGCCGGACACCACGAATGGGCCGGGCCGGATGCCGTTCGTGAATCGTGCGGATTTTCTGGAAGAGAGCGGGGACTACTACACGGCGACTCTGAATGCGCTGACGCGACTCGAAGGCGAGCTCGACCGAGTGAAAAATGTGGATGAGGCGGCTGGGCTGCGTAAGCGTGCGGCGGACATACGAGCGCACCTTGCATTTCTGCTGGAATCGACAGACCACAACACGGTGTTCTGGATTGAGCGGCGCGCTACAGGAGGCGTACGCGGCCTGGCGCGAGGAGCGGCGCCGTCGGCATTCAACACCCACCTTCAGGCCACGCCGATCGACGTTTCGGAGCTGCTGGCGACCGCACTCTTCGGCAGCTACTCAAGTGTGGTCTTGACGTCGGCAACACTGACGGTCGCTGGAGGGTTCGAGCATATTCGCAAGCGGCTGGGGCTGGTCTCTCCGCGGGAGCTGGTCGTGCCCTCGCATTTCCAGTACGAACGGCAGGCCCTGCTCTACATGCCTCCTAATATGCCGGACCCGCGTGAGCCTGACTTCACGGACCGTGCAGCGGAGAGGGTTCGCCGTGTGCTGGAGATCACGCAGGGGAGGGCGTTCTGCCTGTTCACCAGCTACAGCCAGATGCGAACGATCTATGAGCGCATGCTGGCAGAGCTACCCTTCCCCTTGCTGCTGCACGGCACTGCGCCGCGCCACGTTCTGGTACAGCAGTTTCGGGAGACCCCTAACGCCGTTTTGTTTGGCACGTCGAGCTTCTGGCAGGGAGTGGACGTGCAGGGCGAGCAGCTGAGCTGCGTCATCATCGATCGGTTGCCCTTTGCTGTGCCGACCGATCCTGTCGTAGAGGCCCGTATGCGCGCACTGGAGGAGGCGGGCGGCAAACCCTTCTTCGACTACCAGATTCCGAATGCGGTGATCACGCTCAAACAGGGCTTTGGCCGCCTGATTCGCTCGCTTGAAGATCGAGGCGTTCTGATGCTGCTCGACCCAAGGATTCACCGGCAGCGCTACGGCCGCATCTTTCTCGACAGCCTGCCCCCGTACCGGCGAACCGACGACATTACAGATGTGGAGCGGTTTTTTCAAAGCGCCGTAGAATAAGAGCAGATGGGACGCAACCTCTATATCCTTGCCGCCACACTGTTTGTGCTGTCGCTGATCTCATGCGGGCTGGCCTATTCCAACATTGCGCAGCAGCCAGGTTCGCCGGGAGATACGGCGTTGTGGCGAACGACCGGGCTGGCGCTGCTTGTGTTGGCATTGGTGGTTGCGCTTTCGGGCATTCTGTCGTCGCTTTTTGAGCAAGTTGAGCGCAGATCCGAGGAAGAGCGCAGGAAGCGGCGCGGTCGTTAGCCGAACAGAATCGGTACAATAAGAAGAGGCTAGGCTGCTCCTTCGTCCTCCCTCAGATATCCTTGCGCAGCCTGTTGAAAGGTAGTGGAAACCTAATGTTTGAAGTGACTGTAGAAGCTGGATTCTCCTCGGGGCACTACCTGCGGAACTACCGCGGCAAGTGCGAGAATCCGCACGGCCACAACTACAAGGTCTTTGTAACGCTGATCGGCGAAGAACTGGATGAAGCCGGATTGCTGCTTGATTTCAAGCTGTTGAAGCAGGTGATGCGGCCTGTTGTGGGCTATCTTGATCACCAGATGATCAATGATCTTGAGCCGTTTACGACGGTCAATCCCTCGGCAGAAAACCTGGCGCGCTACTTCTACCAGGAGACGGCGAAGCAGCTTCACGATATGACCGATGGCCGCGTCCGGGTGAAGGACTGCACGCTCTACGAGACGGACACCAGCTTCGCGCGCTACTACGAGCAGATCTAACGCCATGCACCTCATTGAGCTGTACAAGTCCGTCCAGGGAGAGTCGTCCTTCGCTGGCTTGCCCTGCATCTTTGTGCGGCTTGCGGGGTGCAACCTGCGCTGCGCCTGGTGCGACTCCGAGTACACCTTCAGCGGTGGCAAGCCGTTTACGCAGGAAGAGGTGCTCTCAGCGATTGAAGCACTCGCGCCGTGCACGCTGGTGGAGTTCACCGGCGGAGAACCCATGCTGCAGGCCCGTGAGCTGCTGCCCCTGATGGAGCGTCTTCTGGCGGAGAACTACACCCTGATGATCGAGACCTCCGGCGAACGTCCTCTCGCCGAAGTTCCGAAGGCAGTCCACAAGATCGTGGACGTGAAGTGTCCAGGTGCCGGAGCTGCGGCGAACAGCTTTCGCATGGAGAATCTGGCTGCGCTCACGAAGAACGACGAGGTGAAGTTTGTCATCTCCGATCGCACCGACTACGAGTTCGCGCGGGACTTTATCCGCGATCACACCCTGGAACAGAAGACGGGACAGATCCTGCTCTCGCCGGCGTTCCAGAAGCTGCCAAGCCCGCTGCGCACGGCTGACAACATGGCGCTCGATCCTCGCAAGCTGGTGGACTGGATGCTGGAAGATGGCCTGCCTGCGCGTCTCTCGCTGCAGATCCACAAGTTCATCTGGGAGCCGCAGAAGAAGGGCGTCTAGGGTCGTTCGCCGCGCTTCTTGCTAACATCGAATATGCGCTTCTTTTCTGCTGTTCTTCTACTTCTGACCTCTACGTGTGCCTTTGCCCAGACCCCTCCCAAGCCGATTGAGGTGAAGGTCGTTGTCGTCAATATGTTCGAGGTAGGGGCTGACACCGGCGATGCTCCTGGCGAGTACCAGTACTGGGTAGAGCGTGAACACCTGAATCAGGTCTTTCCGTTCCCCCAGGGATATCACGACCTGCGGATGAACAAGGATGGTGTGCTGGGAGTGATGACCGGCGTCGGTAACGTTCGCGCAGCGGCGACCATCATGGCGCTGGGCTCGGATCCACGCTTTGACCTTACGCATGCGTACTTCGTTGTTTCGGGTATCGCTGGAATCGATCCGCATATGGGTTCGCTCGGGTCTGCTGTGTGGGCGGACTACGTGGTGGATGGCGATCTCGCTCACGAGATCGATGCGCGCGAGATTCCCACGGGCTGGAAGACCGGGTACGTTCCTCTGGGCAAGTCTGTCCCTTACGAGCAGCCGCGCCAGGCGCGCTTTGGTGACGATGGCAACGTCTATCGCCTTAATCCTGCGCTCGTGAACTGGGCCTTCAATCTGACCAGGGACGTAAAGCTGGAAGATACCGATGCCATGCGGACGCGCAGACAGCAGTTTGCGCCGGAAGCAGCAAAGCGTCCTCCATTCGTGTTGCGCGGCGGCAATCTCTCGGCATCGACCTTCTGGCACGGCAAGCTGTTGAGCCAGTGGGCGCACGACTGGGTGAACTATCAAACGGACGGAAAGAGCACCTACGCGGTATGTGGAATGGAAGATACCGGGACGCTGCAGGCGCTGACCTGGCTCGCCAAAGCCGGCAAGGTTGACATCCATCGCGTGCTGGTGCTGCGGGCAGCCTCAAACTACGACCAGCAGCGCGAGGGTGCTACAGCTGCCGAGAGTCTCGCCGAGACCAAAATTCGTCAGTACAGTGCCTATATGCCGTCTTTGGAGGCGGCTTACAAAGTAGGGCACATCGTTGTGGATGATCTGGTCACACACTGGAGCATGACGCGCGACCACATTCCCGGCGAATAGCTCCTAATCGATCATGCGGCGAACGATACTGCGGACCGTCTCCGTGGCGATGCCATAAACGATATGCGAGGCCAACTCGCTGATCTTCTCGCGTGTCGTCTCCGGTTTGGGCTTGGTGGCCAGGCCGATGATGGGCAGGGTGGAGTCATGCGATAGCGCAACCATAGCGATGCCGAAGCTAGCACCCTGCTTCGCCGTTGCGGGAGGGTAGAACTCTGCGACTGCGCCGTAGGCCGCACCGGTTGCTGCACCGATGCCCCAGTGAACCGTCTGCTTGGCTATGGGGTCCTGCTTGAGTCGGAGTGACTCAGAAAGCTCATCGGCGATCAGCGCGGCTGGTTCGGGCTCCCCGTGCACGCGCGGCGGGTAAGCTTTCTCGACGGCATATTTGGCTGCTGTACCTGCAATTCCGCCCAGAAGACCCGCGATGGCCCCCTTCATGATGGATCTTGTTCGTTTGCTCACAGAGTTCACCTCGGCAGTAGTTCCAGCTACTAGGATGCGGTGATCGAGTCAGGTGCCTGACGCCACGAGGGAAATCGTGCGAGGTTAGCCGACGTAGGCTGAGGCGTCCGTGGAATCCTCGCCGGAGCTCCAACCAATGGAGCGGAACACGAGCGTCAGCAATGCCGCGAGAAGAAGGTTCAACAGGAGCGCAGGAACAGCGGCATACATCGCCCAGGTGCCTCCCAGCCATGCAGGAAGGTGCAACGGATAGACAGAGCTCTTCAGGTGCAGTTCTGCAGCCATCGCCGTTCCCCAGGCCATTCCGCCTGCCCATCCTGCCAGCAGTGCCCAGGAGTCAAACCATCGTGTGAAGACGCCAATAACAATTGAAGGAACCAGCTGGCACATCCAGATTCCGCCCAGCAGCTGCATCTCAATCGCGTAGGGAGTCGGCAGGTAGAGCACGAAGACGAGAGCGCCGAATTTGACAAAGAGAGATATGATCTTCGCCATCGCGGATTCCTGGGCAGGAAGCATCCTGCGGCGAGCAACCGCCCCATACAGATTGCGGGTAAAGAGATTCGATGCGGCGATGGACATGATTGCCGCCGGTACCAGCGCGCCGATGGCGACTGCCGCAAGACAGAATCCGGCAAACCACTCCGGAAACGACTGCATAAAGAGCAGGGGCACGGACGAGCTGGTATCTGGCGTTTTAATCCCGGCAGCCAGAGCCAGGTAGCCGAGCAGCGCAATAAGCCCTAGAAGAAAACTGTAGGCGGGCAGCATTGCTGCGTTGCGTCGGACAACGTTGGCGCTGCTGGCCGAGAGCACCGCAGTGGCGGTGTGGGGATAGAGCATCAGCGCCAGTGCGGAGCCGATGGCAAGCGTCGAGTAGCCGAGAAACTGGCCGGGCTTGAGGAAGATGCTGGCCGCAGGAGTGTGGGTCGCCAGCGCCTGGTTTGCCAGCTCGAACACCCGGTGGTATCCCCCAAGTTTGACAGGGATGAAGATGATGGCCGCGAGGACCATGATGTAGAGCATCAGGTCTTTCACGATGGCAATTACCGCCGGAGCCCTCAAGCCACTCGAATAGGTATAAGCCGCCAGAATGATGAATGCGGCTGCCAGCGGCCACTCCCCATGCAGGCCCATGGCGGCAATCACAACCTTCATGCCGACCAGCTGAAGTGCAATATAGGGCATCAGGGCCAGCACGCCCGTAAGAGCGATGGCGATAGTGAGCCAGCGATTACCGTAGCGCCCAGCAACAAAATCAGCAAAGGTAACGTAGCCATGGCGGTGGCAGACGCGCCACAGGCGTGGAAGCACCACCATCATGTATGGATAAGCGATCACCGCGTAAGGGACAGCGAAGAAGCCGATTGCTCCAGCACCATAGAGCGCGGCGGGCACGGCGATCACGGTGTAAGCCGTGTATAGATCGCCGCCGATCAAAAACCAGGTGATCCAGGTACCGAAACTGCGGCCCGCCAGGCCCCACTCCTCAAGAGAGGCTATGCCGGATTCAGGACGTCGCCAGCGTGCTGCCCAGAAACCTGCCAGCGTAACCAGGAGAAAGAAGAGGCAGAAGACAGCAAGCGCAATGGGATGCAATCAGCAGTACTCCCCGGATGAAGATGGAATAAGAGCATCCTACCTTATGGGGAGACGGAGGTTTTCCGTTCTTCCCAATCCATGGAGAGATCAAAACGACTAGCCTCGGCCAGCATCGTTCCATTCGTAAGCCACGACGCCCAAATCCCCAAGGGTCTTCAGCACTGCCTCCACATTGCGACGGATCTGCGGACGCGCACTGGCAGGAGCATCATGCGCCTCTTCGATCGCAACAACTCGGCCATACGGCCACGCGTTCTCAGGCACGGCATTAAGGGCGGTCGGCAGATCGCTTAGCCGCACGTCCAGGTTGCGCCGCCTGGCATTGACCGGGCGAAGGAGTCCGCCTACACCCAGGGCGCTCGGATTGGCGTCGCCGATCAGTACATGCAGAGTCACCATGCTGCCCTGAACGGTAACGTACGGGTTCTCCCACGTATTCAGGCTCTGAACCGCCATGTAGCGGCTCTTGGAGGGAGGCGGAATCAACTCCATCTGCTGACGGGCGGCTTCGAGCGCCTGCTGGCGTTCGGCTGCAAGTCCGGGAATGGAACCTATCGCGGAGCCTCCATGGCATCCAGTCAGAGCAAGAGGAAGGGCGAGTGCGGTGGCGAGGACGATCGCAAGAGGGGATCGGCCGGTGGGGATGGACATATCAGCTATCAGCATACCAAAATTGCCCATATTCACTGTCATCTATGCCCTGGCACTCTGGTTTCTATCGATTCATCCAGCGCGGTGGCCGCTTCTCCAGAAAAGCCCGCGTGCCCTCTTTCGCATCTTCCGTCTCGCATAGTCTGCCGAAAATGTGGCTTTCCAGCCGCAGCGCAGAGTCCAGATCGCGGTGAGTACCCTCGTAGAAGGCCTCGAGACAGCCTGCAACCGCCAGCGGAGCCGCCTTCAGGATGAGCTCCGCAATCTGCCTGCCTCGCGCCAGAAGCTGCTCGGGTGAGACCACCTCATCCACGAGTCCGAGCCGAAGCGCCTCCGCGGCATCGATTCGCTCTCCGGTCAGCAGCAGCTTCAGGGCAGCCGAAGGACCGATCAGGCGGGGGAGACGCTGGGTTCCCCCGTATCCGGGGACTAATCCAAGACGTACCTCGGGAAGCCCAATCTGCGCTGTGCTGGATGCGATCCGCAGCGAGCAGGCCAATGCAAGTTCACAGCCTCCTCCGAGAGCGAATCCATTGAGCAGAGCGATGACGGGTTTGCCGCAGGTCTCAATCTGCCGAAAGATGGTCTGGCCTCGGTGAGAAAGAGCCTGCCCCGAGACTCGATCGAGCCCGGTCAGCTTGCTGATGTCGGCGCCGGCGGCAAAGGCCTTCTCTCCGGAACCGGTCAGCAGGATAACGCGCACGCGAGCATCATCCGCAAGCTGCGAGAAGATCTCCTTGAGGTCGGTGAAGACCTGGCTATTGAGCGCATTAAGCACCTGCGGCCGATTAAGGGTGACCAGCGCGAGTCCACCTTCGATGTCGCAGGTTACGGTGTCGAACGGATCGGTCTGTGTCACGCAAACACTCCTTCAGGCGATTTCTCAGGCGTCTCCGGAATGTGTCTGGAGCCCGGCGTTGACCTGTCAGGGCCGCCCGGAACGATAACGATACAATCGAACTCATGATCAAGGGAATGACGCTGGTTCGTGAGGTCGCCTCTGCCGACGCTCTCGAGAGATTCAGCAGCCTTATGCTGGCGCTGGGATTCGAGCAGGGAAAGGGATGGCAGGATGAGACCGGGCGCGGAGTCGCATTGCTGGCTCCCCTGGGAAATCTGGAGCTGATGACTGGCCGGCCTCCTGCGGTGCCTCCGATTCTGATCGAGGTGCAGGGGCTGGATGCGATCCATGCGGCCGTCGAAACGTGGACGCAATCCCATTATCCCGATGAGTTTGCGAATTTGCTGAACAAGCCTGAGCTGACACATTGGAACAGCCGGCTATTCACGGTGCGGCTGAAAGATGGCGGAGGAAGCGATCTGGAGATCGGATTCTGGCAGTCGGAGAACCCACTCCACGGCAAGCCTCTGGCGATCGAGGGCGATCTCTCCGCCGCGGGAATGCGGTTCGCAATCGTCACGGCTCGCTGGAACGCAGTCATTACCGACCGGCTGCTTCAGGGTGCACTGGATGCGCTGTATCGCAGCGGCGTCGCGAAGCCGGATGTGGAGATCGTGCGGGTTCCCGGAGCGTGGGAGGTTCCTTCCGCAGCACGAACCCTGGCAGAGACCAAGAGATTCGATGGAATTGTGACGCTTGCCTGCCTGATCCGGGGGGAAACGGCCCACTACGAGGCGATCTACAACGAAGTGGCTCGCGGCATCGGACAGTCCCAGCAGGACACCGGAATTCCGCACGCCTTTGGAGTGTTGACCTGCGAGAACCTGGAGCAGGCACTGGATCGTGCGGGTATCAAGGCCGGGAATAAGGGATTCGAGGCAGCCATCGCGGCTATCGAGATGGCTTCGATTAAGCAGAAGCTGCGCGAGCAGGGAGACAAAAAGTAGATGGGTACAAGACGAAAATCCCGCGAACTCGCGATGCAGATGCTGTTCCAGGGAGACCTGGGGAAACAGACCCCGGAGCAGGTTGCGAAGCTCTTCTGGGACTCCCGCGACGACGTTGATGAAGATACGCGAGCCTTCGCCGAAGACATCTATCGCGTCGCTACCAATAAGCAACCGGAGATCGATAAGCTCATAGAAGCGCACGCGCAGAACTGGCGGCTGGAGCGTATGGCCGTGGTCGATCGCAACCTCATTCGCGCCGCGGTGGCAGAGATGATGGGCAGCCCCAATACTCCAGCGGCCATCATCATCAACGAATCTCTGGAAGTCGCAAAGCGGTATGCAGCGCCGGAATCAATCCACTTTCTCAATGGTGTGCTCGATGCGATCGCGCGAGATCTGCTGAAGCAGAGGCTTGGCTGATCTGCTAGATCACGACTTCGCAGTTCACATCTCTCGCCAATAGCCATGAAACCCGCGTGGTCACTCCCCAATCCGAAGTGGTTCGCAGCACCTCGGCCCTTCGACTGAAACTGATTTTCAAGCGGAACAGGAAGCCCTCTCTATTCAGAGAGGGCTTCCTTATTGGAGTGCTGCGCAACGACTAGGAGGTAGCCTTGCGAGGATGTTGAACGAGCAGGTTGGGAGCCACAATGGTGTTCGTGTCGTCAGTGTTGTTGATGTAAGCAGGCAGTTTGGGGCTGATGGCCTTGGCGGGATCGTCCGACAGGGTTTTTGTGTTAATCAGGTGAACCTTGTTATCGCCCGATGTCCCGACGTAGAGCGTCAGATCGTCAGAGCTGATGGTCCCAGCCACCGGAGCCGTTGCTCCCGACAGCGTGACCTGGGTGATCGAGCCATTCGCCGGGGAGTAAGCCGGGAGCGAACCCGAGCCGGTATAGGTAACAAAGGCCAGGCTGGAGTTGGAGGTCGGAATGACCCCTGTGATGCGGTCCGGAGTTACACCGAGCGGGTAGGTATTGAGAGCATTCCGGAACTGCGAGAAATAGTCATTAGGAACCGTGGAGGAGGGGCATCCGCCGACACGGTTGTTTGGATCGTCCGGTGGAGGCGGCAAAGCGCTCTTGAACGAAAGGTCCGAGATCGTCGCTCCATTCGCAGTCGACGCCCCAATAATGTGGAGGCCATCATTGGTCGCGGCGACGCGATCCGTCGTGACCGACTCCGTGTCTGCCAGCGGATAGTACTGATTGCCCGTCACCGTCTGGTTTGCTCCTGTCCCGGAGATGGTTGTGCTGGCACAGTAGCTACGGCCCGTCATCGGTGATCCTGCCAAATAAGCCCCCACGCTCGGAACCGTAATGGCAACATCGGTGGCGGGATTCGGAAGCGTGATCTGCGACCATCCTGTAAAGGTGGAGTGCACCAGGATCTGGTTCGTGGGCGTGATCTTGTCCGGGTTGTTGATGTCGCTGGGATCGGGCGTACCCAGAGTGATGTAAACGGTCTGGCTGTCCTGTGTGAACTGCGCGTGAGTAGCCACTCCTCCGTAGTTCGAGGTCGCAACCGTCTGCGTTGTCGTGCTGCTGGTGTTGCTGCTCGTTGCTGTGGAGTAGAGGTAGATGAGCTGCTTGCGCGGGTCGGAAATGATCAAAGAGCCGCCGTCCGGCGATACCGCCAGAACCCTTCCGGCTACAGAAGCATCTTCGCGCGTCAGGCTGTTGGTCGACGCGTTGAAGATCATCAGCTCTGTCGGTGTCCCCATGTAAATGGAGGAGCCGTCGTTTGAGATCACCATGGAGTTGGGCGCATAGGGAAGCCGAACCGGGCTGCTAACCGTAGGATTGGTAAAGTCGACCGGAAGGATGTAGCGGGATTGCGTGCTTCCAATCCAGAGCAGGGTGCTGTTTGCTCCCGGCGTAGTCACGTTCACAGCATTGGATGCAACCGGCTTTCCGTTTCCGAACAGCCCCAGGGCATTGATCGGTGAAGGATTGCAACTCGGCGGCTGGCAGAGGGCAGTGATTCCGCCTGCGCCAGGGAAAGCCGGGGTGACGGTGCCGGTCGAAGAGACCGGAATCGTGATCGGCGTGGTTGAGACAAACGTCAGATTGAGCCCCGTCAGGGTTGTGCCGTTCTTGTCTGTAGCAACAGCCGAAAGCGGCTGAGGAGTGTTTTGATCAACCCTGATATTGGTCACCGTACCGGTAGAACTGGGCGCCGACAGTTTGATAGAGGTGGGGGGGCAGGTTGAGAAAAACCCTGCGCTCGAACCGGCTTGCGTCAGGTCAGCGCTGATGACCGTCGATCCTGGCTGCTGTGCCGTTGCGACGCCGTTCTCATCGATAGTCGCAATGCTGGTGGACTGAGCGGCGAAGTTCAGGTGTCCTACCTCGCAGGTAATGTTGTTTCCGTTGGAATCGTAGGCGCGGCCTACCAGCTGGCGGCTCTGCGTCTGCGAGATGCAGGAAGCGCCATCATAGGGGGGCGCCGTGACCGTCGCCTGCTTCGAAAGCTGGCAGCAGTTCGAAGACTGGTCCCCCGCTTCAACTGCACTGTCTGTAGCCGCACAGGCCGTTGTCGGGTTTCCCAGAATAACGCTCGTCACCTTGGGATGAATGAAGATCGGAAGCGGGTTGCTGGTTGCGCCTCCGCCCGTGGCGACAACATAGACGACGCCGGACCGCCCGGTCGGATTGCAGGTGGTGTAGTCAGGAATTCCACCGCCGGTGTTGCGGTTCCAGTTGCCCGCGCACAGCTTTCCGGCTTCTGCGCCGGAGGGCACAACGTCGGCTATCTGGAGGAGATCATTGTTCTGATGTCCGCTCGCGTCGAAGACCCCGTAGGTATACGACGAGATGGAGACCGCGCTGCCTTTGCAGTCTGTTGCCTGCGGAGTTGCGACCTGTCCGATTTGTCCCTGGTTCAGCGAGATTCCATAGATCTTGGGGGTGAGGGTGATCGTGCTCACCTGTCCGACGATCGGGCCGGTATCACCGCCATTGCAATAGACAACGGTGGTTCCCTTTGAGCAGCCCGCGATTGAGATGCCAAATGGAATGGTAAAGAAAAGCAGAATTGCTAACGTGACAAACCGACGCATTAAACCTCCCCGTTCAACCCGGAACGCAAGCTGAACGGTTTCACCGCATGTGCTGAATTCCCGAGGCTTCAGTGTATAAAGCCAAAGTCTCGGAGGCAAATAAGGAAGCGCTCTTTTTCGACGCAACGGCAATCCGTTCGGCGTCAAACGCAAACCACATTTGTTTTTCAATCAATTTGCAGGCATCTGCGTCTCAAACCAGTTGAGAGCGCGCTCCAGAACATCCCTCCGGTGATCGGGCGAACGAAACGCGTGGCCTTCGTTTGGATAGACCACAAGCTGCGTCTTTACCCCCTCGGCGCGCAGCGCGTGCCAGAACTCAAAGCTCTGCGGGGCGGGGCACTCGCCGTCGCGATCTCCCACTACAACCAGTGTCGGCGTCTTCCCCTTCTTGATGAAGTCGATGGCTGAACTCTTTGCGTAGACCGCCGGGTCGTCATACACGCTGGCACCGAAGAACGGGATCATCCACTGATCGATGGAGTTCTCGCCGTAGTAGCTCTTCCAGTCGCTGATGCCTGCACCAGCGACGGCAGCGTGGAACCGCGTGGTCTGGGTGACTGCAAACATCGTCATAAACCCGCCGTAGCTCCACCCGGTCAGGCCTTCGCGAGCCTTATCGATGGGAAGTTTGCTCTCGATGGTGTCCACGCCTGTGAGAATGTCGCGAAGATCACCGTAGCCGAAGTCCCTGATATTGGCCTGGGTGAACTTCTCGCCCTGTCCGAAGCTGCCGCGGGGGTTCGGCATGAAGACAAAGTAGCCCAGCGCTGAAAACGGTACCCCGCCATAGCCCAGCCCCGGCCAGCGCGGTGTGACTGCCGAGGACGGTCCGCCATGAACCATCACGATCAGAGGGTATTTTTTTGCGGGGTCGTAGTTCGCTGGGTAGAGCAGCCATCCCTGGACATGAAAACCCTCGTTAGTCCAGTGAATGTCCTCCGACTTGCCCCACAGCGGCTTGATGCCGTCATTGAGATGGCTAATCTGGCGGAGGTTCGATAACCCTCCGGCCCAGACTTCGGCAGGATGTTCGAAGGAGCTGCGGAGAAAGGCATATTCACGGCCATCAGACGAAACCGAGACACTCATCACCGATGTCCCCGAACCAATCGACTCATCGAGCGTCAGATTCACCTTCGGATCATCCGTTTCGGTTTTCACATCGATGGCGGTGATATGGCTCGATCCACCGACGTGCTCGCTGATTCCCAGGAGCTCAGGCGAGAGCCAGTGCAGAAAAGCGACAGAAGAGGCACGACCGGGTGTGATGTCTTTCGGCTCTCCACCATTGGAAGGAATGAGGTAGACGTCCCCGCCGTTTGACCCCTGATCGCTCATCAGACCACCGATAAAGGCGACCTGCTTACCGTCAGGCGAAAAGCGAGGAACGGCGATCTGCAGGCCGTGCAGGGAGCCGCTGATCTTTGTCGTATCCACGATCGAGTGAGGAGTTCCATGGACCTCCTGGGTGTAGAGCTGCGCGATCCACCAGTTGTTCTCGCCGGGAGGATTGGCCGCAACATAGGTAACCTTGCGGGAGTCGGGAGCCCAGCTGAACTCATATATATGGAGGTTTGCCGGTGTAACCTGCTGGACGGTCTTGTCGGCGAGATTGGCGATCGCGATCCGCTGGATCTCAACCCCATCCTCCCCGATCACGCCACTCCAGGGTTTCATGGCGTCAAGAGCACCGGCTGCCCGCGTGGCGTTTTCCACAAACAGAAAGCCGATCTGCCTGCCATCGGGAGACCAGGCAATATCGTCAATGGTTCCTTTAACATGCGTGAGCTGCTGCGACTTGCCCGTTTGTTTCGACCAGACGAAGATCTGAGGCTGCCGGCCACCCTCGGAGGTGCAGTCGGAGGCATACGCCAGCAATCTCCCATCGGGGGACCAGGTAGGAGCATCACTGCCGCACGTGCTGTTTCCTTCGGACGGTCGAATTGTGACCTCTGTGGAACGATCCGAAACATCGCTCAGCTGGATCTCATAGGTCTCACCCTTCCGTACGGACCAGGCAACCGTCTTCCCATCAGGAGAGATGGAGGCCATGGTCGGAGTCTTAGTCCGCGCAAGCGTGTCCAGAAGTGCTCCAATCTGAGGGTCTCGGGGTGCTTCAGTCTTCTGGGACCAGGCAAGGGAAGCAGGGAAGAGTGCGCTCAGCAGAGCTGCGGTCGTACAGAAGATCCGTGCGGGCGTCATGAAGTTAAAGCTAGCATTCTGCCCTCATCTTCGAGAGTTCGCAGAGTCTCGAGAGTGTTTTCTGCATGAACTTTCCTTCTTCCATTGACCGAAGCTGCGGGCATTGTTATTCTCATAAGGTTCCGCGCGTATCCGGGAACGCGCCGATCGCAAGCATCGGCGCGATGGGCGGAGAAAAGCCCGGCAGATTTCCGAGCGACCCACTGGATCTCAGCGGGAAACGGAAATTTGCGTTATACTTGGATATAAGAAAAGAGAACCGCAGGTGCACGTCCAGTCCACCGGAAAGCATATGATCTGCGGCCCATCGATTACGAGCCTGCGACACCCTCCACCTTGGATGGGCTATGTGGGCCGGAACAGCGAAACGGAGCTGGGCAGGCCTGAAAGAGGTATTAGACCCGGTCACCGTCGACTGTTTTCGTCTGGTTGTAAAGGGTTCTACAGACGCGAAGCAGGGATTCCTTCGCACCTCGGATGCCATGTGCATCCTCGTCCTAGCGCGTAGCGCATCGACGACGCGAAATTCTCTGTGCGCCTGAAATGTTTTTAGGTTTGCAACACCAAGGAGTTCGAGTGCCTACGTTTCATCAGCTCGTCAAGCAGGGCCGCACGCCCACCCGCTACAAGACTGCCAGCCCGGCGCTCCAGGGTTCCCCTCAGCGTCGTGGCGTCTGCACCCGCGTCTACACCCAGACCCCGAAGAAGCCGAACTCGGCGCTCCGCAAGGTAGCCCGTGTTCGCCTGACGAACGGCATTGAGGTGACGACCTACATCCCGGGAATCGGCCACAACCTGCAGGAGCACTCCATTGTGCTGATCCGCGGCGGCCGCGTGAAGGACCTCCCGGGTGTCCGCTACCACGTCGTTCGTGGAACGCTGGACTCGGTCGGCGTCGCCAACCGCAAGCAGAGCCGCTCCAAGTACGGCGCGAAGCGCCCGAAGGCTGCAGCGAAATAAACAGAGTTTCAGTAACCAGGCCCAGTTCGTGAGAAGTTGACCGCGCTGGGGGAAGAAGAGAGAAGGAAAAATGCCTAGAAAAGGTTATATCGCGAAGCGTGAAGTTGCTCCGGACCCGGTGTACGGTTCGACCCTGGTGACGAAGTTTGTCAACTCGATGATGTGGGGCGGAAAGAAGTCGACCGCGCAGGGGATCTTCTATGAGTCGATGAAGAACCTTGAGGCGAAGGGCGGAGACGAGGCTCTCAAGCTCTTCAAGAAGGCCGTTGAGAATGTGAAGCCCTTGCTTGAAGTGAAGAGCCGCCGCGTCGGCGGAGCGAACTATCAGGTGCCGATCGAGGTCAATCCCGAGCGTCGCACCTCGCTCGCGATCCGCTGGCTGGTGACCTATGGTCGCGCCCGCGGAGAGAAGGGCATGGTCGAGAAGCTGACCGCCGAGCTGCTGGATGCGGCCAATGGACGTGGCGCTGCAATGAAGAAGAAGGAAGACGTTCACCGCATGGCCGAGGCGAACAAGGCCTTCGCGCACTATCGCTGGTAAGGTTTGGGGTCGGGATTCATTTCCGGTCTGCGTAATCAGGATGTAACCGCGGGGAACCGCAGAAGAGAAGAATCAACGTGGCACGCAATATCTCGCTGGACAAATGCCGCAACATCGGCATCATGGCACATATCGACGCCGGTAAGACGACGACGACGGAGCGCATCCTGTTCTATACAGGTGTGAACTATCGTATCGGCGAGGTCCATGAAGGCACTGCGACCATGGACTGGATGGAGCAGGAGCAGGAGCGCGGCATTACGATTACGTCAGCCGCTACGACCTGCTTCTGGAACAAGTACCGCATCAATATCATCGACACCCCCGGCCACGTGGACTTCACGGCCGAGGTGGAGCGTTCGCTCCGTGTTCTCGATGGTGCTGTGGCCTGCTTTGATGCGGTTGCCGGTGTGCAGCCTCAGTCCGAGACGGTGTGGCGTCAGGCGACGAAGTACCGCGTCCCTCGTATCTGCTTCATCAATAAGATGGACAAGAGCGGCGGCGACGCCGAGCATGCTACCCAGACCATCAAGGATCGTCTCGGTGCAAAGGCTGTCATGCTGCAGCTTGCCATCGGTGCAGAGGCGAACTTCAAGGGTGTCGTGGATCTGGTTGAGATGCGCGCCATCCTCTGGCACGACGAGGCGATGGGCGCCAAGTACTCGGTCGAAGAGGTTCCTGCCGACCTGAAGGAGAAGGCCCTGGCCTTCCGCAATCAGCTGATCGAGTCGGTTGCCGAGACCGATGATGCGCTGCTCGAGAAGTTCCTTGAAGGCGAAGAGCCTACGGTTGCGGAGCTCAAGGCTGCCATCCGCAAGGCGACGATCGGCATGCACATCTTCCCGGTTCTGATGGGATCTTCCTTCAAGAATAAGGGCGTGCAGACGCTGCTCGACGCTGTCGTCGACTACTTGCCCAGTCCGCTTGATATTCCTCCGATCGAGGGTGTCAATCCGGACAATCCGGAAGAGAAGCTGATTCGCAAGTCGGACGACAATGAGCCTCTGGCTGCTCTTGGGTTCAAGATCATGACGGATCCGTTCGTCGGCCAGCTTATCTTTATCCGTGTCTACTCGGGCGTTCTCAAAGCAGGCGACAGCGTTCTGAATCCGCGCACGGGGAAGACAGAGCGTATCGGCCGTCTGTTGAAGATGCACGCCAACAAGCGTGAAGAGATTACTGAGATCCTCGCCGGCGATATCTGCGCGGCTGTCGGTCTCAAGAACCTGATCACGGGAGACACAATCTGCACCGAAAAGTCCCCGATCGTTCTTGAGTCGATCGACTTTCCGGATCCTGTCATCTCGGTTGCGGTCGAGCCGAAGACCAAGAGCGACCAGGAGAAGATGGGTATGGCGCTGGCGAAGCTGGCGCAGGAAGACCCAACCTTCAAGGTTCACACGGATCCTGACTCGGGCCAGACCATCATCTCGGGTATGGGCGAGCTTCATCTTGAGATCATCGTCGACCGCATGATGCGCGAGTACAAGGTCGAGGCCAACGTTGGCAAGCCCCAGGTTGCCTACCGTGAGACCATCCGTGCGACCTCCGAGGCGGAAGGCAAGTACATCCGTCAGACGGGTGGTTCGGGTAACTACGGACACGCCAAGATTCGCATCGAGCCGAACGAGCAGGGCAAAGGCTACGAGTTCATCAACGATATCAAGGGCGGCGTGATTCCGAGAGAGTACATCAAGCCTATCGATCAGGGGATCCAGGATGCATTGACCCGCGGCGTTCTCGCCGGTTACGAGATGGTCGATATCAAGGTGACGTTGTACGACGGAAGCTATCACGATGTGGACTCGAACGAAATGGCCTTCAAGATCGCCGGCTCCATGGCCTTCAAGGAGGCGGCAAAGAAGGCGAAGCCTGTTCTCCTGGAGCCTATGATGGCTGTCGAAGTTACGGTCCCCGAAGATTACATGGGAACCGTGATCGGCGACCTGAACTCCCGCCGCGGTCGTATCGAGGGCATGGAGATGTTGGGCGGCCAGCAGGTGATCAAGGCTACCGTGCCGCTGGCGACCATGTTCGCGTACTCGAACAACCTCCGTGGTTCGACGCAGGGACGTGGCAACTTCACCATGCAGTTCGCGCACTATGAAGAGGCGCCGAAGTCGGTTTCGGAAGAGATCATCGCCAAGGTACAGGGCAAGGCAAACTGACGAAGGCCTTCCCCGGCGATAGGAGCAAGACTGTCTGCGCCGGATCGAAAATAGGTTTTGACCCCGGCCGCGGCCGGAGAAAAAGGATGGAGAGCAATGGCGAAGGAGAAATTTGATCGTTCCAAACCGCATGTGAACATTGGGACGATTGGTCACATTGACCACGGCAAGACGACGTTGACGGCTGCGATCACGAAGGTGTTGTCGAAGCA
>Ga0164242_10000353_pt1 | contig 57244 bp, 46 predicted proteins | sample OricomgcompostMG_FD_108783 | JGI IMG/M metagenome (GOLD analysis project Ga0164242, IMG submission 108783) | Miracle-Growth compost microbial communities from Emeryville, California, USA - Original compost - Miracle growth compost (MG) ...
GCACTGCGCGAGGCTCAAGCCACCCGAACGGTCGATGTGAAGGAAAGGCCGGCGGGTAGAAAGGCGACCGCGACGCAAGGCTAGCAATACGGCGGCGGCGATGGCGATAAGACCGAGCCTGCCGCCGGACGAGCATTTCAGCCTGAGCGAAATGCCGATTTCCAGCGTTTCCTCGACCGCAAGACGGTCTGTAGGGAGCCACGCAGCCTAAGCGACGGCGAAAATCTCCGGATTTCCAAGGTCAAAGTGACAGTGTCTGAAAATCCTTTGCATACTGACGCTACGACGGGTCGTATGTAAAGTGCATCCCGTTTATGTCGTCGGCGGCATTGCGGCCTGCGGACGACATCAACCTGGAGTGTCTGCCCAGACTATCGCGCGAACGCTCCAACGGTCGCAGCGCAAACGGAAGTTGCTGGCTCGCCGCGGTGGTGATTTCTTGCTATGTGGATTCACGTTGATGGTCACTCGTGTGCGACTGGTGCCGAGGGCGAACGTCGGCGATTTCTCGAACTGGCCTCAGAAGTCGTGGCTGCGATTCTGCCGACTCTGGCGCCAGGTCGGCGGTCGGTTGGTAACAAGCATGTGCGGCTGCGGGCGTGAACGCTGACGTGGGAAGCGTGCTCATGACGCAGCGTTCGCGCGATGGAATGCGCAACACGTTGAAGGGCCTCCATTGAAGCCGATCATGTTGCCGGGCACCGAGTCGCGCTCGAAGAGCGGCATGGTACAGCCGGACGGGCGTACCGACATTCCGCTACAGATGATCGAAGTGTTCTTGCGCACGCAGGAGCGTGGTCCCCTGCAATCATCGAATGCAAGCGAATCGCCGGGTCGATACCTACGTGGGTTGTGAGTATCGTAGAAGGCGCGGATAGATTCGCCAGTGGTAAGTGATGTCGCACTGAAGCGTAGAAAATGCCGATCCATGCATTCGGCCGCTGACGTTGCGTGTAGCGTTTCCGACCTCGCGCCCGGCTTGTTGTAAGCCCGGGCTCATCAGCGTAAACTGTGTGCGCATGGAGATGGCATTCCTCCAGAACCGCCCTGCGGGGCTAATGATGCCTACGGGCCTGGGAACGGGTACCGTGGGCGCGCGCGAAAAAATCGCGTTCCTCCCTTCGTGTGCCTGCGCCGCGCTCGCGGTGTTTCCCGGTTCTCTGTTCGCCCGGCCTACCTTCCGTTGAAAGGCCGTGCCGGCTGCTTGCGCCTATGCGTACCCAGGTGACGGGCACAAGGGGAAGACGGTGGCATTCCACAGCATTCTCTTCGAAACACCAGGCGACGGTCCTCCGTCCGCGGAGGTCGATCAGCCGGATTGCTTCGGCGACCTCAATCTCGACCAGTTCGTGTACGAGGCCACGCGGGGCTACGACGATTACAGGCTGGTGCCGTTCTTCCGCACGGAACTCAAGCGCGAAGGTGCGATCGTGTTCCGTCACGAAGTCATGCAGGATCTGGACAACGCCAACGTCCTGTTATCGATTCAGGCATTCGCGCTTGCGCTGCGCAAGATGAGGGCCAGTCTCGAACAGGCCAAAAAACTGTACTACCGGCGACAGAAGGAGTGGTGGTTCCATGAGGCGGCGTCGCAGTACCGTCAGGCGGTCAGGGCATTCGCCGCGGGCCTGCGTGACGGTCGCCCGGCATCGAGGGGCCTGCGCGAGCTCGACGCATGGCTTCAGTCGTATCTTGCGTCCGACGCTTTCACCGGACTCGAACGGGATCTCGAAGCGGTGCGTGCGGCGCTTGCCGGCGTGCGCTACTGCATACATATCGACGGGAACACCATCACGGTCCTGAACTACAACGGCGAGCCGGACTACAGTGCGTATGTGCTGAGCATTTTCGACCGCTTCAAGCAAGGGGAAGTCAAGGACCGCAGCGTCGCGCAGAAGGACTACCCGGAGATGAATCACGTCGAGGCGCAGATACTGGACTTCGTTGCGGAACTTCATCCGCAGCCGTTTGCATTGCTCGAAGGCTTCCGCACCACGCACGCCGCGTATCTTGACCCCACCGTCGCGGCCTTTGACCGCGAGATTCACTTCTATCTTGCGTACCGCGGCTATATCCAGCCATGCCGCGACGCGGGTCTGCCATTCAGTTATCCGATGGTTTCGGCGTCGACCAGGGCGGTGCAATGTGACAGTACGTTCGACGTCGTGCTGGCTCACAAGCTGTGCGCCGACAAGGTGGCGGTCGTCTGCAACGACATGCGGCTGGACGGTGCGGAGCGGATTTTCGTGGTGTCCGGACCGAACAACGGCGGCAAGACCACTTTTGCGCGCACCTTCGGCCAGCTGCATTACCTGGCGAGGCTGGGCTGTCCGGTACCGGGCCGCAATTCGCGTCTGTTCCTCTACGACCGGCTGTTCGCGCATTTCGAGCGCGAAGAAAATACGCTCGACCTGCGCGGCAAGCTGCAGGACGACCTGATGCGCATGCATGAAGTGCTGCAGCGTGCCAGCTCCGACAGCATCATCCTGATGAACGAGATCTTCAGCTCGACGACGCTGGCCGACGCGTTGTTCCTGTGCCGCCGCATCATCGGCGAGATCATCAGGCTCGATGCGTTGTGCGTATGCGTGACCTTCATCGAGGAACTGGCGACGCTCGGCCAGCAGACGGTCAGCATGGTGAGCGAGATCAATCCCGACAACCCGTCCGCGCGCACGTTCCGCGTGAGGCGGCGCCCGGCGGACGGACGGGCCTATGCCATTTCGGTAGCCGAACAATATGGACTCACGTACGAACGCCTGAAGGAGCGCCTTGGATCATGAAAGCCTATCTGCTGCATGACGGGAAAGACTTCGACTGGCGCCGGGAAGCGTTCTGGAACGAACACACGCTGGCCCAGGATCTCGAACTCGACACGCTCTACCGGGTGATGGCAGCCGGCGCCGAGTATCTTTTCGACATCGCGAAGAAGGTGCTGCCGCTCAGTCTGTGCGACGTCGACGAAATCCTTTACCGCCAGGCGGTGCTCGAGGACTGCATCGCCCATGAGGAAGTGGCAAGGCAGATCTACGCGATCGCGATGGAGGCCATCGCCGCCGAGCGAAAGAGCTTCTACTGGGGCGTGACGTCGTCGCCGACCGGCATTTTGCATGGGGCGCGCGACCTCGTGCAGACGTTTTCCGGAATACTGGGCCGGCTTCGCCGTCTGGCCGACGATCACGCCGGCCGCTTTGCATCACCGGGCTTCAGACGCTTTTTCGCGATGCTGCGCGAAGAACTGACGGATGATTACTTCGTCACCATCACGCGATGCCTGAAGGCGCTGAAATTCAGCGATGGGGTGCTGACCAGTGCGCGCCCCGGGCAGGGGAACAAGGGCGAACATTACGTGCTGCGCAAACCGCACGAAAAGGACCCGAATCTTCTCAGACGGATGTTCGCGAAACGGCCGCCGTCCAGGACGTTCCGGATCGCGGACCGGGATGAGAACGGCGCACGCGCGCTGGGCGAACTGGAGGCGCGGGGCATCAACCACGTCGCGAACGCGCTCGCGCAGTCGGCGGACCATATCAAGAGCTTCTTTTCGATGCTGTCCCTGGAGCTGGGTTTCTATCTCGGCTGTGTGAATCTGCACAACGAACTGGCGCGCCGCGGCATGCCAGTCTGCTTCCCGGTCCCGCACGCGGCAGGCGAGCGCCGGCATCGGTATCGGGGGCTCTATGACGTAAGCCTCGCGCTGAGGATGGAGCACGCGCCGGTGGGCAACGATGCGGACGCCAACGGCAAGGATCTCGTTGTCGTGACCGGGGCGAACCAGGGCGGGAAATCGACCTTCCTGCGGAGCATCGGAATTGCGCAGATCCTGTTGCAGGCGGGCGTGTTTGTCGGTGCCGACGAATTCGAGGCCAATGTCGCGCAAGCGATCTTTACCCACTACAAACGCGAAGAGGACGCGTCGATGCGTGGCGGGAAATTCGACGAGGAACTACGGCGTATGACGGAGATCGTCGACCACATGGTTGCCAACGCACTGTTCCTGTCGAACGAATCGTTTGCGTCGACGAATGAGCGCGAAGGGTCCGATATCGGGCGGCAGATTGTGGATGCGTTGCTGGAGCATCACGTGAAAGTATTCCTGGTTACCCATCTGTATTCGCTGGCCCATGCGTTGCACGAAGGCGGGGCATTTCCGTCGCTGTTCCTGCGCGCGGAACGGCGGGAAGACGGCGTTCGCACGTTCCGGTTGATCGAGGCCGAACCGCTGCAAACGAGTTTCGGTGCAGATCTCTACCGGCAGATATTCGGCGAGGACGCCAGCCGCGAAACCCATGACGTTGCGAATACAACTGATTCGCTGGCCTCGGTGCCGATCGACGCACCCGCGGCGCCGGGCGAGACGCAGCGTGTCGAGGGCGAACAGTAACGTCGGGTCGCGTCAGTCGAAGCTGGCCGAAAGCAGCCGGGCGATGTCGCGGCGCAACTGATCGGCCGCGTGAAGCGGTGGTTTTCGGGGCGGGGAGCGCGATGCCGTGCCGCTCGACGAGCGTGCACATGGCCGTGCGCAACTGGATGAGTCCGTCCAGCATCATCTGATGCTGGACGGCAACACCGTCGGCGAGCCGCGACGGAAACGGGGAACGGTGTACCACTGGATCGAGATAATGCAATGCGTCGGTGACGCATGCATCGACGCGCACGAATGCCTCGCCGATCCGCGTCGTGTAGTCGGCCGGGAAGGTGGAGTGCTTGTGGTTGCGTAGCATGAAGGGTCTTGTGGTCTAGCGGCGATCGAAGCTCGCGAGGATGTCGTGCCAGCCGCTGCACCAGCCGATCGCGGCAACGAGCGCGCCGCGGTCCATGTCCGTATCGGTGCCGCGGCTGTCCCAGCGAAACGCGTGTTCGAATTTCGCCAGGTGCATGGCGATACTGTCGACGGTATCCCGGTGCAGCTGCATCGACACCGATCCGTCGTGCTCCAGCTCATGAATGAGATGCGGGCGGCAACGCACGGGACTATCGGTGCCGGCGCACTGTCCGCAGACGAGCGGCAGCCAGCCGTTGCGGTTGTCGGCGGCGAAGGCGCGCGCATTCGCCAGTTCGCGGCCCTTGGCGAGCCGTTCGGGCGGCGCGTTGCCCGCCGAGTTCGGTCCATAGCCGAGCCCGCACATGTGGCATGGGCCGGACGAACGAAGCCTGTGTCGGACAAGTGCGTCCGGGGCGAGCCGGTACAGTGGGCTCGCGCCGAGCACCCGTGCGGCGCGGCGCATCAGTTCGGTGTACAGAATCGTGCTGCCGTGGAGCAGATGCGGACGAAACGCCGCCTCGACGACGAGGAATGCCAGCGCATGCCGGGCACACATGCCCCAGTGGTCGTAGAGGCGCGCGCGCACGCCCGCGTCCATGATGCTGCCCTGGATGAACCACCAGAGAAAATCGACCTCGCCGTCCGAGAGCTTCAGCGCGGCAAGCGATCGGGGCAGGGGATCATCGTGGCTGGCGTGTCGCACGGTCTGTCGGGGGCGGGTGGAAAGGCCGGGGCATCCCGCTGGCAAGCGAAGCTTCACGACGCCGTGACGTTGCTGCCCGCGCCGATACCGTCGTAGTCCATACGAAGCCCCCGTCAGCTACGCAACGTGGCGATGAGCCGTTTCGGATGCAGCAGCAGTCCGAGCGCGTCCACCGCATGATGGACGACGACGTCGGCCGCCCGGAGCGCATCGCCGGCCAGACCTTCGGTACCCGCTACGGCGATGCCGAGCGCTGCCCGCTGAAGCATCAGCGCGTCGTTGCGCCCGTTTCCGACCGCCACGACCTGATGCGCGCCGAGCCCCAGCACGTAGTCATGTTTGGCGTGCGCCTGGCCGCTGGCCGCGAGGCAGACCACCTCGACCGGAGAGCCGTGCAGATGCTCGCGGGCGTCGCCGTAGGTATTTCCGGTCACGACGTGCACGTCGACTAGCCGGCTGAGCGCCGCGAGCTGGGCTTCGACGCCGTCGAGCAGCCGGCCGTCGACAGCCAGCGTACCGTTGTAGTCGAGCACAAGATGCCGGAGGTCCAGCGCGCGGTAACCAGGTATCTCGATCGAGATCATTCGTCTCTCCTGTCGGCGGTGCACGGAAGCCAGCACAAGTCGGGCAGGGAGAGAACGCGTCCCACAGCGACCGGGTGCCGGACGGCTGCAGGCATCATCAGCCGGGCGTCGCCGGCGGTTGGCGGAGAATGCCATCTCCGTAGATCAGATTTCGTTTCACTGTAGCCAAACCACTGCTATTGCGCAACGCGGTTTTTGCATGTGCGCGAACCGCCCGGCGGCAAATTTCGGTGCGCCCGCAGCAGTAGCCGCAGCCTGTGCTGCGTGCTAAGATAAAAAAAGGAGATGGCATTCTCCTTCAACCGCCCGCTTCGGGCTAATGATGCCTACCGGTTCCTGGGTCAGGACGGCGTAGGCATGTCGAGGCGTTCCGCCGCCCAGGTTTTGTCCAGTTGACGAATCTGGTTTTCCGATGCGATCAGTTTCCATTCCACGTCGGGCGATGCCTGGCGTGCGCGCACACCTGTCTTTTGCTGTCCGGATGCACCGCTCGCCGATGCGGAGGTGTGTATGAAGGGCAGCCAGCTCACCATTTATGCGGCGAACCAGAGCCACCGCGTCAAGCACATGACCGTGGTCGAGTGGCTGCTCGACGAAGCAAGGCACGCGGGCATCGTGGGCGCCACGGTCGTCGAGGTCGCCGAAGGCGTGGATGCCAACGGGAAGTTCCACGCAGCCCGCTTTTTCGAGCTGACGGACCAGCCGGTCGCCGTCACGCTGGTCGACGACGATGCGAAGATCGACGCGCTGTTGGCACAGCTGCGTGACGCCGGCATCCGTCTTTTCTACACGCGCGCGCCCATCGAGTACGACACGCTCGGCGCGGACGGAGGCCAGTGATGGACTTCAATGCGATTCCGGCGGGCCAGGACGTGCCGCTCGACGTCAACGCGATCATCGAGATTCCTGCGCAGAGCGAACCGGTGAAGTACGAGGCGGACAAGCAGTTCGGGATCCTCAGGGTCGACCGGATCATGAGCGCGGGCATGCGTTATCCGGCCAGCTACGGCTTCATTCCACGCACGCTCGCGCGCGACGGCGATCCGCTCGACATCATCGTGATCGCGCCGTTCGCGCTGGAGCGGCTGTCGCTGATTGCCTGCCGGCCAGTGGGTCTGATGAACATGACGGACCAGGCGGGACCGGACGAGAAGGTGATCGCGGTGCCGATCGACAGCGTCTGTCCGGCGACACGTCGCGTCAGGGCGCTGGCCGACGTCGGCGAATACACGCTGGACCAGATCCAGTTCTTCTTCGAGAACTACAAAAAGCTCGAACCGGGGAAATGGGTGCAGTTCGACGGCTGGGCGGATCTCGACGCCGCATACGAAGCGATCTGCAGCGCGGTCGCCGCTTTTCACGACGCCCATCCCTGAATTCCACTTCCCGGAGTTGCAATGACCCAGCAGGCGACGATTCGGGCCATTTCGGCCGATGAAATTCTCGATTCACGCGGCAATCCCACGGTCAACGTCACCGTCACACTGAGCAGCGGGGTGAGCGCCAGCGCGTCGGTGCCGTCGGGCGCATCGACCGGCCAATTCGAGGCAGTGGAGCTTCGCGACGGCGACCGCGCCCGCTATGGCGGCAAGGGTGTGCTGAAGGCCGTCAAGCATGTGGATCACGAGATCGCATGGGCGCTGAACGGCATGCCGGTGGACGACCAGCGTCGTATCGACGAGAAGCTGATCGAGGCGGACGGCTCGGACTCGAAGGGTGTGCTGGGCGCCAATGCGATCCTCGGTGCATCGCTCGCGTGCGCGAAGGCGGCGGCGATCGAGCGGGGGTTGCCGCTGTTCCGCTACCTCGGCGGCGCCAACGCGCATCTGCTGCCGGTACCGATGTTCAACGTGCTCAACGGCGGCAAGCATGCTGACGATGGTCCGGACGTGCAGGAGTTCAAGCTGGTGCCGCTCGGCGCGCCGACCTTCCGGGAAGCGCTGCGCTATGGCGCAGAGACGTATCACGCGCTCGGCAAGGTGCTGGCGGAAACCGGCGCGTCGACGAACGTCGGCGACGAAGGCGGCTATGTGCCCCGACTGTCGTCGAATGCGGCCGCGATGGAGCTCATTCTGAACGCGATCGAGCGTGCCGGCTATCGGCCCGGCGAGGACATCGCGATCGGCATCGATCCCGCGGCGAGTTCGTTCTGCAAGGACGGGCGCTACCGGCTGGCGCGCGACGACAAGACCCTGACGTCGGAGCAGATGACCGGATACTGGGCGGACTGGGTGGACCGCTATCCGCTGGTATCTCTGGAGGATCCGCTGGCCGACAACGACTGGAACGGCTTCGCGGCCCTGACGAAGGAACTGGGCGACCGGGTGCAAGTGGTGGGCGACGATCTTTTCGTGACGAACCGCCGGTTTCTGCAACGCGGTATCGACGAGCATTGCTGCAACAGCATCCTCATCAAGCTCAACCAGATCGGCACGGTGACCGAGACGCTCGACACGGCGCAGCTCGCGTTTTCAGCCGGTTATACCTGCCTCGTTTCGCACCGCTCCGGGGAAACGGAAGACACCAGCATTGCGGACCTCGCCGTCGCCCTGGGCTGCGGCCAGATCAAGTCGGGTGCGCCGGCACGCGGCGAGCGGGTGGCGAAGTACAACCGGCTGCTCGCCATCGAGCGCATGCTCGGGGACGATGCGCGCTTCGCCGGTCGCGGCGCGTTCCCGCAACTTCGGTCGCGCGCCTGAACGGCGCGGCCCGCAGACGGAGACCGCGGAAATGTCCGTATCCGCATCGATCGAGCGCGTGACAGGCGAAGAAGTGCTGGACTCGCGAGGCAATCCGACCGTCCAGGTCACCGTGGTCCTGAACGACGGCTCGCTCGCCAGTGCTGCGGTGCCATCGGGCGCGTCGACCGGAAAGTCGGAGGCCGTCGAGTTGCGCGACGGGGATCCGCGTCGGTACGGCGGCAAGGGCGTGCTGCAGGCCGTCAGGCACGTCAACGAGGTGATCGCGCCGGCGTTGAGCGGATTGCCCGCCGACGATCAATGGCGCATCGACGCGACCCTGATCGACCTCGACAGCACCGACTTCAAGAGCCGCCTCGGCGCGAACGCGACGCTCGGCGTGTCGATCGCGTGTGCGCGGGTGGCGGCGCAGGTGTGCCGGCTTCCGTTGTTCCGGTATCTCGGCGGCGACAAGGCGCGCGTGCTGCCGGTCCCGATGCTGAACGTGCTGAACGGCGGCAGCCACGGAAACGGCGGTCCCGACATTCAGGAGTTCATGCTGGTACCGCTCGGCGCACCGACGTTCCGGGAAGCCATTCGCTATGGCGTCGAGACCTATCACGCGCTCGAAGCGTTGCTCGTCGAGCGGCACGCGACGACGAACCTCGGCGACGAAGGAGGGTTCGTGCCGCGGTTGCCATCGAACGTGGCGGCGCTCGACCTGCTGATGCAGGCCATCGAGCGTGCCGGCTACCGGCCGGGCGAACACATCGCGCTGGCGCTGGATTTCGCGGCGTCCGGCCTCTGGCGGGACGACCGGTACTGCCTCGAACTGGAAGCGCGCAGCCTCGCCGCCGCAGAGATGATGGATCTGTGTCGGGAATGGTCGATGCGCTATCCGATCGTTTCTATCGAGGATCCGCTGGTCGATACCGACTGGGACGGCTACGCACGGCTGACGGGCGAGCTTGGCGAGCGGATCCAGATCGCGGGGGACGATCTCTTCGTCAGTAACCGCGCGTTCCTGGTGCGCGGCATCGTGCGGCGGTGCTGCAACTGTGTGATCGTCAAGCCCAATCAGGTGGGGACCGTCACGGAAACGCTGAACACCGCGCGCATGGCGCTTTCGTCCGGCTATTCCTGCATGGTCGCTCACCGTTCGGGGGAAACGGAAGATACGACCATTGCCGATCTTGCGGTCGCGTTGAACTGCGGGCAGATCAAGGCCGGCGCGCCGGCGCGCGGAGAGCGGGTGGCCAAATACAACCGCCTGCTCACGATCGAGGGCGCGCTTGGCGACGCGGCCGAGTATGCCGGGCGCGCCGCGTTCGACCGGCGACGCATTGGTCAGAACGATCGGTCAGGATAGCTGACCGTACGAACCCGGGCCGGGCGCGAAGTTTGCTGCTTTGCGTCAACGATGACATCGCGAACGGACTATTATCAGAATACGAGATGGGCGGCCTGTGGGGCGTTGGCGGGAGACGCCGTCCATGCGTCGCGAGAGGAGGCAGACATGAACGGCTATCAGCTTACGTTCTATACCGAGCAGAGTAGACACCACGGTCACCATACGATCATCGAATGGTTGCTGCACGAGGCAAAGCAACTGGGCATTCACGGCGCGACGGTGATTAATTGTGCAGAGGGAACCGGGCACGCCGGCGCGCACCACGCGGCCCACATGCTCAGTATGGCGGAACAGCCTGTGCAGGTGATCCTCGCCGTCAGCGAGGAGGAAGCCGACAGAATGCTGGAGGCGGTGAAGGCGGAACACGTGCACGTGTTTTTCACGCGCTCGCCGATTGAATTCGGTGTACTCGGAGACGACGCGGGAAAAACGCACGAGAAGCATTTTTCGCTCCTCGGCCGGCGGCCCCACTAGCGCAGCTTTAAAGCCTTGCACGTTGCAGGGGGTTTTGTATACTCGCTGTTGACGTCAGCGGAGATGGCATTCTCCCTTAACCGCCGTACGCGTTATGTATGGCTGATGATGCCTGTCAGTCCCCGGGAAGCCGGGGCCGGCAGGCATTTGCCGGCTCGCATTAGCAGGCATCCCGGGCATGTCAATGCCAGAAGAAAGTGAACAACATGGGATGCAGTGGCGAGCCGCGCCAGGCCCACCCCGATAGCCCCGATCACCCGGCATTTCCGCGACGCATGGGCGTTCTGACGGAAAGGCGCCCGTGCGCGTGCATGGCCGGAGACGCGCAATGACCGCGCGGGACGTGCTGCTGCAGATCGCCCAGGTCGCCGCCGTGCTGGCGCTTTCTCCGCTGCTGCAAGGCGTGATCCTTCAGTGGGAGGAGCGTGTGCAGCGCGGACGGGGGCCTGGCATCTTCCAGCCGTACCGCGATCTGCGCAAGCTGTTCTGCAAGCAGATCGTCGTGCCCGACACCGCTTCGTGGATCTACTGGTGCGCGCCCGTCGTCGCGTTTACCTGCATGATGACGGTACCGATCCTGATCCCGGTGCTGACCGACTTTCCGCTGCCGCTTTCCGACATGGGCGACATCCTCGGCGGCGGTCTCATCCTGACACTCGGCTCGTTTGCCATCGTGCTGGCGGGACTCGACTCCGGCAGCGCGTACGGCGGCATCGGTTCGAGCCGCTCGGTCATGCTCGGCATTCTCGCCGAGCCCACGCTGATTCTCGTGCTCGTCGGCATCACGTTGCTCGCGAAGTCGATGCTGCCGTTCGTGGTCAATCATCTGCTGGTCCAGCAGCCGTCCGTCTACTGGAGCCCGGCGCACCTCTTTCTCGTGTTCGCGTTTTTCGTGCTGCTGCTCGTCGAGACCGACCGGCTGCCGATTCATTCGAGCACGCACATCGAGGTCTACATGATCGAGGAAGCCCGGATTCTCGAATACTCGGGCCCGTTGCTCGCGCTGCTCAAATGGGCGTCGATGATGAAGCAGTTCGTTCTCTACACGATTTTCTGCAACGTGCTGACACTGCCGTGGGGCCTGTCCCGGCACGGCACCGCGCTCGGCGCGCTCGGCGCGGCCGCCGGCCTCGTGCTGCGCATGCTCGTCGTCGCGCTCGTCGTCGTGCTGGTGGAAACCGCGCAGTCGCGGTTGCGCTTTTTCCGTTATCAGGAGCCGCTTGCCGCTTCGTTCATGCTCGCGGTGCTTGCGATCGCCGCCAACCAGCTACGGTGACACGATGCTCCTCGCCCATCTGAGCCCGCTTGCCGCGTCGCTTTTCAGCCTGCTCGCGATCGGCAGTCTGCTGTTCGCCTTCGTGATGCTCGGCTCGCGCTGGCTGAAGGATTATCTGCTCGCGTTCACAGGAGAATCATGGCTGATAGCCGCGTTGTCCGGTGCCGTCGGTTATTACGGCAATTATCACGAGCTGTATCTCGTGGCCATCTTGACCGCGTTGTTCCGCGGGCTGGTTTTACCCTGGCTGATCTGGAGGATCATTTCGCGGCTGGCGGTCGAGCGCGAGCTTCATGTCTCGTTGCAGCCCAGTTCGTGTCTCGTACTCGGTGCGCTGCTGGTGCTCTTCGCGTTCGTCGTGTCGAACCATCTGGGCAATGCGCTCGGCCTCGGCGGCACGGTGGTGGTGCTCGCGCTGACGGTCATGCTGTCGATGAAACTCATCGGCTTTCTGATGTTGGCGGTGCGTCAGGAGGCCATCAGCCAGGTGCTCGGGCTGCTGGTGCTTGAGAACGGCATCTTCCTTGGGTCGCAGATCCTGGTGCCCGGCATGCCGCTGCTGATCGAACTGGTCCTGCTGTTCGACCTGCTGGTGATCGTCGTGAGCTTCGGTGTGCTCGTGCGTTATCTGGTTGCGCACGTGGGCAGCACGAATAGCCGCGAACTCCGGCGGCTGGCGGGATGATCATGGTCGAAGCGTTGCTCGTCCTCGTCGTGCTGGCACCGCTGCTCGCGGCAGTCGTGTCCGTCGCGAGCCAGCACGCGACGGTGGCCGAATTCGCGAATCTGACCGCGTCGTTCCTCTGCGTGGCCGTCGCGATCTGGCTGGTCGCGCACGTGGGCGGTACGATGACCTTCGTGGGTCGTTACGTTCTCCTCGATCCGCTTGGCGCATGGACGCTTCTCTGCACGTGCATCGTGTACGCGCTCGCGTCGATCTATGCGATCGGCTACATGCGGCTGCTCAAGGAGGAGCAGAACCGGCTACCGGCCTTTTACGCGTTATTCGCCCTCTTCGCCGCCACGATGATCTGCGGGCCGCTGATGAACAACGTCGGCGTGTACTGGATCGCCATCGAGCTGACGACGCTCGTGAGTACGTTCCTCGTCGGATTCGAACGGGGAAGGGAGGCGATCGAGGCGGCCTGGAAGTACATCATCGTCGTGTCGGCCGGAATCAGTCTGGCGCTGCTCGGCACCGTGCTGTTTTACTGGGCCGGGAGCCTCGTGCTGGGTCCGACCTACGACATGACGTGGGATACGTTGCGGCGCACGGCACCGCAGATGAACCCGGCGCTCACGCAGATGGCGTTCCTGCTGGTGCTGGTCGGCTACGGAACGAAGGCGGGACTCGCGCCGATGCACACCTGGCTGCCCGACGCCCACAGCGAAGGACCGGCACCGGTTTCGGCCATGCTCTCGGGGGCGCTGCTGAATACGGCGATGCTTGGCGTGGCCCGCTTTCTGACCGTAACCGATGCGGCGAGCAGTTCGATGCTGCCGCGCACCGTGCTCGTCGCGTTCGGCGCGTTTTCGCTGTTCGTCGCGGCACTTTTCATCGTGCGCCAGCAGGGCATCAAACGCCTGATGGCGTATTCGAGCGTGGAGCACATGGGCGTGCTGGCGCTCGGCCTCGGCTTCGGCGGCACGCTCGCGATCGCCGCGGTGCTCTATCACATGCTGAACCATTCGCTGAACAAGTCGCTGATGTTCTTCGGCGCCGGCAACGCGATGCGGACCTACGGCAGCCGGGAGATCGACGCGATACGCGGCGTGTGGACCCGCTTTCCGGTGACCGGTGCGCTGTGGCTCGCAGGGGCCGTCGCGATCACCGGCGCGCCGCCGTTCGGACTGTTCCTCAGCGAGTTCACGCTCATGCGCGCGGGATTCGCGACAGCCAATGCGTGGGCGGTGATCGCGATGCTGATCCTGCTGATCGTGATTTTCATCGGCTTCCTGAATCACTTCCGGGCCATGTACTTCGATGCGCTCACGCCGCCGCGTTCGCCGCTCGCGGCCGAACCCGGCGCGAGGCTGAACGCATGGATGACGGTGCCGATGTGGCTAGCGCTCGTGCCGGTGTTCGTGCTGGGCATCTGGTGGCCGCAGCCGTTGTGGCATTTCTTCGAGGCCGTCGCGGCCGATCTCGGCGGAGGCGCCCGATGAAAAACTGCGACTACGAGAACGTGGACGCCGCGGATCTGAAAGCCCGCACCGAACGGCTGCTGGCCGACGGCGGCCGGATGCAGGGGCTGTACGCGTGGTTTCCGTCTGCTTCGCATGCCGAACTGCGGTACGTGGCGACGCTGCCCGGACAGACGCAGTTCGTCGGCTGGTCCGTCGACGTCGGCGACGATGCGATTCCGAGCCTGGCGGGCGTGTGTCCGCTGCTCGGCTGGCACGAGCGCGAGATCATGGAGATGAGCGGCGTGGCCTTTTCCGGCCACCCCGAACCGGCGCGACTCGTGACGGCATGCCTGCCTCGCGGCGAGCGTGGGCCGCTCGAACCGGACAGGGTGACACGGGCAAGCGTGGCAGCAGATCTGCCCGCGCCGTCGTTGCCGGCGGTGTCGGGCAGGCATGTCCAGCTGTTGCCGTTCGGCCCGGTGCGGGCCGATGTGCTGGAGTCGGCGCAGTTCATCTTTCTGTATCTCGGCGAAGGCATTCTTCACTACCACCCGAACCTGTTCGTCAAGCACCGCGGCATGGAAAGGCAGTTCGAGGGCATGGAGCCGGCATCGGCCACGCTGGTCGCGGAACGCGTGGACGGTGTCGATACGGTGGCCCATTCGCTCGCTTACGTGCAGGCGCTCGAAGACGCTGCGAACTGCCAGGTAAGCGAGCGGGCGGCCTGGTCGCGACTCGTCGCGGCCGAGCTCGAACGAATCTACAACCATCTCCATTATCTCGGCCACCTGTGTCATACCACGACGCTCAAAGTCGGCGAAGCACAGGGAAAACTGCTGGAAGAGCGGGCCAAACAGATCAACGCGCGCGCGAGCGGCAGCCGGTTCCTCAGAAGCGTGATCTGGCCCGGCGGTGTGCGGCGCGAGCTGGACGTCGGCGCGATCGCCAGCGGGCTGCGTGTGCTCAAACCGCAGGTGGAGCAGTACATCGCGCTGATCGAGCGGACCACCAGCCATCTCGACCGGTTGATCTCGACCGCGCCGCTGAGCCAGAAACTCGCGTTCGACCAGGGCGCGACGGGCCCGATCGAGCGCGCATCGGGCATCGACCGCGATCTGCGGCGCGACCATCCATACGCCGCGTACCGGACGCTTCCGCCGAGCGTGGCGCTGGCCGAGGAGGGCGACGCGTTCGCGCGCATGAAGGTGCGTATCGCGGAACTGCGGGCGAGCATCGCGCTGGTGGAAAGGGCGATCGCCGAACCCGCGCCCGACGGTCCGCTGCTCGTGCCGTGTGCGCCGGCGGCGCTTGCGGAAGGGCTCGGATGGGCGGAATCGGCGCGCGGCACCGTCCTGTATGCAGTCCATATGGATGGCGAAGCCCGGCTCGCGCGCGTGAAGATCAAGTCGCCGTCTTTTTCGAACTGGCGAGTGTTTCCGTCCACGGTCCACGACAGCAACATGATGGACTACGCGATCAACGAGGCCAGCTTCGGTCTCACGATTTCGGGCTGCGCGCGTTAGCGCCCCGACAGGCAGCGAGGAAAAGAGAGCATGTCGCTATGGACCTGGTTCGGACTGAAAACCGGTAGCGCGAGCACGGCGTGGCCGCTGGAAGGCGACGACGACGGCCAGCAGGACGTGCTCGGCATGCCGCGCTACGACCCTGACGAGTGCGAGCCGGACTGCAATGCCTGCGCCAACGTCTGTGTGACCCACGCGATCTCGCTGGCGCCGTCTCCGGATATGGCGGTCAGGCCCGAAGTCGACTGGGGGCGCTGCATCGTGTGCCAGCGCTGCACGGAGGTCTGCCCGACCGGCGCCTTCACCGCGTCCGGCGACTGGGCGCTCGGCGTGCACGAGCGCGCCGACCTGAAGTGGGACACGCAAATGAGCGAGCGCGTGGTGCACGAAGTGACGGAGCGTACGCGCCGCCCATTCGCACGCAGCCTGCACATCCGGCACGTGGATGCCGGCTCGTGCAACGGTTGCGAATCGGAACTGCAGGCGCTGAACAATCCATACTACAACCTGCATCGCCTCGGAATCTTCTTCACGCCGTCACCGCGCTTTGCCGACGTGCTGCTGGTGACCGGGCCGGTCACGAAGGCGATGCACGGTCCGTTGCTGCAAACGTGGGAGGCGATGCCGGCGCCGCGCTGGGTGATCGCGACCGGCACCTGCGCGGTCTCGGGCGGCGTGACCGGGGGCAACTATGCGTGCGGCACCGGACTCGACGGCGTATTGCCGGTCGACATCTATCTGCCCGGCTGTCCGCCCAACCCGGCGGCGCTCATTCACGCGTTGCTGATGATCGCCGGCCGCAGTCGACAACGGATGCGCGGAGGCCAGATTGAGCGCTGACCTTCTGCTTGCGCTTGCGGCTGCGCTATGGGCGCTGGCCGCGGTGTTCTCGCCGTGGCGCGCGGCGCATCGGGCGGTGCGCGCAGCACTGGGCGCGGGCTGTGCGCTCGGCATCGTCGCGTGTCTGGTTGCGCTGCCGGTCGGGACTGCGCAGGTGTCGTTGCACGTGGCTCTCGCGTCGCAGCCCGTTTCGTTTGCCGTCGAACCGGCCGGCCTGTGGCTGTTCGGTTTCGGCCTCACGCCGGCGATGTTCGCGTGCTGGCTCGGCTCGCCACTGGCCGGGCGCTCGGGACGCTGGCTCGCGGGGGCGGCCTTCAGTCTGCTCGGCGCGCTCGGAGTGGTGGGCCTGCAGGACGGCATCTCGCTGCTGGTGGCCTGGGAAACCATGAGCCTCGGCGGTGCGCTGATGCTGGTCGGCGAGCACGCGGAGACCGGGGAGGGCAGGCCCGTTCTGCTGATGCTGGCGCTACTGGAGCTGGGCGCGGTCGCGCTCGTCTTCGCGATCATCGTGCTTGCGGATTCGGTGGGCGGGATCGCCTTCGGCGACTTCGTCGGACATGCGGCGACGTCGGGCGAACTCGTGTCGTGGTTCGCGGGTCTCGCGCTGCTGATCGGCTTCGGCGCGAAGCTCGGTCTGGTGCCGTTTTATGAATGGTTTCCGCGCGCGTATTCGAGCGGCAGCGGCGCAAGCGGAGCGATCCTTTCCGGTGTCGTGCTCAACGCCGCGTATTTCGCGCTGAGTCGCGGCTGGAACAGCTGGCTCGATGTGTCGCAGCACGCGCAGACGGCGTTCGGTCTCGGCGTCATCGCGATCGCGGTCGGCGTAGTCAGCGCGATCCTCGCCGTGTTGTATGCGTTTCAGCAGGACGACTGGCGCGCACTGCTCAGTTATTCGTCGGCGGAAAACGCGTCGGTTGCCGTGGTGATGCTCGGTGCGACGCAGCTTTTCCGCGCGGATCAGCTTGGCAGCCTCGCGGGCCTCGCATGGACGGTCGCGCTGCTCCATCTCGCCGGACACGCGCTGGCGAAGGGCGCGCTGTTTCTGACCGCGGACGGCGTTGCCCGCGCGTGCGGCTCGTATGACATCGTTCCGCACGGCTGGCTCAGACGCAGCGGTTTCCTGCTGGGCCTCGGGGCCGTGTTCGCGGTGATGAGCCTCGCGTCGGTGCCGCCGCAGGCGGGTTTCGTCAGTGAATGGTATGTGTTCCAGTCGGTGTTTCAGGGCTTTCATCTGTCATCGTTTATCGGCCGGCTCGTTCTGGTGCTGGCCGGCGCCGGCCTTGCATTGGCCGCGGCCGTCGCGCTCGCGACTTTCGTGAAGCTGTTCGGCCTCGGTCTGCTGGGGGTTGCCGATGTCGACGTCACGCCGGCTGTGCCGCGCGGCACGGCGGTGGCGGTGGGCCTGCTCGGGTTGTGCGTGCTCGCGGTCGCGGTGGGGGCGCCGCTCTGGCTCGATGCGCTCGCCGACGGCGCGCAGACGCTCTTCAGCGCGAACAGCCCGCATGCGATGGTTGCCGGCTGGCTGCTCGTTCCGCTCACGGACCAGTTCGCGTTCATTTCGCCGTCGAAGCTGATCATCGTGATGCCGCTGCTGGCGCTTCTTCCGCTTGCACTGTTATGGCTGACGAAGCGGCGCGCGATCCGCCGCGCACCGGTGTGGTTCGGCGGGATGACATCGAATGCGCGCGATGCAACGACCACGCCGCTCACGTTTTCCAATGCGATGCGGACCTTCTACAGCTTCGTGTATCAGCCGACGATCAATACGACGCGCGAGCACGAGCAACGCGAATATTTCATCAAGCGGCTGGTGTTCTCGGCGGGGGTGACCGACCTGTTCCAGCGGCATCTGTTCGACCCTGCCGTGCGCATCGTTAATCTGTGGGCCGGGAAGCTGCGCGCGCTGCAGTCGGGCAACCTGAATTTCTATCTCGCGCTGATCGGCGGACTGCTGGTGGCCATTCTCTGCCTGACGTTCGCGTGAGCGGCGTTCCTCGAAAGCATCGCGCGACGGAGCACGGGAAAGGGGGGATCCGAAATGCAACGAAAGATCTGGAAAACGGCTGACGCGCGTGTATCGGCCCACCTGCGACGCACCGACGTCATGACGTGGGATCCGGGCCGCGAGCGCCTGAAGGGCAGGCTGATGCTCGCAGGTTATGCGCTGGTTGCGGACGAGGTCGTGGCCTGGGCGCTGTCCATCGTGCTGGCCGGTATCCATGCCGGTCTGCCGCGATGGTGGCTGCCCGCGTTCGGTGCCGCGATGATGCCGCTTGCGATGAAGTGGATCGCGGGTGAGGCGCAAAAAGCCTGTCGACGGGCCGTGTCGCAACGGTTCCTCGGCTTCGAAGGCGTTCCGCCCCGCGTCGTCTCGATCGCCAATGACTGTCCTGGCCGGTGGCTCGTACTGCTGCATATCCAGATGCACCCGGAACTGCGCTGGCGGGAAGACCCGCCCAGCGTTTGAACAGCGGCTTGCGGCGCAGAGCGGTCATGCGGACGGCAACCGGCACGCCCGCTGCGCGTCGCGCGATGCATTTCGTGCTATTGGTGGGCGTCCTCAGTTTTTTTGCGGACTTCACCTATGAGAGCGCGCGCAGCGTGCTGGGGCCGTGGCTCGCAACGATGGGGGCGAGCGCGACGATCATCGGGATCGTCACCGGCTTCGGCGAACTGGCGGGATACGGCCTGCGGGCGGTCTCCGGACGTGTCGCGGACGCGACACGTCATTTCTGGCCGATCGCGATGGTCGGCTATGGGATGCAGATGAGCGCCGTTCCGCTGCTGGCCTTCACGCATAGCTGGCAAAGCGCCGCGTTGCTGGTCATTCTCGAGCGTGTCGGCAAGGCGATCCGCAATCCACCGCGCGACGTGATGCTGGCGAGCGCAGCGAAACGCATCGGCGGCTACGGCTGGGCGTTCGGCCTTCACGAGGCGTTCGACCAGTTCGGTGCGATGGTCGGGCCGTTGGTCATCGCGGGGATCATGTCGGTGCGCGGCGACTATCGTTTTGCTTTCGCGGTTCTCGCCATTCCTGCCGCGATCAATCTGTCCTTTGTCGTCCTCGCACGCGTGTCGTTTCCGCGGCCGCAAGATCTGGAGGACGACGCACGGCCGCAGGCGAGCGGCGCCGGGCGCTATCCCGTCGCGTACTGGGTCTATCTCGCCGGAGCGGGCCTCGTCGCAGCGGGGTTCGCGGACTACCCGCTTATCGCGTATCACTGGACGGTTCATCACGTCGTCACGTCCGACCAGGTGCCGCTTTTCTACGCGGTCGCGATGGCGGTCAGCGGCGCTGCATCGCTGACGTTCGGGCGGCTGTTCGACCGGCACGGCTTTCCGGTGCTGATCGGACTGACGGTGGTCTGTACCGCGTTTGCGCCGCTGGTGTTTCTCGGCCGTAGTGTCGAGATGTCAGTGCTCGGTGCCGCGTTGTGGGGGATGGGCATGGGCGTACATGAGTCCATCATTCCGGCGGCGGTCGCACCGATGGTCGGTCGCTCGAAGCGCGCGTCGGCATTCGGCGCGTTCACGGCGGTCTACGGCGTGTGCTGGTTCCTCGGTAGTGCGCTGATCGGCTGGATCTACGACCATTCCGTGCCTGCAACGGTACTCTTTTGCATACTGGCCCAGCTTCTCGCGATTCCCGCATTCGTGTGGGTCAGCCGGCGTCGCCGCGTCGTGCCGTAGCCGATTTGCGCGCTTGCCGATCCGTTGTGCCAGCAACGAAATCGTGTGGCGGCGCAGCCTGTCAGCCGCCCAGCGGCTCGTCGCGCGGAACGGCACGCAGCGTCTCACGCAGCGCGTGGCTCAGCCGCCGTTCGATCTGCGGATTCGACGCGTAGATGAGGGCCTCCGCAAAGTGCTTGATGCATACGCCGGCGGTCAGGGCCAGGACGGATTCGTCGTTTGACGCGCGCGCGACGTCGCAAACCAGCGACGCAACGGCCCGTCGGCCGGCGATTTCCTGGGCATCGCAACCGGGACAGGGCTCCCGCGGCGCCGCCCCGGCCGTCATCGTGCCGGCCGCCGCGGCCGGATCGAACCATTGCGTCCGGCCGCGTCTGCGGCGCTTCGGGGGTGGTTCACCGTCGGCGGGGGCAGGCGCGGGCGTTGCGCGCTCCGGCAGCGCAACGTCCAGATAGCGATCGAGCGCCGCGCGGCGCAACGCGGGATCGGGACGCGAGAGGCATTGCAGCAGATGTTCGCTGCAGGTCGGGAGCGTGATCCAGCCGGGTTGTTGCAGGCGGACGTTCGCGGCTGCGGCTTCCAGCCATTGTCTTTCGGCCGTTGCGATCGCTTTGCAGACGGGGCATGCGGGGATCGTGACGGGCGTCGTCCCCTCACCGGCGGGATGGAGCAGCGTTCGAACGGCGAAACCGCCGTCGCGCCGGTCCGGCTGCGCCGCGAGCGCCGCCCACGCCGCTTTCGCCTTGATGCGCAACTGCCGGATCAGCCGCCCTCGCAGCGGGGGCTCGGTTCGCTGCATCAGCATTCGGGTGTGCACGAAACAAAGATCCGGCAGCGCCACGCGCGTCGCGTGCCCGGCCGCGCGCAACACACGCACGAGCGCCCGGCCTTGCGCCCGATGGAAGTAGCCGCATGCGGGGCAGCGGTGGCGTGCGCCGAACAGCATGTCCTGGACCAGTTCGCCCCGCAGGTCCGAGCGATCGAGCAGCGATGCGAGGTGACGGCCGGCTTCGTCGACGGCTGTACGCATCGCGCGCGCTGTCGCTGCGCCTGAGGACGCAGCGAGCGCCGTGTGCCGGGCACAGAAGCCCATGCTCGTGGCGATGGTCTGCACAAGCGCGTGCCGTGAGCGGCCGTCGCGCAGCAGCCTGCCGAAATACCGGTCGTCCGTGCCGGCAAGCTGCTCGCATACGACACAGCCGCGCGCCGGATACGCGTCATCGCCTTCATGCACGGTTGCGGCGGAGACGGACGCTACGTCAGACGGTAACGTGTCCGCATTCGTGGCGCGGGGTGAAGCAACAGGAGTGGGAAGGTTTCGCGTCGTGGGCATCGCGGTCACGTCCGGGCGGGTTACGCGACCTGGAGGTGGCAGCGTCCGTCTGCCTACGTCCCTTCCAGGGTGCGTAGGCATCATCAGCCCGTCGGGGAACGGGCGGTTCGTCGGAGGATGCCATCTCCTGTCCGGAGTGTAGCGTACGGCTGCGGCCCGCCACAATGTCACCGCATCGGCGCGGCATAACGCGGGGCCGCGCCGGACACGTTGCAGCACGACGGACGCGGCGATAGAATCGACTGACACTGGTGGAGATGGCATTCTCCCTGACCGCCCGTTTCCCGACGGGCTGATGATGCCTGCTGGCCTGGACGAAGGCGGCAGTGGCACGACCACCAGTTCCTTTCGGCCAGATTGTGTCTATCACATGCGGCCCGATCAGCGACATTCACTCACGCCAGGGCCTGGCGGCCAGATCGGTGGCGCGGCGCCGTCATTCCGCGGTTCGGCCTTCATGGCCGGCTGCGGCGATGGTGGCGTGAACGCTCAGTGAGGCAACACGGATGGATCTCGACGTACAGCACATCGAGGTATGGGAGGCGAATATCGTCGACCAGCCCGGCGGGCTCGCGCACGTACTGGATGCGCTGGAGGATGCCGGCATTGGCATCGAGTTCTTCGTCGCGCTGCGCGGCGCGCCGGGTTCCGGGCGGGGACGTGTGCTGCTCACGCCGCTCGACGGTGAGCATCAGGTCGCGGTGGCCGCGCGTGCCGGCTTCCATGTGCCGGCAGACCTGCACACGGTGAGAATCTCCGGCCGCAACCGCGCGGGACTCGTCGCCGGCCTGCCCGGCATGATCGCGCGGCTGGGCGTCAACCTGCGAGGATTCACGGCATCGGTCGTCGGTTCCGGATTCGTTGCCTATGTTGCGACCGATTCCGAAAGCGACGCGGAGCGCGTCGTGAACGCGATACGCCGTTCCGATGACGGAGGTCGAGGAACCGGACAGAAGCGGAGGACTCCCGATGGATCTGCGTGACTACGAGAATGCGAAGTTCGAGCTCGCCAGCATTTTGCGCGTGCTTGCCGAGGCTGCGAAAGATAAGGGGGACTCGGTCAACACGCAGATCCGGGCGCTTTTTGTGCGGCTTGCAGAAGACCGCTTCAACCTTGCGGTGATCGGCCGGTTCGGGCGAGGCAAGAGTTCGCTGATGAATGCCGTTATCGGCATTGACCGGCTGCCGACCGGGATATTGCCGCTGACATCGGTCATTACGACGGTCGTATACGGCAGTACCGAGAAGGCAATCATCCACTACGAAGGCCGCCGTTTCGCGACCGAGGTCGAACTGGATCAGTTGCCCGACTTCATCACGCAGCAGGCGAATCCCGGCAACGTACGGCAGGTGCGGACCGCGGAAGTGCAGATCCCGGCGGAAATCCTGAGGCGGGGGTTTCACTTCATTGATACGCCCGGTCTGGGCTCCGCGATTGCAGAGAATACGCGCACGACCGAATCGTTCCTGCCGGAAGCGGACGCGATGCTGGTCGTGACGAGCTACGACAGTCCGCTTTCGGGGGAAGAATTCGCCGTTCTGCGTCTTGCAGCAAGATATGACCGGCACGTATTCATGGTGCTCAACAAGCACGATACCGTCACCAATGCCCAGCGTAGGGAAGGGCTGGCATATGTGAACGAACAGTTGATGCGCGTACTCGGCCCGCGTGCGTCGGGGGCCTTTTCCGTGTCCGCGCGCGATGGTCTGGCGGCGAAGCTTGCCGGCGATACCGATGCGCTTCGCGCAAGCGGCATCGCCGCGTTCGAGGACGCATTGATCCGGTTTCTGGTCGAAGAAAAACAGCGAGCCTTCCTGTCCAGCTTTTGCGAGCGCCTGCTCGATGTGACGCATCTGGACGTAACCGACCGTACCTTTGCCGACGTGGCATTGCAGATCCATGACTTTCTGCGTCGGCTGGAACCGGAAAATGCACGCCCGCCCGCCGGTCGCGAACGCCGACCCACACAGGCGGTCGACGTCGGATCGTTGCATGGACTGGAGCCGTGCGAGATCTGCCAGCGAATCCAGACGGTCAGTTTCGACTTTCTATGCCACTACCAGTACGAACTCAGTGTCAGCCCGGCATCGCAGGATCGACATGCACGCGCGAAGGGGCTGTGCGTGAGCCATACGCGACAGCTTGCGGCGCTTGCCGCGCCGCAGGGCGTTGCGGTGGGCTATCCCGCCTTGCTCGATGTGTTGTCGGCAACGCTGGCCGACGCGGCGAGTGCGGCCTCGGTCGGCGTTCATGACGTACTCATCCGCAGCGACGTACTGCCCGCACCGGGTGAGTGCGCACTGTGCCGGCTGTGCGTCGATACGCTGAAGGAGGCCGTCGTGGCCATCGCGGCCCGTCTGCGGCATGACGAGACCCGCGGCGTGGAATCACTGTCGGGCATCTGCATGCTGCATCTGCCGGAACTCGTCGCTGTGCTCGACGACACCGACGTCATGGAACGTGTTCTCGCGCGCGAGTCTTCGATCCTGTCGCGCCTCGCCGACGACCTGAGGCGGTACGCGACCCGGCACGACGCGATACGCAGGCAACTATTGAGCGCGGAGGAAACCGAGGCAGCCGACCGCACGCTCAAGATGATTGCCGGCCTCGTCAACGTGCATGTTCCGGACCTCGGTGGATGAGTCGGCGCGACCGGCGATGCGGCCCGATGCCGGTTTGCGCTTACGCCAACGCCGCTCGCGCGACCGCGCCCACGGTCGCGAAGCCGAGCACGGTCATCACCAGAGACGCGCACACGTGGATGGCGACCTCGCCGGCGGCCCAACCGTAGCGTCCGTCCTGAAGATGGGCCACGACCTCGGCGGAAAACGTGGAAAACGTGGAAAGGCCACCCATTAGCCCGGTGACGACGAAGAGTCGCCATTCGCCCGGAATCTCGGGAAGACGGGTAAAGAAGGCGATCGCCACGCCGATGATGTAGCCGGCAAGGATGTTGGCGACGAAAGTGCCGAGCGGCAATTGCGGGAAAATCCCGTTGAGCCGCAAACCAAGAAGCCAGCGCGCAAGAGATCCCAGTGCGCCACCCAGTGCAACGGCGAGAACCGATTGATACATGTCTAATACCCTGTTCGAATTAACATCGACAAGCGCCATTTGTACGGACGCTTGTCTTGCGGGTTTGTAGGCATCATCGGCTCATGGCGAGCGGTTAAGGAGAATGCCATCTCCAGCGCGAAATTCTATCATCAGCCAACGCAACGTCAACCAGACCAGTCCGCAACTCGCGAGGTTCAGGCACGTCCCAGTCCTTCGATGGGGTGGAGCGGTGCCTGGGCATGACACGGACAGCGGGGCCCGCGTCCTCGGTCAGGGCGAGCGATGCAGCCACCAGGCGGATCGCGGCGTGGCCCTCGATGGCGCCCGAGCCGAACAGCACAAGGCCGCTCGTCTTGCCCGCCAAGGCGTTGCGCAGCGGAACAATCACCGAGGCCGGGAATGCGTCCGTAGTGGCCACGGTGGGCACCAGCTCGATGCCCGGCCATGGCCGGGCGAACGGTGTGACCGCTTCCAGTTCTCCCGTGTCGGTGACGACACCGATCAGCGCAGTGTCGTGGTCTGTGTGGTTGGGGCGTGATGTCACGATCGACTGAACGTCCTCGTTGATGGTGTCCGGCGTCGGGGTGTCGAGAAGGACCGCGATGAGATGCCCGGAGTTCAGGGCATGGTTGCAGGCCATTTCGAGGCGCTCGCCCGCGTCGTTCCACGACTGCTGGTCGAGCGTGCGTGGCCCGACGACCAGCAGCGTGCCGCCTGGAGCGGCGCCAATCGGTCACCTGCGTGGCGACCGATGCTTCAGGCCGCGATCTCGTCAGTTCCGTTGCGTTGTGGCGGGGTCGTTGCTAGCTGGGGATGCCTTGCGTTGACCCGGCGGGCGAAGTTTGCCTGCTGGGCAGGAGATATCCCGGTTCTCGGTGCATCGAGGTAGTCCGCATACACGTACGGACCCGCCTGCAACTTCGCTTCGCGTCGCTAACCCAATCCTGGGCGCATCCGCTTATCTGCATCATGATCCGCGATCGCGCGAGCGCCGTCCGCGGCGCGCGCGCTCGTCGATCCTCTTGAGGCGAATGGCGATGCGAACGTGTCCGGCACGCCCGCGTCGACTTTGGCATTCTCAGCGTTTTGGCGTTTCGCATTGGTCCATCGCGCGGACGACAGCAGGGCGGAGCACGCGCCGACAACGGCGGCCTTTTTTGTTTAATATAGTGAACTGCGCTTGCAAGCCGCTCCGGCTCGCGTCGCGGTCGGCAATCCCCAGAATCCATGGACGAAACACTTAATTCCGATGTCCCCCCGGACGATTCCGGCGCCAACCGCTGGCTCGGCTTCCAGATCCGTTCGCTGCGGCATGCGAAAGGGCTGTCGCTGCAGCAACTGGCCGCCAAGGCGTCCCTGTCGACCGGCATGATCAGTCAGCTCGAGCGCGGGCGCGTGTCGCCGTCGGTGCGCTCGCTGAGGCTGATCAGCCAGGCGCTCGAAGTACCACCCGCGTATTTTTTCCAGGAAAGCGATCTGCCGCCGCCCGAAGAGATAGGCGTGATCGTCAGGAGCCGTTCGCGACGTACGCTGAATCTCGGCACGACGGGCGTGGCCAAGCAGTTGCTGACGCCCGATACTTCCGGCCAGTTGCAACTCACGCTGATCCGTCTGCAGCCGAACGGCTCGTCGGGCGACGAGGCGTACACGCATCGCGGCGAAGATGCCGGCCTCGTGCTGAGCGGCACGCTCAGGCTTTGGGTCGACGAGCACGCATATCTGCTCGAAGCGGGCGACAGCTTTCGCTTCAGGAGCTCGTCGCCGCACCGGTTCGAGAATCCGACACAGGGCATCACCGAAGTCCTGTGGGCGGTGACGCCGCCCTTCTATTGAAGCAGCCCGCTGCGTCCTCACCAGGTTATCAGGCTGTTATTCGTCTGTTTATAAAATTAAAAAAATCAGCTTGAATTTTCATTTTTCGCTGCCTACCATGAACCGGACGTGGATATCTGAACGGTCGAACCACACGTTTTTCGGGAGGCTGGCATGCACGCGCAAATGGGAAATGGGGACGCTCGGCGGCGGTCTCGCATCGGTCAGCGAATGAAGGCGGCGATCGTCGCGGGATGTCTTTGCATGGCGTCGATCGGCGTCTCTCACGCCGATACGATCATGGAACGCATCCAGCGCGGCGAACCGATCCGCCATGCCATCGCCAACGACTCGCCATACGGCTTCATTGGCAGCGACGGCAAGATCACCGGCATTGAAGTCGAACTGGTGCGCGAGGTGCTCACGAGCATGGGCGCCAAATCGGTCGAACCGACTATCACGACCTTCGGCGCGCTGATTCCAGGCATACAGGCGGGCCGTTTCGATATCGCGTCGGATGGCATCTACATCCGGCCGGAGCGGTGCGCGGTAGTGCAGTTCAGCACGCCCGACTTCATGTTCGGCGTCGGCGCGTTCAAGCGCAAAGGCGACACGTCGATCAAGGCCACCAGCGTTGCCGAGCTTGCGGCCAACAAGTCGCTGCGTCTGGGCAAGCTCACGGGCGGCTCGGAGGACAAGGCTTATGTATTGGCGGGCGGTGACCGCAGCCAGATCTCGGACTTCACCGATCGCGTTTCGCTGGCGGCGGCGGTGAAGAGCAACCGCATCGACGTCGGCCTCGTCACGGCGATGGGGGCGGCGGCGGCGGCCGCCAACGACCCGGGCATCGAGCTCATTACGCCGCTCAAGCCGCCGGTCGTCAATGGCAAACCGTTCGTCTATTACACGGCGTTCGCGTTCAACAAGGGCGATAGCGCGTTCGCGGCCGAATTCAACAAACGCCTGAGCGCGATCGTGCAATCGCCGGCATATCGCGAACTGCTCGCGAAGTACCACGTGCCGCCCGACGTGATCCCGGACGCCAGCGCGCAGACCGCCGACATCTGCACGGCGAAACAGTAAGCGCAACGCGATCGCATGAGGGCGGCGCGCCGGCCCGGACGGATACGAGGCGCAACGGATACACGGAGGGGGCATGTCCAGTGAATTCTTCGACACGGCCGAGTTCGCCGAACGACAGCAGCGCGTGCGCGCGAAGATGGCCGAGGAGCGGCTCGATCTGCTGTTCGTCACATCGCCGGTCAATATCAACTATCTGATCGGCGCGGCGGCGAAGGCTTATCAGGTTTTCCAGTGCCTGTGCTTCACGCGCGAAGCGGGCCCGCAACTGCTGCTGTTGCGCCGCTCGGACGTGGCCGAAGTCACCGACCTGAGTCTCGCCGACGAGGTGCGCGGCTGGGGCGGCCTGAAGGCCGAGGACCCGATCGCCGTACTCGCCGCGATCGTCGATGAAAAGAAGTGGCGCCGCGCGCGCATCGGTGTCGAGGCGCCGCCGTACTACATGAGCGTCGGCAATCACCGCAAGCTGACGGCGGCGCTGTCGGGCACGGAACTCGTCGAGGCAAGCGACCTGATCGAGAATCTGAAGCTCGTCAAGTCCGCCGCCGAGCTCGCCTACGTGCGCAAGGCCGCGATGATCGCCGACGTCGGCATCGATGCGATCTCGGCGGCGCTCGCCGAAGGGCGCACCGAGCGCGAGGTCGCCGCTGCGGCGCATGGCGCGATGATGGCTGCGGGCGGCGAGAGCCCGCCGAGCCCGATGAACTTCGTGTCGGGCGAGCGCACCTGCTATGCGCACGGCTTGCCCACGGACCGCGTGCTGCGGCGCGGCGACTTCATGCACGTCGAATTCGGCGGCCAGTACCGGCGCTACTGCTCGACGATCGCGCGGCATTTCAGCCTCGGCGAGCCGTCGGCGCGGGCGCGGCAACTGCATGACGTGACGCGCGCGGCCTGCGAAGCGGCGATCGGCGTGATCCGTCCGGGTGTGCCGGCGCACGCGGCGCATCGGGCCGCCGCCGAGGTGATCCGTGATGCCGGCCTCGGCGAATTCCATCTGCACACGACGGGCTACGGCATCGCGCCGGGCTTTCCGCCTGCCTGGGGCGAATCGATCAACATGCTCGACGACAATGGCGCATTGCTGGAGGAGAACATGGTGGTGTCGATCGAGCCGCCCGTCTTCATTCATCCGGAGCGTCTCGGCGCACGTCTGATCGACTGCGTGATCGTGCGACCGGGCGGCGCCGAAATTCTCTCGCAGCGTTCGCAGGATCTCGTCGTCATCGGCTAGAGGTTGGGCAATGTCCACTGATTCCACGCAAGCGCACAGCGGCGACGCCGCATGCGCCGGCCTTGTCGACAGGCCGTTCTGGTGGGACGCGGCGCCGCCGCAGACCCGCGACGGCGAGCTCCCCGCGAACGTCGACGTGCTGATCGTCGGCTCCGGGTTCACCGGGCTGTCGGCAGCCCTGACGCTCGCGCGTGCGGGGCGCTCGGTGCTCGTGTGCGAGGCGCGGGAAATCGGCTACGGCGCCAGCACGCGCAACGGTGGCCAGATCAGCGCGAAGATGCGGCGCGGCATCGCCAGCATCGCCGCCGAGCACGGCGAGGCGCGCGCGATCGAGGTGTGGGGTATCGCCAGGGCGTCGCGCGCGTATCTGGAAGCGTTGATCGCGCGCGAATCGATCGACTGCGACTTCATGCCGGGCGTGCGTTTCTACGGCGCCTATCGCGCGCGCGAGTACGACAGTCTTGCGCGGTTGACCGATACGCTCAGGCACAAGATGCAGCTCGACGTCGAGCCTGTGCCGAAGCGCGAGCAGCATCGCTACGTCAACAGCGATCTCTATCACGGCGGCCTGGTCGATCGCGGCACCGCGTCGTTTCATCCTGCGCGCTACGTCGCGGGGCTGTGCGAGCGCGTCGAGTCGGCTGGCGCGCTGCTGCGATCGCACACGCGCGTGACCGGCGTGACGCGCCAGGGCGACGCATTCGATGTCGCGACCTCGCGCGGTCCGGTGCGTGCGAGGCAGGTGATCGTCGCCACCAACGGCTACACCGGGCGCGAGTTTCCGGCGCTGGCGCGGCGCGTCATCCCGATCGGCAGCTATCTGATCGCAACCGCGCCGCAGCCGAAAGCGGTGATCGACGCGCTGATGCCGGGCTGCGACATGTTGATCGACACGCGGCGCGCGGCGTCGTACATGCGCGTCTCACCCGATCGCCAGCGGATCCTGTATGGCGGGCGCGTCGCCGCGACCGACATCAGCGCGCAGACCAGCGCGCCGCGCCTGAAGGCGGTGCTCGAATCGATCTTTCCGAGTCTGCGAAGCACCGCCGTCACGCATGCGTGGATGGGCTTCACCGGGTTCACGTTCGACGAGCTGCCCCATCTGGGCCGCCTCGACGGCCTCTATTTTGCAATGGGCTACTGCGGCACCGGCACTGCGATGGGCACGTATCTGGGCCACGGCATCGCGATGGAGATACTCGGCCAGCCGGTCGCGGGCGTGGCGGCGCTCGAGCAACTCACGTTCGGCACGCACAGCCTGTATCGCGGCAATCCGTGGTTCCTCAGCACGCTGATCGGCGCTTACCGGTTGCTGGACCGCCTGCACGTCTGAGCGGGACACGGCCCTTCGGAGATGAAACCGCAGATGACTGAACTCTGGAACGTGAAGTCGGTGCTATGGGAAGCGACGCTCACGACGGCGCGTATCTTCATTCTGGCGGCGCTGCTGTCGATCGCGCTGTCGATCGTGATCGGGCTCGCACGGCTGTCGTCGCATCGATGGATGAGCTGGACGGCGCTGGTTTTCGGCGAGGCGTTTCGCGGCGTGTCGCTGGTCGTTCAGCTGTTCTGGATTTTCTTCGTGCTGCCGTTCTTCGGGCTCACGCTGTCGGCATCGACGGCGTCGGTGCTGGCGCTCGGCCTGTGCTTCGGTGCGTACGGTTCCGAGGTCGTGCGCGCCGCGATGCTCGCGGTGCCCAAGGGCCAGCGCGAAGCCGCCTACGCGCTCGGTCTTACGAAACGCGCGACGCTTGCGCACGTGGAGTTCCCGCAGGCCTTCAAGATCATGCTGCCGTCGATGGGCAATCTGCTCGTGCTGGTGCTCAAGAGCACGTCGGTGACCGCGCTCATCACCGTGCCCGAACTATCGTTCACCGCGAACGCGCTGAACGCGAACCTCGGCGCGAGCCTCGCGGTGTTCGCCTATGTGATGGCGGCGTACTACGTGATGTCACGCGCGGTGCTATGGGTGACCGGATCGATGGAGCTTCGGCTGCAGCGGCGTGTATCAAACTGATTTGCAACACGACGAAGAGGACGGCTTACGGTGATTTTCGACTGGAGTTTCGCGTGGTCGATCCTGCCCGCGCTCGCGAAGGCGGCGCAGACGACGTTCCTGATCACGGTGACGTCGTTCGTGATCGCGCTATTTGGCGGCCTCCTGCTGCTCGCGCTGCGCGAGTCGCCGATGGCGCTGTTGTCGCGGCCGACCATGTGGGCCGTCGATTTTATCCGCGGCACGCCTTTGCTGATTCAGGTCTTCTTCATCTATTATCTCGCGCCGGATTACGGGTTGCGCCTGAGTCCGCTCGCGACCGGCATCCTCGCGCTGGGTGTGCACTATAGCTGCTACCTGTGCGAGGCATACCGCAGCGCGCTGCATGCGATCCGGCGCGGCCAGTGGGACGCCGCGCGCGCGCTCGGGCTCGCGCCGCACGCGGTGTTCCACCTGGTGATCTGGCCGCAGATGCGGCCGCTCGTCGTGCCGATCGCGGGCAGCTATCTGGTCTACATGTTCAAGGACACGCCGATTCTCGCTGCGATCACCGTGCGCGAAATGATGCAGGTCGCAGCGCAGATCGGAGCGGACAAGTTCCGCTACATGGAGCCGCTCACGCTCGTCGGCGTGCTGTTTCTGCTGATGAGCCTGCTGGCTTCGTACGCGACGCGCGCGCTGGAAAGGCGGATCGCGATCCGCTAGACGGGCTGCGGCGCGATTCGGCCCCGATCGCGCCGTGGCCGCGCGTCGCTTCGATGCCGGCAGTTCGATGCGTTTCCTGTTCCAGCTTTCCCGCGAGGACGAGCATGCCAATTCCTTCACTCGATTTCGATCCGTCGTCGGTGGCGTTGCCGCAAGGGCATTTCATCGGCGGCGCGCACGTCGCAACGGATGAAGAACCGGTCGAGGTGTTGCGTCCTTCCGATGGACGGCGGCTTGGCCACGTGACGCAGGCATCGCCGATGACGGTCGATCACGCGGTGAGCAATGCGCGTGCGGCATGGGAGACGAGCGGCTGGGGAACGCGCCCGCCGCGCGAACGGGCGCGGGTGCTCACACGCTGGTCCGAGCTGATCGACGAACATGCGGTGAGTCTTGCACAACTGGAAGCGGTGGGTTCGACGCGTCCGGTCGCACAGGCGTACGCGTCCGACGTGCCGTTTGCCGCGGAAGCGTTGCGCTTTTTCGCCGAACTCGCCGACAAGCTCGGCGGCCACGTCGCCGCGACGCGACGCGACAGTCTCGGCTTCGTGTCGTCGGAGCCGTATGGCGTGATCGCGGCGATCACGCCGTGGAATTTTCCGCTGTCGATGTGCTCGTGGAAGTGCGGACCGGCACTCGCGGCGGGCAACGCGGTGGTGGTGAAGCCTTCGGAGCTCACGCCGTTCTCGACGTTACGCCTTGCCGAACTCGCGATCGAGGCCGGCTTGCCGCCAGGCATTCTGAACGTCGTCAACGGCCGCGGCGCGACGACGGGCGCGGCGCTAACGCGGCATCCGGACATCGCGAAGATCAGCTTCACAGGATCGACCCGCACCGGTGCGGCGATCATGCGCGACGCGGCGCTTCGCGGCACCAAGCCGGTCACACTCGAACTCGGTGGCAAGAGTCCGCAACTGGTGTTCGAGTGCGTGGCCGATCTCGATCGAACCGCGCGGCACGTTGTGCACGGCTTCACCGCGAACGGCGGTCAGGCCTGCATCGCCGGCACGCGGCTGATCGTCCATCGGCGCATTGCCGATGCGCTGCTCGACGCGGTGCAACGCCAGTTGACGCCGATCGCGCCCGGCCCGACGTGGCGCGACGCGACGTGCTATTCGCCGATCATCAATCTCGCGCAGGTGCGGCGCATCGAAGCGCTGATCGGGCAAAGCGTCGCCGGCGGCGCGCAGATACTTTGCGGCGGTGCGCGCTTCGAGAACACGGACGGCGGCTACTTTTTCCGTCCGACCTTGCTCGCGAACGTCACCGAGACTACGCCTGCCGTGCGCGAGGAACTATTCGGCCCGGTGCTGACCGTGCAGACATTCGAGGACGAGGAGGAGGGCATCGCATTGGCTGGCCATCCGATCTACGGCCTATGTGCAGGCGTGCATACAAGCGATCTCGGCCAGGCGCTGCGTGCGATGCGGCGCATCGCGGCCGGCACGGTCTGGATCAACCGCTACGGCCGCAGCGGCGACATGATCATTCCGACCGGCGGCTTTCGTCAGTCAGGCATCGGCAAGGATCTGGGGCGCGAGGCGCTGGAAGCGAGCTTGCGCTACAAGAGCGTGCTGATCGATTTCGATTCGATCGAGCCTGCGGCCGGTTGATCACCGATGCGCGGCATGAGGATGCGTGGATCTCTGTCGGCGATAGGTCGCGCGCGTCAGCACATCGACGAGCCGTTGCGACGCGGCGCACGCCCGCCACGAACAGTCGTCGCGTGATGTGCCGCTTTACGCCGTCGATGATGTGCGTCGCACGGTTCCTATTCGGCGTGGAAGCGAAGCTCGCTTCGAAAATCCGGAAGTGACGGCCATCGGAATCTTCCGACGGCAATCGGCAACAAATATCGGATGGATACGCCAATCGTGGAGGAACGTTTCGGGGCGACGCGAACTGCGCAAGGCGCACCGTAAGATGCGCCGGCAAATGCATTGACGATCGGCATGGCAGATTCACGCGATGCGCGGTGTTCAGCATGCCGGAGCCCCGCAGCAGAAAACTGGCTGCAACAAGGCCGGATATACGGCTGCAACCCACCCTGTCCGTCTACGCACAAGAGAGCTTGCTCAAACGGGAGAACAGCATCTGCGTGCCCGCGTCGAGGCCGCGTCCGATCATCGACAAGCTGCACGCGGCCCTCGTCCAGAGTCTCGCCGACAGTCATTTGCGAGCGGGCTTCGAGCAACTCGGCTTCATCCCGATGTCGAGCACGGGCGATGAGGTCAGCAAACGTATCGAAGCCGAGAGCCGGCTGTGGCGCGCCGGTTCAGCCGTACACGCGGAGCGGAAGCTGACAGCGTATCGGCACGGTAACGGAAGCTCTTTAAGCGTGCGACCAATTCCGGGCGTCGACAGCGGCGCGGCAGGCCGCTTGGGCCTGGGCTGCTTCAGGATGGCCTCAAGCTGTTCGGCGAGCCGGCCGAGTTGCGGCGGCAGGCCGACGAATTCGACATCCGCATCGATGTGACGCTGTCCTACGTCGCGCAGCCGCGGCGCACGAGACGCATCTACGTCGCTATGTTTCGACCTGGGTCGATTGGAAGGCCGGCAAACCAGGCGAGCGGCTGCACGACTTCCGGGTGCGCGCCATGAACGACGCGACAAACGGCAAGGCACCGCTGCCTGGCTCGACGCTGCCCTGGGTACTGCATGACAAGCCGCAGGACGGCCTAATTGGGGACTTCAGGCGCAACAGCGGGACAGTGCAGAAAGACTGGGCCGTCGTTCGCTCGAACAGCTTGCCCGACCACTTCTGCATTGCTGTGGTCGGTCATCAAGGCTGGAGCTGTGACCCGGACTCGACTGCACGCTATGTGTGCTCGCCGTGACCTTTGAAATCTTGGGAGGCGAAATCACAATCTACGAACCGTTGCGTGCGGCGATCGCTGAACTTCAAGCTCAAACCGAGGCCGAGATCGAGGCTAACGAAGTACAAGTGGAAATCGACGCGACCGAATGATGCACGGGCACGGCACCAAATCGGAAGGTAGAGTTGGTTGACGGCAAGAAGCGTTTGTCCTTTGTCCGGCAGGAAGGTTGGGCGGGCCGTGCATCCCGGGTGGCGGTAGGTCGGTGCATCTTCGATGGTGTTGGATCTTGACTGAGAGCGTTCTACTAAGTGACAGCTTGTCTGGTCATGCAGCAGGCAGGTCCAGCACCCTTGGTGGGCATGTTGCCGAAATGCAACATTTATATGCATCGGAGTTGCGAGGAAATCCGGTGTAGGTTTTGGCGTAGGTGTGTAGCCGGGGGGCTGTCAGGAAAGGCCTCTTCGCTACTTCGACGAAAACGAACAGGCCGCGTTCCGGTCTGCTTTCTGCCGGCGGCGGATGCCGCCGGAGCGGAGAACTCGATAATGAACAAGCGCAATACGGCCCGTGCGGTCGTCGTCGCGGCCGCGCTGGCCGGCTTCGCATGGCCGGCGTCGCAGGCGTTCGCCCAGGTGTCCGCGTACACCAGCAGCCCGGTTTATCTGTATGCGGGACCGTCCGGCGACTATCCGGTCGTGTCGAGCGTCGGCGCCGGCGCGCCGGTCACCGTGATGGGCTGCGTCGGCGACTACTCGTGGTGCGACGTCGCGTTGCCAGACCTGCGCGGCTGGGTCTATGCCGCGTATCTGTCCTATCCGTACGACGGGCAATACGTGCCGCTGCAAGGCTATGGGTCGGTGATCGGACTGCCGGTCATCGGCTTTTCGATCGGCACGTACTGGGATCGTTTCTATCGCAACCGACCGTGGTACGGCGAGCGCGACCGTTGGGCCCATGTGCCGTCGCCGGGTTATGGCGGGCGTCCGCCGATGGGCGGCCGCCCGCCGGAGGCAGGTCGGCCCTACTCGCCGCCGGGCAACGTCGGCCGGCCGGGCGAGCCGCGCGACGGCGGGCGGCCCGGACCGCAGCAGGGCTTTCGCGGTGCGGCGCCCGCGCCGCGGCCGGAGGCCGGCGCGCAGATGCCGGGCCAACGCCCGATGCAGCCGCAGGGCGGCTTTCGGCCGGGCGGCCCGGCGGGCGGCTTCGAACACGGCGCGCCGCCGATGCGCGGGCCCGGCCCGATGCAGTCGCCCGGCCGTCCGGCGGAACCGCCGCCGGGCGGCGCGCATCCGTCCGGCGGCGAGGGCGGCCACCGCGAGGGCCGGCCGGGGCAGTGAGCGGCGCGCGTCGGCACGTTGGCACGTCAGCGCGCGAGCCGGCGCACGCGGTCTCGATCGCCGTCGGATGCCGGTTTCATCGAATGTCAAGAACCCGGGACGTCAAACCCGGGTTTTTCATTTGTCATTTTTCATTTGTCATTTGCGGGCACGGGATGCGGCCGGTGCACCAGCCGACTTTCGCGCCTTCAGGTCGCGCGGCGCCGCCCGCCGATTAGCGTGTTTTGCGCGCCGGCGTCGCCGCGCTTTAACCGACTTCTGTCGGATTTGACAATCCCTGACAGTCATTTGTCTGACTTCGCGCGACAATTCGGCAACCGCACCGCGTTGTCGCCCGCAGAAGGCGGCGGTTCGGCCCACGCTACGGGAACACGGTGCCGCGAGACCGGTCGCGGCACCGTACGACGAAGCTAGAGCGAACCGGAGTTCGCCGGATAACGCTGGTGCGCCGGCGCTTCACGGAGGAATGGCGACAGTCGCGGTTGCCCCGGCGATTCGGGGCAAAACGGCGGATGGCAGCGGAGGTCGGGCGGTGGCGTCCGGTGTCGACGCCGTGCCGGATCGACGCGATGGCCCGTCGGTGGACCCGTATCGGTCCGCCGGCGTGCGACGTTCGGGCCGGCAGGCCGGACTGTCGCCTCCTTTTTTTCGCATCCGGCTCGCCGCGCGTGTAACGGCGCGGACTCGCCGACCGCGGTGGCCGTGGCGGCTGCGACTCGCCGGCCGCCCGAGCGCCGATGCGAGCGCCGACATAGCGCATCGCGCACTTCAACCGGGAGAGCGAGAATGTTGTTTTTCCGATCCACGATCCAGTTTCCGCCGGACACGAACCGGCGTGGCCGCGTCGGCGAGCGGGACTTCGGGCGAGTCGAACTGGATCTCGCGAACGACCGGCACGCGCGAGCGGCGATGGAGGCGTATGCCGATTCCTGCGAAGCGGAGATGCCGTGGCTCACCGAGGCGCTGCGCGGCTCCCGCCACAGCCGCCCCGAGCCGGTGACGCAGTGCGCGTCGACCGTGCTGCGCGTGTTCGGCCTCGCGCAGGCGAGCGCGGCGGCGCGATCGGACTATTCGCACGCGGCCTGGGAACATGTGCGTGCGCAACTGGTTACGGAACTGTCTCCGCAGCCGCCCGCGGCCGACGACGCCGACGCGCGCGGCCCCGAGCGAAACGTCGCGAAGTTGCACGTGTGACACGCATTTCGGGCGCGGTGCCGGGTGCCGGCGCCGCGATTTTTTCGACTATGATCGGTCCCGCCTGTCCGTGGTTCACGGCTGCCGGCATGTCCTCGCGTCGCGGGGACCTCGTTGCCAGCGCAGCCGGTCGCCGCGATGCGGCGACGCGCACCGGGACCGTGCCGTCGAATCAACCATAACGAATCAGCGTGCGGGGGCACCATGAGAATCGCAGTACTGGACGACGATCCGGCTCAGACCGACTTTATCTGCCAGACCTTGAGCGCGGCGGGGCATGCGTGCCATGCCTTCGCGAAGGGCGCCGAACTGGTGAAGCAGTTGCGCCGGCAAACATTCGACCTGCTGGTGCTCGACTGGAACGTGCCGGACATGGCCGGCGATCAGGTGCTGCACTGGGTGCGGCAGAGCCTGTCGACGCGTCTGCCGGTGCTGTTCATGACGAACCGCAGCCGCGAAACCGACATCGCCGCGATGCTGAACAGCGGCGCCGACGACTACGTGGTGAAGCCGGTGTCCGAGCCGGTGCTGATCGCGCGCGTCGGTTCGCTGCTGCGTCGCGCGTATCAGATGCAGCCGCCCGCGCTGAAGGAAACCTTCGGCGCCTACGAATTCGATCTGAAGTCGCGTCAGGCGTCGGTCGGCGGCCGGCCGGTCGCGCTGACCCAGAAGGAATTCGACCTCGCGCTGCTGCTGTTCCAGCACTTGAGCCGTCCGCTGTCGCGCGCGCATATTCTCGACGTGATCTGGAAGCAGTCCACCGACATTCCGTCGCGGACGATGGACACGCACGTTTCGATGCTGCGCTCGAAACTGGGCCTGCGGCCGGAAAACGGCTACCGGCTGACCCCGATTTACGGTTATGGTTATCGCCTCGAACGAGTGGATGGAGATGACGAGTGAGCGTAGCTCATGGCAACGGCGGGGCGATGCAGGATTGGGCCGTGCGGAGGCGCGGCGGCAGAAGGTCGAGGATGGCGCCGTTCGTCGCGTCGACGTTGATGATCGGTGCGCTGTGCGGCGCGGGCGCGGCCGACGCGCGCGAACCGGCGGCGCGGCAGCCTGCGCCGAAACCGGAGATGGCGACCTACGTGACGCAAAAGGGCGACTCGCTCTATAACGTCGCGGACCGCTATCTGCGCGATCCGTCCGACTGGTACAAAGTGGCGCGCATCAACCATGTGTCGGCGCCGCGCGCGTTGCCGCCGGGGCTCAAGCTGCTGCTGCCGGTTCCGCTGCTGCGCCAGGAACGGCCCGGCGCGACCGTGGTCGCGACCAGCGGCCCCGCGCAGCGCGCGTGGCAGCACGGTCCATATCTGCCGCTAGTCGAAGGGAGTCAACTGGTCGAAGGCGACAGCCTGCGCACCGGCGCCGAGGGCTTCGCGACGCTCGAACTGCCGGACGGCTCGCACGTGCGCGTGCCGCCCGACACCGAACTCGTGATCACCACGTTGCGCAAGACCGTGCTGACCGGCGTCACCGACCGCGTGTTCAGCCTGCGGCGCGGCCGCGTCGAAAGCGAGGTCACGCACGCGACGAAACCGGACGACCGCTTCCAGATCCGCTCGCCGTCGGTGGTCGCCGGCGTGCGCGGCACGGACTTCCGCGTGAACTACGACAACGACAACGGCTCGACCGCCGTCGAGGTGGTCGAAGGCGCGGTCGGCGTCGACGCGTCGTCGGCCGCGCCGACGCCCGGCGTGCCGTTGCAGGCGTCGACGCAACTCGTCGGCGCGGGCCACGGCAACCTGACCGAACGCGGCGGCGCGGTCGGCGCGCCGGTGCCGCTGCTCGCGGCGCCGTCGGTCATTCACGCGGGCAAGGTGCAGGACGACGACACCGTCGCGTTCGACGTGAAGCCGGTCGACGGCGCAACCGGTTATCGCGCGGTGATCGGCCGCGATGCCGGTCTCGTCGACACGATCCGCGACGTGCGTTCGGACGGCCCGCACATCCTGACCGGCGCGCTCGACGACGACACCTATTTCGTGCGCGTCACCGCGATCAGCGCGCAAGGACTCGAAGGCATGCCGGGCACTTATGCGTTCGAGCGCCGCCGGATGGGCATCGGCGCGTCGGGCGGCGCGATCGACGCGCACAGCTACCGGTTCCGCTGGACCGTCGACCGGCGCGCGGAGAACACGCGTTTCCGCTTCGTGCTGTCGGCCAGCAAGGACCTGCGTAACCCGCTCGTCGATCGCACCGACATCCGCGGCGGCCAGGTCGTCGTGAGCAACCTGCCGCCGGGCGTCTGGTACTGGTCGGTCGTCGCCGGGCAGTTCGACAAGGGCCGCTACTACGAGAAGGCCACGCCGGTTCAGTCGTTCAGGCTCGGCGAGTGACGGAGCCGCCGATGGGCGAGGAGCCGCGCATGCGCCTCGGCCGCCCGATCGGGCGGCGCTTCCTGATCGAATGGGCGGGCACGACCTGCGTCGGCATTGCGATCGTGCTGCTCGTCGCGCTGTGGCACCTGATGTCCGGCGTCGACCATCTGCTGTACGACAGCTATCTGCGCGCGCGGTCGCGGGCGGTGTCGCACGACATCGTGCTCGTGCAGATCGACAACGCGAGCATCGACGCGCTCGGCCGCTGGCCGTGGCCGCGCGACGTCCACGCGCGGCTCGTGAACCGGCTCGCCGACGCGGGCGCGGCGGCCGTCGTCTATGACGTGCTGTTCACCGAACCGTCCGCCGACGACGCCACCTTCGCGCACGCGCTGTCGCGCGTGCCGACCTTCCTGCCGATCCTGCTGACCGCCGCCGACGAAGCCGGCCGACGCCGCGCGGTCGAGCCGGTCGCGCCGCTCGCGCGGGCGGCGGCGGGCGTCGGCCACATCAACCTCGAAGTGGACGGCGACGGCATCGTGCGCAGCGTCGCGCTGTTCGAGGGGGACGCCGATTCGCGCTGGCCGCAACTGATGGTGCCGGTCTGGCGCGCGATCCGCGCCGGCGCCGTGAAGCTCGCGGACCGCGCGGCCGCGACGCGCGCCGTCGACGACCCGTCGCGGGCGGCCGAGCCCGGCAGCGAAGCGCGCTTTCTGATTCCGTTTAGCGCGCGCGCGAATACCTATACGACGGTGTCGTTCGTCGACGTGCTCGACGGCAAGGTGCCGGCAGGTCTGCTGCGCGGGCGCGTGGTGCTCGTCGGCGTCACCGCGTCGGGCCTCTACGATCGCTTCGCGACGCCGATGTCCGGCGTGCTCGGCCCGCTGCCGGGCGTCTATATCCATGCGAACGTGCTCGACTCGCTGCTGTCCGGCACCGAGATCGAGCCGGTCGCGGCGGCGTGGGTCGTCGCGGTGTCGCTGGCGCCGCTCGCGCTGTTGCTCGCCGGCTTTCTGGTGCTGTCGCCGCTGCGCACGCTGGTGCTGCTCGTCGCGCTCGTCGTCGCGTCGCTCGCCGGCGGCGCGGCGCTGCTATACGGCGCGCGGCTGTGGCTGTCGCCGGTGCCGGCGATCGCCGCGCTGCTGATCGTCTATCCGCTGTGGAGCTGGCGGCGCCTCGAAATGACGATGTCGTATCTGCGCAAGGAACTGCGCCGGCTCGCGGACGAACCGTATCTGCTGCCGGAAGCGCAGGCGCCGACGGTGCCGGGCGGTTTCGGCGGCGACGCGCTCGCGCAGCAAATGGCGCTGATGGCGCAGGCCGCGCAGCGGCTACAGGACATGCGCCGCTTCGTGTGGGACAGCCTCGACAGCGTGCCGGAGCCGCTCCTCGTCGCCGACCTGCGCGGCGTCGTGCTGATCGCGAACCACGCGGCGCGCGCGTATTTCGCCGCGCTCGGCGCGGGGCCGGCCGAGGGGCGGCGCATGAGCGACGCGTTCGGCGACGTCGAATTCGTGAAGACCATCGACGGCGACGCCGAGCACAGCGCGCGCGCGCGCGCGCAGTGGCCGGCGCCGCTCGACCCGGCGGGCGACGGCTTCGCGGCGCTGATGGAATCGGGCGTCGAGGTCCGTTCGCGCGACGGCCGCGACTATCTGCTGCGCTACGCGCGCTGCACCAACGCACAGGGCCGCGCGGTCGGCTGGATCGCCGGTCTCGTCGACGTGACGCTGCTGCACGACGCCGAGCGTCAGCGCGAGGACGCGTTGCGGCTGTTGTCGCACGACATGCGTTCGCCGCAGGCATCGATCGTCACGCTGGTCGAGACCGAACGCGCGCGCGGCACGATCGAGTCGGCGCCCGCGCGCGAGTTGATGGCGCGGATCGAACGCTATGCGCGGCGTGCGCTGCAACTCGCCGACGACTTCGTGCAACTCGCGCGTGCGGAATCGCAGGCGTATACGCTCGAACCGACCAGCCTCGTGGACCTGCTGACCGACGCGAGCGACGAAGTGTGGCCGCAGGCACGCGCGAGCCGCATCCGCATCGATGTGCGCCGCGACGGCGACGAGATGGGCTGGATCAACGCGGACCGCTCGCTGATGTGCCGCGTGCTCGTGAACCTGCTGAACAACGCGGTGAAGTACAGTCCGATGGATACGCGGATCGTCTGTACGATAATGGCGCCCGGCGGCGACGCGTCGCATGGCGAACCGCGCGTGACCTGCTCGATTGCGGACCAGGGCTACGGGATCGCGGCGGACGATCTCGAACGGCTGTTCAAGCCGTTCCACCGCTTTCATACCGCGCAGCGGCCGGAGGTCGGCGGCGCCGGACTCGGCATGGCGTTCGTGTGGACGGTCGTCACGCGCCACGGCGGCGACATCGCGGTGCAAAGCGAGGTCGGCCGGGGCACGACGATCACGCTTTCGCTGCCTACGGCCGCGCCGCTGCCGTGATGAACGACGATCCCCGGCGGCGATGCGGCGAGCGTGCGCAGCCGGACATTCAATGGAGTGACTCAGTGAAGATTGTGCCGACGACCAGCATCACGGTGATGCTCGCGTTGCTCGCGGGATGCGCGGGCGTGACGACCGGCGTGCAGACGCACGGCGCGCTGCCGGCCGCGCACGCGGTGCCGTACCGCCTCGACCGGACGCCGGCGCAGCGGGCGCTGCCGGATGCGCCGCCGTACGAGGCGATGCTGCGCGACGCGCTCGCGAAGCGCGGTTTCGTAGTGGCCGACGACGGCGCGAAGTACCTGGTGTCGGTCGCCGCGGCGACGCGGCCCGCCGATATCGACGTCGGCACCGACGATTGTCAGCGCGATTGTCTGCCGCCGACCGCGCCGATGTTCCCGTGGTTCGGCCGTCGGTATCTGCATCAATTGACGCTGCGTTTCTTCGCGCTGCCGGACGGCAAGCCCGTGTACGAGGTCACCGTGGTCAAGCGCGATCGCGATGCCGATCCGCAGCACGCGCTGCCGTACCTGGTCGCGAGCGCGCTCGCGCAGGTGCCGTCGCACGGCGGGCCGCAATGGCGCGTGAAGCTCGACGACGTGAAGCCGGGCGCGGCCGGCTTGCCGGGCGTCGTCTCGGTGACGCCGGCGCCCACGCACTGACGCTGACGCGCTTCGCGCCAACCCCCTTCAGTAAAAACGGCGCGCCACCGTCCGGGTTCGGACCGTGGCGCGCCGTCGTATCGGCGTGCGCTTTCCGTTCAGTGCGCGCCTGCGCGCGTCGGCGCCTCGCCGGCGCGCGGCTGCGTGATCGCGCTGACGATCGCGAGCACCACGACGTTCACCGCGAGCGCGAGGAAGCCGATGTTCACGTCCTTCAGCGCGTCCGGCAGGAACGGCATCAACTGGCCGATGCTCACGTGCATCAGCGTCGTCAACGCGACGACCGCGACGCCGGCGACGATCCCGCAGAACGCACCCTGCTTCGTCACGCGATTGCGCGCGGCGAGGCTGCAAACGAGCGCCGGGAACAACTGCGTGACGAAGTTGTAGCCCATCAGCAGCAGCGCGACGATCGTTTCGCCGCCGTTCAGCGTGAAGCCGACCGCGACGAGCGCGATCACCGGCACGAGGAAGCGGGCGATCCGCGCGACCTTCGCGTCGTCGGCGTTGCGCGACAGCACGCCGCGATAGATGTCGTTCGCAACGAGCGTCGACGCGGTCGTCAGGATCATCGAGCCCGGCACGAGCGCGGTCAACACGCCGGCCGCGCCGATCACGCCGATGAACCACGGATCGAACGTCATCAGCGACAGCTTGAACAGCGACAGGTCGATGTTGCCGCCCGTCAGGCCCGGCACCTTCAGCACCGCCGCGAAACCGCAGAAGAACACGAACAGCAGGATCAACTGGTAAAGCGGCAGCAGCATCGCGTTGCGGCGGAAGATGCGGTCGTTCTTCGCGGTGTACGACGACGCGAACGTGTGCGGCCACATGAAGAAGCCGAGCGCGGTCAGCAGCACCGTCGACTGGAACCAGATGATGCCCTGGCCGCGCGGCGGGAACGTGAGGAAGCCGGGCTTCGCGGCGTCGATCTGGCGGAACATTTCGCCGAGGCCGCCGTAATGGTGGATCGGCAGATAGATGCCGAGGAACAGCGCGATCGCGAGGATCATCACGTCCTTCAGCGCCGAGTTCCACGCGCAGCCGCGCACGCCCGACACGATCACGTACGCGGTGACGACGACCGCGCCGATCCAGATCGCGGTCGTCGACGCGATCGCGCCGTACGACGCGGTCGCGACGATGATGCCGAGGCCCTTGAACTGCAGCACCAGATACGGCACCAGCGCAGCGACGTCGACGACCGCGACGAGCACGCCGAGCGCCGGGCTCGAATACTTGCGCGAGAAGAAGTGCGGCTGCGACATCAGCCGGTGCGACTTCGCGTAGCGCCAGATCGGCGGCAGCATCCAGTACGAAATGATGTACGCGAGCGTCGCGTACGCGAGGATGTAGTAGACCGGCGCGCCCTTGCCGTACGCGAAGCCGCTGCCGCCGAGGAACGTGAAGGTCGTGTAGATTTCGCCCGCCATCAGCAGGAACACGAACGCGGTGCCGAAGCTGCGGCCGCCGACCGACCACTGTTCGAGGTTCATGTCGTGGCCTTGGCGCGCGCGCATCCCGAGCCCGAGCGCGACCACGGTGATCGCCGCGATGATGATGAGTGCGCTCATGGCTGCACCTCCGTGTCGACGGCGTCCGGTTGGCGGTTGGCGGGATCGAACAGATAGACGACGCCCATGATCGCCGCCGTCAGCACGACCCACAGCACGATCCACGCGAGCACGAGCGGCATGCCGAGCACCAGCGGCTCCGTGCGGTTGACGAACGGCACGCCTAACAGGATGCCGATGAAGGGCAACGCAGCAAGCAACCTCAGAGACATAGGCAACTCTCCTTCGACAGGGCGTCATCGCCGGTTGGGAAACGGATGACCGACTCTATGCCGTGCAGCCTGCGGCGTAAAGAAATCAATAAATCGGAAAACCCGCGTGCGGCGTGGTGCGGCGCGGCAGCCACGGCCGTCGAAGGCCCGTCCGCCGCTTCGTGCGGGAGCAGCAAAGCCCCCGTTCCCGGTCGCCAAAAATTACAAAACGAATGGTTAATGAAGCCTGAAAGACAGAATTGAAAGGTATATGAATATATCTGTCTCCTTGGGGTCATGTTGCGATGATTCAATGCGCGCTGCTTCGCATGCAGTACCGCGAGGCGGCACCACTAACAAAAACCCCCAGCATATTCCGCCGGCAGTCCGGAAGCGCTGATTCGCGACAAGTCGAGAACCTGGAGCCCGACAGATGTTTCGTAAATCCCTATTGCCCATCCCGATGGCGGTGACGCTGTTCGTGCTGGCCGCGTGCGGCAGCAGCGGCGACAACACCCCCCAGGCGTCCGCGCCGGCGGTCTCGCAGCAAGATGCGCTGCAGACGGCCACGCCGATCAAGCACCTCGTCGTGATCTACGGCGAAAACGTGTCGTTCGACCACTACTTCGCGACCTACCCGAACGCGAAGAACCTGGCGGGCGAGCCGGCGTTCACGCCGGCGGCCAACACGCAGACGGACATCAACACGCTGGCCGCGGCTGGACTCCTCGGTTCGACCAACCCGAACGCGCAGGCGGCTTCGCCGAACCTCGCCTCGGCGACGATCAACGGCCAGACGACCACCCCGCCGACGCTCGGCGGCGCGCTGACGGCATCGACCGCGCAGCCGTTCCGCCTCGACCGCTCGCAGGCGAACACGAAGAGCCAGAACCACAACTACACGCCGGAACAACTGGGCGACGACAACCTGAAGATGGACGCGTTCCCGCTCTTCACGTCGGCAGGCTCGGTGATCTCCGGCAGCACGGGCCAGTTCGGCTCGTCGGCGCAGGTGCTCGGCTACTTCGACGGCAACACGGTGACCGGCTACTGGAACCTCGCGCAGAACTTCGCGATGAGCGACAACGCATGGACCGACACGTTCGGCCCGTCGACGCCGGGCGCGATCGAAGTGGTCTCGGGCCAGAACCAGGGCGTGACGGTGACGCCGAACCCGAAGAACCCGACCGGGACGACCGGTAACGCGATTCCGGACGGCCAGGGCGGCACCACGCTGATCGGCGACCTCGACCCGACCACCGACGTCTGCACGATCGCCGCGGAAACCTCGACGTCGGGTCCGACGGCGATGATGAACGGCAAGAACATCGGCGACCTGTTGAATGCGTCGAGCATCACGTGGGGCGGCTTCATGGGCGGCTTCAACCTGCAGACGGTCAACGCGAACGGCACGACGGGCTGCCTGCGCTCGACGTGGTCGGACGTGCTCGGCAGCGCGCCGGCCGACTACGTGCAGCACCACGCATGGTTCCAGTACTACCCGTCGACGTCGAACCCGACGCACCAGCGCCCGACTTCGACGGCGATGATCGGCTTCACCGAGCCGACGCTCGACAACACGGCGACGCCGGTTCACCACCAGTACGACACCGACGACTTCTTCGCGGCCGTGAAGGCGGGCAACTTCCCGTCGGTCAGCTTCCTGAAGGCGCCGGCGATCGGCGACGGCCATCCGGGCAACTCGGATCCGCTCGACGAGCAGGCGTTCGTGCTGAAGGTCACGAACTTCCTCCAGCAGCAGCCTGACTGGAAGAACACGATGATCGTGGTCGCGTACGACGACTCGGACGGCTGGTACGACCATACGGTGCCGACCATCAAGAGTTCGTCGTTCGACACGACGCTCGTCACGAAGGCCGGCGGCGCGACCTTCACCGGCGCCGACCAGTTGTCGGGCCAGGGCCAATGTACCGGCACCGGCGCGACGCAGCCGCTCGGCATCAACGGCGGCGCGGTCAACGGCCGTTGCGGTCCGGGCACGCGCACGCCGTTCTTCGTGATCTCGCCGTGGGCGAAGGTGAACTACGTGGACCACACGCCGATCACGCAGGCGTCCGTCGTCAAGTTCATCGAGGACAACTGGCTCGACGGCAAGCGTCTCGGCGGCGGCTCGTTCGACGCGACGGCCGGCGACATCCGGGGCATGCTGAACCTGACCGGCAGCGGCAACGACCCGACGCTGTTCCTCGATCCGACGCTCGGCACGAAGCTCGCCGCCGCGCCGGCCGCGGACTGACCGGATAGTTGCCCGCGTCCCGTCGCGACAGCGGTCGCGGCGGGACGCCGGACGACCCGCAAAGTGGTTCGAGCCAGCGCGGCGACGCGCTGGCTCGGCGTTTCTTCAGCACTATTGATTGCCATCATCGCCATGAGTTCTCCCAACCCTGCGTTGCCGCCCGCGCGGTCCGCCGCCGACGCGTTGCGCCCCGCGAGCGCGCGGCGCCTGCTGTTGCGCGCGATCGGCTGGAGCGTCGCCGTGATCGCGGCCGGCTGTGTCGCCTTCGTCGCGTATGCGGCCAGCTATCCGGAGCGGATGCCTCTCGCGATCGGCACTCTCGTCGAGGACTTCACCGGCGCGAATCCGCAGCCGGTCAAGCTGCACCTGCCGCCGGACCAGCCGTTGAGCGCGGTCGCGCTGCTCGGCAGACAGATTTTCAACGACCCGTCGCTGTCGGCGTCGGGCAAGCAGTCGTGCGCGTCGTGCCACAGCCCAGAGCATGCGTACGGACCGCCGAACGCGCTTTCCGTGCAGCTCGGCGGGCCGCACCTGACCGACGCCGGCTACCGGCCGCCGCCGTCGCTCGCGTACCTGTATCGCCAGGCGGCGTTCTCGATCGGCCCCGACCAGAACGACATGGACGCCGCGCCGGTGACGCTCGGGCAGCAGGCCGCCGTCGCGAGCGGCACGCAGCGCGCGGCGAAAACGGCCGGCGTCGCGCCCGCCGCGCCGGCGCTCGTGCCGCAGGGCGGCCTGTTCTGGGACGGCCGCGCGAGCACGCTGCAAGACCAGGCGATCGGGCCGATGCTGAACCCCGTCGAAATGGCCAACAAGAACATGGACGAGGTCGCGCAAAAGCTGCTGCATACGAAGTATTTCGACCAGTTCAAGCAGGTGTTCGGCGACCGGATCGCCAGCCAGCCCGATCTGCTGGTCGACGAGGCGATGTTCGCGGTCGGCCGCTACCAGTTCGAAGACCGGTCGTTCCACCGCTTCACGAGCAAGTACGATTACTGGTTGCAGGGCAAGGCGCGCCTGACCCAGGCGGAGTTGCGCGGCCTGCGGCTCTTCAACGATCCCGACAAGGCCAATTGCGCCGGCTGCCATCTGAGCAAGCCGACCGCCGACCATCTGCCGCCGCTCTTCACCGATACGCAATACGAAGCGCTCGCCGTGCCGCGCAACCGCGACCTGCCGATCAACAAGGACCCGCACTTCCACGACCTCGGCGTATGCGGCCCGTTCCGCACCGACGCGACCGCGCTCACGCAATACTGCGGCATGTTCCTCACGCCGACGCTGCGCAACGTCGCGACGCGCCATGCGTTCTTCCACAACGGCGTCTATCACGATCTGAAGCAGGTGATGAATTTCTACAATCTTCGCGCGACGGATCCCGCGAAGATCTACCCGAAAGACGCGTCGGGCAAGGTGGAGGTCTACGACGACATTCCGGCCAGATACCGGGCGAACGTCGACGTGACCGATGCGCCGTTCAACCGCAAGGTCGGCGACAAGCCGGCGATGACCGATCAGGACATCGACGACATCATCGCGTTCCTGAAGACGCTCAACGACGGCTACAAGGTGGCGAGCCACTGACGGACGCGAGGTGCGGATGGGCGCCCGATCTGCTAGACTGCCGGCTTCGCCCGGCGGTCCGTCCAGTCCTATGTTCTCGAGCCTCGTATCAGACATCCTGTTCGGATTCATGGGGCTCATCAGCATCATCAATCCGGTCAGCGGCGCGTTCATTTTCTTCGACCGCACGTCGTCGTTCAGCGACGACGAGCGGCGGCTCCTCGCGAAGCGCGTCGCGATCAATTCGTTCTGCGTGCTGATCGTCACGTTCTTCGTCGGCACGCCGATCCTGAACTTCTTCGGCATCACGATCGAGGCGCTGCGCATCGGCGGCGGTCTCGCGGTCGCCGTCGCCGGCTGGAACATGCTCAACGCGCCGGACCGCTCGCCGGACGCGGCGCCGGCCGTCGAGCAGTTCGACCCGGAAGCGGCCAATTCCAAGGCGTTTTTTCCGCTGACGATTCCGTTCACCACCGGCCCCGGCACGATCGCGACCGCGATCGCGCTGAACGCGAACCGCACGCACAAGCTGTCCGCGTTCGTGCTGTCGAGCATCGCGTCGATCGCGATTTCGGTGCTCGTCGGGCTCGTGATCTATTACGTGTACGGCCGCTCGGCGCGATTTGCCCATTACCTGGGCGTCGACGGCACGCGCGTCGCGTTGCGCGTGTCGGCGTTTCTGCTGCTTTGCATCGGCGTGCAGATCATCCTGACCGGCCTGCAAGGCTTCCTCGCGCCGATCGCGGCGCTGCGCGCGGCGCCGTAACCACGCGCCGTTCCGATCGGACCGACTGGACGGAGATTCGCCATGTGCCGCTGGCTCGCCTATACCGGTAACGCCGTGCCGATCGAGACCGTGCTGTTTCGCTCGCGCCACTCGCTGATCGACCAGAGCCTGCATTCGACGCTCGGCGCGACGACGACCAACGGCGACGGCTTCGGGCTCGGCTGGTATCAGCATCCGCACGACATTCCGTACCGCTATCGCAGCGTGCATCCGGCGTGGAACGACCGCAACCTGCGCGAACTCGCGCGCGCGGTCAGCGCGCCGACGCTGATCGCGCACGTGCGCGCGGCCACTCACACGCCGGTGCAGGAGACCAACTGTCATCCGTTCCGGCATCGTCGCTGGCTGTTCGCGCACAACGGGCTGATCCGCGATTTTCCGCTGGTGCGGCGCGACCTGATCGTCGCGATCGAGCCGGGGCGGTTCAACGCGATCGAAGGTTCGACCGATTCCGAAGTGATGTTCTGCCTCGCGATGACGTTCGGCCTCGAACACGCGCCGGTGCTCGCGCTGGAGCGCATGGCCGGCTTCGTCGAGGCGAGCGCGCGCGCCCGCGGCATTCGCGAGCCGCTCAACATGACCGTCTGCGCGAGCGACGGCGAGCAGTTGATCGCGGTGCGCTATTCGAGCGAGCGGCAGTCGCGCTCGCTCTTTCACAGCACGTCGTTCCGGCATCTGCACGAACTGTATCCGGACGACCCGCGCATCGCGGCGGTCGGCGACGACGCGTATCTGATCGTGTCCGAGCCGCTCGTCGAACTGCCGGATGCATGGGCCGAGGTGCCCGAATCGACGGCGATCGTCGTGCGCGGCGCGCGGATCGACTATCTGCCGTTCACGCCGAAGCTGGACTGACGGAAACGGCCGGCGCGCGAAAGCGATGCGCAATTGCTGAGGTCGGTCAGTATCGGGGGACGTGAAGCGCACTAAGCTGTGCGCCCTGTGCCCCCTTTACCTGCCGAAGCTCTCCACGATGAACCGTACTGTTTCCGGCGGCGCCGTCCGGCGCGTCGTCCACCTGCTGTTGCCGATCGTTCTGTTCGCATTGACCGGCTGCGATTCCACGGACCTCTATCCGAGCGGCGCGACGCAGACCATCACGGTCGCGAAGAGCGGCAGGGTCACGATGAGCTATACCGGCTCGTTTCGCGACACCTTCGACGTCGTCGACTCCCTGCTGACGGAAAGCGCCCGGCGCAATCCGGGCGAGCGCCCGGAGAGCCCGTCGTCGGTGCGCGCGGAACTGACGGCGGAGCTGCGCCGGTCGCTCGACGGCGCGGGCGCGAAGTACCGCATCGGCGGCGACGGTACGGTGCGGATGGAGCGTTTCGAGTTGGACGATCCGCGGGCGTGGCCGTCGACCGTGGCGTATCTGGTCACCGTGTCGGAGCGCGATGAGATCGTCGAAATCAACGGCGATCCGGAAGTCCTCAGTGCGACCGCCGAACCCGCCGCCGCAACGGACAGCCCGCAGGACGCCGACGAAGCGTTGATCAGAAAGTTCATCGCGGACAAGGTCGGCCCGCACTTCCACGGCACGCTGATCGTGCGCACCGAGGGCTGGGTGCGCGAGCACGACGCCGACGAAGTCCGTCAGCGCGGTGACGGCTATACGGAATATCGCTGGCAGATCGGCTATCCGCCGCGCGAGCCGCATATGGTGATCGACAATCACGCGTATTCGGACGCGCAGCGCAAGCTGCTGACGGCCGAGCCCGGCACGTCGTGCATGGCGCTGATCGGCGCGCAGTGCGCGTGCGGGCCGTTCCAGTTGCGCACGCCGTTCGACGAAAAACCGGTGGCGAACGCGAGATACCGCATCACGACCGATCACGAAACGCGCGAAGGCTGTACGGATGCGAACGGCAAGGCGCCGGCCATTCTTTTCGACAACGTCAGCCGGCGGTGCGATTTCGAGGTGCTGCCGCACGAATGCCGCTAACCGTCGGCATCACTGTCCGAGGTCCGCGATGCTGCGCGCGTAGCGGCGCTGCGCGGCGCGCGCGAGCACGTCGTCGAACAGCGCGGCGTCGACCGGCTTCACCAGATGCACGTCGAAGCCCGCCGCGCGCGTCTGTTCGATGTCGGCGGACTGGCCGAAGCCGGTCATCGCCGCGAACACCGTATTCGCCAGATGCGCGCGCGCGCGCAGTTCGCGCAGCGTCGCATAGCCGTCGATTTCCGGCATCGCGATATCGATCAGCGCGGCGTCCGGCGTGAACGCCTCGACCTGTTCGAGCGCCTGCGCGGCGCTGTACGCGACGCGCACGTCGTGGCCCTTCAGATCGAGCACCATCGCGAGGCTGTCGGCCGAATCGCGGTTGTCGTCGACGACGAGCACGCGCAGCGACGGCAAATCGGCCGGCACGGCCGGCTGCGAGCGATGGAACGCCGGCGGCGGCGCGACCGTGCTTTCGCGCACGATCGGCAGGCGGATCGTGAACACGCTGCCCTGGCCGTAGCCGGCGCTCGCCGCGTCGATCGTACCGCCGTGCAGTTCGACGAGCGAGCGGCACAGCATGAGGCCGATGCCGAGCCCGCCGTCGTTGAGGCCCGGCACCGAGTTGTCCTGGCTGAACAGCCCGAAGATCGACTCCAGCGCCTCCGCGCGGATGCCGCGGCCGTGGTCGCGCACCTGGATCTGCGCGGCGCGCGCGGTCAGCATCACGTCGAGCGCGATGCCCGCGCCGTCCGGCGAAAACTTCGACGCGTTGTGCAGCAGGTTTTGCAGCACCTGGACGAGACGCGTGTCGTCGCCCGTCATCACGACCGGCTCGTCGGGCATCTGCACGTCGATGCGCTGGCGGCGCGCGGCGGTGAACGGCTGCGCCGCCTCCAGCGCGCGCATCACGACGTCGCGCAGATCGAGCCGCGTTTCGCGCAGTTCGATCTTGCCCGACGTGATCCGGCCGACGTCGAGCAGATCGTCGACGAGCCGCGTCAGATGGCCGATCTGGCGGTCGATCAGATCGCGCGCCTGCGCCACTTCCGGGCTCACGTCGCCGGCCAGGTGCATCAGCGAGATCGCGTTGCGCACCGGCGCGAGCGGGTTGCGCAGTTCGTGCGCGAGCATCGCGAGGAACTGCTTCATCTGCTCGCTCGAATGTTCGAGTTCCGCGTTGCGGCGGCTTTCGCTCATGTCGCGCGTGACCTTCGCGAAGCCGCTCAGGCGGCCGTGCCCGTCGTGCACCGCGGTCAGCGTGACGTTCGCCCAGAACATCGAGCCGTCCTTGCGCACGCGCCAGCCTTCCGTCACCGAACGGCCCTGCGCGGCCGCCATTCGCAGTTCGTGCTCGGGCTTGCCGGCCGCGACGTCTTCCGGCGGGTAGAACGTGGAAAAATGCTGGCCGACGATTTCGGCCGGACGGTAGCCCTTCAGGTTCGTCGCGCCGCTGTTCCAGCTGACCACGTAGCCGTTCGGATCGAGCATGAAGATCGCATGGTCGCTGACGCTTTCGACGAGCAGCCGGAAGCGTTCCTCGGACAGCCGCAGCGCTTCCATCTGCCGGCGCTCGGCGGTCAGGTCGCGGGTGATCTTCGCGAAGCCGGTCAGCGAGCCGTCGCGCTCGCGCAGCGCCGTGATCACGACGTTCGCCCAGAACGTGCCGCCGTCCTTGCGCACGCGCCAGCCTTCGTCCTTGAAGCGGCCGTGCAGCGCCGCCTGTTCGAGTTCGTGGTCGGGCCAGCCGCGCTGCACGGCGTCCGGCGTGTAGAACGTCGAGAAGTGCCGGCCGATGATCTCGTGCGCCGCGTAGCCCTTGATGCGCTGCGCGCCGGCGTTCCACGTGACGATGTGGCCCGTCACGTCGAGCAGGAAGATCGCGTAGTCCTCGATCGGCTGCACGAGCGCCTCGAACCGGCGCCCGGACGCCTTCACGGCCGCCGTGCCGGGCGGCTGTGCGTTACTGCGCGGTGCGAGGGCGGATTCGGGCGTCGTCATGGGTGTGCGTGGCCGGCGCGGGACGCCGTTACGATCGGTTGATGCGGGCAAGCCGCGGCACGGCAATGAACAATGTTACCTGACCCATGGCCCGGCCGCGAGCGCGCCACGGCGGCGGTCACCATGCGCGCTGGCCGGAGCGGTCCGGCTTCTCGGCGATGGCGGGAAGGCCCGCGCGCACGTGGCGCTCGGCGCGGCGAAGCTGGCGGGTGAGCCGCGCGACTTCGCGCGGCACGACGCGCCGGCGCGGCAGCGTCCAGAACGCGCCGCGCAGCAGCGCGATGCCGGCCGGACCGAGCGAGTGCTGGCGCGCGAACACCGCGAGCGCGCGGCCGGTCGCGGCGAACGCGTCGCGCGCCGGCAGCCGCATCCAGGCGACCCATGCGGTATTGCGCGCGAGCGTGCAGCGCTGCGAGCGGGTAAGCCACGTCGCGAGCGGCTGACGATGCGCGAGCGCCGCTTCGCAGTAGACGATCGCATGGCCGGACGACAGCACGTCGAGCGCGGCGAGTTCCTCCGCGGCGCCGGCTGCGAGCCGTTCGTCGTAGCCGCCGAGCGCGCGGAACACGCGCGTGCGCAAAATGCACGCGTTCGCCATGTAACGGACGAGCGCGGGGCCCGGCAGCGCGCCGGCGCTGGCGCCGGGCCCGTCGGCGCCGGGCGACGTCGCGCCGAACATGACGCAGCCGGGGTGGATCTCGCGTTCGTCGTCGCCGACGATGCGCGCGCCGAGCACCGCGACCTGCGGGTTCGCGTCGAGCAGCGCGACCGCGCGCGCGAGCGCGCCGGGCGCCCACCAGGTGGCGTCGTCGCAGCACGCGACGTAATCGGTCGACGCGAGCGCGATCGCGCGGTTGAAGCCGGCCGTGCCGAGGTCGCGCAGGCCCTGGACGATCCGCACGCGCGGAAACAGCGAGCCGAGCAGGCTGACGGTCGCGTCGCTCGATCCGTTGTCGGCGACGATGACGTGAGGCGCCTCCGGCAACGCGGTGAGGCGGGCGACCGTATCGATGGTCTGGCGGACGTGGTTGCGCGACAGCACGACCACGGTGATGCGCGGTGCGGATTGCGGCGGGCGCGAAGCAGCCGCAGCAGGGCCGGAAGACGAGGCGTTCATCGCGAATCGGCGGCGCAGGCGGGCCGCCTCGGTTAAACGGTCACAAGCAGCATACGCCGATGCCGCAGGCGCTGCAGCGGCGGGTGACCGGCGGCGGGCGGCCGGCGGGCCGGCGGCGCGCGGTGCCGGGTTCGGGCGGTCGTGACCGGGGTGTGTCCGAACGCAGCAAGCCAGCAAGCCGCGTGCCCGAAGCCGCGGCGGCTGCCGCGCGCCGTGCGTTTCATGTTTTTACGTTTACGGCCGCGCGGCCACTTCGTCCAGATGCCACAGCAGATCGGCCGGATCCTCGTAGACGCGCAACGCGCCGGCGCGTTCGAGTTCTTCCGCGCCGTAGCCGCCCGCCAGCAGCCCGACGCCGAGCGCGCGGCAGCGCCGGGCGGCGAGCATATCCCACACCGAATCGCCGACGACGACCGTGTCCTCGACCGGCACGCCGAGCCGTTCGGCGGCACGGATGAACAGGTCGGGATCGGGCTTCGCGTGGCGGACCTCGTCGCGCGTGACGACGGTCGTCGCGGCCGGATCGACGCCGAGCGCCGCGAGATTCACCGACGCGGTCGTCAGTCGCCCGCTCGTTGCGATCGCCCAGCGGATGCCGTTCTGCGTCAGCGCGTCGAGCAGTTCGCGCGCGCCGGGCAGCGGCCGCACCTGGTGGGACAGCCGGCGGTACGCGTCGGCGTGCATCTGTTGCAGCCGTTCGATGCGCTCGACGCTGAATTCGGTTTGCGTCTCGCGCAGCAACTGGTTCAGAAACAGGCCGCCGCTCATGCCGACCCGTCGATGGATGCGCCACACGGACAGCGCGAGGCCGTCCGCGTCGAGCGCGTCCTTCCACGCGAGCACGTGCTGATACACGCTGTCGACGAGCGTGCCGTCGAGGTCGAACAGAAAGGTCGTTTCGTGGCGCATCGCGGACTCCTCGCGGTGGACGGCGCAGCGGACCGGTCGCGGCATAGCGCGCGGGCGGCGTCGGAAAAGTGTACGCCGGGCGCCGGGCGGGTGCACCGATGGCTGCGCGGCGCGGGTTGATGCGTTGGTGCGTTGGTGCGTCAGTGCCCGGCGCGCACCGCCGGCATCGCCTGCGGATACATCGCGAGCAGCGCGCGCAATACGCCGTTGGTCCAGCCGAAGCCGTCCTGCAACGGATACTCGCCGCCGCCCGCCGACGACGCTTTCGCCGCGGCCGAACTCACGTCGTATTTCTCGACCAGCTTGTGCGTGCGCTGATAGTAGACGAGGTTCGTGTCGATCCAGCGCATCGCGATCGTGCGTGCGAGCGACGACTCGCCATAGCGGCGCAGCCCGACGATTGCGATGTATTGCAGCGGCGCCCAGCCGTTCGGTTCGTCCCATTGCTGACCCGACGACACCTGGGTGGTCGCGAGACCGCCCGGACGCAGCAGCCCGTTGCGTACGGTCGCGGCGACCTGCGTCGCCTCGGCGCGCGTCGCGACGCCGAGAAAGAGCGGATACATCGTCGCTGCGGTGAGCCGATGCGTGAGCGTGCGATGCACGAAGTCGTAGTCGCCGAACGCGTGCAGTTGCGGGTCCCACAACACGCGATCGATCGCGGCGACGCGTCGTTGCGCGCGCTCGTTCATCTGCGCGGCGGCGCGCGCATCGCCGTTCAGGCCGTACGCCTTCGCGAGCGTGCGTTCGAGTTCGGCCAGCAGGCAGTTCAGATCGACGGGCACGAGCGACGTCACGTCGATCGTCGCGAGCGTGCGGTTGTCGGCGAACCAGCGCGAACTGTAATCCCAGCCGGTTTCCGCGCCCGCGCGCAGGTTGCGCCACAGATCGGCCGGCTCGCGTTGCGGCATCGCCTGCGAGGTCAGCACGTCTTCACGATACGACTCGTCGCGCGGCGTGTCGCGTTCGTCCCAGTAGCGGTTCATCAGCGTGCCGTCGGACAGCCGCACGACGTGGCGCGCGGCGTGGCCCGGCGCGAGGCCGTCGCTGCCTTCCATCCAGTACGCGTATTCCTTTTCCAGTTGCGGCAGATAGCGCAGATACACCGCATCGCCGTCGTGCTGCGCGACGAGGCTCACCATCTGGGCGAAGAACGGCGGCTGCGAACGGCTCAGATAGTACGAGCGGTTTCCGTTCGGAATATGGCCGTAGCGGTCGATCAGCGTCGCGAAGTTCGCGAGCGCGTCGCGCGCGAGTCCGGGGCGGCCGCTCGCTTCGAGACCGAGCATGATGAACCACGTGTCCCAGTAATAGATTTCGTCGAAGCGGCCGCCCGGCACGACGTACGGGCGCGGCAGCGGCAACAGCGACGAATACGGATTCGTGTGCGCGTCGGGCTGGCGCAGCAGCACGTTCCACAGCGTGTCGATGTGCGCGACGACGTTCTGTTTCGGATCGGAAACGTAGTCGCTTTGCGCGTGCGGCGGCGGCGAGAAATGGCGGTTCACGAATTGCGCGAGCGCCGCCTTGCGCGCGGCGGGGTCGGTCGTGCCGGTGGTTTCCTTCCGGAAACTTTCGTACGCGGCGACGATCTGCGCCGGCGGCTCGTTCGGCAGCATGTCGGCAAAGGTCTTGCTGTCTGGGAACACCTGCGCGAGTTCGACGTCGCGATAGAGTTCGCCGTACCGGTCCGACGGCGACGGCGGCATGGCGGGCGATGTCGATGTCGATGGCGACGGCGACGGCGGCATGGCGGCCGGTTGCGTTTGCGCGTCGGTGGCGTGCGATTGCGCCGTGGCGGCTTGTGTTTGTGCGGTGGCGGCTTGCGTCTGCGCGGCGATCGGTCGGGTAGCGGCCGAAGTCTGGGCGACGGCGGCGAGCGGGGGTGCGCTCGCGCATGCGGCGACGACGAGGGCGAGCAGCGCGCGCGACGCGCGTCGTTTCATATAGGCAACGGAAAGCGGAGTCGGGAATTTCGGCATCGTCGGAAGGGGCGAGGCCCGGGCGGGCGGAGTGGAAACCGGCTCGCGCCAGCAAGCGCCGTTCCGTGCATCGGCCGGTGCCGCAATCGTCGGCAGCGTTCCGGTCGATGCGTGATGATCGGAAAAAGAGAAAACCGGCCGTCGCGCGAGCGCGAACGACCGGTTTCGCAAAGGAAATATCTGTCGCGGCGAACGCCGCGTCCGACCATCGAACGCGACTTCGATGGCTATCGTGTTCTCCGCTTGCGGTGACGCTCAGATCCAGCCGAGCCAGCGCCACCAGGTAACGCTGAACACCATCAGCAGCACGAAGCCGACGACGGTGAGCACGAGGCCGATGCGCGTGAACTGCTTCGCCGCGAACGTATCGGTTGCGAGGCACACCATGTTCTGCGGCGCGTTGATCGGCAGAATGAAGCCGAAGCTGACGACGAAGCCGAGCAGCATCGTCATGCCGAGCCGGTTGAAGTCTCCGTGCATCGATTGCAGCACCGCGATCAGGATCGGCAACATCGCCGAGGTCAGCGCGGTCGCGCTCGCGAAGCCGAGGTGGATCAGGATCAGAAACGCGGACAGGATCGCGAACGCGGCGACGGGCGACGCCGTATCGAGGCCGGTGTGATGCGCGACGAGGTCGCCGAGCCACTGGCCGGCCCGCGTCGACAACAGCGCGGTGCCGAGACTGATGCCCACGCCGAACACGATCACCGTGCCCCACGGAATGCGGCTCTGCACGGTCTTCCAGTCCATCACGCCGAAGCGCGGCAACAGCAGCAGCACGAGGCCGACGTACGTCACCGACGTGGTGTCGAACGGATGCAGCTTGCCCTCGGTCGCCCA
>Ga0164242_10000354_pt1 | contig 56814 bp, 54 predicted proteins | sample OricomgcompostMG_FD_108783 | JGI IMG/M metagenome (GOLD analysis project Ga0164242, IMG submission 108783) | Miracle-Growth compost microbial communities from Emeryville, California, USA - Original compost - Miracle growth compost (MG) ...
CGTGTTGTGGAAAATCGAGGCCCCCGGAGCCACTGTTGTCACAGCAGCCCCAGGGGCCTCAGCAGAACCAGATTGGTGTCAGATGACGACCGACTCCAGCATCTCGGTGACCAGCGCCGCGATCGGCGAGCGCTCGGAACGGGTCAAGGTGACGTGCGCGAAGAGCGGGTGACCCTTGAGCTTCTCCACCACTGCCACCACACCGTCGTGCCGGCCCACCCGCAGGTTGTCGCGCTGGGCGACGTCGTGGGTGAGGACGACCTTGGAGTTAGCGCCGATCCGGGAGAGCACCGTCAGGAGGACATTGCGCTCGAGCGACTGCGCCTCGTCGACGATGACATAGGAGTCGTGCAGCGAGCGGCCGCGGATGTGGGTCAGCGGCAGCACCTCCAGCATGCCGCGGTCGAGGATCTCGTCGATCACGTCCTGGCTGGTGACAGCGCCGAGGGTGTCGAAGACCGCCTGGCCCCAGGGGCCCATCTTCTCGGCCTCGGTGCCGGGCAGGTAGCCGAGCTCCTGACCACCAACGGCGAAGAGCGGACGGAAGATCACGACCTTCTTGTGCTGGCGTCGCTCCATCACGGCCTCGAGGCCCGCGCAGAGCGCGAGAGCCGACTTGCCGGTGCCGGCGCGGCCGCCGAGCGAGACGATGCCGACCTCGGGGTCGACCAGCATCTCCAGAGCGATCCGCTGCTCCGCGGAACGGCCGTGCAACCCGAAGGCCTCGCGGTCACCGCGCACCAGGTGCACCTGCTTGTCCGGTCCCACCCGGCCGAGCGCGGTGCCGCGGTCGGAGAGCAGGACCAGACCCGTGTGGCAGGGCAGCTCACGGGCGGCGTCCAGGTCCACGACACCGTCGTCGTACAGCTCGTCGAGGTCGGCCGCGGCCACCTCGAGCTCGGCCATGCCCGAGTAGCCGGGATCGGAGTCGGAGATCGCCTCCCCGCGGTACTCCTCCGCGGTCAGACCGACCGCCGATGCCTTGATCCGCATCGGCAGGTCCTTGGAGACCAGGGTCACGTCGTGCCCCTCGGCGCGGAGGTTGCAGGCGACCGCCAGGATCCGGGTGTCGTTGTCTCCCAGCCGGAAGCCGGACGGCAGCGTCGACGGGTCGGTGTGGTTGAGCTCGACCCGGATCGAACCGCCCTCGTCGCCGATCGGCACCGCCTCGTCGAGACGGCCGTGGGTGATGCGCAACTCGTCGAGCTGGCGCAGCGCCGTACGCGCGAAATAACCGAGCTCCGGGTGGTGGCGCTTGCCCTCGAGCTCGGTGATGACGACGACCGGGAGAACCACCTCGTGCTCGGCGAACCGCTTCATCGCTCCCGGATCGGACAGGAGGACGCTCGTGTCGAGCACATACGTTCGGACCTTCGGGCTCACAGCCTTCGCGGCCTTCGCGGCGCGCGACCTGCGACCTGCCGTGGTGGTGGCGGTGCTGCTCGAAGTGGGCTGGGCGGGCATGGCGTACACCCCTCTGAACCCAGGCGCGCACTCATCGCCCCGGTCCTAGTTCTCGCACATGGACCGGGCTGCCCGAAGGCCGGAGTGCCGACCTCCCTCACCGCAGCACAGGCTGTGCCGAGTGATGTAGTCGTGAATGCTCACGAACGGGCCTCCTGGTGCGGCGAGCTTCCCCACTCGCCGGTGATTCGAAGGTAGATCCGGTACCCACGCGATCTGGGCAACACGCCGACGCGGCCACGTGAACGTTAGGTTTCGACTGCCCCACCGGTCCCGCTGACGAACTAGCGTCCCAGGCGCCTCTCGCGTTGCGCATACGCGCGGAGTGCGCGGAGGAAGTCGACCCGCCGGAAGTCCGGCCACAGCGCCTCGCAGAAGTAGAACTCGCTCTTCGCGCTCTGCCAGAGCAGGAAGCCGCCGAGCCGCTGCTCGCCGCTGGTGCGGATCACCAGGTCGGGGTCGGGCTGACCGGCGGTGTAGAGGCGGCCCTCGATCTCCTCCGCGATGTGCTCAGGGGTGAGCTCGTCGACGTCGGCTCCGGTGGTGACGACCTCGTGCAGCAGACCCCGGACGGCGTCGGCGATCTCGCGCCGACCGCCGTAGCCGACGGCGACGTTGACGAGCATGCCCTCGACGTCGCGGGTCGCCTCCTCAGCCGCCTTGAGCCGCTCGGCCACCTCGGTCGGCAGCAGATCGAGAGCGCCGACCGGATGCACCCGCCAGCGCCGCTGGTCGGCGAGCGAGTCCACCGCCTCGGTGATGATCTGGAGCAGCGGCTCCAGCTCGGCGGCCGGCCGGTTGAGGTTGTCGGTGGAGAGCAGCCACAGCGTGACCACCTGGATGCCGACCTCCTCGCTCCAGGTCAGCAACGGCTCGATGTTGGCAGCGCCGGCCCGGTGGCCGTGTGCGGTGTCGCGGCCGACGGCTCTGGCCCATCGGCGGTTGCCGTCCAGCATCACGCCGATGTGCTGTGGCAGCCTCCCGGAGTCGAGCTTGGCCTGGAGCCGTGCCTCGTAGGCCGGGTAGAGGACCCGCCGTACTCCGTCCTTCCAATCAGCCACGCCCCTAGGTTAGCCAGGTGTCGTCGAGCTTGACCGATCGTCGGTTGCCTTGACGTTGGGTCAGGCGGGTACCGTCACCACATGAGCGAGACCGACAACACCCGCGCCAACATGGCCTTCGTCGCGGGCTCGATCTCCGACTCCATCTCGGAAAAGGTCGCCGAGAAGGTCGCAGAGATCAAGCCCAAGCTCCGCGGCTGGCTCCATCTCGGCATCGCGCCACTGACGCTGGCCGCCGGCATCGTGCTGATCTGCCTCTCGCCCAACAGCCGAGCGGCAGTCGGCGCGACCGTCTACACGGCCGCGGCGCTGCTTCTGTTCACCGTCTCGGCGGTCTATCACCGCGGCAACGGCTACTGGTCACCGCGGGTCTACAACCTGCTCAAGCGGTGGGACCACGCGAACATCATGGTGATGATCGCGGGCTCCTACACGCCGTTCTCGCTGCTCCTGCTGCACGGCACCGCACGCTGGACGTTGCTCACGGTGGTGTGGGCCGGCGCCATCGGAGGCGTGTTCTTCCGGATCTTCTGGAACGACGCCCCGCGCTGGCTCTACGTCCCGATCTATCTCGCCCTCGGCTGGGCGGCGATCTTCTTCATCCCCTCGTTCTTCAGCGGCGCCGAGGCGCTCGGGGTCGGCGTCGGGATCGCGGTCTTCACGCTGATCTGCGTCGGCGGGGCGCTCTACACCTTCGGCGGCGTCGTCTACGGCTTCAAGCGACCCAACCCGTGGCCGCGGGTGTTCGGCTTCCACGAGGTGTTCCACAGCTTCACGATCCTGGCGTTCGCGGCCCACTACACGGGCGTGTCGCTGGCGACGTACTCGCTGCGCTGAGCCGCCCCTCCCTGCTCAGAGGGCAGCCGGATCGGTGATCGGCCGCTCACAGACGAACCCACGGCAGATGTACGCCGCGGCCTGACCGTCGACCGGTCCGCGTCCGGCGAGCAGCGGGATCCCCTCGACCGGCGCGTCCGCCACCACCACGACCGCGCCGGGGCGGCGGCGGGCACGCTCGGCGAGCACATCGCGCTGCGGGCCGGCCGGGCCGACGATCGCGATCTCCTCCGGACCGTCGGCCATCGTGGCCGCTGCGGCCAGCGACCAGCCGGCGAATCGCGGCGCCTGCGCCATCAGCGTGCCCACCCCGGCGAGCGCCTCCTCCGCCGCCTGCCGGTAGCGCCCCTCCCCCGTCAGCGCGTGCGCAGTGAGCAGCGCATGGATCATGGCGCTGGTGCCGGAGGGCGAGGCGTTGTCTCCCGGGTCGCGGGGACGGGTCACCAGGGTCTCGGCGTCGGCGGCGGTGTCGAAGAAGCCGCCGTCGTCCGCACGGAAGCGGGCGAGCGCGTCGTCGAGGAGGTCGGTCGCAGCGGTCAGCCAGCGGGGATCGGCGGTCGCCTGCACGAGGCTGAGGAACCCGCTCGCGACGCAGCCGTAGTCCTCCAGCACCCCGGCGTGCCGGCCGGCGATGCCATCCCGGCTGACCCGCAGCAGGCGACGTACCTGACCTTCCTCACCACTTTCCGGCGTGTCGCCGTGAGGAACGTCAGGTGTCAGGTGGACGCGCAGCAGCAGCTCCCCCGCCGCCACCGCCGCGTCGACGTAGCGCGGCTCGCCGAGCAGGAGTCCGGCATCGACCAGGCCGCTGATCGCCAGGCCGTTCCAGGCTGCCACCACCTTGTCGTCGCGGGCGGGGCGGATCCGCTGCTCGCGTACGTCGAACAGTCGCGCCCGGACCTCGGCGAGGCGGCGCTGCTCCTCCTCCGGCGGCTGGTGGCGCAGCTGGAGGGTCGACGTGCCGTGCTCGAAGGTGCCCTGCTCGGTGACCTCGAAGATCCGTGCCGCCCAGGTGCCCCGGTCGACGCCGAGCGCCTCGATGAGCTGCTCCGGGGTCCAGACGTAGAAGGCGCCCTCGACGTGCCGGCCGGTACCGTCGTCGGAGTCGGCGTCGGAGTCGGCGTCGAGCGCAGAGGCGAAGCCGCCCTCGGCGGTGCCCAGCTCGCGCAGCATCCAGTCGGCGGTCTCGCGGGCGACGCGGTCGCCGAGCGCCGTACCGAGTCGGGCGTAGAGCCCGACGAGCTGGGCGTTGTCGTAGAGCATCTTCTCGAAGTGCGGGACCACCCAGCCGCGATCGACGCTGTAGCGCGCGAACCCGCCGCCGATCTGGTCGTACATGCCTCCGCCGGCCATCGCCGCCACGGTGCGCTGCAGCATGTGTCGCGCTCGGTCACCCTCGCTGATCGAGCCAGCCGAGATCCGGCGCAGGAACTCCAGCACCATCGACGGCGGGAACTTCGGCGCGCCGCCGAAGCCGCCCGCAGCCGCGTCGTACTCCGTCGCGAGCGTCTCCACCGCGGCCGCGACGTCGATCTCCGCCTGGCCGCCCGCCATGCGCTGTTGCGCGAGGTGCGCCCTGACGTTCTCGGCGACCCCGGCGATCTCACCACGTCGGCTCTGCCACGCCTCGGAGAGCGCCTGCAGCACCTGGGTGAACGCGGGCTGCCTGTGCCGCGGCTGGTCGGGGAAGTAGGTGCCGGCGAAGAACGGCGTGCCGTCGTGGTCGAGCACGCAGGTCATCGGCCAGCCACCCTGCCCGGTCATCGCCGTGGTGGCCGCCATGTAGACCGCGTCGACATCGGGCCGCTCCTCGCGGTCCACCTTGATCGCGACGAAGTGCTCGTTGAGGTACGCCGCGGTCGCCGCGTCCTCGAACGACTCGTGCGCCATGACGTGGCACCAGTGACATGATGCATACCCGACGGACAACAGAACCGGTGCATCACGACGCTTCGCCTCCTCGAACGCCTCGGGGCCCCACTCCCACCAATCCACCGGGTTCTGAGCGTGCTGGAGCAGATATGGGCTGGTCGCTGAGGCAAGCCGATTGGCCATGTCGTGGACTCCAATCCAGTGACAGATGCATCACGCAGGAACTCTGAGATGCATTACGATGATGCATTAAGGATCTCGGTCCGTTCTGCGGGCGGCGTCCCCGGGGTCCCGGCACCCAGCCTAGGAGGCAGGCAATGGCGACGAGAGCGAAGCGCACCCTGCTCGTCCAGGGCAAGATCCGGCGGCTCGGCGACTCAGGGCGGCCGTGGCGCGTTCGCCTGTACGCCCCAGCGTCAGGCGGTGGCAGTTACCAGGTGTACTTCAAAGCCCCAGCCGGGGAAGGCGAACCCTGGAAGCGGGTGTTGCGCCGCTCGAGCTCGGAGGCCGAGGCGCGCAAGATCTTCGCCCAGGCCGAGAACGCACTCGACACCGAGCAGGCGACGCCGCCGAGTGCGCGCGAGAGGGCGACGCAAACGATCGCCGCACTCGGCGAGAAGTACATCGAAGACAGTCGCCTGCGAGGCAAGGCGATACGAACGATCCAGGGCCGAGAGTCCCGCCTCCAGGCACACATCGTCCCCGCCATCGGTGACGTACCTGTTGCAAAGTGGCGGATCGAGCACAGCCGCAAGGTGATGGAGCGAGCGTCCCGGACGCTGCATTCTGCGCGTGGCAAGGAGGACCTGCGTGGTGCGATGGCGGCGATGCGGAAGCTCGCCTGGCGCCTGGGCTGGCTCGATCGGACCATCGACCCACTCGACGGCCTGGAGATCGGCCGAGCCACCATGCTGCAGGGTGCGACGACCCACTACGTTGACCCGCGCCTCCGCCCGGAAACCCGTCAGGTCCGCGCGATGGCCGCCGGAGCCGACGCGATCTGCGGCCCGAACGGGACAGACCCCCTGCTGACCCGCCTGCCCTTGTTCGGCACCAAGATCCGCGTGGCCGGCTTCGGCGGACTGCGCCTCGGAGAGCAGAACGCCCTTCGCGCGATCGATGTGTTCTTCGACCGCGGCTACGTCCATGTCAACGGCAGTTGGACCACTCCGCGCCACGGCCCCGGGTTCCGCGGCCCGGTGAAGAACCACGTCATCCACGAGGTCCCCCTCCCCCGCTCGCTGATGCGCGACGAGCTTCTGCCGCGCGTCAAGGAACTGTTGGAGTTGCCCGCGAAGGCCTCAATGCAGCAGGTCCTCAATGCCCAGGAAGAGGAGCGCCAGCGCCGAGCCAAGCTCGCCGCGGCCGGCGAAGACCGGACGGTGACTTGGTGGAACTACCCCGTTCCGCCAGAGGATGAGCAGTGGCTGTTCGTCGATACCGTGACCGGCCTGCCGGTGAAGCCCGAGCTGCACAACGAGCGCTGGCACCGTGTCCGCAGGTGGGTCGACGAGAACGACCCCGACAACGCCTGGCCCCGCACCATCGTCTACCGCAACCTGCGCCACCACGCCGCGACCAAGTGGTTCCACGACGAGCTCAGCGAGTCCTGGGAAGTCGTGGCCCAGTACCTCGGCGACAAGCTCACCACCGTCCTCAACCACTACGTCCGAGCCGGCGAGGACGCCCTCCGCGACTCGGTCAGCAAACTGGCAAGTCGGTAGCCCCGAGTAACACCACTCCGTTCATGCGATCCGACAGCCGTTTCGACCTCGGCGGCGTCCGGTCTTGGTAACCTGCCCGCATGCCCGTGCTAGGACGCTTTCCCGCGATCGAATTCCATCAGTTCCAGTCTGAAACCGACGAGGACAGATTGATCGTCTTTGCTGCGCCTGCCAGCGTCTTGGCTCAGTGGGCCGGAATTCCGCGGAAGGGTTGGCGGCTTCGCGCGCTATACCAACGATGGGTAACGCCGAACCGTGAACGGGAAGTGACACAGTTCTGGAATGATGCAGCGCGCTACAAAGAGGGCACAGGCCGATTCCTGCTTGGACCGACGGCTCTCACCCTCGCCGCGAGCGAGCCTTTCGTTTTGGAAGACGGCGAGATCGTCCTCAGTTACGACAATCCCCTGCTTTCGATCGAGGGAGACACGGCGCGTCTTAAGGAGGTGGCATCCCGCGCGCTTCCAGCGTTCATGGGCCGCCTTAACGCATCCGAACAGGCACAAGTCGAACTGTTTCGAGAAGAAGACGAACTACCGGACGAATCATACGATCAGAACCACGTCATGACGACAGTGGTCGCTATAGCGCAAATGGCTTCAGATCCCGATGGCTTCCTTCAACGCAACGATGTCACCGGAGACGAAGCGCGGGAGCTCGTAGCGGCACTGGAGGCACTGACTCGACCAGCATTGGTTGTCGACGGACAACACCGCCTGCTCGGAGCGGCGATGAGCGATAGTGAAGTACTGCTCCCTTGCGTTCTGATGCCTAACGCCACATGGATCGACCAGGTGTACCAATTCGTCCTGATCAATGAAGCAGCGAAGAAGGTCGAGACCTCCCTCCTCACTGACATCTTCGGCAACTCACTAACTCCAGACGAGCAGACGACCGTCAGAGAACGACTGCGTCATTCGCGCGTGGACGTCGAAGGGCGCATTGCAGCAACGATTGCAGATCGCGATACGGACAGTCCGTTCGCATCTATGGTTCGATTCAATATCGGAGGGAGTGGCCGGTCGACTCAAGGATTCTTGAACGAGGCCACTATCCGACAGTTGATTGACGGCGGACGGAACGTTTCAGGTTGGCGGACCGACGACCAGTTTTACCAACACTGCGTCTCCCCTACTTTTCCGGATCGAGAAGACTGGGAACTTATGTCTACCGGCGCATGGCGCGCCTATTGGTACGCCTTTTGGGCGGCAGTAAGGGACTATTACAACGACGAAGCGGAAAAGGATAGGTCGTTCGGGCGCGCATTGTGGACTCCGAGCAAACAGGAGAACTTGACCAAGGCAGTATCTCTGCGCAACTTTCAGCGTTTGTTCATGAACAAGGCTATAGAACGAGCGAAGAGTGCTGAGACCATCGGGGCAGTTCTAGAAGGACGGATGGAGAAATCCCAGATCGACCTGATCATTCGAGAGGAGAAGGCCAAGTACGCCGTCGCTAATACCCCGGAAGAGTTCGCGAAGTCGGTCCGCGAGTGGTTCCTCGCGCCGGGCGTACCGGTGCGCGTATTTACAAAACAATGGGTGACGTCACTTGACGACAGCACCGGCGCGGATGCACTTTACCGGGAATTTGAAAAAGCCTTCGATCTCGTTTCGAAGGGCGAGAGGTATCGAGCGCAGAACAAAGAAGTGTTCGACGTGTCTGACCAAGAGGCTTAAGGTGTCGCTGGAAATCATTGGGAACCAGAATATCGGGTTACACGAGTTGGAACTGGCCGAAGTTCTTCGCCAGATCGAAGTTGTGAGCCCAGTTGCCGCGGGGACCGTTCGAGCCTCGATTTCAGCCATCGCCCTGAGGGCGTTGGAAATGGCAATCCTCGGCGACTCCAAGATCCTAGACCTGAGCCTTAACCCGAGCGCGTTTCTAGGGGCCGACGAAGGAATTTTGCGTCACCGAATCAAGGAACTTCTTGGGAACGAGTCCGTCCCAGATGCCTTGGTTTCGCATTTGTTAATGCAGATCCGGAGCGGCACCGCGGGCGCCTCCGGCAAGACCGCTGCAGAGAGGTATTTTGCGGACGTGGTTGAACGTCATCCCGCCGTCGGCACGTCGAAGGAGTTTCGGTGCCAGGCGTGTGGATACCACTTCACGGATGCGGATCTCGGTGAGTCTCGACGACACATCGTGGCAGAGGCGGATTTGCGTTTAGCGCCAGTTAAGCTAGCGCGTCGCATCAGGGACCCGTGGAAGCCAGTTCAATTTACTAGCTGCACATTGGATCACGTCGTACCAGAGGCGGGTCTCGGTGCCACCGTGGCAGATAATCTGCGAATTCTCTGTAACTTCTGCAATCACCAGAAGCAGATTTACCGATGGCCTGGCGAGACACTTGCCAGAAGCGTGGCGGCGTCCTTTTTGGCTCTCGGCGAGACACACTCGCGGGGACATTGGGCAGTCCAAGCAGCAACCTTTGTTGCGATCCACCAGGCGGGCAAATGCGAGGCCTGCGGCGCCACACGGGACGAGGTGGAGTTAACCGCCACGACGGAGGGGGCGAGGGGAATTGACCCCGCCCTGCCATGGCGCATGCGGTGCACCTGTTACAACTGCTTCGACCCCGCAGGATAGTTTTTGGGGAACGAACCCAGTAAGCGTCTAATCGAACGGATCAATTCATAAACCCCCACGAGACCGATGCGATCGCGTCGTGGCTGTGGATGCTCTCGAAGTTCCGCACGCTGACGACGTGCGCGACGCCGCGGTCACGGAAGGCCTGGGACAGGTCACGCGCCATGTCCTCGACGAAGGCAGGGTGGTCGTGGGCTTCCATCGTGACGACGCGCTCATCGGGGCGCTTGATCAACGGGAACACCGGGCTCGAGCCGATCGATCGAATCATCGTGAACGCAGTCGCCACATCGACCGGATAGACGTCCTCGTCACGTCCCATCGTCGTGAGTCGTACGCGGCTGCGCTGGTTGTGGGCTCCGTAGTCGCTGATGGCCTTGCTGCAGGGGCAGAGGCTCGTCACGTCCGTGCCGACGGTGACTGCGAGTTCGGTCTGGTTAGCGCTGTGCGTTGCCGCCAACTCGACGTCGCAGACCTGCCACGCCTCCTTCGCGGAAGCTGGAGCTCGAACGAGGAACGCCATCGGCAGCGCCACCCCGACCTGGACTCTGTCGACGTCTAGCCGGTCCGCGGCCACCTTAAGGGCCTGCGGAAGCCTCTCGGGCTCCAGATCCTGCAGTTCGTCATGGATGATCTCGACCATCCGGCTCATGTGTGTGCCACGGCGGTCAGCGGGAAGAGTGACCGTGACGTCGAAGGTCGCGATCCCGGCGTGGACGGTCGCTCCGTCGTTGAATCGAACGGGGTACTGCACGCCTGCGATACCAACGCGGCCGAGCTCGATCCCACGTCCGTCGACCTGGTCCTGAATATCCGGCAGCACGTGACTACTGCCCGCGGTAGATGCAGCCAGAGGTGCACGTCTCGCGGACGCGCACCTCGGTGAGGTTCGGAAGGTCGGTGATCAGGCGATCCCAGATCCACTTGGCAAGCACCTCACTGGTCGGGTTCTCAAGACCAGTGACCTCATTGAGGTAGTGGTGATCGAGCTGCTCCTCAAGTGGCTTGAACGCCGCCTTGATGTCGCCGAAGTCCTGGACCCAACCCGACGACTCTCCGACCGGACCCGCCACATGAACGACGGCCAGGAAGGAGTGACCGTGTAGGCGAGCGCACTTGTGGCCCTCTGGGACGTTCGGGAGGCGGTGCGCCGCCTCGAACGTGAAGTCCTTGTAGATCTCAGAGGTGAAGGTCACGGGATTCCTAGGTGCTTGTGGGTCTGCAGGCTGAGTTGCCAGAGCGGGTGATCAAGGCAGAACTTCACGGCGAACTCTGTGTTCGCCGTGACATCGGGCCCGTCCATCGGTTGCACGCGGAAGCTCTCGAAGTCGAGGTGCTCGAACGTAGTGGGGTCGACGCCAGCCTGGGGCACAACGAACTTGAGTTCGTCACCCTTGTGCACGACCAGATCCGCACCGATCTTCGGGCTGACACAGAGCCAGTCGACACCTTCGGGCGCCGCGACGGTGCCGTTCGTCTCAACGGCAACATAGAAGCCCCGTGCATGAAGCGCGTCGATCGCCGCTGTATCCAACTGGAGCAAGGGTTCTCCACCTGTGCAGACGACCATCGGACGTCCGCCCCCGGCCGAAGGCCACTTCGCCGCGATCGCATTCGCGAGGGCCGCAGCGTCGGCGAACTTGCCGCCGCCCTCCCCGTCGGTGCCGACGAAGTCGGTGTCACAGAACTTGCAGATTGCGCGTTCGCGGTCGGCCTCGCGGCCGGTCCATAGGTTGCATGAACTGAACCGGCAGAACACCGCCGGACGACCCGCATGGGTGCCCTCACCTTGGAGCGTGTAGAAGATCTCCTTGACCTTGTACGTCACGCAGTCGCCTCCTGGTACTTCACCGGGTCGCTGAGGCCTGCCTCCTCGAATCCCCGCAGGCGCAAGAGGCACGAGTCGCAATGACCGCATGCGCGGCCTGCTTCATCAGGGTCGTAGCAGGACGACGTCAAGGAGTAGTCGACTCCTAGGCTGGTTCCGAGTTCGACGGTCTGGGCCTTGGTCAGGTTGATCAGCGGGGTGTGGATCTTGATGCGGTTGCCCTCGATGCCGGCACGGGTGGCAAGGTTCGCCATCTGCTCGTAGGCCTCGATGTACTCGGGGCGGCAGTCCGGGTAGCCGGAGTAGTCGAGCGCACTCACGCCGATGAAGATGTCGGTCGCTCCGATGACCTCGGCGTAGGCAAGCGCAAACGACAAAAAGACCGTGTTGCGGGCCGGGACATACGTGATCGGCACCTCGTCGTTGGGCAACTCGTCCGCTGAGTTGTGCCTGGGCACAGCGACATCAGCAGTGAGTGCCGACCCCCCGAAGACTCGGAGGTCGATGTCGCACACGACATGTCCTGCGACGCCCATGGCGCCAGCCACCCGTCGAGCCGCCTCAAGCTCGACCACATGCCGCTGGCCGTAGCGGAAGCTGAGCGCGTGGGCTTCGAAGCCCTGACTCTTTGCGTACGCGAGCACCGTCGTCGAGTCGAGACCCCCGCTGAGGAGGACCACTGCCTGCTTGCCCACACCTACACCTCTCGATCATGCTGTCGCGTTCACTGCAGCCTACCTCGTAACTACGGGGTACAGTAGATGCACACAAGCCGCAGTTATTTCATCCGAGGGGTCATGGCACGCCAGAAACTGACGATCGTGGTCACTTGCACCGATCGCAAGTTCTTCCTGCCGGCGCCGGACCTGACGGCACGGACTCTACCGCTGGCATCGGTGAACGAACGAGCAGCCGAGTGGCGCCGGCGCCTGAACAACTCAGTGCGCGCCACGCCCCTCTCCCAGCTCTACAAGGGTGAGTCGTGGGCACAGGCAAGGCGTCTCATCCAGTGTGCCAATGGGCACGGCTACGACACAGACTTCCTTGTTGCCTCCGCGGGACTAGGCCTGCGGCGCGTGGACGATTTGGCCGCTTCGTACTCCGCGACCTTCACGTTCGGACAGGCGGATTCCGTCGCGACCAGTGCGGCAGACGCGAGTCGGTGGTGGGACCTCCTCCCTCACCAGGTCTCGGCGGTGCAGGGGCCATCGTTGTGGGTTCTCTCAAGCGCCTACGCCAAGGCGATGCGCAACACCCTCTCGACGCTTGACCCTTCCGATTCGCTCGTGTTCGGCGGCTCGGCCGGGATCGCAGAACCGAGTAGGGTGGCCTCGGACCGCGCGCTCCGATCCGAACTGGGCGGCACCGCAACGAGTCTCAATCTTCGGATGGCGATTCAGTGGCTCGAACTTGCGGCGGATCGATCGCCTTGGGCGCCTGAGACTCGCTCCGCGTGGCGATCGTGGGCCGGACGCGTGCGTATGGTTGAACGCTACGACCGAACTCCGACCACCGATGAGGCAGTTCGGACGTTCCTCGTTGAACTCCGCAAGCATGACCCCTCTGTGTCCAAGACACGGGCGCTGCGCACGTTGCGGTCATCGGGCGTCGCCTGCGAGCAGCGGCGCTTCTCAAATCTCTTCGAGGAGGTCGTGAACTCATGACCACAGTTCGTTGGATCGAGCGACGCGCGCTCAAGATTCTGCAGAACAACGACACGCCGCTCTATCTATTCGCCCTCGCTGCGGAGGAGGTCGACCAGGTCGCCGATGTTGCGCGAATCGGCCGCGACGAGGTAGGCCAGTTGATCGGGTACCAACGCCCGGAGAAGCAGCAGCATGTGAAGCAGATCCAGGCCTATTTGGATTCAGAGTCGCCACTCTTTCCGAACGGGCTGATCCTCGCCCTGCCGCCGGAGGTGCGCTTCAAGTCGAGTCGCGGTCCAGCCACGAATGACGGCCTCGCCGTCTCGGGGGTCCTTGAGATTCCGATCGCGACCGGAGATGGTCCGCGCCCCGCGTGGATCGTTGATGGACAGCAGCGAAGCCTGGCGCTCGCCCGAACGAGGAACACCCGCCTGCCCGTGCCTGTCGCTGGCTTCGTTGCGCCGACTCTTGAACTGCAGCGCGAGCAGTTCCTGCGAGTGAACACGGTGCAACCGCTGCCAGCCGGTCTCGTCACAGAACTTCTCCCGGCGATCTCTAACGTGCCGTCCAACAAGCTCGCCACGAAGAAGCTCCCCTCGGCCCTTGTCGACGTGTTGAACCAGGATCCGGAGTCGCCCTTCGCTGGCTTGATCCGACGCTCAACGACCACTGGACCGGACAAGGCCACCGCCGTCGTGACGGACACCTCGCTTGTCGAAGCGTTCAAGGAGTCGCTCGAGTCGCCGTCCGGCGTGCTGTTCCCATACCGAAACATTGCGACGAACACGAACGACACCGAGGGGATCCTCCACGTCGTCTTGACGTACTGGACCGCGGTCCGCGAGACCTTCCCTGAGGCCTGGGGCAAGCCGACTCGGCAGAGTCGACTGATGCACGGCGCCGGGATCCGAGCGATGGGTCGCCTCATGGACAGGCTCATGCCTCACATCGAGCTCGGAACCGACGACGCAACGAACCTGGTGAAGAAGGAACTAGCTCTGATTGCCCCGAAGTGTCACTGGACCGACGGCACCTGGGAGGACTTGGGCTTGGCCTGGAACGACCTCCAGAACACGCCACGCCACATCAGCGCGCTTTCGAATCACCTCATCCGGACGTACCTTGCCGAGAGATCCGCGCGCTGATGCGGTTCTACTTCCCTGACAGCCAAGACCTCGTCAGTCCTACGTACGACTTTTACAAGGATGAGTACGCCGTCCACCGTGTTCGTCAACGGGACGACCTCTACGCGCACGAGGTCCTCGACCGGGCCCCGTATCACGGGATCCTCGTCAGCAAGTCCATCGTGGACGGATCGATCAAGGGATCAGGCAAGTACACCGACGCCCAGCGCGCTCGGCTGTACCGCATGGGCGTCAAGCGATTCTTCCGACTTCCCGAGGAGGTCGAGTCGCTCGGCGACAACGGTGCCTTCAACTATGTTGATGAGCCGATTCCGCCTGTGACACCGGCTCAGACTCTGGACTTCTACGTCGATTGCGGATTCGACGCAGGCATCAGCACCGACCACGTGATTTTTGGCTACGAGCCTGAGGCCACGGAGAGGACCGTCGAGCCCCAATGGGCCGAGCGGCGCCAGTTGACCCTGCGACTCGCGGAGGAGTTCATCGGCCTGGCGGCCGACGGTCGCGCGCCCGTGCTGCCCGTAGGAGTTGCCCAAGGTTGGAGCCCCTCCAGTTATGCGGACAGCGTGCGAGCCTTGCAGGAGATGGGCTACAAGCGCATCGCTCTCGGCGGCATGGTGCCGCTGAAGACGAGCCAGATCCTTGCTTGTCTGACCGAGATCAATGCCGTCCTGAAGCCTGGAACAGAACTTCACCTACTCGGCATCACCCGAGTCGACTCGATGGACGAATTCGCCGACCTCGGGGTGACAAGTTTCGACAGCACCTCGGCCTTCCGGCAGGCCTTCATGGACGACCGGAAGAACTTCCACACTGCGGATCGGGCCTACGTCGCCATCCGCGTCCCCCAGGTCGACGGCAATCCCACGCTCAAGCGCGCGATCCTTGCTGGCGACGTCAGCCAGAAGGCAGCCCTCGAGGCCGAGCGGAGCGTGCTCAGACTGCTCCGCGAGTTTGACGCTGGCCACAGCACGGCAGAGGCTTGCCTCTCTGCGCTCCGCGAGTACGAAACGGTCTGCGGAGCAAAGAAGAAATCGTACGTCCCCGCGTACGCCGAGACACTTGAGGCAGCCCCGTGGAAGCGGTGTACGTGCCAGCTTTGCCAGACCCACGGGATCGAGATCGCAATCTTCCGCGGTACCGAGCGCAACAAGCGTCGCGGCTTCCACAACATGACAGTGCTTGCGGAGCGCATGAGCAGGCTCAAGTCCGAGATCACGAGGAAACCCCATGGCTGACCGTTATGACCTCCGACTGCCAGCTCTCCAGATTCGCCAAGGCCAGCAGACCATCTACACCTTCGGTGTCGACGGGAAGCGGATCCACGACTTCGCCACCGTGAGCCGCGTGCACCGCGAGAGTGACGCTGAACTAGCCGGATACCAGCGTCCTGAGGTCCTGAGTCACATCCGGGCCATCCGTAGCTACCTCGAGTCTGAGGGCGCCATGCTTCCCAACGCAATCGTGTTGGCGTTCGATGACCGCGTCACCTTCGTCCCTGCGCGTACGGCGAGTGCCGTTGACTACGTCTCGGTCGGCGAACTCGTGATCCCAGTCGACGAGAGCCTGCCAGAGGATCAGAAGGCTGCTTGGCTCGTCGACGGCCAGCAGCGCAGCGCAGCCATCCGAGACGCAGAGCTCGGCGAGTTCGCTGTTGCGGCCGTTGGTTTCATCGCCCAGGGAGAAGCTGAGCAGCGCTCCCAGTTCATCCTCGTAAACAACACCAAACCACTCCCCAAGGGGCTCATCCACGAACTTCTCCCCGACACGGAGGGGCACTTGCCGGCGGCCTACGCGAAGAAGCAACTGCCGGCACTGGTTCTCGCCCGACTGAATTTTGGCGCACGCAGCGAGAAGGAACCCTTCGCCGGACGCATTTCGACCCCGACGATGGCAGGCGGCTACATCAAGGACAACAGCGTCCTCAAGATGATCGAGAACAGCCTCTACGACGGCGCGCTCTACCAGTACCGCAACCCCGTCGATGGCAGCGGTGACGTCGCCATGATGGTCGCCCACCTCAACTACTTCTGGGGGATCGTCGCCACGGCCTTTGAAGACCCAGCGACGCATGCCAACCCTTGGAATCTTCCGCCAACCAAGTCTCGGCTCACCCACGGTGCTGGCATCCAGTCGATGGGCTATGTCATGGACTCGTTGACAGATGGCGTGAAGGTCGCCGACTTGCCGGCCCTAGGCCTGAGCACCGTGATTCGTTCGCTGCGGGACCAGTGCGCATGGACTTCGGGCACGTGGGACTTCGGCCCCGAACAGGCGCGACGCTGGAACGGCATCCAGAACACCCCCAACGACATCCGCCTCCTGACGAACTACCTTCTTCGCTGCCTGAAGTAGCAGGATCCCGAGGCAGCAGAGCCAACTCTCGGAAACTGTCTGCGGTCTTTACTAACCTCTGACGAGTGAGGGCGAAGCGGGGCCGACATGACGGCTGAGGTTCTGTGTCCCCTGTGCGGGTCCCCGATGGTGATGCAGTTCGCGTCTCGCGGACGCAACGCCGGGAAGACCTTCTGGGGCTGCTCAAAGTTTCCGCGCTGTCGCGGATCGCGCGACGCGGAAGGCAACGCCCCGAAACCGCGTCAGGCACAGAAGAAGCCAGCCCCACAGCCCACGCCAGTGCCGGCTGCGGGACGCCGAACGAAATCACTCCAGCGTGGCGATCTTCTGGTGTCTTCGGCCAACACCTTCGGTCCCGGCAAACTCGTGGCGCGGGAGGGCGACAACCTCGTACTCGAGTACTTCGATGCCCCCGGTCCCGCCGCATCCGAGCGCTACCGCGAGGCAGTTCCCCGAGCCAGCCTCACTCGGCTGACTCTCTCTCCCGAACTGCGCGTCTTCTGGCAGGACAAGGACGACCGCTGGCGCTCCGGGCGCATCATCGAGGCGAACGAGCACAACGACATCTACGTTCGTGGACACGAATGGGAGGGCTTCGTTCCGGAGGAGCGACTCCACGTTCGCTGGAACAAGCCCTTGGTGGATCCGGTCGGCTTCGGGGAAGCCGGCATGCTCGAGTCACCGATGCTCGCCGAACTGCGACTTCCCTTCTTGCGCAGCATCCTTCAGCAGCGCTCTGCGGCTCATGGCATGCGAGCCGTGCTATCGAGCTGCATCGAACTCCACGCCCACCAGGTCGAGACCGCTTGGCGCGTTCTGCAGGACCCTGTCCAGCGCTATCTCCTCGCCGACGAGGTCGGCCTAGGCAAGACCATCGAGGCGGGGATCATCATCCGCCAGATGCTGCTGGACCACTCCGATCTGCGGGTTCAACTGATCTTGCCTCCTTTCTTGCTCGACCAGTGGAAGCGGGAGTTGACCCAGAAGTTCCGGGTGTACGACTTCCCGCGGGCGCACATCCGTTTCAGCCGCGATGACGACCCGTCGGATTGGGCCGTGGCCGACCTCGTTGTAGTCGACGAGGCACACAACCTTGCGCGGATGTCGGTCAGCACGGACCCCGACCTCGCCTTCCGCTTCGAGCGGCTTCGTGAGATCGCCCTTGCAAGTCCGCGCCTGTTGTTGCTCTCTGCGACACCAGCCCTGCACAACGAGGTCTCCTTCCTGGCGATGCTCAAGTTGCTTGATCCCGCGGTCTACGCCGATACAACGGCCGAGCAGATCCGATCTCGGCTCGAAGCTCGCGCCGGCTTGGGCCGCGTGTTTCTCGGGCTCCAACCCAGCCTCCCCGGAGTTCTCCTGAAGGGGCGCCTGTCGGAGGTCGAAGCGTCGTTCCCAGAAGACGCCGAGGTCGTGGAGTTGGTTGCGCGCGCCCGCGAGTCAGTGGCCGCACAAGACAAAGACGAGACTGCATCTCTGATCCAGGCGCTGCGCACGCACGTTGCCGAGGTGTACCGCGTCCACCGACGAATGCTTCGGACCCGGCGTACGACGGCGTTGGAGGGCACGTACCGGGTATCGGGTCGTCGCACGCCCGACCCAATTTTGCTCGAAGCGGCCGCGGCTGACGAAGTCACTGACGCTCTCGATAGATGGCGGGAGCAAGCACTGGCGGCTGCGGAAGGCAACCCGGCGGCGCTGACCAGCGCCGGGCGCGCGTTCGCCGAGGCAGCCGCGGCAAGCCTTGATCCGAGTGCGCTTCAGGCGTGGGCGGCAGATCGCGCCGGTTCAACGGTGGCCCCCGAGGAGGTCGCGGCGCTGAAGCGAATCCAGCAAGACATGAGCTACGTCGATCGGCGCGCCACGGTCAGTCGCCCGTTCGCTGACGCCCTCAGCGAGCTCATGACCTCGCACGAGCGTGCTGTCGTCTTCTGTCCCACGCCTGGCTTGGCCATTGAACTGGCTGAGGAACTCAAGGAGGTTTTCGACGCCAAGTCTGTCTTCCGCCATGTGACGACCCAACGTAGTGAGGAGAACGAGCACGCAGTCCGCTCGTTCGAGGCAATCCGCAAGGCCGCGGTCTTGGTCGCAGACTCATCGGCGGAAGAAGGTCGCAACCTTCAGTTCGCCAACGTTCTGGTGCATCTGGGGCTTCCGGGTTCAGCGAATCGGCTTGAGCAGCGGATCGGGCGCTGCGACCGGTGGTCGCCCGAAGGGTCCGGAGTGTGGCGGTCATATGTCGTTTCGGGCCACGCGGATGACACCTACTCCGGCGCCTGGGAGCGCATCCTCAAGGACGGCTTTGGGATCTTCGAGAACTCTGTAGCCAGCCTTCAGCAAGCCGTCGACGACGCAACAGACGAGGCGTGGTGCATCCTTCTTCAGATGGGGCTCGACGGTGTCCCCTCCGCGGTGGCGCGGGTTCGAGAGATGCTGGACGCGGAGATCGAGCGCGTCCGCGAACAGGACGCGCTCGACAGCCTGGAGACGAGCGTCGACGAGCGCTCCGTCTACGCGCGGATCGCTGACGTGGAATCCAATGCGTCAACCTTCGCCCAGGTGAGCGACAACCTTCTCGCAGCGAATAGCGCGGCGGGCAACCTTAGATTCGATCGGAGAGGCAACCCCGCCACTAGCTTGGGCGGATACGAGTCGCTCGGCCGTCTGCCGGGGAAGCAAGCGCAGATTCCGCTGATCCCGGCATCGCGCCTCGTTCGCGACTTCCTTCCGTTGAAGGGCCACGTCGGAACCTTCATTCGGGAGGTAGCCCTCTCGTGCGAGGACGTCCACCTTTACCGCTACGGCGACCCGTTCATCGACGCCGTCAGCGACTTCCTCTGGCACGACGATCGTGGCCGAGCGTTCGGCATGTGGCGCTGGATGCCCGAGTGGCCCCGTGAGGACACCCCGCTCTACAGATTCGACTACGCCGTCGAGGCGAACCCACTCGAGGTTCCCTCCTCAAGAGACGCGCGTAGCGAACTCGTGACACTGACCGCGGGTATCGACCAACTGGCGCTTACGCGGCGGGCCGATGGGATCTTCCCGCCCATGATCGTCAGCGTCTGGATGACAGGCGGCGCGCAGGAGTTGACCTCGCAGCCGCATCTTGACGCGCTCGGCGCCCCATACGCGAAGCCGGGCACCACTCGTGCCGGCGGTGACTATTCGCTCAACCGTGTAAGGATCCAGGACGCCTACGACCTCATCCCCGAACACCACTGGGGCGAGTCCTGGCGATCGGCGGAAAGGGCAGCCCAACGTCTCATCCGCAGTCGCGAGGACGTTCGCACAGCGGTCGAACGAGCCACTGCCATCGCCGAACGTGATGCGTCAACGAGGCTGTCACAATTGCGACTACGGGCTATGCGCACTGCAGGGTCGGAACTCGTCCGTCTACAGGAGGAAATCCAGCGCGAGGAAGTCATCGCGCGTGCCATGGCCGCCGCCGTGACCGCACCGTCACTGCGGCTAGACAGCACGGGGATTGTGGTCCTCTCCGGCCGAGCCCTGACGAGCTGACATGACCGATCAGTGGAACCTGGCGACAGCGAACCTGGCTGGTGCCACGAGTAGCCGTGACCTACTGACCGGGCCCCACCGCCGACTGGTGGATGCATGGTTCTCGGATGTGCCGGGGGCCGAGATCGCGGGTGATATTGCCGCGCTCCTCGGCCAGGTACTGCGTCACCGCCGAGGGACAACAGGGCATTCCAACAGTTACCTGATCCTTCGCCTCGACGACCGCGGCCTGCCGCTTGAGACGTTTCGCCGGGCCAACCTCGAAGTCACCAAGTTCGGGCTACACGAGCACCGCGTCGCTCTTGGCCCAGATTGGGCGCCTGACTGGCTCCACGGCGACGGGCGCTGGATCGATTTGGCCTGCACAAGCCCCGACAACTTCGACGGTCCGGAGGGCGTGGTCTCCACCTCTGCCCGCCACGACATGGCTGTGCCCGTAGATCCGTCCGTGGGTGCGATTGCTGGCATTGGTACCTACCGTTCGCGAAGCCAAGCGAGCGCCGTCCGGGCGGCAGCACTTGCCCCTCCAGGCAGCACACTCCACGTAGTGCTACCCACCGGAACAGGTAAGTCCTTGGTCGGCATCGCGCCGGGACTGCTGGCTCGTACGGGCGTGACAGTCATCGTGGTCCCGACCATCGCGCTCGCCCTCGACCAGGAGCGCCAACTTCATCAACGGTTTCCAAACCAGGGCCTCCCTCAGGAAATGGCCTACTACGGCGATCGTGCGGCGACTGAAAAGGAAGCGATCAAGGAGCGTCTGCGCGAAGGAACGCAGAGGGTTCTCTTTACCTCGCCGGAGACTCTGGTCACCGGTCTGGCGGAAACTCTGCGGCGCCTGGCTGCCCGGGGCGAACTGAGCCACGTTGTGATCGACGAAGCTCACCTCGTACGTACCTGGGGCCTGAGCTTCCGACCCGAGTTTCAGGTCGTTGCCTCCTTGATCGCCGAGCTGAGAGAGGTCGCCCGAGCTCAAGGGGTAGCACCGCCCCACGTAGTACTTCTGACAGCGACGCTCTCACGACAGAGCCTGTTGCTGAACGACGAACTGTTCGCGGGAGACGACACCTCCCTGTTCGTAGGTTCGACGTACCTGCGAACGGAGATCCGCTACCTCTTTGCGCCGCCTGTCTCCAACGAATCGCGACTGGACCGAGTAGTCGAAGCACTCCACCACGTACCGCGACCCGCGATCGTTTACACGACCAAGAAGGAGTCGGCCGACACGCTCGCAGTTCGACTCCGAGAGGCGGGATTTGGTCGCACGGCGGTCTTCCATGGCGATGTGCACGCCGACGACAGGCTCGAGATCCTGAGGGCATGGTCGGGCGATGCCGGCCCGACTTCCGTTGACGTGGTGGTGGGGACCAGTGCCTTCGGGCTAGGCGTGGACCAAAGCGACGTCCGTACGGTCATCCACGCCTGCGTGCCCGCTTCCGTCGACCGCTTCTACCAAGAAGTCGGACGCGGTGGGCGTGATGGGCACGCAGCCGTGTCGATCTGGATGCCGAGCAGTACCGACGCCCAGGAGGGACGGGCCATCGAGAATGCGACCGTTCTCGGCGACAAGAAGAGTTGGGGACGCTGGGACGCAATGCGCTCGGCTCGCATCTCGGACGACCCGTCACGCCGGCAGCTTGTCGTGGACACCAGCACCATTCCTCCCTGGCTCCATTACGCCTCCGATAGCAACCAACTGTGGAATCGCAACACTCTGGTTCTCCTGCAACGGGCTGGGGTTCTCGACATTGTCGACACTCCCCCACCAACCCTGGAGCGCGCCGAGGGCGAATCGGAAGCCGATTGGCGACTTCGACTCGATACTGCCTGGTCGGCATACGTGAAGCACGCGACCGTACGCATCCGCTCGGGCATTGCGAATGTTGATGAGGCGACCGTCCTGCGTGCGATCGACAGGGTCCGACGTGAAATCCGTGATTCAGAATCCGACTCGCGCGACCGCATCGAGCGCATGTTCAGGCTGGATGAATGCTGGGGTTCAATCATGAGCGAGGAATATGCGTACGACGACGTCGGACCGATGCGCGCTCACCAAGTCGTCGCACCCGCGTGTTCGGGATGCCCCGCTTCCGCGCACGTCCACGAGCCGTCGTTGCGGGCAGCGCGACCCGTTGTTCAAGAAGCATCCCTCCCGCTGCTGCACCGCGAGGTAAGTCCGAAGCTTGCGTCGATGGCCACCAGTGGCCGGACACTGGTGGTGACCTATCCAGAGGGAGACCTCCGGATCCACCTTGCCGAACTCGTCACGAAGGCCGTGACACACGGCGTCCGAGGAATTCTGGCGTCTGCAGGTCTGGTCGACTTGCCCGGAGTGTTGGACGCAGGTCGCTCTGCAGCCGAGGGACTGGTCGCGGTTGATCAGATCGTCGCGGGTCCGCCCAGAACGTTCCCTCTCCCCACATTGATCCTGTTGGACCGGACCGATCCGCCGCAGTTGAGTTGGCTAGCCGGCCAGACTGGTGCCCTTCGGATCCTCGTGCTGCCGGAAGAAACCCCGGACCCCCAGTATCCCGGCCAACCCGTGAAGAGCATTCGCTTCCCGCATTGGACACTTTCGTACTTCCTTAGGAGTTTGTGATGGCAGTACTCAACCCGCCACGCACACTGCCGGGTCTCGGCCGTGCCATCGTGAACTACCTCCTTGATGCGCGTCGATCTCCAACGGAAGACGACCTTGTCGCCGCGTTCAAGCCTGAAGGCCTTAATCCGGGCGCCGAGGCTGCGGGCGGAATGAAGAACACGATTTCCTCGCTGCGCGCGATCAACGTTCTGGAAACGAATCCCGACGGAACACTCCGGTTGGGCACGCAGGTCCCGACCCCGAAGTCTCCCTTCGACGCTCCGGAGTTTCGTCGAGTCCTTCAATCGCGAGTCTTCGACCTCGGGCGGGATGGCGACGTCTGGGCAACGCAACTCGGCGACGGCCACACGAGTGGTGCTCGCGACCTAAACCGGGCCCTCACTTGGGTGATGGCTCAGGACGCGCTGGGCCAACCGCTGTCGTGGACCGAGAACCTGCAAACGCTCCAAGCTGAGCAGTTCGGCACAACCGATCGTGAATCGTGGGCCATCGTCAACGACACGCGATGGGTGGCGGCATCCCGGTGGATTGTTGCGCTCGGCTTGGCAACCCCGTCGGTCATGAAGGACCGGAACGGCGTCGTTCCACTACCGGTTCCTGCGGTCGCGGACGTCCTGCGAACCGTGCCCTCGGAGCGTCTCCCGATCCATGAACTCCTGGCGCGCGTTGGACAGGCCATCCCGGTCCTTCATGGCGGGTCGATGCGTTCCGGACTGGTGTCTCTGCTCGGTGCCGACCCAGACCCAGGTATCAACGCCGACTGCGCGGACAGTTCTGTTGGACAGGCACTGCGCATTCTCGAGGAGCGCGGTCGGATCCGATTCGAGACGCTTCCTGACGCACAAGGCATTCGCCTGTCCCGATTCGACGCCGCGCGCCAGACGCACGCCATCGTGAAGACCGGAGGAAGCAAGTGAGTTGGCGTGGCACACTGCCAGCGGCCTGCTGGAGCGCACGTGAGGCTTCCGTCATCATTCCCGTCGAGGCGGAAAGCACCTCCGACGGCGTCTTCCTCGCCACGCACAGCACCATCCCGATCACCCAGCGCGACCAAGTCGACAACGCCCGCGGCGGCGCCGTGGTCGATGAGCGGGCATTGCTCCGTGCGGTGCAGGAGCAGCCAGCGGACCAGCCGATCATTCCTATCCTCGGCAAGTCCGGTACAGGCAAGTCTCACCTCGTTCGGTGGCTACGGGCTCATCTGGAAACGAAGGAGTCGACGCGCCTGATCTTCGTCCCCAAGCACCGGATGTCGCTCCGGGGGATCCTCGAACTGATCCTTGAGCATGCAAGCGGCGAGCGTGCCGACGAGCTTCGGGCAAAGGTGGCGACCGCGGTTGATGCCGCAGCGGATGAAAAGACCGCGCAACTGAAACTGCGCAACGCTCTAGCGGTCAACATCGAGACGCGCGGGAACCGCACCGACGGCTCGCCCGAGGAGATCGAACTTCGTTCGTACCTCGCCTCCCCCGGTGGCCTTCCGGCTCTCTTTGGCGATGACGTCTTCCGTAGCCGCCTACTCGACCAGAACGGGCCCATTGCCCGCCTGGTGCGTGAGAAGTTGTCCGGGAAGGGCGACGAAGACAAGGAGGACGCTTTTGGCTTCACCGCGGACGATCTGAATCTCTCCGTTGACGACGTGAACCGCGCCGGACACGCCGCTCGCGAGGTCGCCGGCGCACTGACGAGCGAACTCTCGTTCCGTGAACTCGCCGCACGAATGATCAACGAGCAGCTCGGACCGTCCGTGAGCGAGGTCTTCGGCGTGGGAGGCGACGATCTCAAGCAGATCCTCACAGACGTCCGGGTCGAGATGGACCAGCAGGGCCTGGAACTACTGGTGCTCATCGAAGACTTCTCGATCTTCCAAGGCATCCAGGGTGGACTGATTGATGCCATCACTCTCATCTCCACCGAGGCGCAAAGACTGTGCCCGATGCGAGTCGTGATGGCTGTCACCACCGGATACTTCATCAATCAGATGCCGGAGACGGTCTACACGAGGACGTACCGGGTCTTTGACCTCGATCTCCCCGACGGGATCGATGGATCGTTCCAGCCGTCGGGGTTCGCCAGTCGATACCTCAACGCCGTTCGGGTCGGAGCAGCTCAGCTCGAAACTGCCCATGCGCTCGGGGAAGAGGTGCCCAACGCCTGCGAACAGTGCCCTGTCAACACGGAGTGCCACTCGTCGTTCGGGCAGGTTGACGGCTACGGCCTCTTCCCGTTCAATCCCGCCGCACTCGACCGGGCCATCAAGAGCCAATCGACGGACGGCAGTTTCGTGGCTCGCGACGTGCTAACCCGGGTCCTTCGACCGGTTCTGCATCGTGATGAGGCCGAGATCAACAACGGTCGATTTCCGAGCGACGGCTTTGCCAATGACTTTCGGACTGGCGCAAGCGACCGCCTGGCGAACATCGAGGACCAGTTCAAACTGCGGTCGCCCGGAGACGAGGAACTCTCCGAACGTCGCATCCGACTCGTCCGATTCTGGGGTTCCGGACCGGGTGCGGAGAATCTCGCGCCAACCATCCATGAAGCCTTTGAAATTTCTCCAGTCCCCGGCCTCAACGATCCGGAGAAGGCGATCGTGGAGCCGATTCCGCCGCCTCCGCCGACCGGGCGTCCGCGGACTCCCACCCCGACGCCACAACCAGTCGCTGCGGATCCCCCACTGGTCAAGGCCGTCGACGGCTGGCTCGCGACCGGCAACATCCTTCAAGGCGAGATCAACGACCTCCGGAACATCGTCTTTCAAGCTGTCCGCCAGCGACTCGCGTTCGAGGACGGGTACGGCGGCGACAGCCTCTGGAACAACGACAAGGCCCTCGCACCAGGGTTCGAAGCGAAGATGGTCGAGTTCAACCAGGCGAAGATCGCTGGTGCTGTCTTGCCGATGGACCGATCGAACCCAGACGACATGCGGGCGCTGCGCGCACTCGCATGGGCAAACTACAAGAACAACTGGGCTGAAGTGCCTGACGGAGAACGTCTGCAGAGGCTCGCTGAGACTGCCATCGACCGATGGGCAACGCGGGTGGGCGGTGCACTTCTCCCCCCGCGGCACCTCAACGAGGACACCGAACTGGCGAGGCTCGTGGAAGTGCTCCTCAGCATGGCGCGAGCCCTCGGAATCCCCGACGCATTCAAGTCCGAGACCGCTAGTCGGATCCGGGCTCTGTTCGCCCCGGTTCCTGCACGGACAGATCTCGAGCTGAGGCCTGGGCTCCGGTCCCTCCACGGCTTCCTCGTGGACGGCGCCGGCAGTGGGAATAGCGTGACTCGAGTCGGCCGCAGCCACCTCCAGCAGCGAGTGCTGCGTCACGCCTCGTACAGCCAAGGTTCTGGCAAACCCCTCGCGCTGGACCTCAGCAAGCTAGCTAAGGTCGTCCGTAGCGGCGCGATTGGCGCGCCTTGGCCCGACTCGACACCTGACCTGATCAAGACGTCGGTCGCGACCATCGAGGCCCGCCTGGCGTCTATCGACTCCTTGCACGCGGAAGCTTCGAACCTCGTACCCGACCTGTCCGACCTCGGCGGAGAGCTCGCCGACGTCGCCTCAGAACTTCTCGTTCTCGTCAACGAGCGCGCCTCCGCCGGCGCGCTGCCTGGCGGAATCAACCCCGGCGGCCTCCAGGCCGCAGCCAAGTCCGTCAAGCCCGGAGACCAACGCAAGGTCGAGGCCGCCTTTGCCGAACTGAGCCGCTGGGATCAACTTTCACAAGACGAGAAGTTGCAGGTCCTCAACGGAGACTGGGATGAGCCCGCACGACGAGCAGGTGCATGGCTCCGGATGGCAACCCAAACGGTCCGCCTGCTCGAGCACAGCCTCGGCAACGGCAGTCCCTCTGACGTGCAGCGCGAATACGCTGAGGCCCGCGACCAATTGGTCGCGGATCTCATCGCCATCACCGACTCGATCTCAGGCCCAGCAACCGAAGATCCATCCGGAGCGGAGGAGCTCGCATGACTTTGCGAAGCACGATCCAGGATCTGCGCGCCTACGCCGACGTCGCCAACGACGAGCACCGGGTGAAGGTCCGGACGGGAGAGTTCGCAGAACTCAGCGCCCGGCTCGCCCCCGCGTTGGCTGAACTGCCCGCGCTCAACGTCGCGCTGAGTGAGGTCGCGCAACTCGATATCGACCTTCCGGCGGGCCGCGAACAGGATGCGGCCCAGGTGGCCGAAGGTCTCCGTGCGCTGGCAACCGAAGTGCCTGCTCTGGGAATGGATCAGAATCTCGACCTCGCCAAGGAACGGGTCCGGTCGGCGGAGAAGTACACCAGGGAACTGCGCGCTTTTGTCGCCGGCGCGTGGCAGGCGTATGTCAGTCAACCCCCGCCCGCGGTCAGCAGCGATCTCATTGACGCACTCGCGCAAGGCGGCGTCGACGTGGAAGAGCTTCGCGACGCGCTTGAGACCGCGCGCGCCCACTTGCTCGCCATCACCAGTCGGCTGATCCCGGAGCGCGGCGCGGTCCAGAAGTACCGTGACGCCATCGAGTCGATCCACCGCTGCGGCGAACAAATCGGAGACGTCGTAGATCCAGATATCGCTGAGGGCATCGTCGGATCTCAGGAGCCGTCTGGGGTCCCGCTCACCTGGTTCACGCCAGAACGACTCGAAAAGCTCCGGGCGCTCGGCATTCTCGACCGTTTCCACGTGAGGCTGCGATGACGCCAGCCCTGCTAACCCGAATCCTTGACCGACTCGAGTCGCTTGAGGATCCATTGCTGTGCTGGGGAGTCGTCGACGGCGGATTCAGCACAGACGAGCTCCGCAAGGTGATCAGCGACGAGCTCACCGCAAGCCAGGAATGGGACCTGGGCGCCGACGACATCATCGAGGCGATGACGGCGCAGGCTCTGCTGGTTCACGATTCCAGTTCGTCACCTGCCCGTTGGCGCACCCGCAATGGCGAGACCATTCGCTTGGTGGCGCGGCTCCGGCAAACGTTCCTCGGCCAGCCATGGCAATCGGGAACGAACCTGATCTCCGACTTCCGCTACGCACGCCGTCCCCGCTTCTACCCAAGGCGGGATCACCCCTGGACCGCCGCCATCGAGGGAGTCGCCGGCCCCGTCGACGCCTATCGCAACGTGGTCGAGGTCATGACGCAACGCGACGGCAAACATGACCTCCTAGGCGGGTTCCAGGTCCGCGCTTCGCGGCACATCTTGACGGCGCTGCAGAGTCAGACCACAACAGCCACGGTGGTCGGAGCTGGAACGGGAAGCGGAAAGACAAACGCGTTCTACCTCCCTGCCTTCAGCTATCTGGCCGGGATCACCGACCCTTCCGCATGGACGCGCGCACTTGCCGTCTACCCGCGGACCGAACTGCTGAAGGATCAACTGGACACGGCGTTCGCCCACGCCTGCCGGCTCAACGATCTGTGGAAACGGTCAATTGGACGATCGATGACGATCGGCGCCCTCTACGGCAGCACCCCCACCAATGCGAAGAACGTCAGGCTTCCCTATCGAGGTTGGGGACGTCGCGCTCACGGCATGGCCTCGCCGCAGATGCGCTGTCCCGGCGATGGCTTTGCCCAGTGTGGAGGCGAGCTCGTCTGGCCGAACGAAGACATCGACGCCGGAGTCGAACGCCTGGTCTGCGGGACCTGCCGGCGCTCGTTCGGACAGGACCAGGTTGTCCTCACCCGCCAATCCATGCAGAGCTCGCCTCCGGACCTGCTTTTCGTGACGACCGAAATGCTGAATCGCGGACTCTCCGATCTGAATCTCACACGGCCCTTGGGCATCGACGTACCGGTCAGCAAAAAGCCTCGGATGATGCTCCTCGATGAGATTCACACCTACGACGGCACCACTGGCGCCCAGGCCGCCATGGTGCTCCGCCGGTGGCACCACAGCGTTCAAGCTCCCATCGCCTTCGTCGGCCTGTCTGCGACCCTGTCGAACCCGATCCGTCACATGGCAGATTTGACCGGAGTCGACGACGAACTCGTCACCAGCATCACCCCAGAAGCCGAGGAACTGGAGTACGAGGGCGCGGAGTACCTACTCGCGCTCCGTAGCGATCCCACCAGCGGCGCTTCGGTACTGTCCTCCACCATCCAGGCTGCGATGCTGCTCCCGCGAACTCAGGATGAGCCGGCAAGCAAGATCTCGTCCGGTGTGTACGGAACGAAGGCGTTCGTCTTCACAGACGATCTCGACGTCACGAATCGCCTGTTCTCATACCTCCTCGATGCCGAGGGGCAGCGGTACGCCTCCGGAAAGGCGAAGTCGTTCAAACCTCCTCTAGCGTCATTGCGTTCGAACGCCAATGGAGGGGACGTAACGCAACAGCGTCGTGCCGGCCAACTGTGGGATCTACCAACTGCGATCGGCCACAAGTTCGCGACGATCGGAGACGGTCTTCGGGTGAGCCGAACCACTTCACAGGACGCAGGCGTAACGACCGACAGCCAGTTGATCGTTGCAACCGCGTCTCTCGAGGTCGGGTTCGACGACCCCGACGTCGGTGTGGTTCTCCAGCACAAGGCACCCCGCGGAGTCGCCGCCTTCCTTCAGCGGAAAGGGCGCGCGGGACGCAAGCGGACGATGCGGCCGTACACGGTAGTCGTGCTGTCTGACTACGGCCGCGACCGCGCGACGTATGAGTCGTGGGACACCTTGTTTGACCCTGTGCTCCCTGATCTCGTGCTGCCGATCCGCAACCGAGCCGTACTACGCATGCAAGCAACCATCGCGATGGTCGATTGGTTGACAACGCAACTCCGTCAACAGGGCATCCCGAGAACTACTATCGGGTGGACCGCCCTCGGGCAGAAGCCGGCCGAGAGCTTCGCCAAGCCGGGCCGCGAGACTCAACTCAAGGCCGTTGAGATCCTGAACGAAGCCCTCCGCGATCCCGACCGCCAGCGAAGCCTCCGCACGTGGGTGCAGAACGCACTTGGCCTGTCCGACGCAGAGGCCAACGAGGTCTTGTGGCATCCGCCAAGGCCACTCTTGCTCCAGGCGATCCCGACGTTGCGTCGCCGCCTCCAGCACAACTGGGGCGTGGCCGATGCCGCCCGAGTCCACGAGTTTCGCGATCTCATGGGCGGCAATCCCCTGCCGGACTTCTTCCCGATGAACCTGTTCAGCGAACTGGCATTGCCCGAGGCCTTCGTGAGCATTCCGCCCCAGTCGGATCGGGATACAGAACGCGAACTCCAGCCGATGGGACTCGGCCAGATGCTGCGCGAGTACGCGCCAGGTCGGGTTTCACGCCGATTCGCAACAAGGAATCTCGAGCACCGCCACTGGATCCCCGTACCGATCGGCATTGCTGAGCCGGTACTCGAGCTCACAACGACCCTGCCCCTGTTCGGGATCGAGGAGCCTTGCACCATCGACATCGACGGCGTTCCGACGACCACCACGGTGGTTCGGCCCGATCGGCTGCTGCTCGAGCTGCCGCCGAAGGCAGTGAAGGACTCGTCCAACGCGACGATGCAATGGAGGTCGCAGTTCATCGAAACGGGGACCGGCCTGATCATCCGTGTGCCACGCGCCGATCCTGTCGGGCGCCTGATCAAGGACGCGCGCTTCTTTCTGCATGCTCAGAACGCGCACGTCAATGTCCATCGTGCGGCCGTGAGTGCTGATGCCACCCTCAACCTCGAGGACGGCAGCGAGCAGCGCGTGCGATCTCGCTTCGCGCTTCATGGCCAGCCTGCAGCGATGGGGTCGACCTTTGACGTGGACGGGTTGCGCATCCGAGTCGACCTGCCAGCGGATATCGCCATCCCGGACGGCCTCATGCCCGGGCTGCGCAGTGCCTGGTTTAGGCACGTCCTGCTCAATGATGGTGAGTTGCTGAGCTTCCTGAACAGCTTCCGGATCGACTGGCTGCACCAGTGCCTCGAGGCCATGCTGCTCACGACGGCAGTACGGAACCAGATCACCCTTGCGGAGGCCTACGCGTCGATCCACGACTCCTTCGACGACAAGCTGGAGGAAACCCTCGACGCAATGTTCCGGGCGTCGAGCGTGATCGAGTCAGAGTCCGCGGTGCTGTCACGCATGGGCGCCCGACTCAAGGAGGCACTCAAGAACCCGGCCATCGCCGCTCGTCTCGACGCACTGGCACCGCAATACTGGTCTCCTGAGCCCACAGCATTCAATCGATGGGTCCGCGAACGGATACTTTCGACTCTCGCGCACGCGACGCTCGCTGCGGCCAGACAGATCTGCCCGGAGCACGATCCTGAAAGCGTCATCGTTGACATCGAACCCGGATATGACTCCGACGGCCGCCCGCGAGTCGGCGAGATCTGGCTGTCGGAATCGTCGATCGGCGGCGGTGGCTTCATTGAGGCCCTCGCAGCGCGCGTCCGCCCCGATCCTCGACGACTCCTTCGGCTCATCCTTCGAGCCACACAGCCCAGCACATACGAACTCGTTGACAGCCATCTTCAGCGCGTTATCGATCTGACGACGACCGACGCAACGTGGTCTGGCCTCGTCAACGACTTTCGGACTGCGCCTGATCAGGCAAGCCGCGTCGAGGCGCTCGGTCGGATCCGGGATGGCCTTCGCCGATCAGGCATCTATGGCGCAGAACAGTCGGTGGTGTCGTCGCTTGCGAGTCGCGTTCTGCGGCCCGGATCGACCCCAGCAACGGACTTGGCGTTGTCGACTGTAACGACCGAGTGGAAGGCAGAAGAGCGGCGGCTCGGCGTCGAGATCCCACCTCGCACCTGGGCGTATCTGATGCGTGACCGCGCCGACTTGGATCCTGGTCTCGTCTTCGCAGGTGGAGGCGGCGAGCGCCAGCGAATGGATGCGGTACAGAGCATGCTGTGGCCACGCGGATGGCAACTCCGTGCTGAACAACTGAACGCGTGGAATCCGTTTGCCGAGAACCCGCCCGCAGCACCCGACCTGCTGCGATCTCTCGCTACCGCGGGCGATCCGCCGCTCCCGCTCACCGGCGACTTCCGTGTACACGTCCGGCAAGCCCTGGCGCGCACGGGGTCGGTGCAGGTCCTAGCTACTCCCGATCAGGCCGGAGAGCTTGCGGATCTGCTGGTCGACGTCAGCGTCGAGCCCGTGGTCACCGAGTACCTGAATGTCTATCCGCGAGTTGTGGAGATCGACCACCGGGCCAATGGCGACGTGGTCGTCGCCCTCGAACTGGCCGAGGTGTCGGCATGAGACGGATTACGACCGGGGGCCGCGGGCAGACGCGAGTTCTCAATGACCTCATGCAGAACCTGCTGGTCACAGAGCTCCTGGTCCCTTCCGGGCAACTGTGGGTCCTGTCGCCCTGGATCTCCGATATTGACGTTATCGACAACACGGCGGGCCAGTTCAAGACGGTGCTGCCGGGTCTCCCATCACGATGGATTCGCCTGACCGAGGTCTTGATCGAACTGGCTCGCCGTGGGAGCGACGTCCGCGTCCTGACTCGCGACGTCGAGAGCAACATCGTTGCGCGGCAACGACTCGAAAACGTGGGCGGCCTAGGCACCAAGCCAACTGTACGAATCCATCCGAAGTTGCACGACAAGGGCATCCTCGGTGACCGGTTCCACCTTCAGGGTTCGATGAACTTCACCTACTTCGGACAGGCTGTGAACGCAGAAGGCGTGACGTTGACGCGCGATCCCCACGCCATTGCGGAGACGCGGATCGCTTACAACGCTCTCTATGAAGGTGCCGGTCATGCAGGATGACGAGTTCTTTGGCCCCGGCAACGACATCAAGCCCGCGCGCCTCCAACCGGAACATGAGACATCGATCGAGAACTGGCGAGATGCCATTCGACGCGGGCAGATCGCGTTTCTGCCGAGGTCGACTAACGGCAACCTGTACTGGTACGGGTTCGCTCCTTCCAAGCGAGAGCAGAAGGAGATGCTCACGCTCCTAGATGCCTGGGTAGGGCCAACATTCAGTGACCTGCCCTGGAGCCGAGGGCGGCTGTACCCGCAGGATCCGTTTGACACTGCGCTCGCCGCCAACGATGTGCCACCGCTTCGCTTTGAGGTGCTGCCTCGCGGAAGCGGGACGGCTCGCGACGAGGTACGCCAGGCACTCCTCGTTCTCTCGAAACTGGTGTGGAAGCGTCCCCGCTCTGAGTTCGACGCGCCTCGAACCACGGTCGAGGTGCTCGACGACCTAGGCCACGCCATCGGCGCACAGGATCGGCGAATCGCCCTTGCATGCCTGCGTGAACTCGAAGCCTTCGCCGATCTCGACCACTCGAACCTCGCGTTCCTCCGGTTGCGCGTTCACGCCGGGCTTGGCGACATGGCCGCGATCTTCGCCGACCAGGACCTGGAACACGTCCTCCAACTGCGTCGCCCACTCGGGATCACTCGACTTCTTCAGAACGCCATCTACGAGCGGTACCTCGAGTCCGCCGACATCTCCGGCGATGGAGCGGCGCTGATCGCGGCTGCCGACCAGATTCCCACTGGCCTACGAACGCTCACAACTGGAGGAGCGGCAGGAAGCCGGCCCGCGCTCGTAGTGGAGTTCATGCTCGCGAAACTGCAAGGAGCGCCGACCTCGACGCTTGAGCGACTGGTCGATGAAGCTCAAGACCTCTCGACGGCGTTGGCGGACTCCCTCCGACAGCTTTTGCCGGCTGGGGCCGAGAGCGCTCAGGCGTTCCAGACAGACACATCGACGTCGCCGGACGTCAGACCCACCGATGAACTCGACCGACTCATCGAGGAAGGCGAGTTCGCTGCCGCGATCGTCGCCGGTCTGGCCGAGACGCCATCGACGAGCACGGCTGCCCTGTTGCTCGGATGCATCCGGGAACTCGAGGATCCGAGACTTGCCGCTGAAGTCGCCGTGTTCGTCGACGCTTCCGGACTTGAGGCCGAGTCCGGCGAAGACGCTGTCGTCCGAGCCGATTTGGAATGGCTCGCCCATTTCCTCACCCCGCAGCGGAGCCTCGGATGGCTCGGCTGGTTCGACGCCCTCCAATCGAACGACGCTGTGGGTCTCGGCGCTGACTACACCGTCAGCGCCGACTGGACCCCGCTCGACCATGCGACGGTTGCCGACCGCCTCGCCTCGCTAGATGAAGAGTCGCTTGCCCGACTAGGAGACCACGGCGGCGCGTTCATGGCAGCCCATTCGGCGCTGTTCGCGGGCCCAGACGGCGCCGACCTTTGTGAGCGGGTCCTTGCGGGTTTCGCCGTCAGCGAGAAAAACACTGCAGGCATTCGCTTGCAGACGGTCGCGCTCCTGGAGTGTATGGCGGCCGCCGGTCCCAATCCAGAAACCCTCATCTCCTCCCTCGTGTGGACGGAGGACATCATTCGGGCCGGCACGTCGGCGATCACTGCGAGTTGGACCGTCGATGTGCTCCAGGCCGCGACCGCCAGCCCACAAGCGGTCGCCCTCGATGCCAAGACTCGGCTGTTCTACGGCGCGCTGGAAGTGCTGAGACCTGTGCGCTCCAGCCTCAGCCTCGCTGACATCGAGGGACTGCGATTGGTCGCAGACGAGCTGGCAACCAGCCTGCCCGACGACTTCGAGATCGAGGCTTCAGATGCCGATCCGGCCGCGCCTTTCCGCCATCTTGAAGGTTCTGTCGTTGTGCTCTACTCGCTCACCGAGTCGGCGATTACCCGTGCCGCCCAGGTCCTTCGGCGGCTCATTCCAGGCATCGATGTACGGACAACCTCTGAACATGACGGCAGTCAGCAGTTGGCTGCACTCAGTTCGAACGCGGACGTGTTCGTCATGGTCGCGGCATCGGCGAAGCATGCTGCAACCAACTTCATCAAGGACCACCGCGGTGGGCGACCGATACTTCAGGTGAATTCCCGCGGATCCTCCGCGATCCTGCGCGAGCTAGCCGAGGGATGAGGTTGGATTCGACTACGCGGACGGAGCGCTGGGGCGTATTCCGTTCGCCAGCAACCTGCCGATCTCCAAGATCGCGAGCCAACCTATCTTGATCGCGTCCCACGCGAGCACTAGTACGACGAGGTTCAACCAGTCGGGGGCGCCGCGCTGCACCGCGTGGTCGACCACGTTCATGGCGACGAGCAGCATGGGCGCAAGCACGAGAAGGCCGCCCGTCGTTCTCCAGCGCGGGTGGGCGGAGCGAACTCTTCTGATCAGGACGTTCGATGGCGCGTAGATCTGGAGGTAGCGCCAGAACAGCGCGACGCAACTGATGACTGGGAGGGCGATGAGGAACAGCATGACGACTCCTTCGAGGTCTGTGGTTCCTCGGTACGCGCGGATGCCCCCACGCGGCCATCCGCTGCGGTCGTTCTGTGGACAAGGTGCGCTCAACGGGCAGCTATAGGGTCGGAACGGCTGGTGGTGATGACGCGACTGGAGCCGAGCACCGCGATCGCGCGCTGGCCGCCACAGCTTCTCGGACCGCCCCAAGAGCGCGGAATCGATCAGCTTGCTGAGCGTCGGACGTAGCCCCTCCACCGACGGGCAGGCCGGAGGCGACGCCGTACCGGTCGCGGTACGCGGCGACTGTGCTCACCGCTTCGAGCCAGCGCTGGCGTTCGACCTGCTGCTCGGGCATGCGTCCGAGGCGACCGGTCCAGGGTGCGCCGCAAGCGACCGCTTCCTCGGCGAGAGCGCGGGCACGGCGCTCTATCAGTTCCTGCCGGTCGTCGATTGCCTGGCGGTCCTCATCACTCAACTGGCCGAGTGGCTCGGGAATGAGACCGGCGACGAGCCGAGGGCGGAGCCGACAGCCGCGGGGTGGGTTCGCGGCGGCCTTGTCGATCCGGTAGCGGAGGACGGCCGCGATGTCGTCGGCGTCGTCGAGCCCGTGCTGGGCGACGACGCACGGGAGCAGCCGGTCGAGGTCATGGTGGTTGGCCTCGGCGCGGCGTAGCGCGGCCGCGAGCGGTCCGAACGCGGTCGAGTGGACGACGGCCGTCCGCTGATCCTCGGTGAGACCGGATCGGCGCAACAGTTCAATGAAGCGGTCGCGCTGTGCGTCCGCGGCGATGGTCTCGAGTTCGGCGGCGAGCCGGTCGATGCCGCCGTGGATGGCGTACTCCTCCTCGATCGTCTGATGAGCCGACTTGCTGGCACCGCTGTGCTGGAGCACGCCGTACAGGACGGTCCGGGCGGTGACGTCGTCGGGCCCGGGGGTTGCGTGGCTCTCGTCGGGCTGGTCGAGGGCTACGTATGCGATGTTCGCTTCGCGGCCGCGGGTCATGGAGACGTAGAGGTTCTCGCGGGTCGTGCTGGCGGTGACGACGACGTGCGCGGTGTCGACGGTGACGCCTTGGGCGCGATGGGCGGTGATGGCGTAGCCGAGGTCGAGGTGCTCGGCGACGTACTCGGCGGGAAGGACCGTGCTCCCACGCCGATGCTCGTCCAGGCGGCTCACGGTCACGGAGCCGTCGTGGCGGATGTCGGCGATGCGCCAGCGGTCGCCGTTCTTCACCCAACCACCCGACATTGTGCGAAGGGTGCGGTCGTTGCGGCGGGTGATCACCGTGTCGCCGACCGACGCGCTCACCCCGTCAGCAAGGTGTACCTCGCGGCCGTCGACGGCCCCGTCGTGGAGCAGTCGTTCGGCGGGAACTCGCTCGTTCAGGGCACGTACCGCATGGGTCGACTCGGTGACGAGGATGCTGGCACGGCCCGCGGCCGTGTCGACCCTCCAAGCGTCGTATGCGGCATCGAGCATCTGGTCGGTCAGGCCGTCGCGGATCCGGCCGTGGCGGGCGTACGTCGGGATGACATCGCCGGCGCCGAGGCGCAGCGATGCCTCCTTCTCCCACTCGTTGGTGAACCGGTGGATCTCGGTCAGCGTCGGGGCATCGGTCCGGCGGTCGACGAGGAGGGCGAAGGCGCCTCCTGCCTCGACGGACTGGAGTTGGTAGGGGTCGCCGACGAGCAGAACCTTGGCACCGGCACTGGCGGCGATGCCGGTGATCCTGTCGAGTGTCTTGGTGTCTGCCAGGGTCGCCTCGTCGACGATGAGTAGCTGGCCGCGGCGTAGTTCGGCGCGGCCGTGGTCGTGCTCGTGGAGCCACTTCGCCGTGTTCTCACACCCGACGTCCAGATCGTCGGCCAGCGCTTGAGCTGCGGTCGCGGACGGGGCCAGGCCGATGACGCTCCCCCGCCCGTGCTCAGCCATCCACACCGATCGCAGGGCACTCATCGTCGTGGTCTTGCCGGTGCCCGCGGGTCCCACGAGTGGGTCGACCTGGCGACCTGAGGTCGCGATGCTCTCCACCGCGCGGCGTTGCTCGTCGCTCAAGCTGCCCGACGAGAGCCGACCGAGGATCGCCGGTCGCACGGTGGGCGCTCCCTTCAGTTCCGCTCTGTCGAGGAGCCGTGCTTCGGCTTCCAGAACTGCTGTCGATGAGTACTTCTCGCCGTGACGTGGCCGGAACATGCTGGTGCCGTCCTCGCGCTGGAGGCGCACCGGCGTAAGTGCCAACTCTGGTGGAGTGAGCGTGACGGACCGGTTCTGGGCGGCGTCGACGATCATGGCGACAAGCACCTCGCGGTCCTGGGAGGTCGCCAGCCGCAGGTCCATGGTCTGCTTGGCCGCTTCGGCCATCAGGTTCCAGTGGGTCCAGGTCGCGCGCTTCACGCTGACCGCCGCGACCACATCACCCGCGATCGCCTCGATCGCCCGCAGGGGCACGTCGTCGATGTGCAGCGGCTCCCCCGCTTCTCCCAGGAGACTGGCCGCCCACGGCGTCGGCTCGGCGCCGAGCCTCTCGGCGGCTCGGCGTCGCCACTCGGCCGTGAGGTCGACGAGCGAGCGGACCTCCTTCGGCGGCCGGGTCGCCAGCGTGGCCTGGGCACGGAGCTCGACGATGACCTTTGCGGAGGGCCGGCGGCCGTGACGGGCGACGTACTCCGCGATGAGCTCCTCCTTCTTCTGCTCGATCTCGCGGGTGCGGCCGGAGAACTCGTTGATCAGTTCGTCGCCGACGCCGGTGATCTCCCAGCGCGGGTTCCGGTCGGGGCCGCGCTGGCGCAGGCCCCATTCGACGCCCAGTTCCCGGCCCAGCAGGTCCGCGAGCAGCGCGTCGTAGAGCGCGGAGAGGCCGGTGCGTGAGGCGAAGACCGGGCGGCCGTCGAGGCTGCGCCATCGTCGGTCCATCGCGGTAAGGACCTTGTTCGCGACCACGACGCAGGCTCGCAACAGGTGGGGCGAGCATGCTGCCAGTGCGATTTGGGATGCCTCCATCGTGAAGGTGATCCTCGGCGGGGGCTCGGCCTCACGCGACCTCCGGGACCTCTCGACTCTGATCGGTGAACGCGACGAACTCTCCGACGCCATCACGATCGGTGACTACGGCTCCCGATCCCTGCAACGCTCGACCCGTCGCGTCCCGATCCTCGCGCCCGACAAGATTCGTACGCTGCCGTTCGGCACCGGCCTAGTCCTCCTGCGCAGCGCGCCACCCATGGTGACAGTGCTCCGGCGCTGGACAGACCGCTGAGCGTCAGCGGACCGGCGCCGTTGCGTCAGTCCGTCCACATAGCAGCAGGTACGCCGGCGACGACCGCCGATACCGGCACGTTCCGTGCGCGCGAGAAGATGTGTTTCATGGCATTCGACGAATGGGCGAAGGACGTCGAGTGCGCCGCGCAGCTGCTGGGTCGCCCATCACTCGCCTTCCGCCGTCGCCTGACTGGCGGGGAGCACGCCCGCACTGTGGTTGCGGGCGACGGCTATGGCGACGTCGTCCTGCGCCGATTCCCGCCCGGGGATGCAGCCGGTGAACACGAACTCCTGGTGACCGAGCGCCTCGCCGCGCTGGACGGTCTCGCACCGCGCCTTCTGGCCTCGGCTGCCAGCCACACCGATGGAGCGCTACTCGTCAATGAACTGATCGATGGGACCGCGCCAGGAGCCGTTTCGGATCAGGATCTGGCGACCGGGCTGGCTCAGGCACTGGCGCGGGTTCACCAGATCACAGGTCGTGGACTGCGTGAGGCCCCTGCCCAAGGACCATCAGGAGACAGCCGGATCGCCATCGCCGGCTTGGCCCGGGACCGATTCGCGAGGTTGGACCTATCTGAACGCGTCCTCACCCACTACGACTTTTGGACAGGCAACACCCTGTGGAAGCGCAGAACCCTCGTCGGTGTCGTCGACTGGTCCGGTGCAAGGAGTGCCCCGCGCGGCGTCGACCTGGCATGGGCTCGGCTCGACCTGATCCTGCAGGGCCGACCTCAGGCTGCCCAGATGTTCCTTGACCATTACCGAGACGCGACCGGCGTGTGTGTCGCGGATATCAGGGAATGGGATCTTCAAGCGGCCGCACAAGCGGTGGATGCGGTCGGCACTTGGTCGCCGAACTACGTCGGCATCGGACTCGCCGACTTAACCGCAGACCGTCTGACGACGCGGATGGCGGCCTGGATCGAGCGTCTGCTCGCGAATTTGGGCATCTGACGAGGTCTGTTCGGCGCCGCGAGAATCTCGGCGCAAGTGCACAGAGATAACGCAGTGGCCCTTTTCGGAGGCAGCCGTCTCGAAGCAGTCAGTAGAAGGCTAGCGAGACCGAAGTAGGAACAAGCGCAGAGGCAGCGGTTGCAGGCGAGCGACCCCTTGTTGGGCTCGTACTCGGCACCTCTGTTCGTCCAGCAGGGCGCTACTAGCCGGTGCTGCGCCAGACCATAGTGGACGGCGTGACGCCAAGTTGCGCCGGTGAACCGCGCGCTTTGGGGACATGCGAAAACCGCAGGGCTTCCAGAGAAGGGAAGTACGCTGGTGTAGCACGCTCCTCACGAACGCCTGCGAGGCGGCAGCTTGGGTTCTTGTGACAGTGCTCCTGCGGGATGTGAACAGCATCACGGCACGCTTCGTGGCGGCAGCGCTGACCCCCGCAAACCAATAGGGCATGGACACCTCGCTGCCGCGCCACCGCGCCGACTCCCTGACCACCTTGCTCACCCTTGCCCCGCGCTGGACCACGAGAACTGCCGCGCCCAAGGTCACCGCTGCGTCGCTGACCGCTATGCATCGCTCCTTCAACGGTGCGGACTTGGGTTGGTGGCTCGTGCTCTGGTCGTGGATCGGAGCGCTGTGGCTCTCATGCCTGCAGACGAGAGCGCCGAAGGGCGGCCGGCACTCCACCAAGCCGCCGAGCATGTGCTCCTCACGTAAGGTCCGCTTGCGGGCCGTGGTCCGGCGCGGCCTGTCGAAGTGGTGGCGGAGTTGTACTAGACAAGCCCCCAGTGTTTACAGGGATGCTCGAAGCCATGACCGAGATTGAGAAGAGCCTTCGGGCAGCGCTGGAGAACTACGAACGGGACCTCCGTTCAGCGGGCAAGGGTGTCCACACCATCGATACCTACGTCGGCCAGTCGGAGCGCTTCATCCGCTACCTCGTCGGCAACTACGTACCTGAGCCGAAGGCCTGAGCAGTGCGCAGTGGACCGGTGCAGATTGCCACACCGCCGCGAAAGCCTGGCCACTGGCTGGACAAGCGCACCTGACTCCCAAGAGTTGCTCCAAGCGGAGCGCATGACGTTGGGAGTCACGATGTCCATCCCCACCCAGATGAGCCTGGTCGGGTTCGTCGCCTCAGCGCCGGAGCTGCACTTCACCAGTGACGGCAAGGAGCGCTGCCGCCTCCGCGTCGGCGTCGAGCAGTGGCGCAAGGAGGTCGACGGCGAGTTCACCAAGCTCGACCCGACATTCCACGACATGGTCGCGTTCGAGAGCACTGCTCGGGAGACGTACGCCCGGTTCCGGAGGGGCGATTGCTTCGTCGCCAGCGGCTACGTCCATGAGTTCGAGGTTGAACGCCCCGGGCAGCCGAGCGTGATCCGGGAGGAGTTCGTCGCCCGCAAGATCGGGCACAACGCCAACAAGACGGCGTACGAGGTCCAGCGTCGCCGTCTCGCCCCGGCACCGGCTCCGCCGACCCAGGAGTTGCCCAGCACAGCCATCGGGTTCTGACCGGCCGCGTCATGGACGACGAACCGACGTTCGGCTCCGACCGTGACCTCCCGCCGGGGCCGATCAACTGGAACCTGCTCGACGCCCCGACCGCGGCGATCGAGTGGCGCGACCTCGATGTCTTCGTGACGTGGCTCAAGACGACCTTCGGGCTCCCCCCGGCGACCGTGCCGCCGTACTGGCACCGCCACGACGAGCTGATCTGGGAGCTCTCCGCCCTGCACACCCACTTCCTCGCCTGCTATAGCGACGCCGCGTCGCCGTCTTCGCCGATCGCGTGGATGCGCGAGTTCGCCGACTGCCGCCACCGACTGCGCGACTGGGTCGCCACGTGCGGCACCCGCTTGGACCGCGACCGCCCCACCCGGCACACGACCTGGCCCGGCGAACCCGCCTCCGATGCCGGAGGCGAGGTCGAGATCGTCGACCGTGCGGCCGACTTCACCAGGTTCGTCCACGAGGACGTCTCACGGCGCTCGCGCGTCGAAGAGATCGCCCGGCATCAGCTTCTGAGCTGACCGAGAACGGTCCACAGAGCCGGTCGCGGCTGCTCGCTCCACAGCCAGTTCGCGTTGCCACGGCCCGTTCGGCGCAGCGACCGACATTCGAAGAAGACCACAGGAAGGAGACATCCATAGACCTCGAGCACGCAGCGACCCTCGCCCAGGCGAGGTCGCTGGTTGCCGCCCTCGCGGACACCGCGCTCGACGAAGACGCCTCAGCAGCGTTCGAGCGCGTCCTGATCGAGCTGGACTGCCTCCATGACGACGAGTCTCCCGGTCTGGACACCGACGGCCTCAGCGACGACCGCGAGGTCCTCTATCTGGTGGCCACCTCGGCCATCGAGTCCCTCGTTGACTTCGGCCTCGACGAACTCGATATCGAGTTGCTGCTGGTCCGCCTCGATGCCGCCCGCGCTCTGGACGCCCGCTGATGTACGGCGAGACGGGGGACCTCATGCGGACCGAACTGGCCGCTCTGCTGCGCCAACACCGGATCCTTCATCGCCTCACCGAGCGGGACACCGCTTCTGGCGCGCTGACCGACCACGAGGTCGCCAGCACAGTGATCCAGCAGTACCGGCAGACGATCCTGGCGTGGTGCGCCGAGTCGGTCATGGCGGCCAAGCCACTCGTCTTCAGTGCCACACTCCCGGGACCGAGCAATCCGTTCAAGACCAAGAACGAGCCCGGCACGGCGGTCGGCGAACTCGCCCGCGCCCTCCATCACGCCCGCGACGCGTCGCCGACCCCGCCCGCGACTACCTCGTTACTCGCCACCCCGGGACCGAACGAGGTCGTCGAGCACTGGCGCCATACCGCGCGGGCCGCCGCCCTGGCGGAGCACGACACCACCGGCGCCGCAGGACAGCGACTCACCGGCCCCCAGGCGGAAGCCCTCGTCGGGGATGTCGCAGCGGTCACCCAAGCCCTCGTCGTGCTCGATCAGCGCTACCTCAACGTCCCCGGCTGGACAAGGCTCACCGACCCTGGGCGAATGGGCTGGGCAGCGCTCGCAACGGCGCTCGACGTCAGCCTCGGGCAGCCCGACTACAGCGTCGATGACACCGGCTGGCGCCCGCGCGCCCACCCACTGCGCATCGGCCCCCAGGACGGCATCCTCGGCGTCCTCCAGGCCGAACACGATCTGTTGGCGCGACTCAAGTCGTTCCCGACCGCGATGAACCTCCGCCTGATCGTTGACTCCCAGCAACGCCTGTCCCAAGGGCTCGCGGCCCTCACCGAGCGAACCGACGCTCATCGCGCCGAGTCATGGCGAACCCGGGCCGCGTCGTACACCCTCGTCAAGCGACACCTGCGCAACGTCGGCGGCCACATCGGAACGGGCGGCTTCGCCGCCGCGGAAGCCGCTACCGCCTACTCGCGGCTGCGAGCGCTTCCCGCCGACACCATCGTCCATCCACGCATCGCTGCCGGGCTCCAGACGCTCTTCAACGGCATTGACCAACGCATCGCCGAGATCATCGAGACCGGCATCGACCGGGCCGCCTATCTGACCCGTGTCCAACTCCCCCGGCTGATCACCGACAGCGGAAAGCTCGTCGCGCCCGTAGCCGAGCAGTTCACGCCGATCGACCGAAACACCAGCACGGAGCTCATCGACGCCGTACGCGCGCTGGCTCCCCACATCGAGAGCACGCAAACCGCTCCCGGACGAAGTCGCTCCGATCTGCACTCCGCCCTGATCCACCGGCCGACGCCACGCCAGGACGGGATGAGCTTGTGACATCTGAACAGCACGACCATGAGGAGATGACCATGAAGCCGCATACCGAGCACAGCGAAGGCAATGACGCCGAGGACCCACGGAACGTCTTCCTCGACGCCCACGCCGTGATGCAGCGCTACAACTGGGGCAAGTCGCGCGGCTACATGAACCTGAAGGACCGCGACCTGATGCCGCCACCCGTCATGACGCACCCCGACCGCTGGCGCTTGGACCAGCTACAGCGCTGGGAGGAATTCCGGATGGAGCGAGCCGAGCGCAAGTTGGCCAAGCTCGCGGAACTTCTTCCGCGCGAGCGCTTGTCAACCATGCTGCCGCCCCCGAAGCGGCGGCGAAACCAATCCGCGTGATCCACAGCTCGCTCGATGCGTCGGTATTCCTCAACACCAGCACGCTTCATGTCGAGGATTTCGCCAGCTGACGGCCAGCGAGCTTGGACGGTCGACGACAGACGCAAGGAGAGGCGATGCCCTTCATCACCGAACTCGCCGGACTCGATCCACGCCACGTCTTCCTGAGCTGCCGCGACGTGATCGCACGGTACGGCTGGGGCAAGACAAAGGGCTACCAGAACCTGAAGGACCGCGACCTCGTCCCACCGCCCGTCATGACCCACCCCGACCGCTGGCGCCTCGACCAACTGCTCGCATGGGAGGACCGCCGGATCGAGGAAGCGACCCCCTCAGCTCCGAGCCCGCCGCTCGGCGCTCGTCTGCCGCAGCCGAAGCGAACGAGGAGGCCGAAAGGAGAGCTCGGCTAGCGCCGGGTCAGGCCGATCGTCAGCACCTCGACCGGCCAGTCCAATACCCCTCGCCGCGAGTACGTTCTCCTTCGGAGGAGGAAGATGACCGCGCAGCCGTTCGACCAGAAGATCTATATGGCAGCCTCGGCGGAGGAAGTCACCGCTGTGCTGCGCTTCTTGCAGGCATACGACGACCAGCCACAGGCTAAGTACGGCCTCGCGACGTCGGAGGAGAGCGGTGCCGCCGCACTACCCGAGACGATCGTTCGTGCACTGCGTCTGGTCGTCGAGGCAATGGCAGCGGGCGGAGGGGTCACGATCACGCCGCTGAACCGGCAGCTCACGACACATCAAGCAGCAGAGTTCCCAACGTCAGCCGCTCGTCGGTGTCCAAACTGATCGACTCGGGCGAGCTTCCTGCCGACCCTGCCAGCGCCACACCTCGACTCATCAAGCTCGAGGACGTGCTCGCTTACGAGGAGCGCCAGCGCGAAGTCCGCTACTCCGCCTTGGTAGAGACAGCCGGCGACGACGCCTACGGCGACGACGAAGAGCCGGCGACGACAGCCGCGGACCTCCGGCGCATGAGGGCAGACCTAGCCGAGCGCCGAAGGGCGGAACGCCGCGACTGACCTAAAGACGCCAACCGGCGCCGATCTATTGGAACGCGTACTGGAACATTTTTGTCAGTAGATCTTTCCAGTAGCTAACTCCCGGAGCTCCTTGCCGACGCGCCGGATGACCGTCGTCAGGGCCGTCCCACAGTCTCGATCGCGGAAACCGCCGGGACCCAGCTTGATGTCCTTGGTCCCTTGTCGACGGGCCCACCGTGCAGGCATGGGATTGGCCGAGGAGCAATGGCACACACGGGGCATCTCCGTAGGTGAGCTCTGCCCGCGCTTCGGCTTGCGAGCCGAAGCCCTCGGGTCCTCATGATGCATTGCCGTGATGCATTAAGTGTCAAACAAGCCCGTCAGAGCCATCGCGCGCCGGTTGGATCCAGCCAGAAATACGCCGGATCCGAGCGTGAAGTTGGGCTGTTGTTTGATGGGACGTGATGCATCACACCACGGCACCAGTGACAGGGGACGTACCCGACGCTGAGCAGGACCGGGACGTCGCGCCGCTTGGCCTCCTCGAACGCCTCCGGCTCCCACTCCCACCAGTCGACGGGGTTGGCGGCATGCTGGAGGAGGTACGGCGAGGTCGCGTCCTTGAGCCGGTTCATTCTGCCAACCTAGTCCGAGCCGAACGAATGATCGTTCGCCCGGGGGGCCCGCCGCAAGCCGGCCTGCCCTGGCATGAAGGAGGCCGCCGGGCGTAAGCGCGGCTGCGGTCGCGACCTCGACGATGCCGAGAGACGCGTGCAGGACTGGCTCCAGGTCGGAGGTCCTCATTCCCGCGTCTGAGCGTCAGCCGCGAGCGTGGGTGTAGGCGATGTGGAGGTCGCATTGCGCCTTGCGGGCGACCTCGCTGGCGATGCTGCCGAGGATGCGCGCCGCACCTTGTACTCGCTTGTTGCCGACCACGATCATGTCGGCGTCCGCCGTCGCGGCCACCTCGAGCAGTGCGTCGGCCGGCTTGCCGCCGGCGACCTGGGCGGAGACGGACAGGTTCGGGTAGGCGTTGCGTAGTCGGCCGACCGTCTGCTCGGCCACCTCGGTGGCCGGCTCGACGGTGGTGAACACAAGGTCGCGGTCGTCCTGGACCCGCTCGACCTCGTAGTTGCCGTAGGCGCACACCACCCGCAGCTCGGAGTCGAGGGCCACGGCCAGACGGGCCGCGGTCAGGGCGGCCTGTGCGGCTGGCTCGCTTCCATCCACTCCGACGACGATGACACCCATGCTGTGCTCCTCAGTGGGTCCATTACCGAACGCGATCAGCCTAGCCGTCGGCGGTGGGGTCCTTTGCCTCCGGCACGGTCAGGAACCGTCCTCCTGTTCGTTTTCGTGGTGGACGGTGCGGAGGGGGCCGAGGCCTCGTTTCTCCAGTAGGCGGATGGCACGTGCCAGCGCGGCTCTTTGACGGTTCAGCACCCGAAGTGCCGGCGTACGGGGGTCTGAGAACGGAGCCAGGCGGGCCTGGTCTCGAATCACTTCGCTCTCCGCGCGGGCCAGGGTGGGATAGACGTGTGGGTCGGAGTCGAGGCCTTCGCGTTGCCGGGCCAGCTCGGCGGCGACCAGCCGGATGGCAGTGAGCTCGACAGGGTCGAGCCGGGTCGGGTCCTTCGGCCGCCGCGGCCGCAGCCAAGCGCGGTCGGCCCAGGTCGGCGCGATCGCCGACGACGCGCAGACGAGGGCACGCTGCAGCGTTCGGCCGTATCCGCTGTAGAGGCCGATCCAGACGGCCAGGTCGTGCAGAGCATCACGCCGGGCGGCCGCGGTGATGCCGACCTGGTACGGCGCGATCGGGTTCGTGGTGGCAACACCGAGCAGAGGCACCAACGCGGTCGCCTTGGACAGGGTCCGTAGTCGGGCGGGGTCTGGCGGTTCGGAGCTGTCGGCGAGGCCGAAGCGCTCGGTCAGGTCTGAGCGCGTGACGGCCAAGGCGGCACGGAAACGGGCGCGTCGCTTCTCCGGGAGATGTCCGACCAGGAAGTGGGCGTAGGCCAGCAAGAGGTACGCCTGGAGCTCTACGTCGTCGACCTGCGGTTCGGGGAGACCGTGAGAGGTGACGATGTCCCGGTCCCGGCTGCCGAACAGAGCACGCCCAACCGCCGACGCGACGGGCATGGAGCCGAGGTAGTTCTCCATCGGGTGTCGGGCAGCAGGCAAGGCGATGTCGAGGACCCAGGGAAAACGGTGGGAGATGCCACGCATCCCCGTCACGGGATCGGCACCACCCCAGACGTTGAGCCACCACCCGACATTCTCGGGTGGCTCGCGCAGCACCTCGAGCCTGTCGCTTCCTCGGTGCAGGGCCAAGTGTCCGGCCGGCGAACCGAGGGTGATCATGCCGACCACCTCGACATCCGCCGGCAACCGGGTGACCAGGTCCGCGGCGATGATGCTGCCCAGGCTGTGGGCCACCACGACGATCGGGCCAGACGTCGGGAGGATGGAGAGCACCCGGTGCAGCGTGTTGGCCCGGGTGGGTTCGTCCTCGAGATAGCGCCGTGCCTGCGGGAGCACCTTCATCGCGGTGGGTACGGTCTGCGCGGCCAGCGGGGTGAATCGTCCCCCGGTGTGCGCGCCCAGCTCACGCTCGAGGTCTGCTGTGGCTCGCTCGACCCGCCACCGCAGCTCGTCACGCTGGCTCGTCGTCCGGGGCCGGACGGTTTGCGGCGGTAGCGGGTGGTTTTCATCGCTGGGATAGCGCAGTGTGTTGGGGTACTTCGGCGCACGACACTCGACGCCGTCGAGACCCGGGTAACCCGCATCACGGAGCGCCTGGTCCAAGATGACGCGCCATGCGTCGTCGTGCTCGGCGCCGATGCCGTGGAGGTAGATCAGCGTGGGTTCCATGAGGCTTCACATGATGCCGTGCTCGACAAGGCAGCCGCCCACCGAGCACAGATCGTCCCCCGCTGCGGGAGCGTGCTTGGCAGTGGCGCTTGAATTGGACGGTGCCGACGCGGCTGCTGATCATCTCCGACACCCATGTTCCCAAGCGCGCCCGAGACCTGCCGGACAGGCTGTGGGCGGCTGTCGGGCAGGCAGACGTCGTGGTCCATGCCGGCGACTGGGTCGACGCCTCCCTCCTGGACGAGCTGGAGCAGCGGTCACGGCGGCTTGTCGGCGTGTACGGCAACAACGACCACGGGGTGCTGCGTGAGCGCCTGCCGGAAGTCGCCCGCTTCGAAGTCGACGGCGTGCGGCTTGGGGTTGTGCACGAGACCGGCCCTTCACAGGGCAGGGAACACCGGTGCGGCGACCTTTTCCCGGACCTCGATGTCTTGCTCTTCGGCCATAGCCACATCCCCTGGGACAGTACGACGGACTCCGGGCTGAGGCTGCTCAATCCCGGCTCGCCGACTGACCGCCGGCGCCAGCCGCACTGCACCTACCTGACCGCGGTAGCGGACGCCGGCACGTTGATCGATGTGACGCTGCACCGACTGCCGTCGCGGGCCGCCGCTGTCTAGGTGAACGGCTCAGGGGATGCTGATCGAGGGAGGGCGTCTGCGGGTACTGCGCGATTGTGGAGACGTTGCTTGGCATCTACCTCAGAGACCAGCTCGCCATGGGCGTGCTCTGGCGTGAGCTCGCGCGACGAGCGCAACGCCACAATCGAGGGACGGCGTTGGGTGACGCCCTCGAACACGTCGCCCTCGGCATCGCTGAGGACGTTGACACGTTCCAGTCGATGATGCGCGCGTTAGGGATCAGGACGGATCCGGTGAAGGTCGGGTTGGCATGGGTGGCGGAACGGTGCGGGCGTCTGAAGCTCAACGGACGCGTGGGGTCCTATTCGCCCTTGAGCCGGTTCGAGGAACTGGAGTTCTTGACGATGGGGATCGAGGGCAAGAAGCAGATGTGGACGACGTTGCGGGATCTCGCGTCCCTGGAGTCCCGCCTGCCGGACGTGGACTTCGGCGACCTCATCGCGCGTGCGGAGAGACAACGGGCCGAGCTCGAGCCGTTCCGCGTGCGCGCCGGCGAAGACGCGCTGCGTACTGGGCGTGCTTGAGGGGCGCCAGCCCGGCGAACGACGAGGGAGCCGTAAGCGTCGTGATCCCTGAGATGCACCATGTCGAGTCCAGTGCGATCGAGCTGATCGGCTATGCCCCGGACGACAAGACACTGGCCATCACGTTCACGGGCGGCGCCACGTACCTCTACCTGGGCGTGCCGGAGCGCCTCTACGAGCAGCTGATGACGGCCGAGTCGAAGGGCACCTTCGTCAACAAGGTCATCAAGCCTGCCTTCCCGTCAGTGGCGCAGTAGACCGCTCGATCGGCTCAGTCGCGATCCGACTCCTCGTCGAGTGCGCGCCGCTCGGCATCCGTCAGATCGGCCTCCTTGACGAGGCGGATCGTGGACCAGTGATGACCGACCGGACAACGCCCGTACCGGAGCACCGGCCCAAGCTTGATCATGGTCACCGAGGCGCCCTCGACCCAGGTGGTCCGGAACAGGTGGCCCTTGCCGCAGCGAACCGCGGCGCGTCCCGGGACGCCGTAACCCGAGCGCCGCGCCCAGAGGTTCAGCGCCGCGAGGGCCAGGACGACGATGACGAGGATGCCGACGATCACGATTGCTCTCACGGTACGGACGTTACCAGTATTGTTCTAGTACGATACGAACTATGCTGATCCGCGTCGATCCCACGTCCGCCGTGGGGCTCGCCGACCAGATCGCCGGCCAGCTGCGTAGCCAGATCGCGTCCGGAGAGCTCTCCCCCGGCGAGCGGCTGCCCCCTGCCCGCGAGCTCGCCCGGGGCCTCGACGTCAACATGCACACGGTGCTGCGCGCCTACGCCGAGCTGCGCGACCAGGGGCTGGTCGACCTGCGCCGCGGCCGTGGAGCCCAGGTCAGCGCCACGGCCGGCGACTTGACCAGCGCCCAAGCGGCCGCACTCCACGAGCAGATCCACGAGCTTCTCGCGGCGGCCACCCGGTTCGGACTCAGCCGCGAGCAGCTGCTCGCCGAAATCAAGAAGGCGCACCCATGACCCGTCGACTGCTCGCTTCCCTTGCCCTCGTCCTCGCTCCGGTGGCGCTTGCTTGCCATCGTCTGGCTGGCAGTGCGCGCCGACCGGATCGGACCTCGCCATCACGGTGGAGCGCCCCGAGCGGGGCGCCGAGTCGATCAGCGCCCTGATCGCCCGAGAGGCATGATCATCGGCACATCTCAGAGGCCGACGCTGCCCTGGGAGATGCCACCGTCGACGGTCACGGTGGTGCTGGTCATGTAGCCGGCCTTGCCGGAGGCGAGGAAGACGACGACGTCGGCGATCTCCTGCGACTGGGCCATCCGGCCCAGCGGGATGGCGGCGTCGAGCTTCTTCATCTTCTCCGGATCCGCCTCGGTGGAGGCGTTGATCGGGGTGCTGACCGCGCCGGGGGCGATATTGACCATCCGGATGCCGTGCTCGCCGAGCTCGACGCCTGCGGTGCGGGTGAGCATGCGGATGCCGCCCTTGGAGACGCAGTAGGCGATGTTGCCGGGCATGGGCCAGTCCTCGTGCACCGAGGAGATGTTGAGGATCAGGCCGCCGCCACCCTGAGCGATGAACTGCTTCGCGGCGGCCTGGCTGCCGAAGAACGCGCTTTTCATGTTGACCGCGACGACCTTCTCGAAGTCCGCCTCGGTGGTGTCGAGCAGGCTCGTCCTGGTCTCGATGCCGGCGTTGTTCACCAGTACGTCGAGGCGACCGAACGTGTCCACCGCCTTCTGCACCATCGCGTGCAGGTCGCCCGAGACGGAGACGTCGGCCCGGATGCCGACCGCTCGACCGCCCGCGCTCTCGACCTTGGCGATGAGCGCGTCGGTCTCCTCGGGGTGGGCGACGTAGTCGATGACGATGTTGGCGCCCTCGGCTGCGGCGGCAAGCACGATGGCCTCGCCGATCCCGCTGTTGCCGCCGGTGACGACGACGGTCTTGTCCTTCAACAGCATGGCTGCTCCTTCCGGTCCGTGACAGGTCGCGCGCTCCACGCTAGCGGCAGGCCCTAGGACCGGCGCGTCCCCGACCCGGCTGGGCGGGTATGGCACCATCCGAAGACATGGCCCGGATCGAGGACTACGCAATTCTTGGTGACCTTCAAACCGCTGCCCTCGTCAGCACTGAGGGGTCGGTCGATTGGCTGTGCCTGCCGCGGTTCGACTCGCCCGCTTGTTTCGCCGCGCTTCTGGACGGTCCCGATGCCGGCCACTGGGTCCTGGCACCGGCCGGCGGCGGGCCCTGCACACGGCGCCAGTACGTCGAGGACACGCTCGTGTTGGAGACGGAGTGGGAGACCGATGAGGGCAGCGTCCGGGTCATCGACTTCATGCCACCCCGCGGCCACGCGCCGGACATCGTGCGGATCGTCGAAGGCGTCAGTGGGAGCGTCTCGATGCGTGGTGAGCTCAAGCTGCGCTTCGACTACGGCCGGGTCCGGCCGTGGGTGCATCACGACGGTGACCAGATGCTCGCCGTCGCCGGCCCCGACGCCGTACGCCTGCGGACGCCGGCCCCGACTCAGGGCCACGAGTGGTCGACGGTCTCCGAGTTCACCGTCCGCGCCGGCGATCGGGTCCCGTTCGTCCTGACCTGGTCACCCAGCCATGAGCACCGCCCACGGCCGGTGGACGCCGAGCAGGCCCTCCAGGACACCCTCACCTACTGGCAGCAGTGGTGCGAGCGCGGCCACGATGTCGCCGGCCCCTACCGGGACGCGGTCAAGCGCTCCCTGCTGACCTTGAAGGCCCTGACCTACCAGCCGACGGGTGGGATCGTCGCGGCCGCGACGACTTCCCTGCCCGAGCAGCTCGGTGGCCCCCGCAACTGGGACTACCGCTACTGCTGGCTGCGCGACGCGACGTACACGTTGCAGGCGCTGATCGCCGGCGGCTATCTCGACGAGGCCAAGGCCTGGCGGGAGTGGCTGCTCCGTGCGGTGGCTGGCGATCCGGCGGAGCTGCAGATCATGTACGGCCTCGACGGCACCCGTCGGCTCGCTGAGAGCGAGCTCCCGTGGCTTGCCGGCTATGAGAAGTCAACACCGGTCAGGATCGGCAACGCCGCCTCCGACCAGCTGCAGCTCGACGTCTGGGGCGAGACGCTCGACGGCCTGGCACTGGCTCGCGAGTCCGGCCTGGCGAGCACCGAGGACGCCTGGGACCTCCAGGTGGCACTCATGGAGCATCTCGAGGGCGCCTGGGACCAGACCGACAACGGGCTGTGGGAGGTACGCGGGCCCCGCCGGCACTTCACCCACTCCAAGGTGATGGCCTGGGTGGCAGCGGACCGGATGGCCAACGCCGTACGCCGCCACCGAACCCTCCACGGACCCGCCGACCGGTGGGAGGCGCTGCGCGACACCATCCATGCGGACGTCCTCGCCCACGGCTTCGACACCGAGCGCAACACGTTCGTCCAGTCGTACGGCGCCACTGCCCTCGACGCGAGTCTGCTGATCATCCCGCGAGTCGGGTTCCTCCCGGGTGACGACCCGCGGATGCTCGGCACCATCGACGCGATCAACCGGGAGCTGACCCAGGACGGCCTGGTCATGCGCTACCAGAACGCCGCCTCCGATGACGGTCTCCCCGGCAGCGAAGGGCTCTTCCTTGCCTGCTCGTTCTGGATGGTCGATGCCCTCCATCTCGCCGGCCGGCAGGACGAGGCCACTCAGTTGTTCGAACGGCTCCTCACGCTCCGCAACGACGTGGGCCTGCTCAGCGAAGAGTGGGATCCGGTGGCGGGCCGGCAGCTCGGCAACACCCCACAGGCGTTCAGCCACTTCGCGCTCGTGACGAGCGCGCTCCAGCTCCACGCCGGTCGCGGACACGGCAGCCACGAGCCGATCCGTCACCCTGGGGTGCCCGGCGCTCAGTGAGGATGCCGCTCAGGCGGTGCGGGGCTCGTCGGCGAAGTGCACCTCGTGCTCGGGCATGGCATGACCCTCCATGTCCATGCTGGCCTCGTGGGCGATGACCGCACGCACACGCGCACGCTCCCGCTCGGCGCCGCCCGGGCAGAGGATCAGCAGGTCCTGGGTCTGCAGCGCGGCATCGTCTCGCACGACCTCGAACCCCTCGAGCTTCAGAGCCGCGATCACCGCGGCCGGGTCCTGCCCGGGCGGGACCTGGTAGCGCAGCGATTCGACCTGGCCGGACACGGCGTCGCTGCGAAGCGCGGTCTGCCGCTGCCGCATCGCGCGCATGCCTCCCATGCCGAACCCCAGCACGAGGGCCGCGATCACGACGAGGATGACGAGGATGATCACCAGAAAGACCATGGGTAAGTGGTACCCGATCAGGCGGCGCATACGTCCAACACGTGGGTGATCGCATCATGCTCGGCCTGCGTCACCCACAGTCCGTAGGCCTTCTTCACCGCCACCTGCCGGGCGACGTACGCGCAGCGGTAGGCCTTGTTGGGCGGTAGCCAGGTCGCGGCGTCACCGTCACGCTTCGACTCGTTGAGCGAGCCGCTGACCGCGAGCAGCTCCCGAGGGTCGTTGGCGAACTCCTTCCGCTTCTCCGCATCCCAGCCCTGTGCGCCCTTCTGCCAGGCGTCGGCGAGCGCCACCACGTGGTCGATCTGGATGGCGTTGCTGGTGCCGACACCACGGACGAAGTGGATGGTGGTGTTGCCGTAAGGGTCCTGCAGTGTGCCCGTGAGCACGACACACCCGTGGGTGCCGGGCTCGAGCGTCACCGACTGCAGATCGCGACGCAGGATGTCGTTGCGGGTGTCGCAGCCGTTGTGACCCCACTCCGCGTCGGTGGCGTCGCTCCACGCCGGCCCGAAGGCCGCCCGGTCGTAGCCGGTCATCGGCGCGCGACCCTTGACCGGAAGCGTCGTGAGTCTGGCGAGCGCCGTCTTCACGTCGACGTACGGCGCGCGGGCGGCCTCCGCCGCCGAGGAGGACGGCGCTGTGGCCGACGACGCGCTCCCCGACCCGGAGATCGCCACCGGCACCACGCCGCAGGCTGCCAGCAGGGCACACAACCCGAGCACCAGCGACAGCAGCACCACGCGAGACATACGCGGAAGCCTGCCAGGAGGCACCGACAGTCCGGTCACTCGGTGGCGGCGGACCCGGTGCCGACGCCGGCAGCGGCCGGCGACCCGGAGACGTCGGGGCTGGTCGGGGTGGTCGGCGCCGGTGATGAGGCCGGTGGCTGCTGCGAGGGTGAGGACTCGCCCGATGGTGACGACGCCGGTGGCGCCGTGGAGCGGTGCGCCGACGGCGACCGCGACGAGGACGGCGACGACACCGTCCGCGTCGGCGTCACCTTCGGTGAAGGGCTCCTGGTCGGCGTGATCGCCCGCGACGGCGAGGGCTTCTCCGACGGGGAGCGCACCGGGTGCGGTGATGGCGTGATGGTGGAGGCCGGCACCACCACCGCCGGCGAGGGGGTCTCGGGAGGTCGTACGAACAGGTACAACACGAACACCGCCAGGAAGGCGACGAGCAGCCCCCAGGTCGAGCGACGCGGGAGGTGTGCGCGCAGCTGGTCGATCAGCCTCATGCCGACCCAGCCGTCCCGGTCGGCTCACCCGTGCTGATCTCGGCGTGCAGCACGATCCCCTCCGAGCGCAGCGTCCGCGTGATCAGCACGCGCAGCACACGGCCGACCTCGAACTGCTTCCCGGGCAGCGTCCGCGCCACCATCCGCACGTGGAACTGGTCGACCTCGATCGACTCCACGCCCATCACCGAGGGCGTGTCGAGCAGGAGGTCGTGCAGGTCCGGGTCGGCGTAAGCGGCCTCGCCGGCCTTCCGCAGCACGGCCAGCACCCGGTTGACGTCCAGCGCCGCTGACACCGGTACGTCGATGACGGCGCGCGCCCAGTCACGCGAGAGGTTGGTGATCTGCGCGATCTGGCCGTTGGGCGTGATCACGACCTCACCGGTCGGGGTCCGCACCGTGGTGGTGCGCAGGCTGATGCTCTCGACGGTCCCGAGGACGGGCACACCGAGACCGACCACCGAGATCCGGACCAGGTCGCCGAAGCCGTACTGCCGCTCGGCGACCAGGAAGAACCCGGCGAGCAGGTCCTGGACGATGCGCTGTGCGCCGAAGCCGAGCGCCACCCCGGCCACCGTGGCTACGGGTACGAAGGTAGCCAGTGCGATGCCGAACTTCTGCACGATGAGCAGGCCGGCGATGATGTAGACGAGCACGACCAGCGCCCACGTGACCACCTGCGCGAGCGCGCGGCGGTGCTTGTCGTCCTCGGAACGGACCAGCGACGAGGCGGCGGCCCGACGGGCCTCGGCGCGGTCGGTGCTGACGTCGCTGAGCCAGCGCACGAAGCGGGCCAGCAGCACGGCGCCCACTGCCAGCAGCACGATCTCCAGACCGTTGCCGCGGAACCAGCGCCCGAAGTCGTGGAGCGGCGACGGCACCGACAAGACGTCGATCACAGCCGCACCTCAGCAGGGTCAGGCGTGCTTGTGCGGGGCGTTCGAGCTGTGCGACTCGTCGTACACGCCCTCGTCACTGGCCTTCTTGACCTTCTTCATCTGGCGACTGAAGCTCCACCCCAGGAAGGCGATCGCCGCGCAGAGCAGCAGGAACACGGCGAAAGCGGTCCAGCCGGCCTTCACGTTGTTGTCGGTCGGGACCGGGTCGGTCGCCAGGGAGATGAGCAAGGGAAGCATGGTTCCAGTGTCTCACTCGACCTCAATGCCGGCGAAAAGATCGTCCTCCGGTATCGAGCTGGGCACGTGCGAGACCACGAGCTCGTAGTCCTCCGTCGGCCAGACCTGCTTCTCCAGCTCGCGCGGCGTCGCGAACCACCACGAGTCGGGGTCGATCTGGGTGGCATGCGCCAGCAGCGCCTGGTCACGTACGCCGAAGTAGTCGGCACACGGCACATGGGTCGTCACGCGCGCGTCCCAGCTCTCGTCCTTGGTCCACTTCTTCAGCCGCTCGGCGTAGTGCGACTCGAGGCCGTGCGCGAGCATCGCCTCGTGCAGCGCGACGGCCTTCGGTCGGTTGAAGCCGTGGTGGTAGTAGAGCTTGAGCGTCTGCCACGCCGGGCCCAGCTCCGGCGCGTAGTCCGGGTCGGCCGCCTTCTCGAAGGCGTACACCGAGATGTTGTGGCACTGGACGTGGTCAGGGTGCGGGTAGCCGCCGTTCTCGTCGTACGTCGTCATCACGTGCGGCTTGAAGGAGCGGATCAGCCGGATCAGGGGCCGCGCGCCGTCCTCGACGGAGACCAGGCCGAAGCAGCCCTCGGGCAGCGGCGGCTTCGGGTCGCCCTCGGGCCAGCCGGAGTCGACGAAGCCGAGCCAGTCCTGGGTGACACCGAGGATGTCGCGGGCGCGCTCCATCTCCTGGCGCCGGATCTCGTGGATGTTCTCGAGGATCCCCGGACGGTCCATCTTGGGGTTGAGGATCGAGCCGCGCTCACCGCCCGTGCAGGTCACCACGTGCACGTCGACACCCTCGGCGACGTAGCGAGCAGTGGAGGCCGCGCCCTTGCTCGACTCGTCGTCCGGGTGGGCGTGGACGTGCATCAGTCGGAGGCCGGACCGGTTCCGGTCGTGGGGGCGCTGCGTCATGGGAGAATCCTAGGTGTGAGGATGTGGCGGTGACCCAGCAGCACCCAGCGCCGGACCGGATCGCCCAGCGGTACGGCGGCCGCAACGCGTGGAGCCGGAAGCTCCTCATCGGCGCCCTCGCCATCGTCGTCGCGGCCCTGGCCGGCTGGTTCGTCTGGGCGGTGTGGCTGCACAGTCACCCGAAGGTCGGCTCGTCGATGGAGAGCTGGGAGCTGCAGGGGCCGAACGCGGTCAAGATCACCGTCGACGTGCACCTCTACGACGCGGCCGCGCACCCGATGTGCACGGTCCTGGCGTACGCCGAGGACCACTCCACGGTCGGTGAGCACAGCTTCACCCCGATCTCGGGCCGGCAGACGATCACGATCCGCACCGAGCGGGCCGCGACCTCGGTCGACTGGCAGGGATGCACCGCACAGGGCCAGAAGGATCCGCAGTAAGGCAGAAATGCCGTACGCCGAAATGCCGTACGCCGAGCCTGTCGAGGCGCCTCGACAAGCTCGGCGTACGTAACAGGCTCGGCGTACGTGCCGTCGGTCTGCTCAGTCCTCGAAGGCCACGACCTTGAGCACCTCGACCTTGAGGGTGCGCCCGTTGGGGCCCTCGTAGGAGACGGTGTCACCGGCGCTGGCACCGAGCAGGGCGGCGCCGATCGGCGACTGGGCCGAGGAGATCTCCAGGCCGTGGGCGAAGTCCTTCATCTCGATCGAGGCGATCAGGCGGGTCTCGGCCTCGTCATCGTCGTCGCCGTCGAACTTGAAGGTCACGATCTTGCCGAGACCTACGACGCCGTCGTCGCCCGGCTCGGTGGTGTCAGCCACGCGGAGAAGCGCCTCGAGCTGCTGGATCTCGCCCTCGAGCCGGCCCTGGGCCTCACGAGCGGCGTGGTAGCCGCCGTTCTCCTTGAGGTCGCCCTCGTCGCGCGCAGCACTGATCTCGGCGACGATCTTCGCGCGCTGGGGGCCCTTCTTGTCCTCCAGCTCGGCTGTCAGCTGGTCGAAGGCACCCTTGCTGAGCCAGATCGTGGCGGCATCGTGCTGTGCTTCGGTCGTCATCGAGTCACTCCTGGGAGATACATCGGGTGTTGCAGGCAATCCGACGAGTTTACCA
>Ga0164242_10000355_pt1 | contig 56734 bp, 53 predicted proteins | sample OricomgcompostMG_FD_108783 | JGI IMG/M metagenome (GOLD analysis project Ga0164242, IMG submission 108783) | Miracle-Growth compost microbial communities from Emeryville, California, USA - Original compost - Miracle growth compost (MG) ...
GCAGCTTGACGTCCTGGTGGCCGTAGAGCTTGAAGTACCAGTAGGCGTAGGCGGCGAACCAGTTGTTGTTGCCGCCGTAGAGCACGACGGTGTCGTCGTTGGAGATGCCCTTCGCGGAGAGCAGCTTCTCGAAGCCCTCCTGGTCGACGAAGTCGCGGCGGACCGGGTCCTGGAGGTCCTGCTTCCAGTCGATCCGGATCGCGTTGCGGATGTGGTTCTTGTCGTACGCCGAGGTGTCCTCGTCGACCTCGACCACGACGACCTTCGGGTCGTCCAGGTGGGCCTGGACCCAGTCTGCGTCGACCAGGACGTCGCTGCGGCTCATGGTGCTTCTCCTCCGGGAGTAGCGGAAGGGGGACGGTCGTGGTTCTGCTTGCTCCGGGGGCGCGCGCCTCGGGGCCTCCCGGGCCTGGTCCGGCACGGGAAGGGCGTCCGGATGCCGGAACGCGCCATGGATGATCGTGGAGTGGGCGGGCAGGCCGGCGTGGCAGCCACGCCGCACGTCCTACCGGCCGGGGTCCTCAGCTGGCGCGACACAGGCAGGCGGAGACACGGCACAGGTCGACTGCCCGCCGCTTCGTCAGATCCGCCTGTCGCTTCATGGGGACGATGCTAGGGAAAGCATCCGCCCCTGTCATCGGCGCATCGTATACTGAGACGAATGCGTCCGGGATTCGGGACGGAAGGAGGTGGGGGCGCTCAGTGCGGGGGCTGCGCCCCCTGCCCCGCCTGGCCGTGCACGCGATACGGACATGCCGTCTCGTAGTACGGACGGTCGTGAAGCTCGGGCTCGCACGGACCGCGGCAGCGGCGTCGCGGCGCCGCTGCCGCCGTCGCGCCGCCGCCCTCAGCCGGTGAGCTTCAGGTCGGTGCCGGAGAGCTCGACCAGCACTCCGTCCTTCTCGGCCTGCACCGACTTCAGGCTGAGCCCGGCCGGCAGGTTCGGGACCTTGAACGAGGTGTTGAAGAAGTGCGAGACGACGGTCTTCAGCCCCGGCAGCAGCGTCAGGTTGGCGCCGCTGAGGTCGCCGACCGAGACGTCGGAGGTCGCTATCGAGTCGCCGCTCAGCACCCTGAGGTCGGCGGTCCCGGAGCCGGAGATCTGCAGGCCGTAGGCGGTGGTCGACCCGGAGATCTTCACCCGCCCGGCGCCGTCGGACGGGTCGGTCCCGCCGTAGGAGAAGGTCAGCCCGTGGCCGACGGCCTGCGAGACGTCGGCGTAGGAGAGCAGCGCGCTGCCCGTCCCGCTCTGCACGGTCGCGGAGGAGAAGCCCTTGCTGAGCGTGACGTCGTGCAGGTCGGCCTGGAGCGACTGCAGGGTGACGCGGGAGCCGGAGCCGTCGCTCAGCGCGAGCGTGTCGGCCGACAGCTTCACCTCGCTCAGCTTGTGGCCGAGCAGCTGGGTCAGGAACGGGAAGCCCTCGATCGAGACCTTGGGCTTCGCGCTCAGGTTCTCGGTGCTCTGGATCCGGCTCGCCACCTGCGACTCGGCGACCGCGACGGCGATCCGGTCCGCGGCCACGAACAGGACGCACAGCACCACGAGGGTGATGAGCAGGCGGCGCAGGGCGCGCATGGGGCTTCACTCTCCAGGCTTCACGACCGGGTACCGCGTTCGCGTTCCCTCGTTCGGACGCGGTAAGCCCCGGGAGCGGTTGCGGACCCTTGCGCTGCGGCAGCGCATCGGATGCGGGCGATGACGGCCATGATGCCCCATCGAGCTGTGTGAACGTCTGAAGATCACACGTATGCCCGCCGCGCGCGCCCCTCGCATCCGCCTGCCGAACCGCCCGCCGACCACCTGCGGAGGCGGCCGGCGGGCGGGCGTACGGCCGCTCGGACGGCCGTCCCAGCGGGCGCCGCGACGGGCGTCCCGGCGCGTCCCGGCGGCTGGAGTGTGAGACCGGTCTCAGACCAGCAGGCCCACCAGCAGCGCCAGCGGCGCGGCCAGCGCGAGCGGCAGCGCCACCCCGGCCGTCCGGTGCACGAAGCGGGACGGGAAGTCGTACGCCGCCACCCGCCGGCCGATCAGCCCGCAGGCCGCGGCGACCGCGCCGGTCAGCGCGCCGGCCCCGGCGCCCGGGCCGCCCCAGGCGGTCCCCAGGGCCGCGCCCAGCACCAGCGGCACGATGAAGCCGGCTCCGAAGGCGACGCCCGTCGGGAGTACCCGGTCCGCCGCCGAGGCCACCAGCACCGCGACCGCGGCGCCCAGTGCGCTCACGACCACCACGTTCTTGCCGTGTCCGGTGTCCAGCGCTCCGGCGAACCCGCCGTCCAGCACGGTCACCACGGTGGCCGAGGCACAGACGGTCAGCGCGTAGAACCGTTCCTTCGGATCGGCGGGCCGGAACACCTGCAGCACCATCACCAGCAGGAAGAACGCGCCCAGGGCGCCCGCGAGGACCCCGGCGACCGGGGAGTCGACGGCCGCCGCGGCGACGTCCGCGACCAAACCGCCGAGGAAGGCGAGCGCGATGCCCTGGCGGGCCGGCCACATGCCGTTCAGCCGGAACCAGCCGGCCGAGGTCACCACCTGCAGCAGCGCCACCGCCACCAGCAGGGCGGGCCGCCCCAGGGCGGCACCCCCGGCGATCAGGGCCGCGGCCACGGCGGTGCCCAGCGCGGACTCCACGCCGGGGTCGATGATCGGCGACCCGCTGCGCGCGGAGGCGGGAGCCGCCGCGGACCCGGGCGCGGGCGCCTGCGCCTGCGGCGCGGCGGCGGCCTGCTCCCCGGCGAAGCCGCCTATCGCGAACCCGTGCCCGCCGGCGGTGGGACCGCCGAACCCCTGCCCCGGCTGCGCCCCGGGCGCGTTCGCCAGCGGGGGAAGCACGGTGGTCTCCGCCGCGGCGGAGTGCGCGGAGGGTGCCCCGGCCGGCGCGTCCACCACCGGCGGCAGCAGCGCGGTCTCGCTGGCATCGCTCCACACCGGCGCGTGCCGCGCCGGGAACCCCTGCTGCTGGTACTGCGGCGCATACGGATCAGGGAACGCCGGCCCGCCGGCGCCCTGCGGATAGCCCACCTGAGCCTGTCCGGCCTGCGGCTGTCCGGCCTGAGCCTGCCCGGCCTGCGACTGCGGCGCGGCCTGCGGATACCCGGCCGGCGGCGGAGGCCCGGCTGCGGCGTACCCGCCGTACTGACCCGCCGCGGCCCCCTGCGGATGACCCGGCCGAGCCTGCCCGGTCTCAGCCGGGCCACCCTGCGGACCACCCGGCTGCGGGTCCCCGCCCTGCCCCTGGCCGCCCGGTGCGTAGCCGCCCTGCGGGCGGCCGGACTGGGGATAACCGTCCGGGGCAGGGGCGGCCTGCGCGGCCCACGGGTGGCCGCCCTGCTCGCGCCCGCCCTGCGGGTGACCCGCCTGCGGCCCGGCGGGCTGCGGAGCGACGGCCTCCCGGCCTACGGTCTGGGGGTACCCGCCTTCCGGGCGCCCGTGCCGGGCGTGAGGAGCCTGGGCGCTCCCCCCTCGGAGGCCACTCGCCTGCGGGGCCTGCGGGAACGCGGTCGTGGCCGCGCCGGCCGGGAAGCCTGCGGCCTCGCCCTGGCCGCCTTGCTGGTAGCCCACCTGCGGTCCGCCGAGCTGGGGTCCGCCGAGCTGGGGGACACCTGCCTGCCGGCTTCCGGCCTGCGGGTGGCCGGCCTGGGGGTGGCCGGGTTCGGCGTGCGCCTGCGCGGCCCCGGCCCGGGGGCCGCCGGCCTGGCCGCGGCCGCTCCGCGGGTCGCCTGCCTGGGGGTGGTTCGCCCGGGGTCCACCGGGAGGAGTGGGTCCGCCCTGCGGGCGGCCGGGCTGGGCGTAGCCACCTGTCGGGTAGTCAGCGTGGGGCCCACCGGGCGAAGTAGCGCCGGCCTCCGGGCCCCCGGGCCGGGCGTAGCCGCCCTGCGGGTAAGCCGCCTGCGGCCGGCCGGCGTCGGCCTGGGGCGTCGGGGCTCCGCCGGCCTGCGGGTAGCCGGGCTGCGGGTGGTCGGGCTGCAGGGAGGCTGGCTGGGGACGGCCTGGGTGGGCGTAGCCCGGCTGCTGGGGTCCGGGCTGCTGGGGCTGGCCCGGGTGGGCACGGCCCGGCTGCGGGGGGTCGGGCTGGGGGGCGTAGCCGGGGTGGGGCGCGGGGGGCGTGGGGTCGGGGTGGGTCACGTCGGTGTTCAGCCTCCCGCGAAGGGCGGGAGCACCTCGACCGTGCCGCCCTCGGTCAGTTCGACGGTCGTGTGGTCCCTGGTGCCGACGGTGATCCCGTCGACCAGGAAGGAGCAGCGCAGCAGCACCCGCTCGAAACCGGGGCGGTCCGCGTGCCGGGCCCGCGCGGCGTCCAGCGCCTCGGCCAGGGTGGCCGCCCGGTAGGGCTCCTCCGCGGTGCCGGCCTCGGCCTTCGCCGCGGCCCAGTACCGGATCGTCCCGGTGGGCGCGGGGTTCGAGGTCATCGCTGACCACTCCTTCTCGCGCGGATGCATCGGCACATGATGGCGCTCCGTCCGTGTTCCCGTCACGTCGCGCCGCCCGGGGCGGCGTCCTGCGAGGCCTCGGTGAGCCACGCGGCGATACGTTCCAGCAGCTCGGGGGCGGCGTTGTTCTCCGCGTGCCCGAACCCGGGCTCGATCCACAGCCCGGCCCGCGGCTCCCGGCCGCCGCCACCGTCCTGGCGCTCGGTCTCGCTCTCGGTCTCGGCCCCCGCGCCGGCCGCGTACGCCGCGGCGAGCGAGCGGGGGTGGTCCAGCGGGAAGTACGGGTCGGCGTCCCCGTGCACGACCAGCAGCGGAAGCGCCCGCGCGCCCAGCGCCGCCGCGGCCTCGACCGGCGGTATCGGATCGTGCGGCGGCATCGCGCGCCCGCCGCCGGTGGAGTGCGGCCACGGCACCGCGTCGATCCGGGTCTTCAGCCCGAGCCGGCCGACCAGCCGCCCGGCCGGCCGCATCACCACCCAGTGCAGCCGGCGCATCGGCGCCGTGCCCTGGTAGTACCAGCGCGCCGGCGCGCTGACCGCCGCCACGGCGCGCACGCCCCCGCACACGGCCGCGTGCCGGACGACCACCGCGCCGCCCAGCGAGAAGCCCACCGTGGCCACCCGGCGGTACCCGAGCGCGCGCGCCCAGCGCACCGCCGCGTCCACGTCCAGCACCTCGCGCGCGCCCACCGTCGAGGTGCCGCCGGACCGGCCGTGGCCGCGCATGGACAGCGTCACCACCCCGGCCGAGCGCGCGAAGACCTCCGCCGCGCGCCGCACCGCCGGGCGGTCCACCGACCCGGTGAAGCCGTGCACCAGCACCACCGCGAGCTCCCCGGCCTCCGCGCCGTCCCCGGAGACCGCAGCCCCGGAGACCGCAGCCCCGGAAGCCGCCGAGGCGGCAGGCCGGCGCGGCCGGTGCTCGGCGTGGATGCGGACCCCGTCGGCCGTGGTGAGCAGGGCCTCCGCCGGCGTGCGCCAGGGCCGGGACCGCCGCGCGGGGGCGCTCCCCGGACCGCCGGGCGCCGCGCCGGAGTCGCCGCCCGTCGAGCCCTCCACCGCGCCGTCCGCTGAGCCGTCCGCCGCGCCCGCGGAGCCGCCGCCGTTCGTGCGGCCCCGGGCGCCCGGCTCGTCGGCAGGGGGTGTGATCTGGCCCGCGATCGTGTTCGGGACCTTCGCCGTGGGGTACATGTCGGCTATTCTCTCCGCCAGAGGGATCCGGGCAGAGTCGCCCCCGGGTCCTTCCGTGCTTTCGAGGACGTCCGATGGACTCCGCGCCGGTTGCCAGCCCCGATCGGTCGCGGAACGGCCACCGCCGAGCCCGGGAACGGGACCGCGCGACCACCCGGAAAGGGGATCCCCCGGGTATGAGTGCTCTTCTGCTGCTCACCAACGCCCTGCAGCCGTCCGCCGAGGTGCTGCCCGCACTCGGCCTCCTTCTGCACAACGTCCGGGTGGCCCCCGCCGAGGGCGCCGCGCTGATGGACGCGCCGAACGCGGACGTGATCCTGGTCGACGGGCGCCGCGACCTCCCGCACGTCCGCAGCCTGTGCCAGCTGCTGCGCTCCACCGGCCCCGGCGCCCCGGTCCTGCTCGTGGTCACCGAGGGCGGTCTGGCCGCGGTGACCGCGGACTGGGGCGTGGACGACGTGCTGCTCGACACGGCGGGCCCGGCGGAGGTCGAGGCGCGGCTGCGGCTGGCGCTCGGCCGCGCCAACGCCACCGTGGACGAGAGCCCGATGGAGATCCGCAGCGGCGACCTCTCGGTCGACGAGGCCACCTACAGCGCCAAGCTCAAGGGCCGCGTCCTGGACCTCACCTTCAAGGAGTTCGAGCTGCTGAAGTACCTGGCGCAGCACCCGGGCCGGGTCTTCACCCGCGCCCAGCTGCTCCAGGAGGTCTGGGGCTACGACTACTTCGGCGGCACCCGGACGGTGGACGTGCACGTCCGGCGGTTGCGGGCCAAGCTCGGGCCGGAGAACGAGCAGCTCATCGGCACCGTGCGGAACGTCGGCTACCGCTTCGTGGTGCCGGAGAAGGCGGAGAAGGGCGACCGGCGGGACAACCGCGCCCAGCCGGGCCGCGACCGCGCCCCCGCCGACCTGGACCAGGCGGCCGTCGAGGCCTGACCCCGACGGCCGCGTCGGCCGTCGGCGGCCGATGCGCCCAGGCGGCCGCAGCCCGGTCGGCCGGAGCCCGGGCGGCCGCAGACCCCCCACGGCCGGCAGCCGAAGCGCCCCGCGGCCGGTGCGACCCGGCGGTCGCGGAGTGCCGGCGGCCGGGGTGCGCTGCGGCCGATGCGCCCAGGCGGCTGCAGCCCGGTCGGCCGGCGCCCCGGTCGGCCGCGGCCGGGACGGCCGGATGCGACCCGCGTAGACTCGCCGCGTGCCCAGAGTGACGCGTGATGACGTGGCCCGGCTGGCCGGTACCTCCACCGCCGTCGTCAGCTACGTGATCAACAACGGCCCGCGCCCGGTCGCCCCGGCGACGCGCGAGCGCGTGCTTGCCGCGATCCAGGAGCTGGGCTACCGCCCCAACAGCGTCGCCCAGGCGATGGCGAGCCGGCGGACCAACCTGATCGGCATGGTCGTCCCGGACGCCCGGCAGCCCTTCTTCGCCGAGCTCTCGCACGCGGTCGAGCGGGTGGCCTCCGAGCGCGGCAAGCTCGTCCTGATCGGCAACTCGGACTACACCGGCGAGCGCGAGCTGCACTACGTCCGGGCCTTCCTCGGGATGCGGGTCTCCGGGCTGATCCTGGTCAGCCAGGGGCCGAGCGAGCGCGCGGTGGAGGAGTTCGCCGCGCACGGCGACGCCCGCGTGGTGCTGCTGCACCGCCGTCCGGAGGACAGCGACGGGGTGGCGGTGGTCACCGAGGACGTGCTCGGCGCCGAGCAGGCGGTCCGGCACCTGCTGGAGCACGGGCATGCCGAGGTGGCCTGCCTGGGCGGCCCGGTGGCCGCGCCGGCGCCCGGCGACCCGGTGGTGGACCACATCGAGGGCTGGCGCCGGGCGCTGCGCGCCTCCGGCGCGGGCGGGCGGCTGCTGGAGGCGCCGTTCGACCGCTACGGCGCCTACCGCTTCGCCGTCGGTCTGCTGCGTTCCCCGGACCGGCCGCGGGCGCTGTTCTGCTCCACCGACGACCAGGCGATCGGCGTGCTGCGGGCGGCCCGCGAGGTCGGCCTGAGCGTGCCGGGGGACCTGGCGGTGGCCGGCTTCGACGACATCGCCGAGGCCGCCTTCGCCGACCCGCCGCTGACCACGGTCGCCACCGACCGGGACGGTATGGCCCGGGCCGCGGTCGACCTGGTGCTGGACGACTCGCTGCTGGTCCCGGGGTCGGACACGCCCCGGGTCCGGCGCTTCCCGAGCAGCCTGGTGGTCCGCCGCTCCTGCGGCTGCGGCTGAGTCCGCGCAGCTCGCAAGCCTGCTCTCAGACAGGCGTCCGGACTTTTCTCCGCGTTCTGAGCGCCCTCTCAGGGGGCTCTCATGTTCGCCGGGGACCTTGAATGACATGACCGAGCCGTACGGAAACTCCGCAGGCGCCCCGCAGCAGGGCGCGAACGATTTCGCCTCCGCCGCCGGAGACCGAGCGGCGACCCCCGTCCCGCCGCGTCCGGCACACGCCCCCGGCGCCCCCGGCGAGCAGGCCCCCTACACCTACCGGGCCGACTGGACCGAGGACCCGCGGCTGGCGGCCTTCCCGCCGCCGGAGCCCGCACAGGCCCAGCCGGGCCCGGCGCCCAGCTCCGACCCCGGCGCCGCCTACGCCGCGGCGGCCGGATCGGCCGGTTCGGCCGGCTCCACCGGTTACGCCTCCTTCGGCTCCCCGGCCGAGCCCGGCGCCGGCGGGACCGGCGTCCCGGGCGGGCCGGCCGGGCCGACCGGGCCGTTCGGGTCGTCGGGGGAGTCCGGTACCGGCGGTGGGCAGCCTCAGCCCGCCCCCTCCGGGAAGGGCCGGTGGTCGGCCCGGCTGCGCAGGCCGGCCGTGCTGGTCGCGGCGGTGGCCGTGGCCGCGGCGCTGGCCGGCGGGGTGGCCGGCGGCGCCATCGGCGCCTCCCGCGACAGCGACGGCGGCAGCTACACCACCGGAGCGGTGGTGGCCTCCTCCTCCAGCAGCAGCAACAGCACCGCGGCGATCGCGGCCGCGGTCAGCCCGAGCGTCGTCCAGATCGACGTCACCACGCAGAACGCCCAGGACACCGGAACCGGCGTGATCCTGACCTCCAAGGGCCAGATCCTGACCAACTACCACGTGATCGCCTCGGCCGTGGACGGCAGCGGGGGCAGCATCAAGATCACCTTCAACGACGGCAAGACGGCGACCGGCAAGGTCGTCGGTACCGACGAGTCGCTGGACGTGGCCGTGATCCAGGCCGAGGGCACCAGCGGGCTCAAGCCGGCCTCGCTCGGCGACTCCTCCAAGGTCGCCGTCGGCGACCCGGTGGTCGCCATCGGCAACCCGGACGGCCTCACCGGCACCGTGACCAGCGGCATCGTCAGCGCCCTCAACCGCAAGGTGACCGTCGACGTCGACGAGAACGCCACCCAGAACAACGGTGGCTTCGGCTACCCGACCTGGCCCGGCCAGCAGGGCGGCTCCGGCTCCGGCTTCGGCGGCTTCGGCGAGGGAGGCAGCGGCGGAAGCTCCGGCGGCTCGTCCTCGGACGGCTCCACCACCGCCACCTACAACGCCATCCAGACCGACGCCTCGCTCAACCCCGGCAACTCCGGCGGCCCTCTGCTCAACGCGCAGGGCGAGGTGATCGGCATCGACGCGGCGATGTACTCCTCGTCCGGCTCGTCGAGCTCGTCCAGCCAGGCGGGCAGCGTCGGCCTCGGCTTCGCGATCCCGATCGACGCGGTCAAGTCGGTCCTCGGAAAGATGCAGGCCGGACAGACCGTCACCTCCGGGGCGTGACCGGAGCGGATGACCACCGGAGCCGGTGAGGGAAGCACCGGCTCCGGCCGAGGGAAAAGGAAGAGGGAGCAGGCGGTGTGGCGCGCCCGTCGGGGATGGGCGCGCCGTGCCGCCTGCCGGGTCGACAATGGGATCCGTCCCGGCGGCGGCTCGGGCCGGCAGGCCGCTACCGGCGCCGCGTCGGCGCACCGCCGCCGCAGCGCGTCGACCCGACCGCCGCACCGCCGCCGGAACGCCCACCGCCGGACCGCCCGCGCCGCCAGACCGCAGGAGGAGCAACCACGATGAGCCTGTCCGAGGCCGAAGCCCAGGAGAAGCGCTTCCACATCCTGGTGGTGGACGACGAGCCCGCCCTGCGGGACGCGCTGGAGAGCAGCCTCGCCTTCGAGGGCTACCACGTGACCACGGCCGGCGACGGCCTGGAGGCGCTGGAGGCCATCGCCGAGGGCCGGCCGGACCTGGTGCTGTTCGACGTGATGATGCCGCGGATGGACGGCCTGACCGCGGTGCGGCGGCTGCGGGCCCGCGGCGACCACGTGCCGGTGCTGATGCTCACCGCCCGCGACGCCGTCGGCGACCGGGTCACCGGCCTCGACGTCGGCGCCGACGACTACCTCGCCAAGCCCTTCGAGCTCGACGAGCTGCTCGCCCGGGTCCGGGCGCTGCTGCGGCGCAACGCGCTGGTCGGCGCGGCGCTGGCGGCCGCGGCCGGCGCGGAGGGGCAGGGCGACGAGGTGCTGGCCTTCCACGACCTGCGGATGAACACCGCCACCCGGGAGGTCACCCGGGCCGGCCGGACGATAGAGCTGACCCGCACCGAGTACATGCTGCTGGAGATGTTCCTCGCGCACCCGCGCCAGGTGCTGACCCGCGAGCAGATCCTCAAGGCGGTGTGGGGCTTCGACTTCGAGCCCTCCTCCAACTCGCTGGACGTCTACGTGATGTACCTGCGGCGGAAGACCGAGGCGGGCGGGCTGCCGCGGCTCGTGCACACCGTGCGGGGCGTCGGCTACGTCCTGCGCGCGCCCGACCCGGAGCGCTGACCCGCCGGCCTCGGCGCGCGGCTTTCGTCTTGTTCCGGCAGCACAGCACCCAGCACCCATGAACGGGGACCAGCACGTGGACCAGGCACAGCGACCCGAGCCCGCGCACGGCGCGGCGGACCCGGGCCCCTGGGCGCGCCCGGAGGCGGACGCGGCGTCCTGCGCCGGCGCCGGTGCTCCCGAGCGCCCGGTCCAGCCGCCGCGCCCGCCGTTCCCGCCCGGCTCGGGCGCGGGGACCGCCGCTCGGGGCGCCGCCGCGCCCCCCGTCGCCGCCGCGCCCTCCGGCGCCGCCGCGCCCCCTGCCGCCCCCGGCCCGGCCGCCTCCGCCCCCGGCCCGGCCGCCTCCGGCCCCGGTGCGGCCGCCTCCGGTGCGGGCGCCTCCGGTCCGGGCACCTCCGGCCCGGCCGCCCCCGGTCCGGGCACCTCCGGTCCGGGCACCTCCGGCCCGGGCACCTCCGGCCCGGGCACCCCCGGCCCCGGCACCTCCGGCCCGGGCACCCCCGGCCCCGGCACCTCCGGCATCGCTGGCGCCTCCGGCGTCCCGGGCACGTCCGGCGCTTCCGGGAACGCCGGCGCCTCCGGAGTCCCCGGCACTCCCGGTGCTTCGGGCGCTCCCGGCGCCCCCGCAGCCCCCAGGCTCTCCGGCGCCCCCGGCGGCAGCCGCGATGGCGGTGGTCGCGGCGGTGACGCGCCCGGCTCCGGTCTGCACGGGCCGCGCGGCTGGTTCAGCCGGCGGCCGCTGCGCACCCGGCTGTCGATCCTGACCGCCGTCGCGGTGTCGCTCGCGGTGGTGCTCTGCGCCCTCGCCAGCTGGTTCGGCGCCCGGCACCAGATGATCTCCCAGGTCGACCAGACCCTCCAGCAGAACTCGGTCCAGCTCAACGGCGGCGACCTCAACCTGCGCCTGCGCCAGTGGTGCCAGGAGAACGCCGTGACCGGGGGAGCCAACGGGCGCGGCCTGTTCGGCGACTCCGAGACCACGCCCACCGTGATCGGCGCGAACGGCCAGGTGCTCTGCCCCTCCGGCGACGCCCGGGCGGTCCGGCCCACCACCGCGGACGTTCGGGTCGCGGCGAGCGGAACCGGCGGCGGGCCGGGCGGACCGCCCGCCGAGTCGGTCCTGCACGACGGCGTGACCTCCCGGGGCACCGCCGTCCGCGTCTACACCGTCAGCCTGGGCGTCGCCCAGGTGCAGGACGCCGACGGCAACCTCGTCGACCAGAACATCGGGGTCGCCTTCGCCCAGTCGCTCGGCCCGGTCCAGCACGCGCTGGACATGCTCGCGCTCATCCTGCTGGTCGTGGCGGCGCTGGTGATCGCCGGCGCCTGGTCGGCGGCGGCCTGGGTGGCGCGCACCGCGCTCAAGCCGGTGGACCGGCTGACCGGCGCGGTCGAGCACATCGCCCGCACCGAGGAGGTCGGCACCACGATCCCGGTCGAGGGCGAGGACGAGATCGCCCGGCTGAGCGCCGCCTTCAACCAGATGTCCACCGCCCTGGCCAGCTCGCGCGAGCGGCAGTCGCAGCTGATCGCGGACGCCGGGCACGAGCTGCGCACCCCCCTCACCTCGCTGCGCACCAACGTCGACCTGCTGGTCCGCAGCGAGGACACCGGCCGCGACCTGCCCAAGGAGACCCACAGCCGGCTGATCCGGAACATGAAGGCGCAGATGGCCGAGCTGTCCACGCTGATCGGCGACCTGCTGCAGCTCTCCCGGCCCAGTGCCGAGCGCGGCTCCGCGCCGCTGCGCGTGATCGGCTGGCACGAACTGGTCGAGCGGGCCGTGGAGCGGGCCCGGCTGCGCGGCCCCGGCATCACCTTCGACGTCGACATCCGCCCCTGGTACGTCCGGGCCGACCCGCACGCGCTGGAGCGGGCCGTGATCAACCTGCTGGACAACGCGGTGAAGTTCTCGCCGGCGGACAGCGCGATCGACGTCCGGCTGGTCGACGGGCGGCTGACGGTCCGCGACCGCGGGCCGGGCATCCCCGCCGACGAGATCCCCTACGTCTTCGAGCGGTTCTGGCGCTCGCCGTCCGCGCGCCAGATGCCCGGCTCCGGGCTGGGCCTGGCGATCGTCGCGCAGACCGTGCGGGACGCGGGCGGCACGGTCGAGATGGCCGCCGCCGACCCCCGGCCGGACGGCTCCACCGGCGGCGCGCGGGCCACGATCAGCCTGCCCGGCGCCCCCACGCCCCCGCCGGGGGAGCCGGGCGCCGGGGCGGGAACCGCCGGGCCTGGAACCGCCGGGCCTGGCGGCTCCGGGGCGCACGCGGACTGAGTCGGCCAGGGGCCGGCCCTGCCGTGGGCCAGGCCCGTCGGCCCCGTCTTGCCCAGTGGCGGTGCGGTGGGCAGAATCCCAGGTGGGCAGGGGCGCCCGCAGGCACGGGGTCCCGCCCGAGGGGACCGGGGTTCCTGTCACGCCGCGCCGTCGGCGCGCGGGGAACCGACCGCCACCCGGCCGAACGAGTCACTGGGAAGCCCCCTCATGTCAGTACAGCACCGGACCGGGCCGGATCTCGCCATCGGAGCCGACACCGGCACGCCCTACGAGGACTACGTCCACGCCTCCGTCCTCACCCACCTCCAGCAGCCGCTCTCGGACGACCCCGGAGAGCTCGCCTTCCTGGTCACCACCCAGGTCATGGAGCTGTGGTTCACCGCGATCGTCCGCGAGTGGGAGGTCGCGCAGCAGGCCCTGCGCGCCGACCGGCTCGCCGACGCGCTGGCCGCGCTGCGGCGCTCCGCCAACGAGATGGAGGCGCTCAACGCCTCCTGGCGGCCCCTCGCGCGGCTCACCCCCGCGCAGTTCAACGCCTACCGCTCGGCGCTCGGCGAAGGCTCCGGGTTCCAGTCGGCGATGTACCGGCGGATGGAGTTCCTGCTCGGCGAGAAGTCCGCGTCGATGCTGGTCCCGCACCGCGGTGCGCCGGCGGACCACGCAGATCTGGAGCGCGCGCTGCACGCCCCCTCCCTCTACGACGACGTGCTGGCCTTCCTCGCCCGGCGCGGACTGCCCGTGCCCGCCGAGGTGCTGGCCCGGGACCTCACCGCCCGCTACGAGAGCCACCAGGGGGTCCGCGAGGTCTGGGCCCGCGTCTACGCCGACGACCCCGGCCAGGCCGGGGACGGCGGCGGCGGGCTGCTCGCGCTCGGGGAGACGCTGACCGACATCGCCGAGCTGGTCTGGCGCTGGCGCAACGACCACCTCGTCGCCACCCGGCGCGCGATGGGCGCCAAGCCGGGGACCGGCGGCTCCGCCGGACTGGCCTGGCTGGAGAAGCGCGCCGCCCGGCTGGTCTTCCCCGAGCTGTGGGAGGCCCGCGGCGATGTCTGACCTTTCCGAGCGGAGGGTGGAAGCCCCGGCCCGCGCAGCGCTGCGCGCCGAGGCGGCGCGGCGGGACGCCGCCGATCCGCTGGCCCCCGTCCGCGAGCTGTTCGCGCACGTCGACGGCGAGGTCTATCTCGACGGCAACTCGCTGGGCGCGCTGCCGAAGGCGGTACCGGAGAGGCTCGCCTCGGTCGTCGCCCACGAGTGGGGGCGGCTGCGGATCCGCTCCTGGACCGAGAGCGGCTGGTGGCAGGCGCCGGAGCGGGTCGGCGACCGGATCGCCCGGATCACCGGCGCCGAGCCGGGCAGCACCGTGGTCTCCGACTCGACCAGCGTCAACGTCTTCAAAGCGCTGGTCGGCGGGGTCCGGCTGGCCGGGCCCGAGCGGGACGAGATCCTCGTCGACGCCGAGACCTTCCCCACCGACGGCTACATCGCGGCCTCCGCCGCGCGGATGACGGACCGTCGGCTGGTGCCCGTCCCGGCCGCGGAGATCGCCTCCGCCGCCGGGCCGCGCACCGCCCTCGCCCTGGTCAACCATGTCGACTACCGCAGCGGCGAGTTGCGCGACCTGCCCGGTACGACGGCCGCCGTGCACGCCGCCGGCGCGCTGGCGGTCTGGGACCTGTGCCACAGCGCGGGCGCGCTCCCGGTCGGCCTGGCCGAGCACGGCGTCGACCTGGCCGTCGGCTGCACCTACAAGTACCTGAACGGCGGCCCGGGTTCGCCCGCGTATCTGTATGTGGCGCCGCGCCACCAGGAGCGCTTCGACTCGCCGCTGCCCGGCTGGAACGGACACCGCGACCCCTTCGCGATGGAGTCCGGCTACGCCCCGGCGGAGGGCGCGGCGCGCGGCCGGGTCGGCACGCCGGAGATCCTCTCGCTGCTCGCCCTGGAGGCGGCGCTGGACGTCTGGGACGCGGACGGCGTCGACCTCGCGGCGGTCCGCGCCAAGAGCCTGGAGTTGACCGATTTCTTTCTGCGCTGCGTGGAATCCGTCCTTCCGGCGGGCGCGTGCGAGGTCCTGACGCCGCGCCGGCACGAGCGGCGCGGCAGCCAGATCGCGCTGCGCTGCCCGCCCGGCACGGACGCCCGGACGGTGGCCGAGGCGCTGGCCGTGCGCGGCACGGTGATCGACCACCGGCCGCCCGACGTGCTGCGCTTCGGGTTCACCCCGCTCTACACCTCCTTCGCGGACGCCGAGCGGGCGGCGGCCGACCTCGCCGCGGTCGTGGGGCCCGCCATCGGGGGCGAGGACGGCGCCGAGGCGGACGGCCCGCAGGTGGAGGCGGTGTGAGCACCCGCCGGGCCGGGGCGGGTCGGTAGGGTTTCCGCCATGGCATCGAGCACAGGGGCGGGGACCGGAGCGGGCGCGGGGATGCCCGCCGCCGGTGCCGCGGAGGTCTCCACCGCGCCGGGAGCCGCGGGCACGTCGGGTGTCTCGTCGGGCGTCTCCGGCGCCGCCGCCGAGGAGGCGTCCTGCTTCGGCCACGCCCCCGTGCCGCCGCAGGCCGTCCTCGCCTACGGCGACCTGCCGGAGCACCTCGCCGACGTCCACCTGCCGCCGACCGGCCCGGCCGCCGGGGCGGCGTGGCCGCTGGTGCTGCTCTTCCACGGCGGCGCCTGGCGCGCCCGCCACGACCGGGCGCACCTCTCGCCGTTCGCGGCGATGCTCGCCGGGCGCGGCTTCGCGGTGGCCTCCGTCGAGTACCGCCGCGGCGACGGCCGCACCCGCGCCGGCCGCTGGCCGGACACCTTCGACGACATAGCCGCGGCCGTCGACACCCTGCCGGGGCTGGTCCGCGCCCAGCCCTGGGGCGAGGCCGTGGACGCCGGACGGCTGCTGCTCGCCGGGCACTCGGCGGGCGGCCACGCCGCGCTCTGGGCGGCCGCCCGGCACCGGCTCCCGCTCGGCTCGCGCTGGCGGCTCAGCGGCTCGGCGCCCGCTCCGACCGGGGTGGTCGCCCTCGCGCCGATCGCCGACTTCGCCACCGCCCGCACCATGCGGGTCTGCGGGGACGCCGTCGACCAGCTGCTCGGCAGCGGCCCCGACATCCGCGCCCGCTCGCCGCAGCTCGACCCGGCGGCGCTGCTGCCCACCGGCGTGCCCACCACCATCGTGCACGGCGGCTCCGACATCGACGTGCCGCCGCGGATCTCCCGCACCTTCGTGCAGGCGGCGGGCTCGGCGGGGCAGCGGGTGCGGCTGACGCTGGTGGAGGGCGTCGGGCACTTCGCGGTGATCGACCCGGCGGTGCCCGCCGCGCACATCGCGGCCGACGAACTCTGGCGGCTGCTGGGCTGAGCAGGCCGCGCCGCCGCTTCCGCGCGGCCGGCCGGGCCGGAAAAGCGGGTGCCCCGGGGTGAGGCGGCCCGTAGCGTGCCGGGCATGGAGACGCGTGCGCAGGGCGGCGACGGCATCGTGGTCCGCCCGATCGACAAGAGCGAGACGGCGGTGTGGGGGCGCGCCCTCCGCACCGGGTTCCTCGAACCCACGCCACCCGGCGTCGGCGAGTTCGTGGGGGAGTACTTCGTGCCCGGGCGGTCGCTCGGCGCCTTCGACGGCGAGCGCTGCGTCGGCACCTTCCGCAGCTTCGACCAGGCGATCACCGTCCCCGGCGGCGCCGAGGTCTCCGCCGACGCGATCACCAACGTCACCGTCACCGCCACCCACCGCCGCCGCGGGCTGCTCACCCGGATGATGCGCGCCGACCTGGACGCGGCCGTGGACCGCGGCGACACCCTCGCCATCCTCGACGCCGCCGAGTACGGCATCTACGGCCGCTTCGGCTTCGGGCCCAGCTGCGGGATCGCCGCCTGGTCCGTGGACCGGCGCCGGGCCGGCGGAGTGCGACTGCCCTCGGGCGGCGAACCGGCCGGCAGCGTCGAACTGCTGGACGTGGAGGCGGCGCGCCGGCTCGGCCCGGAGGTGCACGAGCGGTTCCGCCGCCGCCAGGTCGGCGCGATCCGGCGACTGCCGACGTACTGGCGCCGCGTCACCGGCGATCTGCGGATGCCCGGAGGGAGCTGGACCGAGCCGTTCTTCGCCGTGCACCGCGACGCCGGGGGCGAGCCGGACGGGCTGGCCCGCTACACGGTGCGGGACGTCTGGCGGCACGGCGACCCGGATGTGGTGCTGGTGGTCCAGGACCTGATCGCGACCGGCCCGCAGGCCGCCGCCGAGCTGTGGCGGTACCTCTTCTCGATCGACTGGGTGTCCACCGTGGAGGTGGCGAACCTCGCCCTCGACGACCCGATGCCGCTGCTGCTGGCCAACCCGCGCGCCTGCGTCCCGCACGAGGACACCGTGGGGGACTTCCTCTGGGTGCGCGTCCTGGACCTCCCCGCCGCGCTCGGCGCCCGCCGATACGACACCCCCGGCCGGCTGGTGCTCGACGTCACCGACGGGCTGGGGTACGCGGCGGGCCGCTGGGCGCTGGAGACGGACGAGGACGGCAGCGGGCGCGCCGAGCGGGTCGGCGACTCCGTCCCGGCCGACCTCGCGCTGGACGTCTCCGCGCTGGGCACCCTCTACCTCGGCGCGCAGACCGCGCACCGGCTGGCGGGGGCGGGGTTGGTGCGCGAGGAGCGCCCGGGCGCGGTGCGGCGGGCGGACCGGATGCTGCGCACCGACGAACGCCCGTGGTGCCCGGACCAGTTCTGAGGCACGCGCGGCGCGGCGCGGCGCGCGGCGCGCGGCGGGCGGCGGGCGGCGGGCGGCGGGCGGCGGTTGGAGCGTGGCGGTCCATCGGCGGCGGCCGGTGCGCGGCAGTCGGCGCTTGGCGGTCGGCGCTCGGCGCGTGGCGGTTGGAGGTCGGCGCTCCACGGGCGGCGGTGAGCAGTTGGCGCGCGGCGCGCGGGGCGCGGCGGTTGGAGGGTGTCGGTCGGCACGCGGGCGGTGCGCGGCGGTCGGCGTCCGCATGTGCTGGCCGGCGCGCAGCGGTCGCCGCGGGCATCGGCCCTGGTAAACCACCCGTACCGGCGATGGCGGGCGCGGCGGCTCCGCGACCATGGTCGAGAACCGCCGCCGGGCCGGCCCCGGACTCCTCCTCGCCCCGTCCGGACCGAACCGGGCGGCGGTTCGCCCCGCTCCTTCCGCCGTCGGCGCCGCGCGCGGCGAGTGCCTGGCGGTCGGCGTCCTGCCGAGGCCGCCCCCGGGCCCCGAGGGGCCGACGCCTTGCGCCCTTCGCGCGGCCCGCGCCTTCTGCCGCCGCTTCTGCCGTCGGAGCCGTGAGCGTCCCGGCCGTCCCGACCGTGCGCGGAAACCCGCTCACCTCGCCGCCGGCGCCGCGCGCGAAAATGGCGGGCGACCACCGCGCGTCCGCGCCCGCGACGTCCCGCCGCCCGGGCCGGTCAGTGCCCCGCCGCCTCTCCGACAGGAGCCCCCCGTGCCCGAAGGGCATACGATCCACCGCCTCGCCGCCGAGCACCGGGCGCGCTTCCTCGACCGCCCGGTCCGCGCGAGCAGTCCGCAGGGCACCTTCGCGGCGGGCGCGGCCCTGATCGACGGCCGGGAACTCACCGCCGCCGAGGCACACGGCAAGCACCTCTTCCTCGGCTTCGGCCCGGCCGGCTGGGTGCACGTCCACCTCGGCCTGTTCGGCCGCTACGAGCTGCACGAGCCCTCCGGCGGCGACGGCGCGCCGCCACCGCCCCCGCTGCCCACCGTCCGGCTCCGCCTGGAACACCCCCGCGGCGGCCACGCCGACCTGCGCGGACCCACCGCCTGCGCGCTGATCACCGAGCCCGAGAAGCAGGCCCTGCACGACCGCCTCGGCCCCGACCCGCTGCGCCCGCCGGACGCCCCCGGCAACGACCCCGAGCGCGCCTGGGCCCGGATATCCCGCAGCCGCACCTCGATCGCCGCGCTGCTGATGGACCAGAAGGTGATCTCCGGCGTCGGCAACGTCTACCGCGCCGAGGTCCTCTTCCGCCACGGCGTGGACCCCTACCTGCCCGGCAAGCTGCTCCCGCGCGAGACCTGGCTGGCGATCTGGTCCGACCTGACGGCCCTGATGCGCGAGGGCGTCCGCCTGGGCCGCATCGACACCGTCCGCCCCGAGCACACCCCCGAGGCCATGGGCCGCCCGCCCCGCGTCGACGACCACGGCGGCGAGGTCTACGTCTACCGCCGCACCGCCCACCCCTGCCTCATCTGCACCACCCCCATCCGCACCGCCCCCCTCGCCACCCGCAACCTCTTCTGGTGCCCCACCTGCCAACCGCCGCACCCGCAGTGACCGTGCAAGCGGCGCGCTAGCAGGGTGCTTGCAAAAGTTAGCAAGCGGGGGCAGGATGGTGGTCATGGGCTCACTGAACGTCGGCTCTCTTGGTGAGTACATCCGTGAGCAGCGGCGGCACATGCAGTACTCGCTGCGGCAGCTCGCGGACGCCGCGGGGGTGTCCAATCCGTACCTCAGCCAGATCGAGCGCGGACTGCGCCGCCCCAGCGCGGAGATCCTGCAGCAGATCGCGAAGGCGCTGCGGGTCTCCGCGGAGACCCTCTACGTCCAGGCGGGGATCCTCGACGAGCGCGCCGAGGAGCAGGGCCTGGAACTGCGGGCATCGATCCTCGCCGACCCGCACATCAATGACCGGCAGAAGCAGGTACTGCTGGCGGTGTACGACTCGTTCCTCAAGGAGAACGGCGTCGTCGACACGGAACACACCGCAGGGGACGACAGCGGCACCGACCCACACTCTCCACAGGGGGATGAACCAGATGGCCATCACTGACGACCTGCGCAAGACGCTCTCCGACCCGACCCCGCTGTACGCGCTGGCGGGCGCCGGCGACCTCGCCGTCGAGAAGCTGCGCGAGGTGCAGGAGAAGGCGACGGCGCTCGCCTCCGACCGCAAGGCGGCCCAGGAGCGGGCGACCGCGCAGTTCAAGGAGGCGCAGGCCAAGCTCGCCGAGGCGCAGGCCCGGCTCAACGAGGCCCAGGCCAAGGCGCGCGAGCAGCTGAACGGCACGGTCGGCACGCTGCCGACCGACCTGCGCGTCCTCCAGGAGCGCGTCCAGGAGCTGCAGGAGAAGGCCCAGAGCTTCGCACTGCAGCAGGTCGGCCGCGCTGCCGAGCTCGCGGTGAAGGCGCGCGAGCTCTATGACGAGCTGGCCGAGCGCGGCAAGGGCGTGGTGGACCGCGGGCGCAAGGACGCCGCCGGGGAACTCGCCGACGCGGGCGACTCCTTGACCGCCGCGGCGGACGCCGTCGCGCCGGAGGCGAAGCCGGAGCCGCAGGCGCCCGCCGAGACCACCGAGTCCGCCGCCGCGCCGGCGAAGCCGGCGGCCAAGCGCAGCACGCCGCGCAAGCCCAGCGGTTCCGCCAAGTAGTCGCGCAAGCAGTCGTGCAAGCAGTCGCGGGCGGCGCGCCCCGCGTGTGCCGGAGGGCACGCGCGGGGCGCGCCGTGCGTTCTTCCGCCGGAGGGCCGGGGCCGCGGGGGGTTCCCGTGCCAGGATGGGGGAGCGGCCGGGGCGGCCGGGACGGCGCTGGTGAGGGAGAGAGCGGAGTGGTGACCCAGCTTGCGGTGCAGGGCGCGATCACGGACGCGTTCAACTACGTGCTGCTCGCGCTCGCAGCGCTGATCTTCCTCTTCAACCTGTTCGCGCTCGTCGACTGCGCCTTCCGGCGCTCGGCCGCCTTTCCCGCGGCGGGCAAGCAGACCAAGGCGTTCTGGCTGGTGGTACTGGCCCTACCGCTGGTGCTGGACTACTTCTTCGCGCTCAGCGTGTTCAGCTTCGTCGTGATCATCGGCCTGGTCGGCGCCGCGACCTACGTCGTCGACGTCCGCCCGGCGGTCCGGGCGATCACCCCGCGCCGACGCGGGCGCAAGGGCGGCAACGACCACATGGGGCCGTACGGACCCTGGTGACCGGGCGGCTCCGGTGACCCGAGGTCATCCGGCAGCGCCGGTGGTCAGCGGGACGCTCAGGCGTCCGCGGCGCGGGTCAGCAGCAGGACGGCCACGTCGTCGGCGAGCGCGCCGCCGTTCAGCTCCTCGACCTCGGACATCGCGGTGTCGATCAGCCGGTCGTCCCGCAGGCCCGCCTCGCGGTGGTCGGCGAGCAGGCCGACCAGGCCCTCCTGACCCAGCCTCCGGCTGCCCGCGCCTATCCGGCCCTCGATCAGGCCGTCGGTGTAGAGCATCAGGCCCCACTCCGGGCCGAGCCGCACCCGCCGCCCGGGCCAGAGCCCGGAGCCGCTGACCACGCCGAGGGCGGGGCCGCCGTCTTCGTGCTGCAGCAGCTCGGGGGCGGGGATCCGGCCCTTCCGGGCACCCGGCTCGGACGGGATCGCGGGCAGCAGCAGCGGCGCCGGGTGGCCCACCAGGTGCAGGTCGGCCTCCCGGCCGTCCGGCGCTATGGCGAGCATGCACAGCGTGGCGAAGATCTCCTCGCTGCGCCGCTCGTGCTCCAGCACCCGCTGCAGCTTGCCGAGGAGTTCCTCGCCGGTGAGGCCCGCGAAGACGAGCGTGCGCCAGGCGATCCGGAGGGCGACGCCGAGCGCGGCCTCGTCCGGGCCGTGGCCGCAGACGTCGCCGATCACCACGTGCACCGTGCCGTCGGAGGTGCGCACGGCGTCGTAGAAGTCGCCGCCGAGCAGCGAGCGCCGGCGGCCGGGGCGGTAGCGGGCGTGGAAACCCAGGGCCGCGCCGTCCAGCAGGGGCGTGGGCAGCAGGTGGCGCTGGATGCGGGCGTTCTCCTGCCCGCGCAGCTCGGACTCGACCAGCCGCCGCTGCGACTCGTCGGCGCGCTTTCGCTCCACCGCGTAGCGGATGGCGCGGCTCAGCAGGTGGCCGTCGAGTTCCCGCTTGACCAGGAAGTCCTGGGCGCCTGCGGCCACCGCGGCCGCCCCCAGCCGGGTGTCGGCCTCGCCGGTGAGCACCACGACGGCGGTGCCAGGGGCCCGGCGCAGCAGGCGGCGCAAGCCGTCCAGCGGATCGGCCTCCGGCGCGGGGAGCGGCGCGCCGCGCAGGTCGGGTTCGAGGTCGAGCAGGACGCAGGCGGTGTCCCTGGTCAGCGCGCGGCCGGCCTCGGCGAGCCCGCGGACCCAGTGCAGCTCGGCGTCCGTGCCGGAGGCCTCCAGCAGCTCCTTGACCAGGACGGCCGTTCCCGGGTCCTGCTCGACGACGAGCACCCCGAGGGGGTTCGACCCGCCGGCCTTGGTGGTCTTGGACGCCTTGGCGTCCTCGGGGACCGCGGCGGCGCCGGCCGTGGGGACAGCGCCCGCGGGCCCGCCCGCGGCGCGCCTCGCCGGGTCACCGCCCGGCCTCGGCCGCGGTATGGCGGGCGACGGGCACGGGCCGGTCGGACCCACCGGCAGCGACCGCGCATGCTCGGTACCGGCCATCACAGCAACCTCCCTCTTCCTGGCTTTCCAACGCCCGGTGGACGGATCGGGTGCCCGCTCCGGGCGCCGGGTGTCTGAGAAGTGCGTGAATGCCGCGCACCGCACAACTCCCGCCGGGAAGCACCCCGAGACCTTAACGTGATCCTGGAGGGGGCGTCCGCTCCGCTCCACCCGGAAGGAGCTGTCGAGTGTCGCGGATCACGTTGGTCGAGGGCGACATCACGCGGCAGGAGGTGGACGTCGTGGTGAACGCGGCGAACTCCTCGCTGCTGGGCGGCGGGGGCGTGGACGGCGCGATCCACCGGGCCGGCGGCCCGGAGATCCTCGCCGAGTGCCGCGCCCTGCGGGCCTCGACGTACGGGCGCGGGCTGCCGGTCGGCCAGGCCGTGCGGACCACCGCGGGCCGGCTGCCGGCGCGGCACGTCGTGCACACCGTCGGGCCGGTGTACTCGGAGACCGAGGACCGCTCCGAGCTGCTCGCCTCCTGCTATCGGGAGTCGCTGCGGGTGGCCTCCGGGCTGGGCGCGGACTCCGTCGCGTTCCCGGCGATCTCGGCCGGGGTCTACCGCTGGCCGATGGAGGACGCGGCGCGGATCGCGCTGACGACCGTGCGCGAGACCATCCGGACGGGGGACGCCGGGCTGGTCCGCGAGGTGCGCTTCGTGCTCTTCGGCCCGGAGGCGTACCGGACGTTCGAGGCGGTCTGGGAAGGGCTGGGGCGGCGCGTCTGACGCATCGTCACGGGCGCGGCCGAGGACGTGCCCATGGGGCGCCGGCGCATCCGTGAGGTGCGGGGGCATGGATCCATGCTCGCCTGAAGGGGCGTCAACTCGCCACCATTATTCGATAACTCGTTCGAGTGAATCCGCGTCTGTGCGATCCGGGGCGTAGGGCTCGCCGTCGATGAAAGAGCAGGTCAGCGCGGCCAGGGCCAGTCCCGCGGGGCCACCGCCGGCCACGCCACCGTCAGCTCGCCCAGCCGCCACCGGGTGCGCGGCCCGCACGCGGCGCCGGACACCGGCCAGTCGGCCGAGAGTGCCCGGGCCGCCGCCACCCACCGCTGCCGCGCGCCGAACGCCCCGTACGGCGCCGCGGCCGCCCACGCGCGGTCGAAGTCGGCGAGGAACGCGTGCACCGGCTCGCCCGGGACGTTGCGGTGGATCAGCGCCTTCGGCAGCCGCTCGGCCAGGTCGGAGGGGCGCTCCAGGCCGCCCGGGCCGCCCAGCCGGGCCGCGAAGGTCACCGTCCGCGGCCCCTCCGGGCCGAGCGCGACCCACACCTGCCGCCGCCCGATCTCGTCGCAGGTCCCCTCCACCAGCAGGCCCTCCGGCTCCAGCCGCCCGCACAGCCGCTCCCAGGCCGCCGGCACGTCCTCCTCCGCGTACTGGCGCAGTACGTTCGCCGCCCGCACCAGCAGCGCCCGTCGCCCCGGCGGGTCCAGCGGCACCTCGAAGCCGCCGCGCCGGAAGACCAGCCCCGGCGGTTCGGCGTACCGGGCGGCGGCCGCCACCCGCTCCGGCTCGATCTCGATCCCGACCACCCGCACGTCCGGGCGCACCGCCGCCAGCCGCTGCCGCAGCTCCAGCGCCGTCCACGGCGACGCGCCGTAGCCGAGGTCGACCACCACCGGGTCGGCGGCCCGGCGCAGCGCCGGAGCCAGCGCGGCGGCGATCCAGCGGTCCATCCGCCGCAGCCGGTTCGGGTTGGTGGTGCCCCGGGTGACCGTCCCCTCGGGCCTGTGCGCCTGCGCCGCCATGCCCAGGAGCCTACGTGGCCGTCGGGCGCCGGCGGCCCGCGCGGCCCGCGCCTGACGGCCGGGGCGCCAGGAAGCGGGGGCATGCGCCGACGCAGGTCACACCGCGTCCCGGCGGGCGGCGGGAATCCCCGGACCGCGAGCAGGGTTGTGCCTCCGGGGCAGAGTCGGCTCGCCCCGTCCAGCCGCAGGAAGCACGCCGCACCGCCCAGGAGGAGGACCACCGGTGACCGAGGCAGCCCAGGTGACCGCGCACCACGCCCGCCCGCGCCGGGTGGCGATGCTCAGCGTGCACACCTCGCCGCTGCACCAGCCGGGCACCGGCGACGCCGGGGGCATGAACGTCTACATCGTGGAGCTCTCCCGCCGATTGGCCGACCTGGGCATCGAGGTGGAGGTCTTCACCCGCGCCACCTCCTCCGACCTGCCGCCCACCGTGGAACTGGCCCCCGGGGTGCTGGTCCGGCACGTCACCGCCGGCCCCTACGAGGGCCTGCTCAAGGAGGACCTGCCGGCACAGCTCTGCGCCTTCACCCACGGCGTGCTGCGCGCCGAGGCCGGCCACCGCCCGGGCCACTACGACCTGGTCCACTCGCACTACTGGCTCTCCGGCCAGGTCGGCTGGCTCGCCGCCGACCGCTGGAACGTGCCGCTCGTGCACACCATGCACACCATGGCCAAGGTCAAGAACGACCGGCTGGCCCGCGGCGACACCCCCGAGCCGGCGGCCCGGGTCATCGGCGAGACCCAGGTCGTCGAGGCCGCCGACCGGCTGATCGCCAACACGCACAGCGAGGCCGAGGAGCTGGTCCACTACTACGACGCGCCGCAGGACCGGCTCTCCGTGGTGCACCCCGGCGTGAACCTCGACGTCTTCCGCCCCTCCGCCGAGCCGCGCACCGCCCTGCGCGGCCGCCTCGGCCTGCCCGCCGACGCCCTGGTCCTGCTCTTCGCCGGCCGCATACAGCCGCTGAAGGGGCCGGACGTCCTGCTGCGCGCGATCGCTGCGCTGCTCACCCGGCGTCCCTCGCTGCGCGAGCGGCTGGTGGTGCCGGTGGTCGGCGGGCTGTCCGGCTCCGGGCTGAGCCGGCCGGAGCGGCTGCACAAGCTCGCCGCCCAGCTGGGCATCGCCGACGTGGTCCGCTTCCACCCCGCGGTCGGTCAGCGCGAGCTCGCCGACTGGTACCGCGCGGCGGACGCCCTGGCCATGCCCTCCTACAGCGAGTCCTTCGGACTGGTCGCGCTGGAGGCGCAGGCCTGCGGGACGCCGGTGGTCGCCGCCGCGGTGGGCGGCCTGCCGGTCGCGGTCCACGACGGCCGCACCGGTCTGCTGGTCGACGGCCACGACCCGCGGGCCTGGTCCTCCGCGCTGCTGCGGATCGCCGAGGAGGAGGGGCTGCGCGAGCGGCTGGGCGTCGCCGCCGCCCAGCACGCGGCGCGTTTCGGCTGGCAGACCGCGGCCGCCCGGACCGCCGGGGTGTACGCGGAGGCGCTCGCGGCGAAAGCCGCGGCCCCGGTCCCGCTGCCGGTGGCCCGGGCGCTCGGCGCGTGACGCCGCGGTGCGGCTCCGCGTGGCGCCGCCCTTCGCCCGGGGCCCTTGGTGCGAGGCCCTTCGCGCGGGCCCCTTCGTGCTGGACACTTCGTGCGACGGCGCCGGGCTCTGGCGCGACGCCGCTCGGCGGGTGATGCCGCTCGGCGGGTGAGGGCGCCGGTCGCGTAACGTCGCCCGTATGGCCACCGACACGCCGAACACCACCAGCCCCTCCGGCACTTCGGGAGCTTCCGGCACCGCCGGCTCCGCCGGGGGCCGCCGTTCCCCGCGCGAGGTGCTGAGCGCGGCGCTGGACGCCGCGGGCGTCGACTGGGAGCAGGCGCCCGGCGACCCCGACACCTACGTCGCCACCCTCCCGGGCACCCGCAAACTCTCCACCACCTGCGCGCTGCGGCTCGGCGACCACACCCTCACCGTCAGCGCCTTCGTGATCCGCCGCCCGGACGAGAACCACGAGGCCGTCTACCGCTGGCTGCTGGAGCGCAACCTGCGGCTGTACGGCGTCGCCTACGCGGTCGACCGGCTCGGCGACGTCTACCTCACCGGCCGGATCCCGCTGGAGTCGATCACCGAGGACGCCGTGGACCGGCTGCTGGGAACGGTCCTGGAGAACGCCGACGACCCCTTCAACACCCTGCTGGAGCTGGGCTTCGCGAGCGCGATCCGCCGCGAGTGGGACTGGCGCCGCAAGCGCGGCGAGTCCACCCGCAACCTCGAAGCCTTCGCCCACCTCGCGGGGCCCGAGGGCGACGCCACCGGGGCCGCGACCGAGGCCGAGACCCCCGAGAAGTGACGGCCGGCGGTCGCGCCCCGGCGCCTCAGCCGGCCGCGACCGCCTCCTCCGCCACGCCCGCCGGCACCGGCTCCCCGACGCGCCCTGGAGCCGGCGCACCGCCGACTCCGCCGGCCGCGAGGCGTTCGAGGGCAGCCCCATCGCGAAGGCGACCACGGCGATCGCCCAACGGCCGTCCACCAGCCCCCGCAGCAGTGTGCTCGCCGCGGTGGCGAGCCGCGCCGCCAGCATCGTCGGACGCCGCCCGACCCGGTCCGCGAGCACGCCGCCGACCAGCGCCGCCACCGCTCCGCCCAGCCCGTAGAGCGCGGCGGCCACCAGGCCCGCGTATCCGGCGGAGTAGCCGAGGCCCAGCGTCAGGTACAGCGCCAGAAACGGCGGACGGCAGCCCGCCCACGGCCTCCGCCAGCGCGGTGTGCGCGGGCCTGCGGAGACGCGAGAGCTCGGTCGGCATGGCGGGTCCCCCACGAGGTCGGTCGGCAGGCGCTGGGGCGCCGGGCCGGCGCTCGGCGCGCCCAGGTTGTAAGCAGTGCACTCGGTCGCCGCGTATGACGATCGGGCCCTCCCTTCGCGCGAGCCGTTATTCGGCTCCATTAGGCTGCTGGCCATGGCTGATGCTCCGTACCGCCTTGTGCTCCTCCGCCACGGAGAGAGCGAGTGGAACCAGAAGAACCTCTTCACCGGCTGGGTCGACGTGGACCTGAACGAGAAGGGGGAGAAGGAGGCTGCCCGCGGCGGAGAGCTGCTGGCGGCCGAGGGCCTGCTGCCCGACGTCCTGCACACCTCCCTGCTGCGCCGTGCCATCCGCACCGCGCAGATCGCACTCGACCGCGCCGACCGCCACTGGATCCCGGTCCGCCGCAGCTGGCGCCTGAACGAGCGCCACTACGGAGCCCTCCAGGGCAAGGACAAGGCGCAGACGCTGGCCGAGTTCGGCGAGGAGCAGTTCATGCTCTGGCGCCGTTCGTACGACACCCCGCCCCCCGTGCTCGCCGACGACGCCGAGTACTCGCAGGCCGGCGACGCGCGCTACGGGGACATCCCGAGCGAGCTGCGCCCGCGCACCGAGTGCCTCAAGGACGTCGTCGCGCGCATGCTGCCGTACTGGTACGACGCGATCGTGCCGGACCTGGCCGCGGGCCGTACCGTTCTGGTCACCGCGCACGGCAACTCGCTGCGCGCGCTGGTGAAGCACCTCGACGGCATCTCCGACGAGGCCATCGCCGGCCTCAACATCCCCACCGGCATCCCGCTCCTCTACGAGCTCGACGCCGACTTCAAGCCGGTGACCGCCGGCGGCCGCTACCTCGACCCGGAGGCCGCCGCGGCCGCGATCGAAGCGGTGAAGAACCAGGGCAAGAAGTAACCCGGCTGCCCCGACCGGCCCCCTGACCAGCAGATTTTCCGCGGGTCAGGGGGCCGACGGCCGGAGGCTCAGGCGTTGAAGCCCTGGATCACGTCGTCCACCAGGCCGTACAGCCCGAAGTCGTCCACATGGGCCGTGTCGTCCGACGTCCAGTGCACCAGCCGGCCGTCTTGCGTCTGCCAGAGCCACGGGTATTCGTCCCCGCAGGCCCGGCAGACCCAGAGCGCGAAGTCAGCCTGGCCGGCGCTCGGCGTCACGTGGTGCGGCATCACTACCTCGGTCGTCTCGACCGCGATCCTCGGTCCATCGCTCTGCATTCCCGCGAGCATGCCAGTCGCTGACCACCCGCGGCTACCGCTTCTGCTCTCACGGGGGCGGGGGAATATGTGCCTCTGCCGACGACCTTGTCGGTGATCATGCGCATCTTCCGTACCTACGCCCGCGCGTACGCCAACGACCTGGATGCCGTGCTGGTACCGCTCACCGCGGTCACGGGCGAGCCGGTCAGCACCCGCTTCACGATGCCGAACGGATTGGAGTTGGCCACGGTCGGCCAGGTCCTGGTGGTGGCGGGCGACGAGCGCGTGCTGGAGCCGTACAGGGCGACAGCGGCCACGCTCATCGTCGACGACCTGGACGAGTGCCATGCGCTGCTCACGCGCAGCGGAGCCGAGATCGTCCGCGGTCCGCAGGTCGTCCCCACCGGCAGGAACCTCACCGCCAAGCTGCCCGCCGGCGTCCAGATCGAATACGTCGAATGGGACGAGCCCCAGTGGCAACGCGCCGGCGGCCGACCCGCTTAGGAACTCACCGTCTTGCCGGAATGATCACCCGGGTATAGAAAGCGGGAACACTTTCGGGGGGACTGGCCATGATGCGTGACGCGCGGCGGTACATCCTGTTCGGAAGCCTGGTGGCCGTCCTCGCGCTGAGCGGCTGCGGGGCGGGACAGCACCGGCCCTCGGCTGCCGCTTCTCCCAGCCGGGTGGTCGCGTCGCCCGCGGCCCGCATCTACGCCGCGTGGCAGGACCCCGCGCTCGAACTGCGCGGCGACGAGGTGTGGGCCGAGACCGGCCGCCGCACGGGTGGACTGGCGTTGGCGTTGCCCGCGAGTCCCGCGCGCGGCTCGGTCTTCGTGTCGACCGAATGCCAGGGCGCCGGCACGCTCACCGTCGACGCCGGCCCCTACGGCACCTTCACCGAGCCCTGCTCGGACCACGCCGACGGCACCCTCAACGACGCCGCCCTCGGTGCGGAGCCCGCGACGCAGCTCAAGGTGAGGGGCAGCGCCGGGGTCACCTGGGCCGTGGCGGTGGGATGGAGCCGCACCTCCCCTTCGGAAGGCTGATGACCATGGGCATCCGATGGATCGCGCTCGCGGCCGTGTGGGTTCTCACGCTCGGGCTGGGCATCCCGGCTTTCTTCCGGGGGTGGGTGCCGCCGTGGCAGAGCCGGCGGATCATCTCCCCGCGGTGGTCCGCCCTGAGCGACGTCACCATGGGTGGCGCTCTCACAGCGTGGATCTGCGCGACGCCGCACCTTTCCGGCACGGCGATGACAGTCTTCTGGGTCCTGTTCGTCTGCGCTTCCTTCATGCAGAAGAAGGCGCGCTCGTCCACCTGGGGAATCGCGGACGTCTCACGCCCGGAGAAGCGCTAGCGGCGTTCGTTGCCGTGGATCACCTGGGCGAGTTCCCGGGCGCGGTGGACTCGGCGGTCAGGGGAGTCGGCGCGCAGGTGGGAGACCGCCCAGGTGGACAGCTCCGTCACGGTCACGCGTCTGCTCCACGCGACGTCCGGCGCCGGCTCGCCGAGCAGCGCGCGGAGCTCGGTCTTGATCGCGTGCGTGCTCATGTACTCGGCCTTGAAGCGCGCCACCACGGTCCGGTCCTCGTTGTGGCGCCCGAGACTACGTGGCCTGGGGAAGCGCGTCCCAGGGGCCGTCAGTGGGCGCAGCAGTTTCCGCCGCATTGGCAGGGGTTGCCGGACTGGCAGCCGCAGCCGCAACCCGAGCCGCAGCCGCAGGCGGCGAGGAGGGGGAGGGGGGAGCGGCGGGGTTCGGCGTCGACGGGGGTGGGCGGGGTCGAGGCGTGCGTCATGGCGGGTCCTCCTCGGAGTGCGGAGCTACGCATCGAGTGAAGCCGGGCGGTGACGCAGCGTCAACGGGCGCGTGGCAGCACGGCCGCGGACAGCGCGTGCGCCCCTGCTCGTTGAGGACAGGGGCGCACGCGCGGCGAGCGAGCGTCAGGCCGAGGTGGAGGGCTTCGGCTCGGCGACGAAGTCGTCGGCGTGCTCGCCGGTGACGAGGTAGACGACGCGCTTGGCGACCGACACCGCGTGGTCCGCGAAGCGCTCGTAGTAGCGGCCGCAGAGCGTGACGTCGACGGCCGTCTCGATGCCGTGCCGCCAGCGGTCGTCGAGCAGGTGCGAGAACAGCTCGCGGTGGAGCGAGTCCATCGCGTCGTCGTCGCGCTCGAGTTCGAGGGCGGCGTCGATGTCCTTGGTGGCGACGACCAGCCCGGCCTTGGAGACCAGGCGCTGCGCCAGCTGACCCATCTCCAGCACGATCGGGTGCAGGTCGGAGGGGACCGCCGACTCGGGGTAGCGCAGCCGGGCGAGCTTGGCGACGTGCCGCGCGAGGTCGCCGGAGCGCTCCAGGTCGGCGCTCATCCGCAGCGAGGTGACGACGATGCGCAGGTCGGTGGCGACCGGCTGCTGGCGGGCGAGCAGGTCGATGGCCCGGTTCTCCAGGTCGTGGTGGAGCTGGTCGACCTTCTCGTCGGCCGCGATCACGCTCTCCGCGAGCGCCAGGTCGGCGTCGAGCAGGGCGGTGGTGGCGCGGCCCATCGCGGACCCGACGAGGCGGGCCATCTCCACCAGCCCGTCGCCGATCGAGTCGAGTTCCTCGTGGTAAGCGTCGCGCATGGTGCTCCTCGTCCTGGAGTGGTCGGTCCGGCGTGGTCAGTGAGGCGGTGAGGCAGTGAGGCCAGCTTGCTCCGGCCGGGCTGCCCGAGTCACCCGTCCAAGTGAATCCGCCCCGACATGAAGGTGAATTCTCGGCAACCAGTGACCTTTCCGACCCGAGACGGCCTCCTGGCTCGCCCTGACGTGCGCTTACGCTGAACGCATGGACATGGACGTGGCCGCCGCCGCCTCGAGCGCCCTCGCCGGGCTCGGGGTGGGCCTTTCGGCCGCGTTCGCCTTCCGATGGAGCGAACGCGAGCAGCGCAACAGCGAGGCCCGAGCGGTCCGGCGCGCGGCGCGCGCCGACGACGGCTCCGAGCGCCTCCCCCTCCCGCCCGGGGTCGACACCGTCCTGTCCGTGCTGCGCTCCTGCGCGGTGGTGCTCGACGAGAGCGACGCCGTGGTGAAGGCCAGCTCGGCGGCGTACGCGCTCGGGCTGGTCAGAGGCGGCGCGCTGGTCGTCGACCCGATGCTGGCGATGGCCCGGCAGACCCGCCGCGACGGCGAGATACGCCAGGCCGACCTGGACATCCCGCGGCACTCCGGCGCCGCCCGGACGGGGGGCGCGGACGACCTCGCCGTCTCGGTGCGGGTGGCCCCGCTGGGCTCGCGCCTGGTCCTGGTGCTGGTCGAGGACCTCACCGAGGTGCGGCGGATCGAGGCGGTCCGCCGCGACTTCGTGGCGAACGTCAGCCACGAGCTGAAGACCCCGGTCGGAGCGCTCTCCCTGCTCTCGGAGGCGGTGCAGGACGCCAGCGACGACCCGGAGGCCGTCCGCCGCTTCGCCGGCCGGATGCAGATCGAGGCCACCCGGCTGACCAGCCTCGTCCAGGAGATCATCGACCTCTCCCGGGTCCAGGACGACCAGCTGTTCGTCGACCCCGAGCCGGTTCCGGTGGACGACCTGGTCGCCGAGGCGATGGACCGCTGCCGGCACCAGGCCCAGGCCAAGCAGATCACGATCGCCGCCGGCGGAATGGCGGGCCTGTTCCTGCACGGCAACCGCGGCCAGCTCGCCGCGGCTCTCGGCAACCTGGTCGAGAACGCCGTCAACTACAGCCCGGTGCGCACCCGGGTGGCGATCGCCGCCCGGCTGGTCCGCACGTCCAAGGAGGACGTGGTGGAGATCTCCGTCACGGACCAGGGCATCGGCATCTCCGCGGTGGACCGGGAGCGCATCTTCGAGCGGTTCTACCGCGTCGACCCGGCCCGCTCGCGGGCGACCGGCGGAACCGGCCTCGGCCTGTCCATCGTCAAGCACGTCGCCGCCTCGCACGGGGGAAGCGTCGCGGTGTGGAGCGTGGAGGGGCAGGGCTCGACCTTCACGCTCCGGCTCCCCTCCGGCCTTCCCCCGGAGGACTCCCAGCCGGAGGACTCCCAGCCGGGCGACACCGAGCCGGGCGACACCGAGAGTGACACCGAGCCGGGTGACACCGAAAGCGGCAGCGTCGCCGCCGGCCGTCCCGAGAACGATCCCCGCAGCGATCCCGAGAACGACCACCCGGCGGCCGGTCCCGCGACCGGCCGCCCCGGCGCCGCCCCCGCGGCTCCGGCATCCGACCTGCCCGCACCCGTACCCGCCCCGGAGGCCCGACCGTGACCCGTGTGCTCGTCGTCGAGGACGAGGAATCGTTCAGCGACGCGCTGTCCTACATGCTGCGCAAGGAGGGGTTCGAGGTGGCCGTCGCCGCCACCGGGCCCGACGCCCTCGACCAGTTCGAGCGCAACGGCGCCGACCTGGTCCTCCTCGACCTCATGCTTCCAGGCCTGCCTGGAACCGAGGTCTGCCGCCAGCTCCGCACCCGCTCCAGCGTGCCGGTGATCATGGTCACCGCCAAGGACACCGAGATCGACAAGGTGGTCGGCCTGGAGATAGGGGCCGACGACTATGTGACCAAGCCCTATTCCTCGCGCGAGCTGGTCGCCCGCGTCCGCGCGGTGCTGCGGCGCCGCGGCGAGGCGGAGACCGGCGCGACCGGCCCGGGCGCCCTGGAGGCGGGCCCGGTCCGGATGGACGTCGACCGCCACGTGGTGACCGTGGACGGCGCCAAGGTGGACCTCCCGCTCAAGGAGTTCGACCTGCTGGAGATGCTGCTGCGGAACGCCGGCCGGGTGCTCACCCGGATGCAGCTGATCGACCGGGTCTGGGGCGCCGACTACGTGGGTGACACCAAGACCCTCGATGTGCACGTCAAGCGGCTGCGCGCCAAGATCGAGCCGGACCCCGGGGCCCCGCGCTACCTGGTGACCGTGCGCGGTCTCGGCTACAAGTTCGAGCCCTGATCGGCCGCGAGCCCTGATCGGCCGGTACGACGATGCGGCGGCGGCCGCGTCCCGGGGAGGACCCGGGGCGCGGCCGCCGCCGTGTGCGCGTCGTACGTGGCGGGCGTACGGCTCAGCTCGCGGTCGGCGACGGGGTGGCGGTCGGGGTCGGCGAGCCGGTCGTGCCGTTGTTGCCCGCGCCGGCCGGCGGCGGGGCCGGGGAGCCGCTGACCGGGGCGGTCGGCACGGGGGAGGCCGGAGCGGGAGCGCTCGGCGCCCACTGGGCGTAGTAGCCGGTGCCCGGGGTGCTCGCGGCGTTCACTTTGACCTGGCCGGCCGTGGCGAACTGCAGGGTGACCGGGATGTAGCCGCCCAGCGCGGTCACCCCGGACAGGTGCGGCACCTGGGCCATGACCTGGCCGGGCGCGCTCAGCGAGACCGAGCCGCCGGCCGGGATGCTGACGCTCGGGACGTCCTTGCCGGCCTTGGTCAGCTTGGCGCTGACGCCGTTGACGGTGACCGACTGCAGGGTCTCCGCCGAGCTGCCGGTGTTGGCGATCGCCACGGCGAGGTTCGCCGGGCCGGAGGTGTCGCCGGCAGCGTCGGTGATCACCACGACGTTGTTCAGCTTGAGCGTGCTGCTCACCTCGGTCGCGACGGTGTTCGGCTTGACCTGGAGGCTGGCGGCGTCGCCGCCGGCCGAGCAGGCAGCGAGGACCGGCGCGCTCGCGATGAAGAGGGCGGCGACAACGCCGCGTCGAAGGCTGCGGCTGCTCACGGCGGCGGCTTCTCCTTGGACGATTTCGGACGGACCGTCACCGGGCAGCCGTGCGTCCGGAGGGACGGCCGACCACCGCAGGTGAGGGATCCTGTGGCCGGGCCTAGGTTACCGATCCTCTTTATCCGCTACTCACCGGGTGGGTCCGTGTCGCGTGCGGCCTGCCGCCGGGCGGCAGGTTCCCCCGGATGCGCTGCCGCGCGCCGATGCGCTGCCGCGCGCCGGGGCGCCCGGAGCATGCGCGCACGCCCCGGCGCGGGGGAGGCGCCGGCGCGCCCTCTCGGCGACCTCGGCGAGACGCTCGACCGCACCTCGACCGGAGCACGGACCGCTCTATCGGGTGAAGATCGCCGGATCACGGAAGAGTGGCGGGAATTCAAGATCCTCGCCCTGTTCCGGCCATGTTTCCGATCTCGTGATCAACGCTCCGACCTGCGGAAAACATGCGTCGAACAGGGGTCGCAGCACGTTACGGGGGTGCTTGTCAAGCCCCGAGACTGGCTCTGACCTGCGGAAACGCCCTTCGGATACGGCGCGGAGCATGTTATTCTGGAAAGCCACGGAAGGGGTACCTGTCACATGACGTTCAAGGTTGGCGACACCGTGGTCTACCCCCATCACGGGGCCGCGCTGATCGAGGCCATCGAGACTCGCCAGATCAAAGGCGTGGACAAGACCTACCTGGTGCTGAAGGTGCAGCAGGGTGACCTGACACTGCGCGTGCCCGCGGAGAACGCGGAGTTCGTCGGCGTGCGCGACGTGGTCGGCCAGGACGGGCTGGACCGGGTCTTCGAGGTGCTGCGTGCACCGTACACCGAAGAGCCGACCAACTGGTCCCGGCGCTACAAGGCGAACCTCGAGAAGCTCGCCTCGGGCGACGTTATCAAGGTCGCGGAGGTTGTGCGCGACCTGTGGCGCCGCGAGCGCGAGCGCGGGCTGTCCGCAGGCGAGAAGCGCATGCTCGCGAAGGCGCGCCAGATCCTGGTGAGCGAGCTCGCCCTCGCGGAGAACACCAACGAGGACAAGGCCGAGACCCTGCTGGACGAGGTTCTCGCCTCCTGACAACCGGCGTCCGTGGATCTCCGCGGAGCCCGGCCGTCCCCACCGGCCGGATTTCGCCGGGTTCCGCCCGCCCGGGCATCGCTGAACGCGGCCCGTCCCGGCCTGCCTCGGGACGACGTCCGCGGGCGGCGTACGCCCGGACGGCCAGGACCGCCGTGGTGCAGGAACTCGAACAACTCGCAGACGGGCCTTGGGCCTTGCGGGTCCAACGGGCCGTCCAGCCGGCCTGAGCGCGCGGCGAGCGCTTCACGCGGTCGCCGATACTTTGGGGCGGGCCCACCCGGGCTTCCGGGCCGGCCGGCCATCGGGCGGACGAGCCCTCGGGCCGGCGCCGGGCGCGGGCGCGCGGTCGCCGGGAACGGCGGTCGCGCGACCGCGCCCGGCGTCGTGCGTGCCGGAGGCCGACCCCTGAGGCCGGCGGTGCCCGGCACGCTGTGGCCCGGTCCCCGGCTCGCTCGGGCGTGCCCGCCGCGCGCCGGCGCGTGCCGAGCGGACCCACCCTGACGTGCCGTCACGTCCCCGTATGTACTGTGCTGTGCGTCGAGCTCGTGTGCCGGAACGGGCTGTCGGTGGTGCGCACGGAAGGGCGCCCGCCAGGCTCGCCATGGCCATACCCACCACGCCGAAGGAACAAAACCTGAACGCCGCAGCAGTGGTCCCCGCCGCAGGCCGGGGCGAACGACTGGGGCCGGGCGCCCCGAAGGCCCTGCGAGACCTGGGCGGTGTACCGATCCTGGTCCACGCCGTCCGCGCGCTGACCGAGGCGCGCGCCGTGCGCCTGGTCGTGGTGGCCGCGCCGCCGGGGGGCGGTGCCGCCGAGGTCCGCTCGCTGCTCGACGAGCATGGCTTGCACGGCAAGGACGTGCTCGTGGTCGAGGGCGGGGCGACCCGGCAGGAGTCCGTGCGGCTCGCGCTGGAGGCGCTGCCCGCGTCGGCGGACGTCGTGCTGGTGCACGACGCCGCGCGGCCGCTGGTCCCGGTCGAGGTCGTCGACGCGGTCGCGGACGCGGTGGCCGGCGGGGCGGACGCGGTGGTGCCCGCGGTGCCGTTGGCGGACACCGTCAAGCAGGTCGAGCCCGCCGGCCGGCCGGGAGACCCCGAGCCGGTGGTGGCCACCCCCGAACGCGCCCGGCTGCGCGCCGTGCAGACCCCGCAGGGGTTCCGCCGCGCCCTGCTGGTCGAGGTGCACGCCAAGGCGCTGGCCGAGGAGGCCGCCGCGGACGGCGAGGGCCTGCCGCCGGTGACCGACGACGCCGGGCTGGTCGAGCGGTTCGGCGGCCGGGTCGTGGTGGTACGCGGCCACGAGGAGGCGTTCAAGGTGACCCGCCCGCTGGACTTGGTCCTCGCCGAGGCGGTTCTCGCACGCAGGAGGGCCGTCGATGGCTACTGACGAGAAGCAGGGCGACGCGGTGACGGACGACGCGGTGACGGACGACGCGGTGACGGCGGACGCGGTGACGGACCGTCGGCTCGCAGGGCTCCCGGCGGTGCCTCTGCCGCGGACCGGGATCGGCACCGACGTGCACGCCTTCGAGGCCGGGCGCGAGCTGTGGGTGGCCGGGCTGCGCTGGGAGGGCTACGAGCACGGCCTGGCCGGGCACTCGGACGGCGACGTGGCCGCGCACGCGGCCTGCGACGCGCTCTTCTCCGCGGCCGGGATCGGCGACCTGGGCGCCCACTTCGGCACCGACCGGCCTGAGTGGTCCGGCGCCTCGGGCGTGAAGCTGCTCGCCGAGGCCGCGCGGATCGTGCGCGCGGCGGGATTCGAGATCGGCAACGTGGCCGTCCAGGTGATCGGGGTGCGGCCGAAGATCGGCAAGCGGCGCGCGGAGGCGCAGGAGGCGCTCTCCGCGGCCTGCGGTGCGCCGGTCTCCGTCTCCGGCACCACCACCGACGGCCTCGGCCTCACCGGCCGCGCCGAAGGCCTCGCAGCCCTCGCCACGGCGCTGGTCTGGCCGGTGCCCGAGAACCGCTGACGCGCGGCACCGCCCAGCGCGGCGGCGCAGGCGTTTGAGGCGACCGACGGGCCGGAGGCCGAACCTGTCCCAAAAAATGGGACAGCCCGGCGACGGGAGATGGCGCGCCGGAGCCGCTCGTCATGCGCCACGACGGCATCCAGCCTCGGCGACCGACGGGCCGGAGGCCGAACCTGTCCCAAAAAACGGGACAGCGCGGCGACGGGAGGCGGCGCGCCGGAGCCGCTCGGCGCGCGCCGCGTGGCCGGCGTTCGTGCAGGGTTCTGCCCTGCCGCCGCCGCGTCCGGGCGCGGGCGCAGCGCCCGGACGAGGGCTCGGGCATGGAGCGGGCCCCGAAGCAGGCGCCCGGCGCCCGAGCCGCCGAGGTGGCGCGCGGCCGCCGGCCTCGCGCCTCCACCTGTCGCTCCCCTGCCCGCACCCTCGGCTGGGCGCCGTCCGCGTGGCACGCGGGGGCGAACCCCGGCGCGGCGCCCGCGCCCCGGGCGCCGGGCCCGCGACGCCGCCTCGCGCCGCAGGCGGGAGGGCCGCAGCTCGTCCGCGTCGGCACCCCGGCGCGGGCCCGCTCCCCGCGTCCGGCCCGCGCCGCGGGGCGGTGGGGCGTTCGGGGGGTTCGTCGCACGTTCGAGGGACATGCTCGGCGGGTCGGGAACTGTGTGGACGCGGGCGTGGTTGGTTCCGCTGGGGGTTGCTGATCCCCGGTCAGGACCGAACAACCGAACGGAAGGCGAACCATGTCCGTGCAGCTCTCCGAGAAGGCCAGGGCGCTCTTCGACGCGAAGACCTTCGTCACCGTCGCGACGCTCCAGCCGGACGGTTCCCCGCAGCTGTCCGTGGTGTGGGTGAAGCGTGACCAGGAGCACCCCGACGACCTCCTCATCTCGACGGTCGAGGGCCGCCGCAAGCACCTCAACCTGGTGAAGGATCCGCGGATCAGCGTGCTCGCCAACCCGCCGGAGGCGCCCTACGGCTACGTCGAGGTGCGCGGCGAGGCGGAGCTGACCACGGATGGCGGCCGCGAGCTGATCGACGAGCTGTCCCGGAAGTACACCGGCAAGGACTACGGCGACGACGGGCCGGACGACGTGCGCGTCGTGATCCGGGTCAAGGCTCGCCACGTGGTCGACCACCTCTGACCGAGCAGTCCCGCGTGCGCCGCGCACGTCGCGCACGTCGCCGCCGCCCGGCGTGCGCGGCGCGCGAAGGGGCGTCCGGGGGGCCCCGAGAGCTCCGCCGGCCGGGGGATACGGGGTTTCGGGGCATCAGGCTGTGGACAACAGGACGGGGCATCCCGCCGCGCCCACTACGCTTGACGGTGTGAGCATTCGCCTGTACGACACCAACGCCCGCCAGGTCCGCGACTTCGTCCCGCTCGTGCCGGGCTGCGTCTCGATCTACCTGTGCGGTGCGACCGTGCAGGCCGCCCCGCACATCGGGCACATCCGGTCGGGCCTCGACTTCGACGTGCTCCGGCGCTGGTTCGCCTACCGGGGCTACGACGTGACGTTCGTTCGGAACGTCACGGACATCGACGACAAGATCATCATGAAGGAGCGCGAGCTCGGTCTGCCCTGGTGGCGGATCGGCTACGCCAACGAGCGCGCCTTCAACGACGGCTACACCGCGCTCGGCTGCCTTCCGCCGACGGCCGAGCCGCGGGCGACGGGCCACGTGCCCGAGATGATCGAGATGATGCGCGGCCTCATCGAGCGCGGCCACGCCTACGACGCGGACGGCAACGTCTACTTCTCCGTCACCTCCTTCCCGGACTACCTCTCGCTCTCCCGGCAGGAGCTGGACAACCTGCGCCAGCCCGAGGGCGAGGGCGAGACGGGCAAGCGCGACCCGCGCGACTTCGCGCTGTGGAAGTCCGCGAAGCCGGGCGAGCCCAGCTGGGAGACGCCCTGGGGCCGCGGCCGCCCGGGCTGGCACCTGGAGTGCTCGGCGATGGCGCACAAGTACCTCGGCGAGGCCTTCGACATCCACGGCGGCGGGCTCGACCTCGTCTTCCCGCACCACGAGAACGAGATCGCCCAGTCGCAGGCCTTCGGCGACCGCTTCGCGCAGTACTGGGTGCACAACGCCTGGGTGACCATGAGCGGCGAGAAGATGAGCAAGTCGCTCGGCAACTCGGTGCTCGTCCGCGAGATGATCCAGCGCTGGCGGCCGATCGTGCTGCGCTACTACCTGGTCGGCCCGCACTACCGCTCCATGATCGAGTACAGCGAGGAGGCGCTGCGCGAGGCCGAGGCGGCCTTCGCGCGGATCGAGGGCTTCGCGCAGCGCGTGGTCGAGCAGGCCGGCGAGGTCGAGCCGGCCGCCGAGGTGCCGCTCGCCTTCGCCGAGGCGATGGACGACGACCTCGGCGTCCCGCAGGCGCTCGCCGTGGTGCACACCGCCGTCCGGCAGGGCAACGCCGCGCTCGCCGCCGACGACAAGGAGAACGCGGTGGCGCGGCTCGCCGAGGTCCGTGCGATGCTCGGGGTGCTGGGCCTCGACCCGCTCGACCCGATGTGGACGGGCGGCTCCGCGCGCGGGGAGGACCTGCACGGGGTCGTCGACAACCTGGTCCAGCTGGTGCTGGAGCAGCGGCAGGCCGCCCGCAAGCGCAAGGACTACGCCACCGCGGACGCCATCCGCGACCGGCTGGCCCAGGCCGGGCTGGCGGTCGAGGACACGCCGTCCGGCAGCCGCTGGACGCTCCGGGCGGAGTGACCGCGGCCGCGGCGTGACCGGCGCGGCCGGCCCACCGCCGCCGGTGGGGCCGGCCGTCTCCGGCGGGGCAGCACCGTCCCCGGCGGGGCCGCTCGCCTCGACCCACCGCCCGCACAGACCACCAGGACGTCCTCACAGATCGGGACGCCGGGGCCCCGTGGGCCCGACACGCAACGCAGAAGAAGGAAGCAGGACACAGCGATGGCCGGCAACAGCCAGCGGAGGAACCGCCGCAACCCGGGTTCGAAGAAGGGCGCGACGGTCGGCACCGGTGGCCACAGCCGCAAGGCCCTCGAGGGCAAGGGCCCGACCCCGCCCGCCGAGATGCGCAAGGGCCACCCCAAGCAGCGCGCCGCCGCCGCCAAGGCGAAGCGCGCCGGCGACGCACGCGCCCGCTCCGGGGTGCGCCGCAGCAGCGGCCCGGGCGCGCGCGGCAAGGTCACGTCCGAGCTGGTGGTCGGCCGCAACCCGGTCGTCGAGGCGCTGCGCGGCGGCGTCCCCGCCTCCGCGCTGTACGTCCTGCAGTTCATCGACAACGACGAGCGGGTGCGCGAGGCGCTCCAGCTCGCGACCGACCGCGGCGTTCCGCTGATGGAGGCGCCGCGCCCGCAGCTCGACCAGATGACCGGCGGCCTCAACCACCAGGGCTTGGTCCTCCAGGTCCCGCCGTACGAGTACGCGCACCCGGACGACCTGCTGGCGGCGGCGGCCGACCTCGGCGAGGACCCGCTGATCATCGCGCTGGACGGGGTCACCGACCCGCGCAACCTCGGCGCGGTCGTCCGCTCGGCCGCGGCCTTCGGCGGCCACGGCGTGGTGGTGCCCGAGCGGCGCGCGGCGGGGATGACCGCCGGCGCGTGGAAGACCTCGGCGGGCGCGGCGGTGCGCGTCCCCGTCGCCAAGGCCACCAACCTGACCCGGACGCTGGAGGCCTATCAGAAGGCCGGCTGCTTCGTGGTCGGCCTGGCCGCCGACGGCAAGGCGGAGCTGCGCGACCTGGAGGCGCTGGACGGCCCGGTCGTGATCGTCGCGGGCTCGGAGGGCAAGGGGCTCTCCCGGCTGGTCTCCGAGACCTGCGACCTGACGGTCCGCATCCCGATGCCGGGCGAGGCCGAGTCGCTCAACGCGGGCGTCGCCGCCGGCATCGTCCTCTACGAGGCCGCCTCCCGCCGCGCCCGCCGGTAGGCAGCCGCGCGTTGCGCCTCCGGCGCGGGGGCGCGGGGGTCGGGGCGGAAGCCCCCGGGGGAGGCCGGCGGCGGTCGGCGGCGGGGCAGCCCGCCGCGGGTGGCGCGGATGCGTGTCCTAACCGGGGGTCACCCTGTTAGTGGTATGTGGACACCAGAACTGCCTCCCGCCCGCAGGCGAAGGACGAGCCGGGGCTCAGCCAGGTCAAGGTGCCGTCGGATCCCGCGCGTCTGAACTTCACCTCGGCGAGCTTCCGGCTGCGACTCTCCCAGCCGGTGGAGCCGATGATCGCGGCGCCGGCCGGTGGATTCCCGAGTCACCCGGGCGGCGCCGGCCGCGCCGGGTTCGGGGTGGTGGGCGGAGTCGGCGGGGTGGCCGCGGGGCTTGCCGGGGGCGGCTCCACCGCGGGACGCGGCCGGCGGCTGGTCGTCGACACCCAGCCCGCCGTGCTGCTGCCGACGCTGATCCAGCCCTCCCGCGGGGAGGCGCTGGTCGGCGCAGGCGCAGGCGCAGGCGTCGGTACGGGCGCGGGCGCGGGCAGCGCGGGGGGAGGCGCGGGCGGCGGCCGTCCGCCGCGCCGGCAGGGCCGGGTCACGCCGATCACCTGGACCGGCCGGGTCGACGCCGGTCTCGCCGACGCGCTGCGCGGCGACATCCTGCGCGGCGGCGCCGTCCCCGGCCAGGGCAACCCGGACGACGAGGACACCCGCGCGCTCCCGCGCCTCGACTTCACCTCCCACAGCGGCACCCACTCCGGCCACCGCGCCCACCACAGCCACGGCCCGGGCGTCCCGGGCGCCTCGTCCATGCCCGGTGCGATGGACGACGCCGAGCTGACGATGCTCCAGCCGTTCGTCCCGCAGGGCGAACCGCCGTCCTCGGTCGAGGGAGCGGCCTCCGGCCAGCAGGCCCAGCACGCCTGGTACCCCGGCCGGCGGGTGGACCTCGGACTGGTCCTGCTCCCGCTGCGGGTCTTCCTCGGCGCGATCTCGATCTACGCCGGCTTCAGCAAGCTGTGCGACCCGGTGTACTTCGACGGCGGCACGCGCGGCTCGATGATGCACTGGCTGCAGTCCCTGCACCCCTGGGCCGCCGCGCAGCCGCTGGTCGGCTGGGCCGAGCAGCACCCGGTGGGGGCCGGGCTCGCGGTCGCGTTCACGCAGATCACGGTGGGTGTGCTGGCCATGCTCGGGCTGTGGCAGCGGCTGGCGGCCGGCGTGGCGATGCTGCTCTCGCTGGCCCTGCTGCTCACGGTGAGCTGGCGGACCGCCCCGGTCTACGACGCGCCGCAGATCATCTACCTGGCAGCGTGGAGCCCGCTGCTGATCGCCGGGGCGCCGTTCTTCTCCATGGACGGCCGGCTCGCGCTGGACGCCTGGCGCCGATACGGGCACCTCGGGGACCGGGCGGTGCTGCGGCGGCGGGTGCTGCGGCGCGGGGCGGTGCTGGTGGCGCTGGTCGCCGGCTCGGCGCTGGTGCTCGGCTCGCTGCTGGGCGCGGCGGTGCGCAGTTCGTCCCTGTCGGACACGGTCGACCCGCAGAACCCGGGCGTGCCGACCGACTACCCGAGCCCCGTGTGGCCGAGCGGGTCCGCCTCCACGTCCACGGACGGCGTCACGGGCGCGGCGCAGAGCCGCGACACCACCTCCGGCGCGGGCGGGCGGCCGAAGGCGGCGGCGTCGCCGTCCCCGTCGGCGACGGGCGCGGACGCTGCGGGCGGGTCGAGCTCGGCCGCCGCCGGAACGGCCGGCGGGTCCGGGACGAGCACGCAGCAGGGCCGGGCCGGACGCTCGACCGGGAGCGGCGGGTCGCCCTCCGGCGGCTCCGGGTACTCCTCGTCCTCGTCGTCCTCCTCGACCTCGCAGGGCTCCTCCGGCGGCCACAGCGGCTCGGGCGGCTCGTCCGGCGGCTCCTCGCCGTCCGGCTCCGGCGGCTCCGGATCGGGCTCCGGGTCCGGTTCGGGCTCGGGGAGCGGGTCCGGCGGCGGTTCGGGCAGCGGCTCCGGCTCCTCCGGGGGCGCGCTGGGCGGCCTGCTCGGCTGACCAGGAGGCCCGCGAGGCGGGACACGGCAAGGGCGGGGGGCCGGGACGCGGATCGCGTCCCGGCCCCCCGCCCTTGTGCTGTCGGTGCGGCTGTCACGGCCGGGTGGCGCCCGCGTTCGCCGGGTGGCGGGCCTGCGGCCGAGCGCATCGACGCCCGTTCGCCTCCCGGCTCGGCGCTCGCCTACTCGCCTGCCTGCGAGGCTGTGCTGCCGGTGGCAGGCCACCGGCCTCGGCCAGGGCGAACCCGTCATCGGCCGACCCGGCGCTCGGCGAAGCTTGCCCGCCCGTCTTCCCGCCAGTGCTTCGCTCACGTGCGGGCCGTCGACGGCAGGCTGCGCCGGCCTTCGCCCGCGCCCACCCGCCCACCCGCCCACCGGGCGGCCGGGGCGGCGCCGGCGCTCCTCGGCGCCCGCTGCCCGTCAGTGATGCTGAACCGTGCGCCGTGGCTGTGCCGTCGGCGCGGGCGCCGGCCTTCGCCGGTTCGCCGCGTGCCGTCGGGCGAGGGCGGTCAGCGAGCCCTGTTCGCCCATGGTCCAGCCGGTGTCCGCCCGCGCGCCGGGCTGGGGTGGGCCGGGCTGGGCCGGGCCGCCGACGGCTGGTGCTGCCGTCGACGGCTGCGCCGCGGCGTCAGTCGTCCTTGCGGTAGCTGGCGAGTTCCTTGGCGGCCTCGGCGAGGTCCTTCGCGGTGTCGATGGCGCGCCAGTAGACGCCCTGCGGCAGCGCGTAGCCGGAGAGCCGGCGCTCGCGGGCGAGGCGGGGGAACGTGGTGCGCTCGTGGTCGCCGCGCGAGGGCAGCATGCCGGCGAACTCGGGCGAGAAGACGTACACGCCGGCGTTGATCAGGTACGGCGACGGCGGGGCCTCGATGAAGTCGAGGATGTTGCCGAACTGGTCGGTCTCGACCGTGCCCCAGGGCAGGCGCGGGCGGGCCAGGGCGAGCGTGGCGTGCGCGGCGCGCTCGGAGTGGAAGGCCGCCATGTCGCGGAGGTGGAAGCGGGTCCAGATGTCGCCGTTGGTGGCGTACCAGGGCTGGTCGGGGCGGGGCAGCGACTCGGCGGCGTACTTCAGGCCGCCGCCGCGGCCCAGCGGCTCCTTCTCGACCACGGTCGTGACCTTGACCGGGAGGTCGGCCCCCTCCAGCCACTCCTCCAGGACCTCGGCGAGGTGGCCGCAGGAGATGACGACGTCCGTGACGCCTTCCTCGGCCAGCCACTGCAGCTGGTGACCGATGATCGGGACGCCGGTGCCCGGGATCTCGATCATCGGCTTGGGCTTCGTGTCGGTGTAGGGGCGCAGACGCGAGCCCTGGCCGCCGGCCAGGATCACGGCCTGGTTGACGGTAGACGTCGCATGCAGGTCAGCGGTCATGCGCACACCCTAAGGGCCCCGGGTGAGGCGACGGTAGGAAAGCCGGAACTCTCCGTTACCTGACGACTCCTCAGCAGTGACGGGCCGCCCCACGCGCCCGCGCGCGCACCGCCCTTCACGCCCCCCGCGCACGCCCTGGGGAGTGCGCGGCGGGCGCGGCGGCGGGCGCGGCGGGCGGCGCGTGCGGCCGTGGCGCGGCGGGCGCCGGCGCCCGCCGCGCTGAGCTGGTGCCGCCGCGGTCCGCGGGCGCCGGGGCGCGCGGGCCACGGAACAAGCCCTGGCGCGGGCCCGCGCCCGCGCCCGCGCGACGCCGTCAGTCAGCCGCCCAGCGATCCCGCGGCGAAGGAGCCGTCGCACACCGGCCGGGCGTAGCTCAGCGCGCGGCGCACGTTTCCGTCGTACTTCTTGACCGCGGCGCGGCCGAGGTCGCGGGCGATCCCGGTGCAGTAGCGGGTGAGCGAGGGCTGGGTGCGCATCGCGGAGGCGAGCTGGTCCAGCGCGGCGCCCGGATCCCGGGTCTGCAGCGTGGTGATCAGGCGGTCGCGCAGCTGGTCCTGCGGGGCCTCGGCGGGCGCGCCCGCCGCGTGCGGGGAGCCGGCCCGGCCGACGCTGCCGGTGTCCGCCGCGGTCGCGAGCACCTGGTCGTCGTGGCCGTGGGATGGCGCCCAGGGGACCCGGGTGACGGCGAGGGTGCCGGTGGTGACCATCACCAGCGGAAGCATCATGGCGAGCGAGCGGCCCGCTCGGCGAAGGAGCTGTTTCACGTCCGTGATGGTAGCGATGTGTAGTGATATGGCGACATTTGCTCACTCGGACGAGTGGAGACGAATCGTTTCTCCAGGGCGCGAAGTTGACGATCCGTCGATTTTCGCCGGGCCGCGTGCCGCCCCCGGCAGGCGCTGTGCCGCCCCCCCGGGCCCGGGAGGTGCTGCCGCCCCCGGAACGCGCCGCGGGCCCCGCCGGAGATGAACTCCGGTGGGGCCCGCGGTCCGAGCCGTGGATCAGTGGGATCAGTCGCTGAGGCGCTTCCCGGTCGAAGTCGAGAAGACGTGGGTCTCGCCGGCCCGCGGCACGACGCGCAGCGTCTCGCCCTTCATCGGGACCGAGCGGCCGCCGACGCGCACGACCAGGTCCTTGCTCTCGTCCCCGACCTTGGCGGAGCCGTAGACGTAGCCGTCCGCGCCCAGCTCCTCGACCACGTTGACGGTGACGGCCAGGCCCTCGGCCTGCCCCTCGCCGCTGACGATGTCCAGGTGCTCCGGGCGGACACCGACGGTCACGGTCTTGTCGCCGGCCGCGGCGGCCTCGGCGACCGCCTCGCGGGAGACCGGCACCACCGAGGCGCCGAACTTCACGCCGCCGTCGGTGATCGGCACCTCGACCAGGTTCATGGCCGGGGAGCCGATGAAGCCCGCGACGAAGAGGTTCGCCGGGCGGTCGTACATGTTGCGGGGGGTGTCGACCTGCTGGAGCAGACCGTCCTTGAGCACCGCGACGCGGTCGCCCATGGTCATGGCCTCGACCTGGTCGTGGGTGACGTAGACCGTCGTGATGCCCAGGCGGCGCTGCAGCGACGCGATCTGGGTGCGGGTCGAGACGCGGAGCTTGGCGTCCAGGTTGGACAGCGGCTCGTCCATGAGGAAGACCTGCGGCTCGCGGACGATCGCGCGGCCCATCGCGACGCGCTGGCGCTGACCGCCGGAGAGGGCCTTCGGCTTGCGGTCGAGGTACTCCGTGAGGTCGAGGATCTTGGCGGCCTCCTCGACCTTGGCGCGGATGTCCGCCTTGTTGACGCCGGCGATCTTGAGCGCGAAGCCCATGTTGTCGGCGACCGTCATGTGCGGGTACAGCGCGTAGTTCTGGAAGACCATCGCGATGTCGCGGTCCTTGGGCGGCAGGTGCGTGACGTCCCGCTCGCCGATGCGGATGGCGCCGCCGTTGACGTCCTCCAGGCCCGCGAGCATGCGGAGGCTGGTGGACTTGCCGCAACCCGAGGGGCCGACCAGGACCAGGAACTCGCCGTCGGCGATCTCCAGGTCGAGGGCGTCCACGGCCGGCTTGGTGCCGCCCGGGTATATACGCGTCGCCTTGTCGTACGTGACCGTAGCCATCGTTGATCTCCCTCACCGGCAGGAACGTGCCGGACGATCCGAGTAAAGGTGTGGCCCACCTGCGGAAGCGCAGGGCGGGACCTGCGCCGACCGTACAGGCCGGACGGTCGTCCTGTCAGTACTCCTGTGCGAGGGATTCGCCACACACGCTGTTCACGCGTGCTCCACACACCCCATCGCCCGCCCCGAGCCGAGCGCGTGCGCGGGCGGCCGTCACCGGTAGACTGCGGCTCGGTCCGGCCGTGGCCACCATGCCGCGGACCGGTACCCGCCTCCTTAGCTCAGCTGGCCAGAGCAACGCTCTTGTAAAGCGTAGGTCGTCGGTTCGAACCCGACAGGGGGCTCCGTCGAAGCCCAGGTCAGATCACGTCTGACCTGGGCTTTTGTGCCCATCGAGATCAATGTCGGGGGATGGTGCGTCCACGCGGGAGCCCCCTGATCTCGGTCTCACCGCCTGATCAGAGGTGTCCCCGCGACAGAGCCACACCCATGTCAGGCCCTACTGGGCCACGCCTTGGCAGGGCGTGGCTACGCGTTCCGGGCCGCACTAGCGTCTGGGACATGGTTACGAGCAGCGCATTGACCGAGCAGAAGCCCATCGGCAGCGGGTTCACAGCGGCCAGCACCGCCGGCGACGTGCTGGAGGGCGTCGACCTCAGCGGCAAGCTCGCCGTCGTCACCGGCGGCTACTCCGGAGTCGGCATCGAGAACGTCCGCGCGCTGAGTGCCGCGGGTGCCACCGTGGTGGTGCCCGCGCGCCGGCCCGAGCAGGCGGCCCGGGCCCTGGCCGGCATCGACCGCGTGGAGGTCGGCTCCCTCGACCTCGCCGACCTGCAGTCGGTGGCACGGTTCGCCGAATCCTTCCTGGCCACCGGACGCGGCATCGACATCCTGATCAACTGCGCCGGCATCATGGCCGCCCCCCAGACCCGCGTCGGGCCCGGCTGGGAACTGCAGTTCGCCACCAACCACCTGGGCCATTTCGCGCTCACCAACCGGCTGTGGCCCGCACTGGTCGCCGGCGGCGGGGCCCGCGTGGCCGTCTACTCCTCCCGCGGCCACAAGTTCTGCGACATCCAGTGGGACGACCTCGACTTCACCGGCGGCTACGACAAATGGAAGGCGTACGGGCAGTCGAAGACCGCGAACGCCCTGTTCGCGCTGCACCTGGACCGGCTGGGCCGGGCCTCGGGGGTACGGGCGTTCTCGCTCAACCCCGGTGGTATCCGCACCAACCTGCAGCGCTACGTCGCCCGTGCGGACCAGATCCAGCTCGGCTGGATCGACCAGGACGGCAACGACCTCATCGTCTGGAAGTCCCCCCAGGCCGGCGCCGCGACGGCGGCGTGGGCCGTCACTTCGCCCATGCTCGAGGGAATGGGCGGGGTATACCTCGAGGACTGCGAGATCGCCCCGCTCGTCGACCCGGCCGCTCCCGACGCGATGACGTACGGGGTCCATCCCTGGGCCGCCGACCCCGAACACGCGGCGAGGCTGTGGACGCTCTCTGCCCAGCTGACCGACGTGGATGCCGTCACCGCTTGATGCCCGCCCGACCGCAGTCGAGGCTCGCCATCCGGCCGACCGCGGATGATGACCTAGGATCATTCTCATGCCCGACAGCGGGACCCCTCTGGGGGAATTCCTGCGGGCCCGGCGGCATCGGCTGGACCCCCGCGCACTGAACCTGCCCGACCACGGCCGCCGCCGCCAGCCCGGGCTGCGCCGCGAGGAACTTGCGTTTCTCGCGGGGGTGAGCAGCCACTACTACGCCCGACTCGAACAGGGCACCGCACGCAATCCCTCACCCGCCGTGCTCGATGCGCTCGCCGGTGTGCTCGGCCTGGACGCCGAAGCGACGACGCACCTGTACCGGCTGGCCCAGCCGGCGTACTGGACTCCTGCCCGTACCCGGGCCCGCAAGCCGGAAAAGGCGCGCCCGAGCCTGGTGGACGTCATCAGGGGGTGGACCGAGCAGCCGGCGGTGATCATCGGCCGGCACCGCGACGTCCTCGCGGCCAATGACCTTGCCGTCGCCCTCAACGCGCAGTTCGCCCCCGGCCGGAACCTGCTGCGCGAGGTGTTCCTCGATCCGGCGGCCCACGACATCTACCCCGATTGGGAAGACGTGGCCATGGGGGCCGTCGCGGGCGTACGCGCCTCGGCCGGGACGGACATGGACGACCCCCGCCTCACGCAGCTCGTCGGGGAACTGGCACTCAGGAGCGCTGAGTTTCGGACCATGTGGGCCAGGCACGACGTCAGGGAAAGGACCAGCGGCGCCAAGCGCTACAACAACCCGGTGGTAGGACCGATCACCCTGCGTTACGAGTCGCTGGCCGACACCGGCGCCCCCGGCCAGACCTTGATGATCTTCACGGCGGAAGCCGGCTCGACCCACGAACAATCCCTGCGCCTGCTCGCCGCCGCGCTGCCCCTGGACGCGCACGGCCCGCGTCCGGCCTCACCCAGCCACGCCCCGGCGCACCCGCCCGAGTAGCTCCCGGGCCGCGGGACCAGACGGTGGGGAGCGCGACCCACCCCCGCTCCCACAACAAGGAGACAGTGATGCGCTACCGCAAGCTCGGCTCGTCCGACCTGGAGGTCTCCGAGATCTCCCTCGGCTCCTGGCTCACCTATGCCGGAGGCGTTGCCGCCGAGGTGACCCGGGCCTGCACCGAGGCCGCGTTCGATGCGGGCATCAACTTCTTCGACACCGCGAACGTCTACGGCCGCGGCGCCGCCGAACGTGCGTGGGGCGAGATCTTGTCCGCGTACCCCCGCGAGTCGTACGTGCTCGCCACCAAGGTGTGGGGCCGCATGTCCGACACCGACCAGGGTCTGTCCGCCGAGCAGATCGGCAAGCAGATCGACGCGTCCCTGCGCCGGCTGCGCACCGACTACGTCGACCTGTACCAGGCCCACCGCTTCGACACCGGCGTGCCGATCGAAGAGACCGTCGAGGCACTGCAGAAAGTGGTTCGTGACGGCAAAGCCCGCTACCTCGGGTTCAGCGAGTGGACTCCTGAGCAGATCCAGGCAGCGATCGACATCGCGGGACTGGAGCTGTTCGTCTCCTCTCAGCCGCAGTACTCGATGTTGTGGCAGGCTCCCGAGGCCGAGGTGTTCCCCCTGTGCGCAGCGAACGGCATCTCCCAGATCGTCTGGTCACCGCTGGCCCAGGGCGTCCTCACCGGCAAGTACCGTTCCGGCCGGCCGCTGCCGCCGGACTCACGGTTCGCCAGCGACGCAATGAACGTCTCCATGGACATCGTCTACCGGGACGAGGCCCTTGACGCAGTGCAACGCCTGGTGCCCGTGGCCGAGCAGGCCGGGCTGCCCTTGCCGACGCTGGCGCTGGCGTGGGTGCTGCGCCGCTCCGAGGTGGCCGCGGCGATCACCGGGGCCTCCCGGCCTGAACAGGTCCACGCCAACGCGGCGGCAGCGGGCGTGGAACTCGGCGCCGACATACTCAGCGCCGTCGACGAGGCACTCGGCGATGTACCGACGACCGGGCAGACCCTGGCCGTACTGGCGACGGAAGGCGTGACGCACCGGACCTCACAAGCGTGAACCCAAGGCTTTCCCATCCCAGGCCAGGCATCACCAGGAAGCATCAAGCGGCATGAGTGATCACGAACGCTTCTGGCCTTGTCAAGCGTAGGTCGTCGGCTCGGATCCGGCAGGGGGCTCAACGCCTGGCCGGCCGAAAGGCTGGGGGAGAGGCCCTTGACCGTCATGGGTCGGGGCCTTCGACGGTAGCGGCTGACGGCAACGGGCCCGCCAGGCCTTCGGGAGACGCCGCGTCAGCAGGCGATCCGGGGGTGCTGCTCCCGGAACCCTCAACTGGCGTGCCTGTCAAGACGATCGGCCCACATCGGGAGGCAGGGGCCCGGCGGCGGGCTTCACGGAATTCGTACGCGCGGCCCGGAACCGAACTGCCGAGTAAAGGATCCGTGACTCGCGGGTGGAACACCACCTCTACGACTCAAGCATCCATCGAAGGACTTCCATGCGCTCCATGGTCAAGGCCGCACTGCTCGGTGCCGTCTCCCTGCCGGCGGTCATCGCCCTGTCGGCCTGCGACTCGGGCTCCACCTCGAACGCCGCGTCGTCCCCGAGTGCTGCGGGCTCCCCCGCGTCCGCGTCGGCGGTGGCGGCCGCCCCCAGCGCCGCGGCGAGTTCGTCGAGCTCCAACGGCTCCTCGAACGGCTCGGCTGCCGGCGGCACCGGTACCGGCTCCGCCGGCGGCGGGGCCATGTGCCTGACCTCGAACCTCGCCATCACCAATGAAGGCGGCGACGACCCCCTCGTGGTGATCATGAAGAACACGGGGTCGAGCTCCTGCTCGATGAAGGGCTACCCCGGAGCCACGCTCAAGGACTCCATGGGCGACAGCTACGACGTGAAGCGCGACGCGACCGAGACGCCGAAGGTCGTCACCCTGGCTCCCGGCGCCGAGGCGTCCTTCTCGATCTCGTGGCCGATCAACCGGAGCGGCGGCAGCGGCGTCACCTTCACCACCCTGGTGGTCACGCCGCCGAACGAGACCCACTCGGTGACGCTCCCGGCGCAGGTCAACGTCGCTGCCGACGGAGACAGCACCTCTTCGTCCGACACGATCAAGGTCTCCGCGGTCGAGGCCCCCAGCAGCTGACGCTTCCAGGTCACGACACGAGCCCCAGTAGAGGGGGCTCGGTGACCGGCCGGCCGGAGGGCGGGGAGAGGCCCTGGATCGCCACGGTCCGGGGCCCCTCTCGGCGTGGGGGGCCTCTCGGGGTGTGGCCTCTCGGCGTTCCGTGGCGATCTCGTGGAACCGGAGGAGGGCCGGGGGCGGTCCATAAGCAACGCGTGGCAAGCCGAACGTGCGTTCCGTCAGAGCGTGTGGTGCGGCGCCGGCCGTACCGCCGCGCGCCGGCCTTCCGACCCCTGACCTCCGGACATTCCATGAGCATCGAATTCTCGTGCTGCACGTTCGGCTACCGCCGCGGCGCACCCGTCCTCCGGGACCTCGACCTGGTCCTGCCTCCTGGGCGCAGCGTGCTCCTCGGGCCCAACGGGGCGGGGAAGTCCACCCTGCTGGGGCTCGGGGCGGGGGTTCTACGACCCAGGTCCGGGCGGGTCGCACGCGGCGGATCCGACGCGTGGCGGCGCCGGGAACGCCGGAGATTCCTGCGCGAGGTCGGCTGGCTGCCGCAGGCCGTCCGCCCCACCCCCGGACTGCGGGTCCGGGAGCACGTCGCCTACGCGGGGTGGCTCAAGGGGATGTCCAGGGCCGACGCCTGGCAGGCCGCGGCGGGCGCGCTGGCCCGGGTCGGCCTGGCCGACCACGCGGATCGGCCCGCCCGCGCGCTCTCCGGCGGCCAGACCCGGCGGATGGGCATAGCCCAGTGCCTCGTGCACGACGCGAAGGTGCTGCTGCTGGACGAGCCGACCGCCGGCCTGGACCCCGCCCAGCGGGCCTCCTTCGCCACCACCCTCCTCGGCTTGGGGGACGAGGTCAGCGTGCTGGTCTCCACCCACCAGACCGAGGACCTCTCCGACACCTACGAGCACGTCTTCCTGATCGACGCGGGGAGCCTGATCGCGCGCGGCACGACGGCCGAGTTCCTCGCCCGCGCCCGTCCTGACGCCCTCCCCGGGCGCCGCGCCGAGTCCGCCTACACCGAGCTGATGGGCGGCCGCTGCTGATGCGCCGGCCTGCCCGACTGCGCGTCTCCGCCGCGGCCTGCCTCGCGCCGCTGCTCGCCGCGTGGTGCTACGTCTACGCGCGGGAGAACGTCCTGACGTTCCTCGTCCGGGGTGACTGGCCGGCGGCGACCGGGGCCCTGGCCGTCATGCTCTGCTGCACCGTCCCGGCGACCGCGACCGTCGCCGCGTGGGAGGGCGGACGGCACCGCGCGATCGCCGCCACCCTGGCGGCCGCCGCCCGCCACCCGCTCGTTCCGGCCGCGCGCGCCCTGGTGCCGGCGGGAGTCGTGGCAGCGGTCGGGATGGCCGCTTCCTGCGCCGCCGTCTTGCCCGCGGCTGCCGGTGGTCCGCTCGGCGCGCCCGTGTTCGAGCTGATCGGCGTCTACGCGGTGATCGACGTGGGCTACGCCGCTGTCGGGTACACCCTGGGACGGCTGGTCCCCGTGGCCATCTCCCTCCCCGCCGCGCTGCTCGGATCGTTCTGGTGCGTCGGGTTTCCGCGCGCGTTCTCCCCGATGTGGATCGGCGACATCGACGGGGGCAGGCTGGAGGACTGCTGCTCCACGCTCGACCGCCTGCCGGCTCCCCGCGCTCTGATCGCGCCGCTCCTGGTCGCGGCCGGGATGGTGGCCGCCGGGGCCGTCGTCGCGATGTGGAGAGGGAGGCGATCGTGGTCGGTCGCCGCAGCCACCGGCTGCGTAGCCCTGGGCGTGGTCCTCGCCGCGGGCGCGGTGCGCGACGCCGACCCGCTCGGCGACGCCGGCGTCGCACGGCCCGTCAGCGCGATGACCTGCGCGGGAACGCGGCCCACGCTGTGCCTGTGGCCCGAGCAGGAGCCGCGTCGGCAGAGCATCCTCGCCTCCGTGCGCACCGCGTCCGAGCGGCTGCGCCTGGTCGGCGTGTCCGTGCCGGCCACCGTCAGCGTCTCCCCGGACGACCACCGGCCGGGGCGTCTCGACGTCCCGCTCCTCTATCCCGACCCCAGCCGTGCGGACATCCTGACCGCCGTCGCCGACGCGGCCGTCACCGTGCACGAACCCGCCTGCGCGGCGGGCGATCCACACGCCTGGAAGGCCGGTCCGGTCATCGGGACGGTGCAGGCATGGGCCCACCTCGCCGTGGGTGTCACCGACACCGGGAGCACCTGGCGGCAGGCGGTCACGGCGGCCCGGCAGGTGCGCGACCGCCCGCTCGCCGTCCAGGCCGCGTGGTACCGGGCCAACACCGCCGCCCTGCGCGGGTGCACAGCCGGCCCGCAGCCGGTCGGGGCGTTCACGCAGGCGTCGAGCGGGGGCCCGCGATGAGGTGGTGGGCCCGGGCCCGGGCGCTCCGGCTCTCGCCGGCCGTCTTCGTCGCCGTGCAGCTGGGCGCCGTACTCGGCACCGGACTGCCGGATCTGCCCTTCCCCGCGCTCCTCGGCGGGAGTTCGCTGGGCGTGCCGCTGACCTTCGTCCTCGCGCTCGTTCCGGTGTGGACGCTCATGCACGGCCGCGCGCGCGTCGACGCGCGACAGGAGGCGGTGGCCGTACGCCCCGTGGGCCACTACGACCGCCTGGTCCAGGTGGTGCTCGTCGCGTGTGCCGCTGCCGCCGCGGCGGTGCTCCACGGGGCCGGGGCCTGGCAGCTCGCGTGGGCATTCCCGCGCGACTTCGCCGGTTACCTCGGCATCGCCGGACTGGCTTCCGCGGTCACCGGTGCCCGGTACGCGGCGGTGGCACCGACGCTGTTCATGATGCTGGCGGCCACCACCGGTTCGGCTCCGGACGGCCGGATCCACCGCTGGGCCTGGTGCCTCGCCTCGCCCGGCGACCCCCTCGCCGCCGGGGTGGCGCTCGCGCTGTTCGTCGCCGGCCTCGCCGGCGTCGGCGGCCTCGTCTTCGGCCGGCTCCGGGTCGGGTGAACGCGGAGCGGGCGGGCGGCCGGTGGCCGTCCGCCCGCTCCGGGGTGGTGTCCGCGGGTCAGTTCGGCGCGGCGAGGGCGCGGGCCGCGCGGGAGGGGCGGGGGTGGAGGCGGTTGCGGCGCTTGGCCGTCATCAGGAAGACCACGGTCGGGATCGCGCAGACCACGATGGCGAAGATGCCGGCCTCCGGGCCGAAGCCGCCGCCGCTGAGGATCTGCGGGCCGCTGACCGAGGCCTGCAGCAGGCCGCCGGTGTGGCTGCCGGAACCGGAGACGGTGGTGTCGAAGATGCCCTGCTCGGCCAGGTTCCAGCCCAGATGCAGGCCGATCACCGGCCAGAGTGAGCGGGCCGCGGCGTAGAGGGAGCCGAGCATCACGCCGCCCTCGATGGCGATGGACAGGGCGCCCCAGACCGTGGCGTGCGGGTTGACCAGGTGCATGCAGCCGAAGACGACCCCGGAGGCCACCAGGGCGCCCACGGTGCCGGTCTTCTCCTCCAGGATCCGGAACAGCGCGCCGCGCAGGGCCAGTTCCTCGGTGACCGCCGCGGCGGACATCAGCCCGAGCGAGGTCAGCGCGCCGCCGATCGAGCCCCAGCCGTGCACGTGGTAGCCGCCGCTCGCCGCGAGCAGCCCGATGGTGACGACGAAGAGGCCGAGGCCGGTCCCGAAGCCGCGGACCAGCTCCCGCCGGGCCCGCCGCGGCGCCAGCTCCTCCACCCGGCGCCCCTCCAGCCGGCGGATCAGCCCGACGTAGGCGGCCAGCGCGAGGCCGCCGGTGACCAGCCCGACGAGCAGCCCGGTCGCCGGGTTGCCGTCGGCGGCGGAGTTGACGGCGCTGACGACCGCGTCCACGCCCAGCATCAGCGCGAACAGCAGTGGAAGCCGCACCCAGGCGGAGGCCGGCCGGCGGGGGGCGCGGCGCGCGGCCTTCCCGGCCGGTCCGGCGCGGTGCGGGGAAGGGGCAGGGACGGGTCCGATGTCCCGGACCGGGGTCTGCTGCTGGTGGGACGACATGGTGTGCTCCTCAAAGGCCCGCTCGCTCTTTCCGACGTCCGCCACGCTATGGCCGCTGACCTGCGCGGATCGTCACCGCCGAGTGGACAATCGCGCCCGCTCGCCGTCCCCCGTGAGAGCTACCCGGGCGCTACCCGGCCCTCCTTGCCGCGCTGTTTGAGGCGGGCCCGGGCGGTAACACGCCGTGACAGCACGCCGCCACGACGGTGCGTGCGGTGACAGGACGTGGCGCGACGGGCGTGAGCGTGAGGGAGTGGCGTGATGAAGGCACTGACCTGGCAGGGCCGGCGGGACGTGCGGGTGGAGTCGGTCCCCGACCCGAAGATCGAGAAGCCGGACGACGTCGTCGTCGAGATCACCTCGACCGGCCTCTGCGGTTCCGACCTGCATCTGTACGAGGTCCTGGGCCCGTTCCTGGAGCCCGGCGACATCCTCGGGCACGAGCCGATGGGCGTGGTCCGCGAGGCCGGCCCGGAGGTCGAACGGATCCGGGTCGGGCAGCGGGTGGTGATCCCCTTCAACGTCTCCTGCGGCACCTGTTTCATGTGCGGGCAGGGCCTGCACTCGCAGTGCGAGACCACCCAGGTGCACGAGTACGGCAGCGGCGCCTCGCTCTTCGGCTACACCAAGCTCTACGGCCAGGTGCCCGGCGGCCAGGCGGAGCTGCTGCGGGTCCCGTTCGGCAACACCCTGCCGATCGCGGTGCCCGACGGCCCGCCGGACGACCGCTACCTCTTCCTCTCCGACGTGCTGCCCACCGCCTGGCAGGCGGTCGAGTACGCGGACATCCCGCACGGCGGCAGCGTCGTCGTGCTGGGCCTCGGGCCGATCGGCGACATGGCCGCGCGGATGGCGCTGCACCGCGGCGCGGGCGATGTCATCGGCGTCGACCTGGTGCCCGAGCGGCTGGAGCGGGCGCGCGAGCGCGGGGTGACCGTGCTGGACCTGAAGGAGCACGGAAAGGACCTGGTCAAGGTCGTCCAGGAGCTCACCGGCGGGCGCGGGCCGGACGCGGTGATCGACGCGGTCGGCATGGAGGCGCACGGATCCGGCACGGCCGAGCTCGCCCAGCGCGGCGTCCACCTGCTGCCCGGCCCGGTGGCGGAGTGGATGATGCAGCGCGCGGGCGTGGACCGGCTGGCGGCGCTGCGCACGGCGATCGAGCTGGTGCGCCGGGGCGGGACGATCTCGGTCTCCGGCGTCTACGGCGGGGCGGCGGACCCGCTGCCGCTGCTGAAGATGTTCGACAAGCAGATCCAGCTGCGGATGGGGCAGGCCAACGTGCTGCGCTGGGTGGACGATCTGCTGCCGCTGCTCGCGGACGGCGACCCGCTGGGCGTCGACGACTTCGCCACCCACCACGTCCCGCTGGCGGAGGCGCCGGCGGCGTACGAGATGTTCCAGAAGAAGCAGGACGGCGCGGTGAAGGTGGTCTTCCGGCCCTGAGGGATCGTCAGCCGGGCACGCCGGCACGCCGGCACACGGAGGGCGGTGCCGTCCCGATTTCCGGGACACGTTCCGGTTCCCGGCTGGGCGCGGGGGCCGGGACAGGGGTGCGAGGGACGGGTCGGGGGCGCGGGGGCCGGAGTGGGGGGCGCTCCGGCCCCCGCGGCGCGCCCGGCCGGGTGGGCCCGAGCGGGTGAAGACGTACCACCGCACGAGGGGCGGCCCGCCGTGCCGGGGTGCGCCGTCCGGGGAGCGGCCGCGATCGTGGGCTGGTGTGGCCCGTTGCGGACGGTGACAGCGGATCGGCTCGGACGGGCATCCGGATCCGGTGGGAGAGACGATGACGACCTTTGACCAGCCCGTCCAGGCGCCTCCGGGCGCCGTCGCCGAGGAGCCGGGACCGCGCGGCCCCCGGCGGGAGCGCCTGGGCTCGGTGATCGTGAAGTGGCTGACCACGACCGACCACAAGACGATCGGGTCGCTCTACCTCATCAGCTCCTTCGCGTTCTTCCTGGTCGGAGGGGTGCTCGCGCTCATCATGCGGGCCGAACTCGCCCGCCCGGGGCTGCAGTTCCTCACCGACGAGCAGTTCAACCAGGCGTTCACGATGCACGGCACGATCATGCTGCTGATGTTCGCGACGCCGCTGTTCGCGGGCTTCACCAACTGGATCATGCCGCTGCAGA